>Ga0307475_10001073_pt1 | contig 16385 bp, 25 predicted proteins | sample atmos_gasesECM1C_FD_203317 | JGI IMG/M metagenome (GOLD analysis project Ga0307475, IMG submission 203317) | Hardwood forest soil microbial communities from Morgan-Monroe State Forest, Indiana, United States - atmos_gasesECM1C_515 | ecosystem: Environmental > Terrestrial > Soil > Temperate... | reverse complement strand
TCCGGGCTGGCATTGACATTCCGGCCCGCCTAATCGTTTGCACCCAAGCCATGCAGAAGTGTGGCAAGACCCACTGGTACTTGACCGGGCCGCCGCCCATTGCTGTGATCGACATTGACGACGGGATTCACCGGGCCATTAAGGGCTTCCAGAAGGAAAAGGAAATCTACGTGGCACGCTACCGCAAAGCGTTCACAGGCATCCGGTCGAACGGGAACTCCGCCAAGGAAGTATCAGAAGCTGCAGACGCTCAATTGCAACAGATGCGGACTGACTACATTCAAGCTCTTGGCGAGGCTCGCACCGTAGCAGTAGACGGAGCAGCGGAACTGTACGAGATTGCTCGCCTAGCCAGCTTCGGACGGACTGAGAAAGTGCTGGAACGCGAATACGGTCCGGTCAACCGGGAGATGAAGATGTGGGTCGATCTAGCTCGTAACAGCAATGCTAATGTCGTGTTCACACACAGGATGAAGCGGGAATACCAGTACATCAAAGAGACTAAGAAGAGCGAGCCTACCGGAGAGATGGTGCTGGAGGGTTGGGGCAAGATGGTCTATGAATGTGATTTAGTGGTGCAACACTGGGTAGATGACAAGGAACCTATACCGGACCGTTATCATAGCACTGTGATTTCATGCGGGATGAACCCGGAACTAGATGGAGAGGACTACCAGGGGGAATTGAATAACTTCGCCACTATAGGCCAGTTAGTGTTTCCTGACACGACGGAGGATCAATGGCGATGAGGGACTTCCAACTGACCGAATACGAACTGAACGATATTGCCGAACTGCTGGCCACTATCCCTACCAAAGCCGACGTTCTGGAGAAGGAAGCCGTAGAGAAGTGTCCTGAGTGTGCGAATCTAGTCTGCGTGGTTTACGACGTGGAACACGAACACATAGATACTATGGACCGGGAGTTCATTGCCAGTCTGGTAGAGAGAGTTGGAGAAATCTACGACAAAGCCAGAGTGCGTGAAGTAGTGGGAGCAGAGAGTGAGTAGGGCAGTGCGAAGCACTGGACTACGTGTAGGGAGAGCCAGACAGTGACCGATTGGGAGAAGGATTGTTTGCATTGGCGCGGCAAGGTGCTACGCGGTCCGGGATGCCACTGGTGCTTTGACTGGGATGGTCTGCCGGTTAGTGCGTTCACTCCCGAGTACCAGTGCTGTCACGGGCACAAGACGCTACTGGGAGCGATCTGTAACTGGTTCTATATGCTCTGGTGGAATCACTGGTGACTGGGAGAAAGTTAGTGTCAACACTAGAACAAAGACGACGTAATGGCGAAGGGAAAACCCAGAGAAGTCCAAAGCTTACTTCAGGAATTGGAGCAGAGCGCGTGCTCGTAAGTTACGTGCTCAGGTACTGCAATTTAGCAAGAGGCTTCTTCGGGTTTTGTCCTCACGAGGTATCGAAGTGATTCGCCTTGATAACAGAATAGGTTCAGGTGATCTCTCTGTGTTTTTCGAGAAGTGGAGAGTCCCGTTCACTCTCTGCCGATTGGATTACGGTGACGCGGCTATAAAGGGCAACGGTCCCAACGGCAGCACCATGGAGGTGGGAATTGAGATCAAGAAGATCAGGGACTGCCTCAATTCTATTTGCGATGGACGATTTGCTGGTCGTCAGTTGCCCGGACTCATTAAGAACTATGGTCGCGTGTGGCTTGTCTTGGAAGGCCAGTTCTCGTGTGATTACGAAACAGGACTACTCATGTATCGCAAAGGGAAGCGGATGGAGCCTTTGTCTCTGGGCAGCAGGAGATTCCTCTACCGCGATCTGGACCACTGGCTTACTACTATGGAGACGCGAGGTGGCGTTCGAGTCCGACGAACATTATCACGCCTTGAAACTGCCCGCTACATTGCTGATCTTCATTCGTGGTGGACCGGAAAAGAGTGGGAAGAGCACCGCTCCCATCTGGCATTTGACGAAGCTCAGGTTGATAGCGAGATCCTGATTAAGCCCAACCTGACTCGCCGGATCGCAGCGGAACTGCCGAATATCGGGTGGACTAAGAGCAAGGCAGTGGCAGCGCATTTTGGCAGCGTGGTGGAGATGGTACTGGCCAATCAGGATGAGTGGGAACAGATCGAAGGGATAGGCAAGGGGATTGCGGCCAAGGTGACCAAAGCGCTGATGGATGGCAAATGAGATCGTTCAATTATAAGTGTGAACAGTGTGGGTGTGAGTTCACTAGTAGAGCACCTAACCGAAGATTCTGTTCCAGTCAATGTTTCGGACGTTCTGCCGGGCATAGAGCTAACGCTAGATTAATGGGACTTAGACCAAAAAGCACACTCTCTCCAGAACAGAGAAAAGAGAATCAGCTAGCTTACCAGAGGATGTGGAGAAAAACTCCTCGCGGTCGCAAGAACATGCGGGAGAAGGCCAACAGAAGGTCTGCAAAGATAAGGGAATACCTCAAGGCTCTCAAGGAAGTGACCCCTTGCTCCGATTGTGGCGGTAACTTTCCTCACTACGTAATGCACTTCGATCACATAAGAGATAAACGAGACAATATCGGCAGACTCTTGGGAACTGGCTGGAGAACCATCGAAAGAGAGCTGGAGAAGTGTGAGATTGTCTGTGCCAACTGTCACGCGATACGAACATGGAAACGAAACCAAGTCAACTAAAGTACGTCTGGGGACGTGGCCCCGTGCCATGTGATGTACTTATTTTGGGAGAACGTGCGGGAGAAGAGGAGTCCCGTCGCGGTTACCCCTTCTGCGGGAAGTCGGGCAAGGAACTGGACCGTTACCTCTTGGAAGGCGGCATCCATCGGGACGATGTGTATTGCACTAATCTGTGCAAAGACTTCCTGAAGGGGAATCCAGACCCCACACCGGACGAGATCAGACGGGATGAACACTTCCTGATCGAAGAGTTGAAGACCGTCCGACCCAAGTACATTGGTCTAGTAGGCCGTTTCGCAGCGCGTTACTTCCTTGGGGGCGATCTGGAGATGGACTGGAGTCACGGTCTGCCGTTCGTCTCGTCACAGGGCCGTTTCCGCATGATGCCCCTGTACCATCCCGCGTTCGGACTCCATTCGGCTAGCATGACTCCGCTAGTCTGGTCGGACTTCCAAGCGTTCTGCCGGATGGTTCGGGGAGCGTCTGGTAGTGCAGACCACTTGATCGACACTTGCCCTGATCCTCAGTACATGTTACTCACGGATTACTCTAGAGAACTGTTCAGTTTGATCTTCCATGGCAGGAAGAACCCTACTCTAATCTACATGGACACCGAGGGATCGGCAGAGAAACCATGGGGATTGAGTTTTACTTTTGGTATCGGAGAAGGATACGTGGTTCTGGCAAGCGACAAGGAATGGCTTAGTGCTATTGCTGACTATGTAAAATGGAATGGAGTCACAGTCGTATTACACAACGCTTTCCACGACATTGCCGTTCTGCGTTCCATGGGAATAGAGGGGTTCCGGTTCACCGACACCATGGTTAAAGCATACCACCTGTGTTTGTTTCCACAGGGACTCAAGCCACTCAGTCGCAGGCTATGCGGGATGGTTCAGGACGATTACGAAGACGTGATCGGGGAAGCGGACAAAGAGAAGAAGATTCAGTGGCTAATTGAGGTGCATAATTGGGTAAGCAATCACTGGCCAGAAGAATCCAAAACGCCATTGTCTCAGAAAATCCGAAAGGGATCTGGGAGAAGATTAGAGCGGACTTCCCAGACCGTTGCAAGGACATTGAAGCCGCTTGGGGCACGATCCCGTCCGCAACTTTAGACGACATCCCGTTAAACAAGGCGGTTCGTTATGCTGCTCGCGATGCGGATTGTACTTGTCGCATTTATCCTGAACTTAGTCGCGCACATAGTGGTCTGGATCTGGGAAGAGTGGAAGAGATAGACCTCGCTGTAATCCCCTACTACGAACGGATGCACCGCAATGGGACCATGGTCGATCCCCAACACTTCCATCAATTTGGTGAGTACCTGGATGCGCTACTGGAGATCAAGGGTGGTGAGATCGACTCCCTAGTCGGGGAACACGTTGAAATGGGGCACATTAATCCCAACTCCGGGGATCAGGTGGCAGATCTACTTTACAAGAAGCTGGGCCTGACCACTACCAGAATGACAAAGAGCCGGAAGAGAGAGTCCACGGACGAGAAAGCTCTGCAAGGCAATCGCAAGAAGCACCCCATCGTTCCCATGATCCTAGACTATCGGGAATTGCAGAAACTCAAAGGAACTTACGTGGACGGAATGCTACCGTGGGTCCACGATGACAGTCGCATCTATTCCCGCTTCTCTCTCACTTCGTCACCTAACGGTCAGACCGCTGCTTACGATCCTAACCTGTTGGCTATCCCTGTGGCTAGTGAGATCGGGAAGGAGATTCGCAGAGGGTTCATTGCACCGGAGGGTTGTGTTCTAGGGACGTTCGACTTGGATCAGTGGTTTCTCCGGGTGACGGCACACCTGTCAGGTGACGCTAAGTTAATCGACATGTTCCATTCGGGCAAGGATATTCATACTGAGACCGCAGCGGAGATATTCAAGATCCCAGTCAGCAAGGTAGACAAGAACAAGCACCGTGGTCCAGCCAAACGTACCGGGTTTGGAATCTGCAACGGCATCACTGGGGTGGGTCTGTCCGCTCAGTTCGACAAGTACCAGGAGCTGGGTGGCGACCCGCGTACCGTCGAAGAGTGTGACTGGCTGATAGAATCGTGGCTGGACATCTATTCCGGTGTCCGTGCGTGGCAGAAGAAGGAGATGGAGTTCTGCCGCCGTCACGGTTACGTGAAAGACATGTTTGGCCGGATCAGATACCTGCCTAACATCCATTCGGCCATTGAGTCGCTGAAAACGGAGGCCGAACGTCAGAGCTTTACTCACGTAGTGCAGTCGAGTGCTCACTGTCTGAAGAAGATCATGGAAGCTCGTATCTGGCAGTGGCTATTGGAGTTCTGGCGGGACTTCAGTGAGTTCCGGTTGGAGCCCATACTGGAAGTCCACGACGAATTGCTGTTCGAGCTGACTGACCACGACTTCCTGAAGACCTATGCCGGGAACGAGGTCAAAGAGATCATGGAAACGGCTTACCCTCTGGTCGTTCCTATCGGAGTCCATGTGGCGTTTGCAAATAATTGGGCTTCCCTTGAAAAATAGCTTGACAAAGTTGTTAAAAGTGGTATCGTGACCACGCCATGAAGAAGAAACAAGCCACGTCTGTCAAGATAGACAATCACATTCTGGTGAAGTGTCGCAAGCTGGCCGAAGAAGAGGGACGGACCCTGGCCGGTCAGTTACGGATCATGCTGATAAGAGCTTTAGTTCTTGAACTTGGAAAGGAGCACCGAAAATGACAGCTAAACAGGCCGAACAACTCCGTGAGGCAACGGCAATGGAAGGCATGGGCCAGATACCCAGCTACCGCGATGTCGGACTCACTCCCAAGTTCGCCAAGACCGTGTTGGAGCGCCAAGCCATCTCCGATCAGATTGACGAGTTGGAAGAGAAGAAGAAAGGTCTCAGCGACCAGATATTTGAGGATCTGGCCGGGACCGGGCTCAAGGCAGTTCAGGTGGACGACTTCAGACCGACTGTGGTGGATCAGGACCGCCGCTCCATATCAGCTGAGAAGTTGTTGGAGCTTGGAGTACCGGCCACTACAATCGAAGCCGCTACGGTGGTATCTCATTCTTCATACCTTCGGGTGTACGACACAGCCAAAGGTCGCACTCGCGGTCAGGAGAAACGATCAGGAGTAAAATCTATCGAGAAAGGAGGTAACAGCAATGCCCAGAGCAGGAGGAAGTCTGTATTCCGGTCTAACAGCAAAGCGTCGGGAGTTGGAGCAGGCCATCGAGACTATTGACAATGCGATCCGTCTCGTCCACGGCAAGGGTGCCAAGGGTCAAGGGAGATCGAAGCCCCGTGGCCCCATGAGCGAGGAGACCAAGCAGAAGTTGCGATTGGCTCACGCTCACAGGAAGAGACAGGAAGGATCCACCCAGTCCAAGTCCAGACCGGCAACAAGGAAGCCGATAGGAGTCAGGGTGAGACCTAGGCAACAGGAAGACGGGATAGAGGTGGAAGCCTAAATAGTTTTGTGCTCCGGTCGCCTGACGACGCGGGCATCTAGTGAGGCACGAACGGCCTCTGGGTGACCGGAGCTATCCCACCTAAAAAGGAGGTGATGCCCAATGACACCAAAGCACCTGAGCCGAAGTGGAGAGCACAAGGTGAACCGTATGAAGGCTACCAATTCCCCGGCGACTTTAATTACATCATGGTTGCCAAATGCCCGCCCGGTTGGGACTTCGTTTCTGACGAAAAAACTGGTGGCGGGGGCAGTATGTTTACTACTCCTAACGGTCACTGTGTCTCTCAACATCCAGGCTCAGACCAGTGAGGCCCATGAGGGCGGGGTAGTGGGAGCCACACAGGTTAACCCGCAATCTACATCAACCACGCTCGACCTCTTGAGTTACATTGGGTACATGGTCTTGACTACCTTCGCCATCACTGGGGGCTTAATCTGGACAAGGTGGGGTCTGGTGGGAGTGCAAGCACTCTGGCGGTTCCGTAAGGTGCTGGATGCCACCGTGCGTGAGGATTTTGAGAGCAGGGAGGAAGTAGGCAGCACGAAATTGGCCGAAGGCCAATGAGTGGTGGCTACGAGTGGAGGGAATGCCATCTAACTTGTCCGACAGGGAAATAGAAGTAGTCCATCTGATCTGCGATGGCAAGACTACGCGGGAGATCGCGGGGCTGCTGGGCATCTCGCCGTGGACTGTGGATGCGCACAGGCGGCATTTGTATATGAAGCTGAAGGTGAACTCGATTGCCTTACTCGTACGATGGTATTTAGCGCAACCTGCGACGAAAGCGAGGTGATGCCATCTGCTCACATACACAGGAATGGAAAGTCCGCCTGAACGTGGGCCTCAGTTGTAACGGCGGCACAGTTAGCCGAGAACGCGGTGCCGGTGAGATGGTATCTGGAGGCGACTGGAGGCGAAATGAAGAGGAAGTTTCGAGTAGGGCAGGTGGTTAGCTTCAGGGGCAGCAAGTTGATTTTTGTCCTCATACATTCCTACTACCAAGCTGGCCTTGAGACGAAGGTTGGATTCTATAGAGATGGCATATTTAGAGAATGCGATGAAAGCGATCTGCGTCCCCTCACCAAGCGCGAGCGAGGCAAGCCATGACGCGAGACTTGGCTGACACCGTGAAGGGGCTGACGGAGAAGGCTGCGCGATCCATTATGGGCAAAGGAAGCCCGTGGCCTAAGTATGAGCAAGAGATGACAGAAACCATCGCAGCCGTATTCGAGCCAGCTATCTGCGACCTGATAGTGCAAGCGTATGAGCGGTGCGCGGCTTATCACGAATTGTATGGCGATGGTGACATTCCAGCAGGCAAGAGTATATTCCGCGATTGGTCCGCCGAAATTCGCGCTAGAGGGGGCAAGGCTTGAGCGGCCAATGTAAATCTACCTATCAGGATTTGCGGTGCATTCTTCCTGCGGGCCACATCGGGAGGCACCACGACCGAGCGACTATCAGCACACTTGCATGGGATGATCCAGCGCCTCGCACCTACACCGAACAAGAACTAGCGCAAGCGACCGCCGATGCACTGGAAGCGGTCAAGCAACTCATTCACGATGCAGCAGCATTGGCAATGGTTAACGAGAAACATGGCGCTGACGTAGACGACAAAATGATCGAATATTCTCGAAACGTCGTGCAGCGATACCTTTACGATTTAAGGCAGCAAGTTGTGGCCCTCATCCCCGCCGACATCGCTGCCAAGGCTAAAGAGCGGGAGGAGCAGCTTGAGACAGCCGCGTGGCAAGAGAGTTACGATGCCGCTAAGCAAGCGTATTGCACCGACGACCGCGAGAAGTTCGCACAGGAAGCCTTAGATGCCTACAAGGTGATCCAGAAAGCGCTAGCTAAAGAGCACGACGCCAAGATCAGGCGGGAAGCGTATCTGCGATGCGCGTCTGTAGCGCAAACGCTGGCGATTCAAGGCTACAAGCCAGAGCAAATCTACGATGCAATCAGCAAACTGGCCAACGAACCCCCTAGCGGGGGTAAGGCAGACGGAGGCAAGAATGACCGTAGTGAATGAAAAGTGGTCGCAGGTTATGAAGGAGCACCCAGAGATACAAACAGAAGGCAGCGCTCTACTGTCGGCATTTGAGAAGCTGATTCGCGCTGTCGCAGCTTGTGGCATCGCGGAAAAAGATGCTGTGAAGTGGGTTGATAATCTTGAAGTAATAGACTCTCACGGCCATGGCGCTGTAATGGATTTCATCGCCGCGTTACAGGTCTATCAGGCCACGGCAGCAGTGATGAGCGCAGAATATAAGGGCAACGCAAACGGAGGGGAAAAGTGTGGCTCTTAGCTGGGATAGGTGCAGCAGCACTATTGATGGCTCAATTCGACCGTAGCTGTCACGAACACAAGAGCAAGTGCGCCCCGCCATTGGTGCAAGTCGAGAAGAAAGTGGGCAACAAGATTGCTGCAATAGTGAGACATGTGAGGGCCGCGCCCAAGCCCGAGGGGGATAAGTGAGTTGGGCCAAGCCAAGACTGGAACGTTGCGGCAATCATTGGTGCGTCGAAACCTTCGACGAATGGCGCTTCTTTTCGCGCTGCTATAAGACGTGGGCCGAGGCACTGAGAGTAGCGTTACGCATCGCCGGGGCCGCGCCCAAGCCCAAGGGACCCCAATAATTCTGGAGTAAAAAGGAGTAGAGCGTGAATCGCACACATTGGCATCTTGGGTATTCCAATAAAACAGCCTGTGGAATCTTGGCTTATAGAACGGAAGTTGCCAATGAATTTGATACTGCCGTGAACACACGAATTGAGTGCGCCCTCAAACCAACTTGTCGTAGATGCCAGAAAGTTATGCGCATAGGGGAGTTCAAGCGGGGATACCGAAAGGAGTTAGCGAATGGCTGAGCCTAAGTTGTGCAAAGAGTGTGGCCAGCCGGTTAAGCCAGGACGGCACAAAGAAAACGAATACGACCATGCTCAAGGATGTTCTCTTGATAGGTCAAAGATGGCTGAACCTAAGAGCTTCCCAGCGCTGCAAAAGATTCTTGACTGGGATGGCTTCGTAGGCAAAGCGGAGGTGCTCGAAGTTGTCGTACAAGGCCGCGGGGAGCTTGAGAAGGCAAGGGAGTTGCTGGCTGCGGCTACATATGCTTCTGAGCGGCGCTGCAGTTGCCATTCGTCTAGCGAAAAAGACTGGCACGGCCCGCGATGCGACATCCCAAAGCTACGAGCAGCCATCGCCGCCTGCCGGGAAAGGAGTTAGCGAAGTGAGCGAGCGCTAAGCGATATTCAACTCCTGCCACACTGCCATCGCTCCGGCCTGAAGATAGATACTCTGAATTTCCTCAGTAGGAACTTCCGGTACTTCCATCAGTTCCAGATGAGGCTCGTCATGGAAGCTCTTGCCATCCCTCAATCCGCATGACGAAGCCAATGCTACTATCCTCTGCCATGACGCTGAGTTTTCGTCCCAGTCCGGGTGATCGTCCGGCAGATCCATTGGCACTACGTCTACCGCTACTCCCATGACGTGATTGCTCTCAGTACCCTTAGCATTCGTCACGGTCCTACCAATCACATTCCCATCGTTATCCCGGCCTTCCTGCCACAGAGCGTTCTGTTGAGCAACTGTCCGAATGCCCTGCGTGACCCTGATAGGGAAATCCAGCTGCGATGCCAAACTCTGAACACGAGCCGACAAGACCGGGTGGACTTCAGCTAGTCTGGCAAGCGAGATGTTATCGAGTGACATTGTATGTTAGAATGCGGCTGGTAACAGCGATCCTTTCAAGGAGGACCGATGCCTAGAAAATACCGCGTGAAGCGTCACGCAGTCACCCAGCCGCGAGACCCATCTTACAAGATTATTCCACTTACCAAAAGACAAAATGCCCTTGTAGACACTGCCGATTTTGAATGGCTTAACCAGTGGAATTGGACCGCTCTGCCAAATTCCATGGGCGGCTTTTACGCTAAACGAAGGTCGTCTGGAATATACATGCACCGCCTTATCCTTGACTGTAATAAGTGGGAGCAAGCTGACCATCGCAACCACGATACCCTTGACAATCGACGTAGCAATTTGAGACGTGCCGTAGGTAGTCAGAATCATAGAAATCAGAAGATACGTAGCAACAATCGCAGTGGCTTCAAAGGAGTTTCGTGGGACAAGGTAAAAAACAAATGGTATGCGTCTATCAGAATTCACGGGAAAACTAAGGCCCTTGGATTTTATCGAAGCAAGGAGATTGCAGCGAGAGTCTATGATGAAGCTGCCAAGAGTATGTTTGGTGAATTTGCCCATCTAAATTTTCAATGACTGTACTGGATGAGAAAATGGTAAACAGTCCATCCAAGTCCCATTGCAAGCGCCCAACGCGGAACTATTGCCAGTGTCAGTCGGGTCAAGCTGGTTGAGCCCCACTTGCGAGCGATTCCCACACCTTCAAGAACTGCGAACATGATGACCCACACTCCCCATAGAGCGCGGTCGATTGGGGTGCCAGGGAGAATGATTACCATGGCAGCCCTAAGTGTTGAATCACCAAGTCCATCACAATATCAGAATCAGCGGCGTCACTGTATTTCATCTTGAACGATCCGGCATCGCCCCACGACGGACCCCACGAATTGAGAATGCTGAGTAGTCCGGTAGCGTCATCGTATCCGTAAATCAAGGTTTCATGGCCACCTAGCACCTGTTCGGCATTCTTGTCTGGAGTAGGCATCAAGCCATCGCTGCCAATGCTCTCGAAACTCTGATAGACAGTGAACCCAACCATCACACAGTATCCACTAGCAATGCACGCTTTGATGTCCCCGACCGTAGTCAGGAAGTGGTACGCTCCTGACTTGTATTGCAAAGCATCTTGGACCTGTTCTGCTGTGGGTGGGATCGCATACTGTCCTGCCACATAGGGGTCTTGGCTTTCCAGGCAGACCCCGTAGTTGTGCATGGCCTGACAAGACGACCGGCCAGTAGAACCGCCGTCGTAGTTCGGATCTCCGTCTATTACTCTCTCCTGATAATAGAGGAAGGCGGGACTAAATATGGGTTCCGAGTGTTTGTACTTGCGGTACAAGAACTCCAGATTCTCTGTCCCAGCATGAGCAGTGCAGCTCCCTTCGTCGCCCTGGTCCTTGACCGGACCTAGAGAGTCTTTCAGCGAGAACGCCGTAGGAAGTGTTCTGACCAGCTCTATCCTGCTTAGTCCGTAATCCCTGTGATCCGGTGGATTAGGTCTGTACCCGTATCTACGTCCCAGTGGACTGAGTGGCAGCGTCATCTCTTAATCTCCTTATGGTCTCAAAGTCTTCCCTCACCAAGTAAGTCTCCCCACTCTTCAGTACGACCACGCATCCACCTACCACACTGCTGTTCTCGTACACCACCTCGATGGCGCTTGAGTCTATGTCAATCCTGTCGTTGTTGACCGACAGTGCATTGGTCAGGATCATCAGGATCAATAGGATCAATAGCACTCACCGGTAAGAAACCACACTACCCAGCTAAGTGGTGGTTGGCACACCCAAGACCGGCGGTGCCGGAAGTACCACCGCTGGTGCAAGATTAGACGGGACAGACTGCGCCCCGTTTAAGATACTAGTGGCAAAGTAACAATAGTTCCCTGGTGGTAGTGGCGTCGTCGGGAAGCCTAGGTCAGTATAAGTTAGCACAGTTAAAGCAACTGCGCCACTGATGAGTTGGAACCCTGTAGCTGCTGCAACCGTTGTCGGTGGTATGGCCGGACACACTCCGTTCAACCGATAGATCTGATAGCCCAAGGTCGGGTTAAGTGCTGCATCGGTAGAAGCTACCCAGAATAGGGTAACACTGTGTGGAGTGGTCGCAGTGACCTTGAGCTGGAACTGAATTCCCTGAGCCCCCTGAGCCTCCTGAACATTCTGCGCGTGCGTCGGGAAGCTCAGTCCAGAAAGTAACAGTAGTAATAAGAAGAACAGGACGTGCTTAGAAGTGTTTGTACTGCGCATAGCCATTAGACTCCAGTATCGTGTTGAACTCCTGTTTGAATGCCCCGATAGATCGCATCTTCGATGCAGCATTGAGCTTCTTAGGGAAGGACTGTATCTGCGTCCTTACCGCAGCGGTCACCGGCATAGTGGCTTGGAACGCAGACAGTTGGCTCACGATCAGTCCAAGCAGTCCCGCAGTAGTAGACGCCACTTTGGGGTCTGGTATCGCTAGGTCATTCCAGAACTGGCCGATCTCGTTCTGAGCTGCGATCAGAGCTTCCGTGATCTTCCCTAACAGAGTGGCCTTGGAAGCAGCGGGAGCGTTATTGTAATTATCCACTGCCGTCCCGATGTCTGCGATAGCCGCTTTGATCGCCTTGATGATAAGGTCTATAGCCGATCCGATGACGATGGTGATAACGCCGTTCCCTGCCAGCAGATCGACCACGGACTGAAAGGCATCTAGCCCGGTCTGCACCCAAGCCAGTATCTGCGCGAACGATGCACATCCGATCATAAACATCTCACCGCCCAGCGTGAGCGATGCCATTGCTACGCCCCACCACTTCCCGAAGGTCCTGCGATTGATTGCTTCCATTTGGCTATTCCTCCTCTGAAATTCGCTTAGGCATTATACCCTTCTGCATCACCAACTGAGCAATAGCATATTGGGTGTCGATCTGATTCTTTAGAACTCGATCCAACTTCTCGTTGTTCGATTCTAGTAACCTGCACAACGGTTCCATCTGTTTTTCTACAATCTCGGTGAACTTAAGCTCCCACCATTCTGCGCTCAGTTCCCCGCTGCTCTTGCCGTTCCGTTTCTTACCGCCAACGGTCAGCGCTTCCTTGACCACTAGGTAGATCAGTAGCCCTGTGGACCCCAACCCGGTTAAAGTGATAGCATCTGGCCCAGTTTGGAACATTCATTTCACGAAGAGATCTTAACACCACTGGGAGCGTAATAGTGATTTATGAGCCCCACGATTCCCTGCAAGGTGCTCACAACCAGCACAATGATTGGTTCGTATTTGACCGGAATGTAACTGCCGTTTTGCAGAAGCGTCCCTGCTGAAATAAGAACCCCGAGGACTTGCAAAATTGCGTGTACCCTTACAGTCATGCCGTTCCTCCTTTTGCCTTAGTGAACGACTATAGTCGGGCCGAAGATTGCATTGGAGATCACATCGCTAGCCCCGGATATCTGCGAACCAAATTCATACGCACCGATACTGGGAGTAGTCGCGTTCCACGAGTTACTCAGGAAATCCGTTGTTTGACCGCCGATGGTCACTCCCGCGTATTTCGCATTGCTTGTGGAAAGCAGCGTGGGAACGATGGCATCGATGTTCGATTCGGATGTAAGGTGCGGATCGGCACAGACGGCATTGGTTTCATTGGTGGCGTCCTGCGGACAAGTGCCGTTCTTCATAGAGAACCACAGGTTGTGATCTATAGACGATCCGGCGTTACCAAACGGGTTAGTTGTACCGAAATTGATTCCTGCGGCCAGTGTGCTGGTGTTCGGGTCCACAAATCCCATCGAGAGATTGTCTTTGAAGGTCATTTGCGTCGTAGTTGTGCAAGTTCCACCACCAACACAAAAAATGTCAAACATCGTCGCACCGTAGCCGGTACTAGTATTGTGCTCTAAAGTTACCGAATTTCCATTCAGAAGCTCTATCGCCCATTCATCACCGGAGGCGCGGCAAAAATCGCTTAGATCGGTGTTGTACCCCGTGGGATTAGGCGAGAATGCCGAGCCTAGCCTACGGCAATTAGAGATAGACACATTGTTGTAGGCCAAAGCAGCAGTTGCCACGCCCATCTTAAATGTTTGCCCTTCGTTACCCTCGCTCCATGAGTTGCTTATGTTCAGCGCTGTCGGCAGATGCGCTTGGTCGTCGCCCGTATGCAAGCTATCGAATCCGTCTTGCGTGTTCCAACGAAAAATTGCATGGTTGACGTTAAATGTTCCTTGGGTGGCTATCAGCGCCCAGCCATCTCCATATCCGCCGTGATTATCGTCGGCACACAATGTGTATCCCGCTCCACCGATAGAGCCGCCATTAGGCTTTACTTCTACACAGCCAGCCCACTCAATTCTCAGCCAGCTTATATTCATTGTGCCGAGGTTCTCGCACGAATTTCCGCAACTGCCTCCGTCGAAATTCCATCCGGCCCCGCCACATCCGAATAAATAAATATCGGACGCCGTGAAAGTATCGGTTCCCGCCGAATTGAGATGACCGCCGTGGAAGCATTCATTTTCCATTCCGTGTACCGCGATGTCCTTCAAAACTGCGTTAATCGGTCCTTGATGCGTCACATCGGCAAGGTCCACGCCATACTTGGCCCAATCGTTGCTTGCGCTAGACGTGCAGTGTGTATAATCAACTCCAAATGCCGTGCAGGTCGTAGGTTGCGAGATATCGAAGCATTCCACATCAATCCACGCGGCACCCTCTAGGTTCATAACCCCGAAAGCACCATTGATACCTAGTAGCTGTGTAGCATTCTTTAGCATACCGTGTCCCGACCATGCTCCTGTCAGAGCAGATGGTCCTAGCATATTGGGATCGGTTTGATGGCAGTTACCGGCCCCTAACCCAAGAATACGAGTAGGTGCTCCCATTGAGCCCGATGGTAAACTGCCCCAAATACAGGAAGAAGTATTGCCGCTGCCACTTAAACTGCCGCAGAACGGAGACCATCCAGTGCCGATACCTGAGGTGGAGTTCTTTTGACCCATGTAGTACGGCCCGACATCTTCAAACTGAACCGTGTCGCCACCAGAGATCAGCCAAGCGAATGTAGATTGATTAAGCAGCCAGAATGGATGATTCACCGCACAAGGCTGAGCCGACCCACTGCCTGGATAAGCTGCATTGGTCGTGCCGGTGCATTGCGTAGCCGTGCCGCCATCGGTGCGAACATACCAAGTGGTCGCCTGAATCGGTTGTGCAAATAGAAAGATGACGGCGATAAAGAGGACGGTGATAAAGAGAAAGTATTTAATCACCAACTCCCCCTGTCCCTCCAAAGCCAGCTGTCCCTCCCGCTCCCGCACCGCCAGCACTGCCGCTGTGCGCTTTCAAGGTCACGACGGATATTTCCCAACCAGTTACGCTGGTGCCATTGCTCATTGCGGCGGTGATCGCTGTCTGAATACTGGAAACGGTCAAGTCCTCTTCTCCTGTCATTTCAGCGCCGCCCGCTCCATCGGCGAGCAGATTGGTCGCTGTGGTGCCCCCTATGCTGCCTGCGCTAAATGTCAGAGTCGTGCCACTGCCAGTGGCACACACGGAGATCAATTCAGTAGCCTGCGTGGTTGTAAACGCCGATGACGTTACGCTTGAAACCGGACCGGCAGCAGTTCCCGTTCCTGATGCATCGACTGCGCCCGAGGTCGCAACTCCCGAATACTGCCGCACTAGGATTGAATTGAACGCTTGTGCGGTGCCCCATGTCGCCGTAAAGGTTGCCGTGGCATTGGCCACAGAGTTCTGGTTAACCCAAAGGGATAAAAGATTGGTGCTATTGAATGTAGCGTCCGATGCCGTTATGTGCGTAAAAGCGTTAGAACCGCCGTCGCCAACCGAACTTGGCGCTGTATTATTGGTGCCTTGCCGCACACAGGCCACCAGAGCGTTGCCGCTTGCCACGTTCATCGTAGAACTAGTCGCTATAGTGCTCTGAGTGCTGGCAGTCTTGTTCGATCCTTCTGTGTGACTGACTAAGGATTGGGCCTGAGCCCCCTGAACCGCGATGAACAGTAATACGAGAGCGAGAAGTAATCGCTTTGTAGTTCCGATGCACATAGTCTTATCCAGATACTAGTTAGCTGAGCACCAGCCTCTTAGGGTATCTCCATTAGTCCAATTTGTCGCTGCAAAAGTGGTTCCGAAATTGGTGAAAGTAGCAGAAGCAGTTGAGCTTCCTGTCTGCTGTATCTGATCGGCGCGATTCTGATTTTCCAGGTGACAGTTCCACCCCGCCGTTGCCGTAGGCAACCCAATAACCCCGGTACTTGTACCTGTACCAGTGCCCACGGTGACCGTTATAGAAGCCGTGCCGTTACTTACTATAGAGTCGCCGCTGGTGTTAAAATGAGTGGTGATTGTAGGAGCCGTGCCTGAAATAAGAACATGGCCGCTGCCGAGATTTACTTCGGCCACTTGACAGGCAATAAAACAGGTCATGCCGTTAGCCGCGAGCGTTCCCGTGGCAGTGGAAGACCCGCTGGGGCTGGTTCCCCCGCCGTTCAGCGTTAAGTCCGATATACCACTGGCGCTTCCGAAGCTGCCTATGTTGGTGGCGGAAGTAAAAGTTAAAAGGGTGGTCCCTA
>Ga0307475_10001072_pt1 | contig 16388 bp, 15 predicted proteins | sample atmos_gasesECM1C_FD_203317 | JGI IMG/M metagenome (GOLD analysis project Ga0307475, IMG submission 203317) | Hardwood forest soil microbial communities from Morgan-Monroe State Forest, Indiana, United States - atmos_gasesECM1C_515 | ecosystem: Environmental > Terrestrial > Soil > Temperate... | reverse complement strand
CCTCCCAAGACTAAGAAGACATGTTTGGTCGAAACAAAATCTGCGCGGTGGTAGCCGCCTTGGACAGGCGGGGCATGTGGCGTCAACTTGCGCTTGCGCTCCGCTTCACGCGGACCATAGAGCTTCGGCTCGACTGGTTGGGGAGCGACCGGGAAATCACACGGTTTTTGAGTCAACTGGCGGAAGAACGGCCCCGAGCTACGCTGATTGCGACCTGCCGGCGCGTCCAGGCCGGAGGACAATATCGAGGGTCGGTCGCCAGGCAATTGCTTCATCTTGCCGAAGCGCTTCGTGCCGGCTGCCAGTGGTATGACCTTGAAATCGAGACGGCTTCGGTTTGTCCGGTTGAGCTCCTCGATGTATTGCTTGGCGAGGGGCGCTTTCTGGCCTCGGCGCATTTTTTTCGCGGAGTGCCTCGGAATCTGAAAGGCTTGGCCAGGGGACTAGCGGAGGTGCGACCCGACGCTATCAAAATTGCCGCACAATGCGATTCGCACGCGGAGAGTTCCCGCCTGCTTCAGTTTGCGCGGGGGCGGAAAAAGGTAGTGGCCGTGCCGATGGGCGAGATTGCACTTCCGGCGCGGATTCTGGCGTTGCGCGATGGCAGCGCGCTCAGCTACGCGGCGGTAGAAAATTCGACAGCGCCGGGTCAAGTGAGCTTGGATGACGCGAAGAATCTTTATCGAGCGGAGCGAATGAGCCGACGGACGCGCGTTTATGGCGTGATCGGCGACCCGGTGAGCCATTCTCTTTCGCCGCAAATGCAGAACGCCGGTTTTCAGGCGAAGCGCATGGATGCCGTTTACCTTCCGTTCCCCGTGCCAGACTTGAACGATTTTCTCGGCGCGATCGAGGCGCTCGGGATCTCCGGCTTCAGCGTGACGCTGCCACACAAGGAGCGAATTCTGCGTCACCTCGACGGTTGCGATCGGCTCGCGGCAGCAATCGGAGCCGTGAATACGGTGGTAGTCGGAGGCGGAGGAAAACTCCACGGCTATAACACGGACTACGTGGGCGTGCTGCGCGCGCTCGAACGATCGATGCCGCTAGGAGGAAGCCGCGTGTTGATTCTGGGAGCCGGTGGAGTAGCACGCGCGTGTGCTTTCGCGCTCGCGCAGGCGGGCGCCACGGTTTCGGTGTGCGCGCGGCGGCCCGAGCGCGCGAAAGCGCTTGCCAAGGCCATCGGCGGTGAAGGGGTGGCGCGGACACAGCTAAAGCGGGAGTTCTTCGATGCCATCGTGAACGCGACGCCGGTTGGAATGCACCCTCTCAGGGGGAATTCACCGCTCGAAGCGCGAGAACTGAATTGCAGGCTAGTGTTCGACACAATTTACCGGCCGCGGCAGACGAAACTTTTGCAACTAGCGGCCCGGCGCGGCATCGAAACGGTGTCGGGAGTCGAAATGTTCGTCGCGCAGGGCACAGCGCAATGGGAAATCTGGACCGGCGAGCGCGCGCCGGTGGAAGCCATGCGCCGCGCGGCCGTTCGCGCGCTCGAACGCAAAGAAGGAACCTGAACCGCTCCATGATTCAACCCGATTTCAAATCGTTTTCCCGGCTGGCGAAGCAGGGAAACCTGGTCCCGGTATACGAAACATTTACGGCGGACCTGCTGACGCCCGTGGGCGCCCACCTCCGGCTGGCGCGCAACGCGAAGTATTCTTTTCTGCTGGAGAGCGTGGAGGGCGGCGAGACGATTGCACGCTACACCTTTACGGGAGCGAACCCGGAAGAGGTGTTTCGGGCGCGCGGACGCGTGTGCGCACTCGAAGCAGCCGGCAAGCGCACCGAATTTGATGAGAACCCCATCGAGCAACTGCGGCGGCTCGCTGCGCGTTACCGGCCAGTCCGTGTGCCGGGGTTGCCGCCTTTGATCGCCGGCGCGATCGGATATTTTGCATACGACATGGTGCGGCTGGTGGAGGACATTCCGGCGAACGGGCGCGACGAACTAGCGCTCGATGATTGCGTGATGATGTTTTATCTCGGTCTCGTGGCGTTCGACCACGTCCGGCATCGCGTGTGGGTGATTCGAAACGTCTTCACGAAGGGCGAAGGCAGCCTGCGCGCGAAATACAATCGAGCCCTGCGGGAAATTCAGCGAACGCGCCGCGCACTGGAACAACCGCTGCCCCCACAAAAACGGGCTCAGCGCGGGGCCGCGCTAGGCATCACCTCGAATTTTACGAAGCCGCGGTACCTCGCCGCGGTGCGCAAAGCGAAGGCCTACATTCGCGCCGGAGATATTTTTCAAGTGGTGCCGAGCCAGCGATTTTCCGCGCGAACCACTGTGGACCCGTTTGAAATCTATCGCGCGCTGCGCGTGGTGAACCCGTCGCCCTATTTGTACTTTCTCAAACTCGACGACGTTTCCGTCGTCGGAAGCTCGCCCGAAATGCTGCTGAAAGTCCAGGAGCGCGAATCGTTCTACCGACCCATTGCCGGGACGCTGCCGCGGGGGCGTGATCAAAGTGAAGACCGCAGGCTCGAAGCAAGACTGCTGGCAGACCCGAAGGAGCGCGCCGAACACATCATGCTAGTGGACCTCGGGCGCAACGATCTGGGCCGCGTGTGTGAATACGGCTCGGTCAAAGTCGAGCGGCTGATGTTCGTGGAGCGCTACTCCCACGTGATGCATCTGGTCTCAAGTCTGCGTGGGCGCCTGCGCGAGGGCGTGGATGTGTTCGACGCGCTGATGGCCTGTTTCCCCGCGGGGACGCTTTCCGGCGCGCCGAAGGTGCGGGCGATGGAAATCATCGACGAGCTTGAGCCCACGCGGCGGGGAATTTATGCCGGCGCGATCTTGTACCTCGATTTCACCGGCAATCTCGATTCGTGCATTGCGCTGCGCACGCTGGTAGCGAAGGACGGGCGGGTCCATATTCAGGCGGGGGGTGGGATCGTGGCCGATTCGGTGCCCGAGCGCGAGTATCGGGAAACCATCAACAAGGCACGCGCACTGGTAACGGCGCTTGAGATCGCGCATCGCGGTGACCGCCGCCGGGACGGATAAAGGTGTAAACTATTCCCGCAGATGCAATGCTTCTACTTCTGGACAACTATGATTCGTTTACCTACAACCTGGCGCAGTATCTCGGGCAGATGGGGCAGACGGTGGAAGTGCGGCGTAACGACAAGATTACCATCGGGGAAATCGACGAGTTGAACCCGGGGCGCATCGTGATTTCTCCCGGCCCAGGCACGCCGAAGGAAGCAGGAATCAGCGTGCCACTCGTTGAACACTTCGCCGGGAAGATTCCGATTCTTGGCGTTTGCCTCGGACATCAGGCGATCGGCGCGGCGTTTGGGGGGCGCGTGGTGCGCGCGCCGAAATTGATGCACGGGAAGACGAGCGAAATCGAGCACGACGGGAAGACCATTTTCCGCGGACTGCCGCAGAAATTTCGCGCCACGCGCTATCATTCGCTGATCGTCGAGCGAAAATCGCTGCCGAAGTCACTCGAGATCTCCGCGGAGACTTCCGACGGAACGATTATGGGGCTGCGGCACCGCAAATGGCGCGTCGAAGGCGTGCAATTCCATCCTGAATCGGTTCTTACCGATGCCGGCTTACGGCTGCTTGAGAATTTCCTGAACGTATGAGTATAAGCGCGCGCAGGTGACGCGATTGTAAGAGTAAAAATGCGGAATGCGGCGCTTTTCGTTTCGGTTTTGGCTGCGGGTCTGCTCTTCGCTCTGGCTGGAGCGATTGCGTCGCGGTGCGCAGCCGAGGGAGCGGCCGCGGCCAAGATTCCGCACCACGCCGCGCCGCTTGCCTACCTTGGTTTCGACGCGAACACTTATCCCGGTGACGCCGCCCTACCTCGGCTCAAGCAAACTTTCGCTTTTTCCGGCTATTGGCTGAATCCACCTCCAGGCACGAAGGAAAACACTTGGACTGGCAAGCGCGAAATCCTGCGCAGGAATGGTTTTGGATTTCTGGTGTTGTTCAATGGACGCACGGAGCTTCAACTGAAACCGCCGAATGATCCCGCGAAATTGGGACAAGATGACGCGGAAGTGGCCGTGGAGAGTGCGGGACGTGAGGGATTTCCAGACCACACCGTGATTTTCCTCGATCAGGAAGAAGGCGGCCGAATGACCGCGGTTCAGATGACGTACATTTCAAATTGGATCGCGCGCGTGATGGCGGGGCGTTTTTACGCCGGGATTTACTGCTCCGGGACTCCTTTCAAGGAGCGTGGCGGAGAATCGGTGGTAACCGCTGATGATATTCGCGCGCGGGCGAATGTGCCGTTACTTTTCTTTTTTGTTTACAACGATGGCTGCCCGCCGTCGCCTGGGTGCGTTTATGCGAAAACGGCACCGCTGCCGTCGTTGAGCGGCGTAAAGTATGCAAGTGTTTGGCAATTCGCGCAGTCGCCGCGGCGGCGGGAAGTTACGCGGGCGTGTAGCGCCACGTACAACGCCGACGGCAACTGCTATCCGCCTAACCGCGCTGGAACCGGTTCCGTTCTTTTGGATTTGGATTCGGCTACCTCGCCTGATCCTTCGAACACCCCCCTTCGGGCGAGTGACTAGGAGCGGTCCCGCAACTGAGACTGGTGGACGACGGTCGTGGACGACGGTTTGACAGGATCGTGCGCCGGACGCAGCATGCTACGCCCCGAGGAGCTCAAAACCCTTGAGATTCGTCACCATGCGGATTCCGCGGCGTCCTTTTGCGCCTGGGAAAAAGCGACCAGGGCCTTTAGGCGTTCTCGTGCGGCGCCGGAATCGATGGATTCGCTGGCGATGCGTACCCCCTCGAGAAAATCCTTGGCACGTCCGGCGGCGACCAAAACCGCGGCGGCATTTGCCAGCACGATGTTGCCGTGCGGGACATGGTCGCGATCGAGCAGCGAGCGGCCTAGAATCTTGTGGATGATTTCGGCGTTCTGCTTGGCATCGCCCCCACGAATTGATTCCAGCGGCGCTCGCGGCACTCCGAAATCTTCCGGTGTGACTGTATAGCTGCGAACTCCGCCGTCGGATACTTCGGAAACGTGTGTCTGGCTGGAAATTGAAATCTCATCGAGGCCGTCCGCGCCGTGGACCACGAATGCGCGACGCACGCCGAGTTCCCCGAGTGCGTGCGCAACCAACTCGACAACATCGCGGTGATACACGCCGACCAGTTGCGCCGACGCGCCTGCGGGATTCGTGAGTGGGCCGAGGAGGTTGAACGCGGTGCGGACTTTTAGCTCGCGGCGCACCGGCATGGCGTGGCGCGTGGCCTGATGCATGGCGGGCGCGAACAGAAAGCCGATTCCGACTTCGTCAATCGAGCGGCCAACGCGCTCAGCGGGCAAGTCTATTCGCACACCGAGCTGTTCGAGGACGTCGGCGGAGCCGCATCGCGAGCTGATCGAGCGATTGCCGTGCTTGGCGACGCGCACCCCGGCTCCGGCGACGACGAAGGCGACGGCCGTCGAAATATTGAACGTGCCACGCGCGTCGCCGCCAGTTCCGCATGTGTCGACGAGAATTTCGTTTGGCGGACGCCGACCGCCAGGGAATATCACCGCTGCGTGGCGGCGCATCGCGGTGGCGAAGCCTACCAGTTCGTCGACGGTCTCGCCTTTCGCGTTTAGAGCCGTGAGCAAGCCAGCGATTTGAGCGTTGCTCGCACTGCCGGAGAGGATTTGCTCCATGGCCGCTTCCGCCTCGGCACGCGGCAGGTTGTTGCCGGCAGTGATTCTTTCAATCGATTCGTCGATGACCGAGAACATGGCGCTATTGAGGTTGCGGAAACGAAGCATCTAGGTGGAAGAGGTGAGCTCGAAAGGCACGTGAGCTGTGTAGGATTGTTGGAATCATGGCGCTTTCACCGTGCGGCGAGGGCGCCGAACGAGTTCGCCGCCACAATTCGGACAGGTGTGCTGAAGCTGCTCGGTGCATTTCGCGCAAAACGTGCATTCATAGGAGCAGATGAAGGCGCGATCCGCTCCGGCCAGCGCGGAACCGCATTTTTCACATACCGGTCTTATTTCCAGGGCCATGTGACGCCTTGCCCGCCTCGCATGTTCCGGTTAAACTTGTGCGTTTCTGCGTGACTCAATACTAGCACTATTTCGGGCAGCGTCTTTCCGAGGCGATGAAGTAACTCGGCGGAGTGCGGATGAAGATTCACGAATATCAGGCTAAGGCCATCCTTGCTAAGTTCGGAGTGCCGGTGCCGCGCGGAGAAGTGGTGTTCAAGAAGGACGAAGCGCGCGCGGCGGCACAGAGGCTGGGCACGCCGGTGGTGGTCGTGAAAGCTCAGATTCACGCGGGCGGGCGCGGGAAAGCTGGCGGAGTTAAACTGGCGCGCTCGGCCGACGAAGTTTCTTCGTTGGCGGAACGCATGATTGGGATGCAACTAATCACACCGCAGACCGGACCCGAGGGCCGCGTGGTGCGGCGGTTGCTGATCGAAGAAGGGCTCGACATCAAGCGCGAACTCTACCTGAGCATTCTGGTGGACCGCGCTGTGGCGATGCCTGTCTTCATGGCGAGCGTGGCCGGCGGGACGGAAATCGAGGAAGAGGCAAGGAATAATCCCGAGGCGATTCTGCGGAAGGTGATTCATCCCGCGACCGGGTTCGAGCCGTACCAGGCGCGCCAGATTGCATTTGGATTGGGACTCACGCCCGAGATTGTGAACGCGGCGGTGCCATTTTTTCAGTCGCTGTACCGCGCCTTTGTGAAGACCGACGCTTCGCTGCTGGAGATCAATCCGTGCGTGGTGACCGGGGATGGGCGGCTGGTGGCGCTCGATGCGAAAGTTAATTTTGACGACAACGCGCTGTATCGCCATCCAGAATTCAAAGAGCTACGCGATTTGGAAGAAGAGACGCCACTCGAAGTAGAAGCTTCGAAGTTCAAGTTGAACTACATCAAGCTCGACGGGACCGTTGGCTGCATGGTAAATGGCGCGGGACTGGCAATGGCGACGATGGACATCATCAAGCTGAGCGGAGGGAGCCCCGCGAATTTTCTCGATGTGGGTGGCGGCGCCTCGGAAGACCAGGTGAAAAATGCGTTTCGCATTTTGCTGAGCGACCCGAACGTGAAGGGCGTATTCGTGAATATTTTTGGCGGCATCCTGCGCTGCGATGTGCTGGCGAGCGGAGTGGTGAATGCGGCGAAAGAGCTGAAGTTCAAGGCACCGGTCGTCGTGCGTATGGAAGGAACGAATGTTGAGCAAGGCAAACAAATACTGCGCAGCTCGGGCCTGAATTTTACGGTGGCGGACGGAATGAAGGACGGCGCGGAAAAAGTCGTAAGACTGGCGCGGGGCGCGCCATGAGCGTTTTGATCGACAAGAGTACGCGCGTCATCGTCCAGGGGCTCACAGGCCGCGAAGGAAGCTTTCACGCGCAGCAGATGATCGAGTACGGCACGAGAGTGGTCGGCGGCGTCACGCCGGGAAAAGGCGGTACGAAGCATCTCAGCGTGCCGGTCTTTAACACCGTGCCCGACGCCGTGCGCAAGAGCGGGGCGAACGCTTCAGTGATCTTTGTGCCTCCGCCGTTTGCCGCGGACGCCATTCTGGAGGCCATCGACGCAGAATTGCCGCTGGTGATCTGCATCACCGAAGGCGTTCCAACGCTGGACATGGTGCGGGTGGTGGCGGCTTTGAAGGATTCAAAGACCCGGCTGGTCGGCCCTAACTGCCCGGGGGTGATCTCGCCGGGAAAATGCAAAATCGGGATCATGCCGGGATCCATCCACAAAGAAGGGTCTGTGGGGGTAGTGAGCCGCAGCGGAACGCTGACGTATGAAGCGGTCGATCAACTCACTCGGCTGGGAATCGGACAATCCACTTGCATCGGAATTGGCGGCGATCCAATTATCGGAACTCAATTTCTCGACGCGATCAAGATGTTCAACGAGGACCCTGGAACGCGCGCCATCGTAATGATCGGAGAAATTGGCGGCCAGGCGGAAGAAATCGCGGCAGAGTTCATCAAGAAAAATGTGAAGAAGCCGGTGGTCGGGTTCGTCGCTGGCCAGACGGCTCCGCCGGGCCGGCGGATGGGACACGCGGGAGCGATCATTAGCGGAGGGCAGGGCACTGCCGCGGATAAATATAAGGCCATGCGCGCTGCGGGAATTCATACGGTCGAGAGTCCGGCAGAAATCGGCCATACCATGGCGGCGCTGATAGGGAAAACGAAATCGAGGGCTGCGGAAAAGAAGAAAAGCGGCGGCCAGCAAAAGAAGCAAGCGAGGAACAGGACGTAACGCGCATCCCACCAGTTCGCGCGAATTCATAAACGGAGATGCATCGCATGGCGATCGAAAGAACGCTTGCCATCATCAAGCCCGACGCAGTAGGGCGTGGAATCGCCGGAGACATTCTGAGCCGCATTCACGCGGCGAAATTTCAAATCACGGCCATTCGGTCGATGCGATTGACGAGGGCCGAAGCCGAAGGATTTTACGCGGTACACCGCGAGCGGCCGTTCTTCAAAGAACTCACCGAATTTATGAGTTCCGGCAAAGTGGTGACCATGGTGCTCGAGGCCGAGAATGCGATCCTTAAATGGCGCGACACGATGGGAGCCACCGATCCTGCCAAAGCTGCGCCCGGAACGATCCGCAAGGAACTCGGCACAAGCATTCAGAACAATTGCACGCACGGTTCCGATGCGCCCCAAACTGCCGCTTTCGAAATCCGATATTTCTTCGCGGAACACGAACTGGTCTAGAGAGTTTTTGGGACTGCCTGCCGGCCCAACACCAGCGCGAGATCCAGGCGAGCCCTCGCGTCCGTCGCGTTTTCAAGCTAGACAATCGCGTCGGCCGGAACTTTTCCCGCGCCGCTCGGACGCCTATCTTCGCGAAACTTTCGCTTGTAGTATGCCACGGCGGCGAAGATGACCGGCACGCCAATCACTGTCGGCAGGATCCACACGAGGGCGAAGAACTGCGTTCTTTGGAGGGCCGGGAACATGCGACTGCCGCCGAAGATCAGAAAGGCCGTGTAGCCGGCAATGCCGGTGGCGATCATGGACGCGAGATGTTCGTACCACCAGTGCATTTTGCTTTGCGGGCCTTTCAGCAGATACCACAGGTTGCCGCCTCCCACAATCATGCCAACCGAACTCATGCCCATGAACGCCCAAACGCGTTCGCTAATGCCAAACGCGAGAACGCCGATTGCGGTGGCCATGACTGCAGCGTTCATCGCGAAGGTAAATGGGCCGCGAAGTGATTTTGGATCGCGGCGCGTGCGTGACACGCGAATTCCCTGCCAGCCGGCCGCAAGGGTAACGCCTCCGAGGTAAGCGAGAAAGACGCCCAATTCGCGTGAACGACGAATGAAGCCCGCGGCTTGCTCGGACGAAAGCGGCTGAGAAAAGTTGCGGATGCTCAGTGGCACGCTGAATGCCATCCCACTCATGGTGAATGCCGTCAGCACCACAACGGACATGCAGGTCACATAAAGCCAACCGACACGGACGTGCAGCCGACCGCCCTTCGGGGCGATGGCCGGAACCCAAAACGCGAGCAGCGCAACGCTTCCGAAAGCGATGTGTATCCAGCGAAGGTCTTTAAATATTTCAGCCATGAGAGGCCTCCTTGGCCATCCGGGCCTGGACCCGGCGAACGGATTCGTCGCACCACTTGACGCGCGCTCCCAGCATGTAAATACCGTTGCGGAGCGTGAGAAGGACGTGAAACATCGCGGGGGAGAGCAAGTCTGGATAATCGGGATCTTCACGAGCCCAGCGGCGCTCGATGATTTCCAGCGCGGCCCGATGGCTGGCGAATTTTTCCCGCAGGCTTGCGAGGAACCGAAGCGTTTTATCCATGGCCTCTAGCTCGTCCATAAGATAAAGCTTCGCGAGGTAGGGAATCCGGTCGTCGCCCAGTTCGACTTCACTTTCGAGCCATTCGCGCAGGACGCGATGTCCGGCCGCGGTGAGCTGAAACACCCGGCGTGCCGCGCCCCGTTTGGACTTTGCACGGCGGCCGCGGAGCCAGCCTTTGCGCTCGAGACGGCCGAGGGCAGGATAGATCTGGCTAAGCTCGGCGGCCCAGAAATAGTGGATGCGTTCGTCGAAGATCTGTTTGAGATCGTATCCACTGGCGGGTTCGCGGAGCAGACCGAGCAGGATATGATCGAGGCTCACGCTCCTATTGTATAAGTATTTATATAAATGTCAATCTAAATGCAAAGACCGCGCCGGCAACGGGCACGGTCTTTCGAGATCGGGCGTTCTTAACTCTTCGGGTAGCCCGGGTCGGCTTGCACTTCAAGAATCTGCTTCGTGTGGCGCTGGCTGTGCGCGCCGATGAACAACAGCCATTCATAACCGTCCAGCGGCATGCCGAGCGGGCTGTCAGCAACGTGCGCCCGCAGCTCCGTGTTCGTCTTCAGGTATTCGAGGGTGGCCGCGCGACTCTTAAGGAAGCGCTCCAAGGTCTCCTGGGGCGACCAGCGTCCCGTGGGAACCAAAGGCGGCGGAGCTTGAGCCTTATGGCTGCGATCTGGAATCATGGCCCGAACCGCGGCGTCTGTTTTTGCAATGTCCCGATCGGGAGCGCCCGCGGGGGCCTGCATGATCTTGTCCTTCACTTGACCGAATATAAAGTCCTCCGACAGAGCGATATGCTCGAGCGTTTCGGCAACGGACCAATGGTCGCTAGCAGCCTTGAATTTCCATTGCGCTTCGGATAGGCCCTTGGTTGCATCGACGATGGCCTCCCGGGTTTCTTGCAGATACCTGACGCCGCGATCGCGGTCCGCAGCGGAGAGAGCCTGTCCAAAAGTAACCGATCCAAGACATAGCGCCGCGCATACAAGCAGCAATATTTTTCTCATCGGGTTTCTCCTGTCATGTGTTCAGACCGCACCCGCTCGCGGACTCGCGCCGCACGGCAGGCATGCGCTTCGATTTCTGTAAAGACGATAGAAGGTGTCGAGTGGCAGTGTCAACTGTTCGGAGTCACGCGTGTTCGGAGTCACGCGACGGCGATCCGATGCGGCATGCAAATCGCAGCGCCGACGGTATAGAATCGAACGGAGTTGCGATTCCATGGAATCAATGCGCGAACTCGGGAAAGTGCTGTTGGTTGTGGGAATCGTGCTGGCTGGAGTCGGAGCGCTTCTCGCGTTCGGCGCAAAGCCTCCCGTCCGGCTTGGGCGTTTGCCAGGCGACATCGCCTATCACCGGCGCCACTTCTCGTTTTATTTTCCGGTGGTTACTTGCCTGGTGTTGAGCGTCGCGCTTACGCTCATTCTCTGGATCATAAATTTCTTCCGGCGGTGATGCGCGCAGAGTGATGAATCAAATATCTCTATTCGATTTGATGCCTGAACGGCGCGTTTGGAAGGTCAGCGAGCTGACGGCGGGTATACGGGAGCTGCTGGAGCGCGCGTTTGCGGACCTCTGGGTGGAAGGTGAAGTCTCGAACCTTCGTTCCGCGCAATCCGGACATCTTTATTTCACGCTAAAGGATGCGCATGCGCAGATTCGCTGTGTCTGCTTTCGCGATCAGATATCCCGGCTGAGATTTCGCCCAGAGGATGGTCTACAGGTGACGGTGCGGGGCGCGATCGGCGTGTACGAACCGCGCGGCGAGTATCAAATTTATGTCACGAACATTGAGCCAGTAGGGCTGGGCGCGCTGCAACTTGCCTTCGACCAACTCAAGAGAAAGCTCGGCGAGGAAGGACTCTTCGACGAAGCGCGCAAAAAGCCTCTGCCGGCATTGCCGCGCTCGATCGGCGTGGTGACTTCGCCTGCCGGAGCGGCGATTCGCGACATTTTGCGCGTGCTTAAACGGCGATTTCCAAATGTGTATGTACAGCTTTATCCCGTCAAGGTGCAGGGTGACGGGGCGGCGGCGGAAATCGTCGAGGGCCTGCGCTATTTCAATCGCGTGAAAACCGTCGACGTGTTGATTCTGGCTCGCGGAGGAGGATCGCTCGAGGATCTATGGGCGTTTAACGAAGAGATCGTGGCGCGAGCGATCTTTGCCTCGGAGATCGCGGTGATCTCGGGCATCGGTCATGAGACGGATTTCACGATTGCCGATCTCGTCGCCGATCTTCGTGCACCGACCCCGTCGTCGGCGGCTGAGATAGTGGTTCGCTCAAAGCAGGAATTCGAGCGCCACATCGCGGAGTATTCGCGGCAACTTTTCCAGCAGATCCGCTACCACTTTTCACAGTGGTGGCATCGCGTGCGGGATTTGCAAACGCATCGCGGCTTTCGTCAGATGGATTTGCTCGTGCGACGACGGCGCCAGTATGTGGATGAGCTTTGGTCGTCCCTTACGATTGGAACGCGGCTGCGGCTGGGGATGTCCCGGCAGCGGGTGATGAAGGCAGGGGTGCAAATTGACTCTTTTGATTTGCGAGCCCGCGCGAAGGTGCTGCGGCGCAATATCGAGCATCAGAGAAGCGCGCTGGGCGCCGCGCTCTCGCACGTGGTGCGGTTGAAGCAACGACGATTTAGCGACACGCGCGTGAAGCTGGCGCGGATTGATTTGCGTTCCCGCGTGGCTTTATTGCGCCGAACACTCGAGCAACGCTCGGAAACGATGCGGGTGCGGATGGACTTGCTGCTCGTGGCCAAGAGGCGGCGCATCGAACCGGTTGGGTTGCAACTCGAGGAGCGCAGCCCACTTCGGCTGCTCGAGCGTGGCTATTCGATTGTTTACGATTCGACCGGTAAAGTGTTGCGCTCGACCGACCAAGTCTTGGTAGGCGATGATATTGCGGTTCGCTTGGCGAAAGGTGAACTGGGCGCCACGGTCCGCCGAAAGAGGGAAGCCGAGTAAGATGCGGAATTATTCCTGGTCCGAGCTGCTGGCGACCTTGAGTACCGCGAGGAACGCTTCCTGCGGGATGTCGACGCGGCCAACGCGTTTCATACGCTTCTTGCCTTCTTTTTGCTTTTCGAGGAGTTTGCGCTTGCGGGTAATGTCGCCGCCATAGCACTTGGCCAGGACATTCTTGCGGATGGCGCTGATCGACTCTCGGGCGATGATGCGGCTACCAATGGCGGCTTGCAACGGGACCTCAAACATTTGGCGGGGGATGAGTTTGCGGAGGCGCGACACAAGCTCGCGGCCGCGCTCGTAGGATTGGTCTCGGTGACAGATGATCGTCAGCGCATCCACCGGCTCGCCGGCGACGAGCAAATCGAGCTTGACGAGATCGGATTCGCGATAGCCCGAAAGGTGGTAATCGAGCGATGCGTAGCCGCGCGAGACGCTTTTCAGCCGGTCGTAGAAATCGAGCACAATTTCATTCAGCGGCATCTCGTAAGTCAACATAATGCGCGTCGGAGAAAGATATTCGAATTTCTTCTGCACGCCCCGCTTTTCTTCGCAGAGCGAAAGCACTGCTCCCACGGATTCCTCGGAAGTGATGATCATGGAAGTGAGGATGGGCTCCTCGATCTTTTGAATCGAACTGGGCGGAGGAAACTTCGTCGGGTTGTCGACTTCGATGACCTCACCGGTGATGGTGGTGATGCGGTACTGCACGCTCGGCGCGGTGGTGATCAGGTCGATATTGAATTCGCGCTCCAGGCGCTCCTGGACGATCTCCATGTGCAGCAAGCCGAGAAAACCGCAGCGAAAGCCGAAACCGAGGGCGACGGAATTTTCCGGCTCGTAGAAAAATGCAGCATCGTTGAGTTGGAGTTTGCCTAAGGCATCACGAAGGATTTCATAATCGCTCGCGTTCACGGGAAAAAGCCCCGCGAACACCATGGGCTTGATGGCCTCGAAACCGGGAAGAGGGGGAGCTGCTCGGTCCGCTTCAACCACCGTATCCCCCATGCGGGCGTCGGCGACGCGCTTGATATTCGCGACGATGAAGCCAACGTCTCCTGCCGCGAGTTCTTCGAGCGCGACTGGTTTCGGTGTGAGCGCGCCCAGAGTCTCAACCTCGTAGACTTCATTGTTCGCGCACAGGCGAATCTTCATGCGCGGTACCACTCGGCCCTCCATAACGCGGACAAGCACCACGGCGCCGCGATAGATGTCGAACCAGGAATCAAAAATCAGGGCGCGCAGGGGAGCTTCGGACGAACCTTCAGGCGGCGGAATGCGTTTGACGATCGCTTCCAGGACTTCTTCAACACCGAGACCGCTCTTGGCGCTAATCAGAAGCGCATCGTCGGCAGGAATCGCGAGGACGTTCTCGATCTGCTCTTTCGCGTGGTCCGGACGCGCAGCCGGCAAGTCAATCTTGTTGATTACCGGGATGATCGTGAGGTTGTGCCGTGAGGCCAGGAAGGCGTTGGCAACGGTTTGGGCCTCGACGCCTTGGCTCGCGTCAACGACAAGCGTGGCGCCTTCGCACGCCGAGAGGGCGCGTGAGACTTCGTAGGAGAAGTCGACGTGTCCCGGCGTGTCGATCAGGTTGAGGCGGTACTCTTGGCCGTCGCGGGCCGTATAGTGCAAGCGGATGCTCTTGGCCTTGATCGTGATTCCGCGCTCTTTCTCGAGGTCCATGGAGTCGAGGACTTGAGCGCTCATCTCTCGCTGACTGAGCGCGCCCGTGAGTTCGAGCAGGCGGTCGGCCAGCGTGGATTTCCCATGATCGATGTGGGCGATGATGCAGAAATTGCGGATGAACTGGGGGTCCATGCGTTCTAGGGTCTTTGCGGCGGCGAGCAGCAGTGCTCGTCAACGCGTTTCGCTGAGCATCCTTTAAACAATTGAGTCTGCCACAGATTTGAGAAAGCGGCCAGCACGGCTACCGGGTTGTGAACCATCCGCGGAAATGCCTAAAACGCGGATTGCCTCGCGAAAGCCGATGTCGTAGGCTGTAGCGGGTTTCGGGATTCCATAAACGCCCGAGTGCTCCAGTTACCCGTCACCAGGCCCTGGGGTTGACGAAGCAGAGGGCGATAGAACCCAGCGGTTCGCCTAAGGCAGCGGGACGAGTTGCCGCCAAAATCGGAAAGGAGCGTAGGTCAAATTGCGAACCCACGTTAAATTCGATACCGTGATCCGGTGCGCGCCGGTACGCTAAGTCTAGGTGGGCGACCCGCGATGAAACAACCTACTTCCTATACTGCCGAGGAATCGGGGACGCCACTCGCGTCCTTTTCGGAACCACTGCGTTGAGCGCCATTTTCCAGAACATCAATCCTCCTCCATCGAAGGCACCCAAAGTTATCGGCTACGTGCTCGCTGTTGCCGCTCTGATATGGGTGCTGCACGACTTTCACCTGATGCAAGCGCTACACGAGCTGTCGAACGTCCAGTTGAAGTGGATGCTGCTCGGCGTCGGGTTCGACGTGCTCAGTTACGGCGTACAGGGAATGCGCTGGGCGCTCCTGCTGAATCCGTTCGGGAAGGTGCGACTAACGCGGGCGGTTCGCGCAGTGTATGCAGGGCTTTTTGCGAACGCCGTCTTCCCACTGCGGCCCGGCGAGTTGTTGCGAAGCTACCTGCTGTCGGAATCGGAGGAAATCACGCTAGGACGCGTAATTGGATCCGTGGGGGTTGAAAGGCTGGTTGATTTGGTGATCGCCACGGCGGCCTTGGCGATCGTTTCGCTGCTGGTGGACCTGCCACGCCGCTTCCGACGCGTGGCGGACACGCTCGGCATCGTCACGCTCGTACTGCTTACCATCGTGGTGCTCCTAATTCTCTATCTGGAGTTGAAACTGGGGAATCGCCCCCCGCCGGAGGTGCAGCCGCGGCGTTTTTCGGGAAGAGTGATGGCGGCGCTCATTGGGTTGCACGCGATGGGAACGGCGCCGAGCTTCTATTCCGCGATCCTTGCCTCGGTGCTGATGCCGTTCTGCCAGGTGATCGGACTATGGGCCATGATGCGATCCTATGGATTGAACCTGCCGTTTCTGGCTGCGGTCGTGGTGCTGATCGTAATTAATCTGGGCGTCTCTCTGCCAAACGCGCCCGCGAACATTGGGTCCTATCAGTTTTTCTGCGTCGTTGGCTTGAACGTGTTTCAGGTGGAGAAAACGACCGCCACGGCCTTTTCGTTTTTTGCGTTTTTTGGGCTTACCGTTCCCATTGTGCTCCTGGGGTTCGTGGCCCTGCTGCGAAGTGGAATGTCTCTGCGATCTATGCGAGAGCAAGTTGGCAGCTTTCCCCGCAAAGTATCGAGTTCCGCCGCCTAACCCGGGAGCTCGACGGGCGCGCCTTGACGAGGGTTTCTACAAGCGTTTCTCATTTCGTTTTGGGTGCGGTGAGGCGTCCGTTATATAGTGGAAGTTCTGGCGCGCGCACGGGCCCGGCACTGTGGCGAAAGTCGCGGCGAGGGCCTGCGGGCGGTCAAGAGCTCCCCCGCAGCCCATCAGCGTCCACGCGAGGCGCAGGGCATGCCCGTGGCAATCGAAGGACTCACGAGTTTCCATGGCGCAGGATATCAACAAGCACCTTGATCGGGCACGACGCAGCCT
>Ga0307475_10001071_pt1 | contig 16397 bp, 23 predicted proteins | sample atmos_gasesECM1C_FD_203317 | JGI IMG/M metagenome (GOLD analysis project Ga0307475, IMG submission 203317) | Hardwood forest soil microbial communities from Morgan-Monroe State Forest, Indiana, United States - atmos_gasesECM1C_515 | ecosystem: Environmental > Terrestrial > Soil > Temperate... | reverse complement strand
CTTCTATACTCGCGGAGAATCAGTCGTGTATACTTGGCAAGCAAAAGAAATACGCGGGCGTCGTACAATGGCAGTATAGAAGCTTCCCAAGCTTCGGACGTGGGTTCGATTCCCATCGCCCGCTCCAACAAAACAAATCACTTAACTAGCGCTTCGTGCTGCTATGGCTGCTCCATTTGGCTCCAATTGAAAGTGTTTTGTAACCTGTTCAATTGGAATCTCGCCCGTGTAGAGCGTAGTCATATCGGCAGTAGCGTGGCCCATCTGCTGACGAATCACTGCGGATGAGACTCGCGCAAGCTCCCATCTTCTATTGCAACCACGACGGAACGCATGCATTCCCGCTTTCGGCAAACCGAGCGCCTTAACGGCAGGGTGCAGTGCTTGCGTGAGAATTGTGGTTTCCGCGAGCGGCCCGTGGTTCCTCGAATGGAACACCAGACCATCGTGTTTGACAAACTGTCTCAGCGCTTTCATAGCAGCCTGCCCCTCTGAATCAACAAGGACGACTGTTCTGTACGCTGCAACGTTCTTGCACGGTCCAATTACGCCTGCGCGGTCCAAGGACTCATCAACACGAATCGTGTTCTTGCCGATGTCATCGGCGCGTAATGCGAGCAGTTCACCGATGCGAAGGCCAGATGCAGCGGCGAGGAGAAACAGGGTTGAATACTTTTCTCGTCTCGCTTGACCAAGGCTGTCGATGGATTTTAGCTGCTCAACAATCCGCAGAGTTTGCTCCCAAGAATACGAAACGTTTGTTCGTGACTTAACCTTCATTTGGAGCTTGTCCCGTTCAGGTATAGCTAGGCCGTCTTGAGAGAAGGGAACTTTCTGGCTCTTCGAGGACGCCGACAAGACACGCTGCATCGTGCGCAGAATGTTCTTTATGGTGACCCAGGAAAGACCCTGCTTCCGCTTCTTCCAAGCCCACTCGTTCACACGGTCTATCGTGATATGGTCCACTGGCTCATTATTCCAATCGGTTTCCAGATGGGTTTTCAAATGACCATCCGCAACCGAAAATGTTGAAGTTCTTAGCATCCGAGGGGCGAAGACTCCCCGATAATGCTTCACGGCGTCTGCAAAGATTTTGGATGAAGGAACGGTGAAACTACGTCCGTTCAATTCTGCCAAGAACTGCATCTTCTTTGCCTCCGCTTCGGTCCTTGTCAACCCGCCTGCCTTCGTTCTGACGGGGCCGAGAACTTCTCTCCGACGCTTTCGCTCTTCAACGCCTGAAACATCGAGCCAGTACTGAATGTAAAAATACTTTGTCCCGTCAATGCGCGTACCGATACGCAACTTCGGGTTTTGCCCTTTCCTGCGACTCATTGATTTTCCTCGCTTTCTTCGAGTCGCACGAATTGGCGGCGGGCAAATGCTATCACTGATATGCGCCGAGGGGATAGGCGCGTCGTATTGGATTGTATTGGATTGCTGGATTCACAGGCAAACCGAAATCTAGACGCAAGTTCTGCGCCTATTTATTTGATTTCAGCGTGTCCTGGGATTGCGTTCCAGCGACTTCCAGCGCCGTTATGGTCTTCCCGGCTGTGGTTCCACAGCGGTACTCTGGCGCTACCACATTACCCCTCGGCAAGGCGTCTGATACGCTCTCGCGCTACCTTGCTTTGGTTTGCATCATGACTGCGCCGGATGCGGAACGGCTAAAGAAATAGGCCCGGAAACCCTGGGGGCCGTCATTTATAGGATTGACTCACCTCTAAAAGGGTTGCGTGTCCCCAATAGATCGTGCCACTCGCATTCTTCACTTCAAAGGCAAATTGAAAATTGCAGTCTGAGCAAGCGGAGGACACGGCAAAAGAATTGGACTATTCGCACCGCTCGCGCCGGGAGCCGTGACTGAAATTGTGCTTGACGGGGAAGCCCAAGGCGCAACTGTTGCAGCCATATTAGCCCCTGGTATCCCATTCAAACCTAGGTCCGATTGATGTGTTTGCGGTTGGCCGACAACAACTCGCGCCTGGGCCACTCCTCCCGCATCGAGCGCATACGTGAACACTACCGACCAATTCAATTGCTGATTCCAAATTGACGGGGTTATAGAAATAATTGTTCCAATTTGTGACATCTTAGAAATTCTCCTTTGGCCGCTGCAGCCAGAAAATGTTTCACTTCAAAGCCGACCCAAATGTTGCCGCCTGCACCAAAGGCGGACACGTCAAAACCACGGGGTTGGTCGTGCCGGGAGGATTGACTGTGATCGTGCTCGATGGTGATGTCCAAGGGGTCGATGTTGGAAGAATTGGCAAATCGCTGCCACCAACTTGCACTGTCACACCGTTACCGCCGCCTGGGCCGACAAGGACCCGTGATCGACCTGTTGTGCCACTGTCCAACTGGTACGTGAAATCTACACAAAAATAATTGAAGACCTGTCCGCACCAACTCCATGAATTGCACGAGACAACAGTTCCAACTTGACTCATTAGAAACTCCTCGACGGTCTATGCCGTCCTGCAAAATGAAAAGGCGGCTCCGATGATAGAACCGCCCCATGTCCGCCGCACTTAAGTGTGCCTCGCCCTATGCGTGAGTGCATTCGAGGGATGCGACGAACTCGACTCCCGAAACTTTCTACTTGATTCCTTTTAAACCGCCCTCTCCACCATTGGTGGGCGGGTGCTTCTTGGAGGGTGATTTCTTGCTTCTTGTTTTTGACGGCTCTGTGCTTCCCGAGCCCAAGCTTCCTGGACTTCCTGAAGTTACCTTCGGGTGTTCGAAGTTCCTGTTCGGAAACCTCTTCTTAGCGATTTCTGCTCCCATTTTGTTTCTCCTCAATGAATCGCGGCAGTTGAGGCTGCCGTCGATTCTTTTTGTGTCGGTTGAGCCGACAACAAACTTATTTCCGCAACTCTGCGAAAGTTGCGTGACGAACCGCAATACCAAGTCCCTTTCTAATTTCCTCAAGGGTCGCTGGACGTACCACCAAAATCTTTGAGTTTGCGATCTCTTGCTGGACGCTTTCCCGGAATGCAGCAAGTAGCTTGTCAAATTTCTCGCGGAATTCAGTGGACAAAGTAGAATTGGTGTCCTGAGTCAGCCTGTAAAGTTCAGCAACTAGAGTGGTATTCGCACGGTTTAATTCTTTTTCCACTCTCTCCTGATATTCATTCATGCGCTCGGACAAATTTCGATGGTCGTCCTGCACATCGTCAAATCTCGGTGTCACTTGAGAGTCGATATACTGCTCCAATTTCTCGACGCGCTCTGTGAGTGCTTCGAGACTCACTTCTTTTACTTCACCCATATACTTCTCCTCGAAGATCGGTCTATACCGCCTTCAACAATTGAACTTCCTACTGAAACTTTTTCAAAATGAAAAGGCGGCACCTGGGAAGGTCGTGCCGCCATGCCGATAAAATTTTTCAGGCCGGGAGCGACCCGGCCTAAAGGGTGAACCTTCTCCGCGAATCGAACAGCGCGGGACGCTTTGGGTCCAATGTGTTCAACGAACGGATGTGAAAGACGGGTTGATGTTGCAACATCAGGCTCGCCGTCAGTTCTGATTTGAAGGAAAGTATTTTCCGTACCAGTTCGGATTTCAAACCTGGGTGCGCTACGGGTGGACTCGGACTTCAAATCGAGAGAACGATGTTTATGCCGCTTGCTTCACGACGGCGAACTTATGTTTGTCCCTGACCAATTCACTGAATTTGCTATCGACTCTGATCTGTGTCCGCCCTCGCTCTGCTGATACTTCTCATCCACCGCACGATTCACCGTGGAAAGAATGTCCTGATTTGAGAACCCATCATTAACCAGGTTTCGAACGGTAACGGCAAGTTCATCCAATCCAGCGATCTCTCCCAAGTCAGCGAGTGATGTGGCAGGTGCTTCGTCCCGCTCATGACGTAATAGTTCCACGACTTTGACGCCTGGATACTTCAGCTTGAATTTTTCAACGAGGGCCTGGGCGCAAGCCCACGTCATAAAAACGCCATCTCCCGCTACCGTGGTTTGAATTTTGCCGCACTGATCTCTGCCGTCGTAATTCTTGTTGTAGTTGAAACTCACCCCGTAAAGTTCTTCGCTCATCTTACAAACCTTCGAACCTGTTGCGCCCGATTGAAAGATTGCTGGAGACTCTGCCGCGCCGACAAAGTTTGGGACCAATCGATCTCGGATGTGCCAGAGTGATTGACAAAAACGCGTTGCAACTGTTCGGTTTCCGCATGGGTGTTTCCGCGAAGTTCTTCTGCCTTGCTCTGCGCTTCGCGTGCTGCTATCGCCCGTAACGATGTTGATGATGGCTGGTTAGCGGCTTCCTTGGCGTCACGTTCAGATCGTGCTCGTGATCTCTTAACCCACTCAGGCTCATTTAGATTTCGGCCCAAGAACGGAACGCCATCATCGTTTTTCGCTGCTTCGGTGATCGTGCCCATCTCGCGCCGTGGAGCTTGCACGTAGTGGAGTTTTGAACCGGGCTTATTGGCAATCCGATTTTCTGCATCCTGAATCGTCTTCGGATTGATGTCATAGCCGCGTAGCGTGAGCAGCAGCAGCGACATGTTCTGGAAAAATTGGTCGCCCTGCTGATTGACCAGGGTCCCCGGTTTGCCTTGCTTCGCCATCCAATCCCAAATCTGTTGTGCTGCCGCAGGATTTTCTGCCGCTATGCGCCTGTACTCCAATTCTGCTGCACTTAACCACTTGAGGCCCGGCTGGGCTTCCACTAATTTAACGATAGCCGCAGCCGTTACAGGAACAGCCTGATTAGCCTGAAAATATCGGTCCAGCAGATCAACAATGCGTTCGGTTCCTTCATCCAAACCCTTTGCACGAAGTTGTTCCTCTGCTCTGTTAACTTGCTCAATGTCTTGAGCGGTGTATTCTTTTTTCATTTCAAATTCTCCTGTTACCAAATTGGACTTACATCACTTCTTCGCGTTCGGAGGGCGTGTTCCACTTGTGCCGAACCGTAACGCTTGAATAAAAATCTCAATGTGTCTCTACTGCAAGTGCGGACGAAAGCGGCGTCGAGCGGTAGCTCGGGGCCATTTCCGTCCCGGAATTCATCTGGCAACGGCGGATAATTAGTGCCATCTGATCTTTCAGCCGCCCGTACCCGCTGAGTCTCGTCAGGTGCTACGGGTGCTTGTGCCTTTGCTCCAGCCTCTCGGGCCAGCCTTCGCAAAGTGGGTAGGTCAGAATTTAGAAGCCGCTGGTTGTGGTCCTCGATGTCCTGACGGGTCCATTCTTGCTGCTCTTCCTGTGTAGGACCTGAAAGAACTGCTCCGTTCGCCGCGAGCATTTGCTGAATCTCGTAAATCGAGAAGCCTGCTCCCAACGTTTGCCGAGTGACGTTGAAATTCGCTTCGGTTACACCGAAAGTTCGAAGGGTCTTTGCGGCTTCAGCGAAAGTTTGTCTGTCTTGCGCCAACTGTGCTTTCGCCTCAGCGCGACGTTGTGGTTCACGCTGACGATCACGATCTAGTTCGAACAGGGCGCGATCTGCGGCACGTTCGGCCTGGATTCGAAGTAGCTCGTCTTGTGCTGCATGAATTTGAAGTGCTTGATAAGCTGTCTCAAGTTCTCCCTTCGTCATACGGTAGAGTTTTTCACTTATTTCCTCTCGCTCCGATCTCGCGGCTCTCACGAGAAATACGTTTATAATTTCATCTCTGGTCATACTGTTTCCTTTGCTCTATGCCGCGAGCAGCGGTGATAACTGGTTGAATTTGCACATCGACTGCACGCATATTGTCGATACGAAACGTGATGTGATCGCCGGACTTGACCGCGTTCTTCGGGTCCTGAAATGCGAGAAATATTCGCTCGCCGCTGCTGATGAAGATTGTGGTACCGACCAGGTCGGAGCCCTCAACAGTTCCTGTGAACCGAGTTGTATTCGAAGGCATCTTCAATGCTTCCGCGACACATTCATTAATGAGACTAATGTGTGACTCGCTCTTTTTATCCCGAACGAGCCGAACTCGTACAATCTGGCTTGTTGTTCTTCCAATGGGGTTTCGAGGCCCGACACAAAGTCTTGCGGCTGCTCAATTGGCGGAACAGGCTTTAGTTTCGCTTCCGGGCTCCTTAGCTTCTTCATTGGAGGAAGCGGGTTCAGACTCTTCTGGTCAATCGGTTCATCGCCAGTGCCCTCGGGCGACTGCCAGTGTTGGTCGAACCATTCCGGCTTTGCTGCACCGTAGATTGTTTCTTCAAACGGTCCACCTGGGAATCGTATTGAATCAAACGGCACCTGAAAGTGCTGTTTATTCGAGTCAAACAAGGGATAGCAAACATCGAATCCGGGCGCCCACTGACCATCAATCCATTTCCCACCGCCATCAGTAGTAACTCCGTATCCTTCCGAAGCGAGTAATGCATTCCAGGTCCGCTTTGCCAATTGACGGAGGGTTTCTCCAGGAAGCACATCCGGCTGCTCAAGGGCGCGAAGCCAACTGCGGTGAATCTGGACTTCCTCCAACCATGTTTGTGCCGAAGTTTCGTAACCTACTTCACTAAAGCCGGATAGGTTCAGTGCTTTTATCGCCGCTCTTTCAGAAGCGGCTTCGGCGGCGATCTCAGCCTTTTCTGATAGGCGTTCGCGGTATCTTTGGGTTCTCTCTTTGCTTTTGTCTTTCTTCATAGTTCAACTCCAATTCCGATTGTGTCCGGAATACTCAAGACCTAGTTCTCGTTGATAAATCGACCCGCGTATAGGGGCTTTGCCGGGAGGGCCTATTTTCTTTTCGGGATTTACGCTGCTACTCCGGCCATCTTGGCCTTCTTTTGTTCTGCGATCTTCTTTTGATGCTCCGCTATGCGAATTGCCATTCGCACGAATCTTTCCGAAGTCATCACACGTTTTGCGAAATTGCACTCTGGGCAGGCCGGAATTACATTAGGAACCGGAGTTAAGATGTACCCTATACGATTGTCCACGCGATCTAAACCAACAAAACCATCGTGCTCACTATCTCCGTACTCCCCGCAGTAGCTACACGGTTCGCTGATAAGCCGTTCGAATTCTTCGAGAGTAATCCGAAAAGTTAGGTTCCTCGTCTTCGCCTGCCGCTGATATCGCTTAAAAATTTGTTCAGCCTTGTCCATGCTCCTCCACCCGGTACTTCTCGAGTCCCTTTCTCAGATCGCATACCGGGTCTGTATACCCTGGGGTAGTCGAAAACCTAGCGTCATCGCTCGTGGAAGAGAAGGCCTTGGGGTTTTCCGCACTCGCCACTGCCGCCCGGTCGCGTTTTCAAAAACGCTAGAGCAATTAGGAGTTCCTTAATCGGCAAGCAATTTAATCGCTAGGATTTCTCTGCGGTCAGTAGTTTCCGATTCGTTGATGTTTACCTAACGGCTAACTAATTTGTTGCATCGCTTTGTTGCGAACCCGAAGTCACTTCGTTGCCAGATCGCCCGGCGTTTTCTTGGCTGCGTTGTAGCGTTCGATGTATTGCTCGATTGCGACCCGCACAAGCGACGACATCAGCTTACCTGGCTCCAGGCTCAACTCTTTGCCACGGTCCTCTGCAATGCGTCTCAGTGCGTTCCAGAGCTTGTTAGAGCACCGAAAGTTTCGAAGTGGCGTGTCGGCCATGCTCCGAATGATATCGGCCATCCGTCGTCCCTGTCAAGCACAAACTATACAGCCGGTGATTTAGTCGTACAGTAGTAAGTGTATGATGAAACGTTGCTTACGTCTTTACAAAAAGCACATTCGTAAAGACGCAAGAAACTGCTTGACAGCAATTCCTGTATGTAGTACGCTGTCTTACAGAAAGCGAGGCTCTATTAAATACTGGCAAGCCGTTGAATTGATTCAAGTTCTTGGCGCCGCTAAGAAAGAATCCAATCGAAACTGGCTGATTGTACTCCTGTCCTACAAACACGGTTTAAGGGCATCGGAGGTCGCCGGACTCAAACTTTCTGACGTTGCCCACGGTCGCTGTGACGTGCATCGTCTCAAAGGCTCCGATCACACAAACCAGCCACTCGAATCCAACGAGAACCCGCTCCTTGACGAAAAGCGTGCTCTGGCTGCGTATTTGCGCGAACGGCCAGAGACCACATCTGTATTCCTATTCGTTTCCGAATTCGGTCCGCGTTGCGGCTCCGGTCTGTCCCGTCAATCCATTCACAATATCTTCCAGGACGCTGCCGCCGCTGCTGGCATCGAACCTGGCCGTCGTCACCCACACTGCGCAAAACATACGCTCGGAACCCTGCTCTACAAGGGCGGTGCTGACATCCTCGTCATCAAGAAAATGCTCGGCCACCGAGACCTGAAATCCAGTGCTTGCTACATCGAATTGACGGCGGATGAAGCCCACACAAAAGGCACCAAGGCTTTGACTCAGGTCTTCGCTTAACCCATCCGCCAATCCGCCCTGTGTTGCTGGCCCGGTTAATCCCGGGCCTTCGTTTTAATACCCCACCGTGCAATTCCTAGCCTGCTACAGCCTGTTTCCAGGCTCGCCTGTGATTCGACACATCTGTGACGGTGAAGCGAACAAATCTTCAAAATTATTCGACATGCAACTCCTTGATGTGATTACATTTACAGTAAAATCAGGATTTTGAGCGATCTCTCGTCACAAAATCTGTCTAAAATTTAACTTCGGCGGCATGCGCCTAGTGGTCTCCCAATCCACTAATTTTGAAGTATCGGACGCCCATCTCCCGATACGACGCGGCAAACAATCCATCTGTCGTTTCCTCGGGACGGACCAAAAGAGTTATGGCATTCTGACCATGTGTCACATGGACAAAACCCCTCCGGGGAGAGAGAACCAAAACAACATCTTCTCTTCTCTTAGCATAATCATTTTTTAACTCATAAATAGAAGATAATAAAGAAGTTACTAAATATCAGCATCTCTTTTCTGTATTTGTTTTGTCCATCTGACTCTCTATTTTTCTCTCTCCCAGGGAGGGTTTTGTCCACCTGACAGGTGGTCAGAATGCCAAAACCCCTCGCTGTTTTCGATCTGTCGGTTGTCACTGGAGTTTTGTCCACCTGAACTGGTGACATAATTTCATTAACCTGTTGGTTAGCATAGGGTTAATTCATCAGCCATTCAGTTTCAGATGGTTTCAGGTTGCCAAAACCTAGTTTACGGCCCGAGTGTCGGCGTATCTCTGTTCTTTCGCGTCAGCCCAGAGTTGCTTCGTACGCTCGTGCGCCCGATCAATCCAGGTATCCCACTTACCCATCTCGAAGGTGACGTCCTCGCCCGGCTCAAAGCCATCTTGAACGCTTATCGGCTTTGCTCCGTCAACGGGTACATCCGAGATATATTTTGTCTCCTCAGTCTGGACGGCGGGAACATCAACCCATTGTCCCTTCTTTGTGCTCCACTCCCGTCCTGTCACCTGCTTTTCAACTCGCTTAGTGACTTCCCATACTTGCTTGTACCTTGGCTCACCTTTACTGCGGGTCTCCAGGTTGGAATGATGATTATGAACTAGGAGTAGCATCTGTTCGACTTCGTCCAGATTGGCCGAATTCAGTAGCTTGAACGGGTCCGCCGATGTCACGACACCCTGCACAGCTTCGAAGCGTTGTTGTCCTCGTGCGTGCTGTTCCGCGATTGCCTTGTTCTTTGGGTCTGCCGGGTCATAAGCTCTGGACCTTTTCGACGTGAGCAATCCAGTTGAATCCGACTCGCGAGTGATGGGAACGGCAGGCTTTGACAAACGGAGGGCTTCCAGGATGGCTTCCAGTTTGTCTTCGGATGCTGGCTTCGCCTGCTCAACTGCCGGGTCGCGCCAATACCAGACTTCACCTTCTTGTTCGCTTACGATTCCTAGTGCTGTCTTCACACGTCTCAACGTACGAGTCCCATCGCCTGGATTGGTAGCATATCCAGCAGCGACGGCGGCGGCGATCACATCCTCTGCCTTACGACGGCCAGCAGACAGCAATCCCTTCAACCAAATTCCAATCTCGTGTTGTTTACTCGGGCGTGCCATTTGACACCCCCTGAGTCGCAGATGCATCGCTTCGCAGTGCTCGGACCCGGCAAGCTTGCGGCGGCTTGCCGTACACAACCGCTGGCATCAATTCAAACCCTACTTTGCCGCCTAGCTCAGGCACGTAGCCTGATGAGCAATTCCTAAGATGAACGAACACATGTCGGTGTTCGTGGAGGATAAAGCCCCACGAACCGAACCATTTAATAAGTTGGCCTGACTTATAGTCAGCCTTCGTAAACTCCATACAGCACCACCATTATAAATTTCCATCGCATCGTTCCCATTAACTGCTCGGACTTGCGAGAGATTTACAGCATTCAATTGGACAACTTGAAATCCACCCGGAGCGCCAGTCCAAAGGACAAGTTCTGACGCCCCGTTCCACCAGGACAGCTATGTTGTCCCGGCAAACTTACTGCGTAAATCCGATCTCTTCTAGTGAAGTAGTGATCGTGCTCTGTCTACGGTCGCCGGTCAGTAACTCCACCTTGGCCGGGACATTCTGTTGGTTCAGTCGTTTCACAATTTCATTCGCTATCTCAACATTGGTGAACGCTGCGGCCTCAGTAAGATAGTTGATTGTCTCGATCACTGAACCATCACTGCGAAGTCCTTTGAAAAAGTTCAACAATGACAGCCGCACATACCAGCAGCGACGATGCATCGGGTCCAGTTCATTTCTTCGTTGCTCAAATGTCTGAATTAGAACATTCTTCACACCTAGAACGTTGGACCAGTCAACAGGAATTTTTGGAGTAACAGTCTCTTGAAGGTATTTCATTGCCTCAGTAACTTGTAGAAACTCTGCTGCTTCGGCATCAGAATCAAACTCTTTAGTTCCAGCGACCCACTGCGATGTAGTTTGTTGGCTAACTTTCTTTTTCACCAATGGGGGTGCAGCAAGACTGCTGAATGCCAGCGCGGAGCAACCTAGCTCTTGCAGCGCGGTCTTCAATTTGATGTTGTCAGTCATCGGCATAAATCAAACTCCGTAAAAGCGTGCTACCGCGATCACGCGGCAAATAAAAATAGCGGCAGCCACGCCCACCAGGGCCAAGCTTGCCGCGTCAAAAATTATTGGTCCGCCTTACTTCCCCAACAAGCAATATTCGGCGGATAGAAATCGCCGGGAACGTGACACTAGCGCCCCGGCTGTTGAGGGTTGTTTAGGGGAAAGCCAAGAGTGTTCTCCTCGGCCTCTACTATTACTATGTCGTTCGAAAGCCAATCTTGTCCCACTTTCAGGGAAAATATTTCAAGTGCCAGTTAAACTACTTCTTTTCAGCAGAGTACGGGATAGGAGAGTCATCCACGACCGCACGAAATTCAGCCAGGACTGCCTGGCGAATGCGTGCAGCCGTGGACTTTGGAACGCCCGGAATGTCTCGGACGGTTGCTTCAGGGTTCTCCAATAGCGCCTCTCCAACGGCTCGCTTCGCGCCGAACCAACCGCTTACAAGTTTTTCCAATAGAGGTATCTTTCGACGGATATCATCCAACCATGCTTTTCTCTCTTCTTCTTCCCGGATGAAAGACTGTCCGTTGTGGCGAACATCGGAGCGCTCCGAGCGCGTATCAATCGTTTCTTCAATAACACTGATCTCTTTCGGGTGATCGAATGATAGAGATCGTAGGATTTTCATCGGCTCACCAAATTCATCCATAACGATGGTGCCATCTAGATTTTCTACTGTGACCATTTGTTCTTTGATCTGATTCTTCAAGAATCTTCCGGCCTGGTTCTTGGCAATGGTATACGCAATCGCACCATTCATTCTTGGTCCGTACTTTTTCGAAGCCTGCCAAATTTCAACATCTGTAATCTGTTTCAAATCATCGAAGGTTTTCCATCCGGGGAAATCGCCTAGCACGGTCTTGGCGTACCGCAAGCCTGTGTTGATTTCATGGCGGAATTTTTCTGTATCATAAGCAGAGTCAATGGACTTCCAATCGCCAACTGGTGGTACAGGTCGGACGTTCGTTTTCTCGGCAACTTTTGTCCATGCGGTGCCGAGGACTTGGTTGATTAGATGGGCACGTTGACTTTGTTCCGTAAATCTCACCCACCTATGGGCCTCTTCATCACACCTTGGACACGGCTCCGGCTTCGCATGGCGTGTACAGAACATTTCGTTAACATATACTTTCTTTTTCGGAGCCAAGTCCCGATGCCGCTTGCATGTAAATGTAAAACTCGGCTTACCTACGGGCAGCAAAATGTATTTGCCACACTCTGGAACTGAGCACTTAAGTAGCAATCCTTTTGCTTCGGCAGGAGATTCGTTATCCGGTGCCTGGGCAGGCTTTGGTATACCCTGAACGCGCTTTCGGCAGGATACACATGAACCTAACCGGGTAAGTTCTTTACCGTGCAGTGGACAGACTAGTGTCATTTCTTAATCGCAGCTTCGGCTGCTTCGGGGAGAAGTTCTCTCATCCATGTAATGGCATTATTTCTCTGAGCAGAGTCACTCGCGGTTGGATTGCTTCTAATCATGTTCGCGTAAATGGTCGCAACTGACATAGCAATGCTGTCCGTCAAATCCGTCGAGAACTTCTCGGCGGAAGCGTTTAGAAGTAGTCGGGCTTCTTCCGCAATAAATTTACGGTCAGGCGCACTGTCTTTGTTCGCATTTGCTGCGAGAAGAATCGTGGCCATTCTGAAAATCAATTCTGTACGGTTCATGTTGTCTCTTTTCTCGCCGCATTCCCCGCTGCGGCGTGCGGCATTGTTTCGCCAAGGGCGCTATGTGAGACCCAGTTCGAGTCTTAACGCTCTGCGAATACTCCCCAATGATCTGTCCTGATAAAGTTTGTCAGCCTAAGCTGACCGCATCGTCGAATCCACCGTGGCTCAGCAGGACGCTGAACTCGGTTGGCGGAGATGCCGGAAAGGCACCCCACCTCTAGATGCAACAAAGAACCATTGTACCCTAGTACTATGAAAAGTCAAGCGTTTTATAGTACTATCTAAATGGTTTATATTCAGTAAGTTCAAAGCATCTCCAACACCAGCAGGAGTGCCGTATCATGCCCTTGCTCCCGCTCGATCCGCTTACGGGTCTCGTCAATTGCGACGACAACCTCGTCGAGTGAGGGCATCTCGCCATTGCTAATAAGTTCCTCGGCAAGAACCTTCCTAGCTGCTTCCGCAAGCCCATGAATTTGTTTCTGCGGGTCAAACTTTTCGAATTTCGCCATGTTTCCTCCTAATGCACCACCGCAGGCCTCGGTTCCAAGTCCTGCACCTTCGGTTCGATGTCCCACAAAATTTCATGACTCAGTATCTGCATCAGCCCGCCCATCGACGTATGGAAACCACCCAATTCTTCCGAGTCCCCCCACAACAGGAACAACGTGTGAACCAGCGTGCCCAACTTCATCCGAGGCAGGTCTCCCACTTCGCAGCCGAGGAAGATAGCGAGTCGCCTCTCCAACCGTCTGCGGATTTTCTCCGCCGCAAGTTTCTTATCCACGGGTCACCACCAACCCGTCCTCTTGCAACCCGACGAGGATTGCCCAGATGCAACGATGTTCGACTACAACAGCATCTCCGAACACCTGGCGGTCAGAGGGAAGATTTTCGTGAGTCCAGAGGAAAGCGGCGGGGGAGGTCGGGCGCAAAAGGAATATCGAACCGTGGTTCTCGCAGATGAAATCAGGTCGAGTCGGAGAACTGCCGGAAGCTACAAATGAATCGTTATGCGAAGACATCATTCCTCCAATTAAGAGAAGATGCCTTCGAAAGTTTGGGAGGACTAAGGTGGTTTTTGCCCCTACAGGCCGTATCCCTTCTTTCGAAGGTTAGCACCGTGGCCTTGTCTCTGGCTCGGTTGCTGGACAGCTAAAATCGCCGTCACTCTTGATACTTTTAGAAGTATACCACACGTGGGGAAATCCAGCCCCAGAAATCTTTCGACCGTGGACCGGCGCGACGGCTATTATTGGAACCGAAACACGGCGCGAATCGGGCGAGGACAAGCACGAGTTTGAAGAACTTCTTAGGCAGGACTGGCTGAAGTCCGACCGGCGAAGAAAATGATGAGCGCGGCGTTCATCAACTAGCGCAGAACCGGCAAGTCTACTCGGCCGAAGGAGCCGACGCCAATCTCCGATCAGGCCAACCGCAGATTGCTGTGCAGCACCCATTCTGGGATCGTGTCATACCCCAACCCGGCGCGGCAGCGCCGCTCCGCGACGGATCCAATAGAGTACGCCAACATTTCCAATGAAGTGGAACAGAAGCAGGGGCAGCACCGAGCCGCGCAATACGAAGAGCGAGCCAGAGATGGCTCCATAGCTAGCTATCGCCAGAATTCCGCCGAAACGATAGCCATAATGTAGCAGGCCGAAGATGATCGCAGTCACTAAAACAGAGGCTAGGATCGAATGCGAAGTCTGTATCAAGACGACGATGCAAACGGCTATCCAGAGTTCTTCCGCAAACGCGCCGAAGAGGGTGGACACGATCCAAAACCAAACAGGGCCGCTTCGGAGTTCAGGGTTATTCGGATTTTTGTTTAGCGATGGTAGGAACTTCCAGACCATTCCTTGCAGCGTCACCACCATCAATCCCGCAGACACTCCGATCAAAGTGTTCAGCGGCCAGTTCTTCAGGTTTAGTCCTATCCGCGCGGCAGGAATGGATTGGTGCACGATAAGCGCGGTCAGCAGCCCCAGAACGATGATATTTCTTGTCGTCACGACATAACGATCAGTGTATTGCGCCTTTTCGAGCAGTTCAGGGGGTGTCGCCTTCAAACCGTGGTGAAAACTCCAGGAAAACCCCACCGGATTTATGACCACAAAATACGCAAGTGGGAAAATAGCCAGTGCGAAAAAAGGACTCCATGACGACATCCGTTTCTCCGAATAGTACCAAGCTAGTAAAATAGCGCTCTAATGTACGGGGTTTCCGTCCGTCTTGGCAGCAGTGTCGCTTTCAGTGGGAACGAGCTCAAGCGGACGTGAAGAAACTAGGCCGATGACGGCGTGCACGATGAAAGATGTAGGCACGGCGCCTATCAAAGTAACCAGAATGAGACTTGAATCTCGTAGTCCGAAATAAAAACAGCTTGCGGCGGAGATAGCAAGCGTAATAGCCCATGTCAATTTCAAGGATATCAGAGCGCTTCGCAACAGCTGTCCGCACCTAGGGCAAGGCCATCCGCCGGATTCCCAGATGGGTACTTCTCTCTGCGAAACAACCTTGCCGCAAGCCGGACAATTTCTATCGTATAGGGCCATAACGTTTTGGCTGTCCTACGACCGCTAGGGAAACAGTAGCTTGATAGCTACTTTAATAGCAAGCCCCGCTGCTCCAAAGTTGTTGGGAGCCGGGGGTGTACGGTTCGATGTTGCCGCCTGAACGATATCTCTTGCCGCGTTGATCGCGCCTCCACCAGACTTAAGAGTATCCACGGTAACGACAGCCTGTTTGGCTAGGTTAACCGCAGTCTGGTAACCATTCTGGATCGCGGTGCCTGCGGTGGAGAGCACCGTCGTGGCCTGGACGTATGCGCTTGTAGTTGCAGTACTTATGGCGGTGGCCGCTTGACTGCCCACTGCAGCGACCGTTGGGGCTGCGACGACTACCCCTGCAGCAGCGGCCTCTGCGCCTACGACGACGAGGCCCGCCTTCACACCAGCGTCGCCCATCTGGCCAGCTTGCTTCAGGGCATTAGCTTTGTCAGCCTCGGAGAGTGGTTTGTTCTCTTGATCGACGGCTTTTTGGTACGGGGTTTGTTGCGCCTGCTGGGAGGTTTGGGTGGGCTGCTGGGCAGGCTGATCGTCTGCGTGCCGCTGCGGGTCACAGGAGTTAGCGTCGCCCCTGTTGTCGCAAGCAGACTTTTGGTGGCCGTCGAGGTCGGCGAAGGATTCGGGGTCGTCGGCGACCATGGCGTAGAGGTTTAGGGTTTGCGGGTTGGTGAGGTTGGCGTAGGGGACGGGAACGGGAACCGAAGACCAGTCGGCGCTGAGCCAGCGGCCGAAGCGGTTGGAATAGTAGCGGGCGCCGAAGTCGTCGTTGCCGGTTTCGGTGTCGCGTTCTTTGCCTTCGAACTTGTAGTTTTGCGGGCAAGTGTTGGTGTAGGAGCGCTCGCCGCCGTAGGGATAAAAATCCGCGTCATAGCAGACCACCCCGGTGTTGCTGGTAATGACGCGGGAAGTGCCAAGAAGGTCTTCGACGTAATAAATGGGCGTGCTACCAGCGGGGAGCATGGCGACGCGCTTGCCGCCGAAGAAAATGTATTCGATGGGATTGTTGCCGGAGGCGTCGGTTTCGGCAAGGATGTCGCCGCCGGAGCCGTACCAATAGAGCTTGCCCGAGGATTTCGACACGCGGCGTCCGTCGCCGTCATAGGCGTAGGTAACTCCCGCAGCGGTTTTTAACTGGCTCTCGGCGTTCCAGGTGTAGGAGTTGACGCCATCGCTCTGGGTGT
>Ga0307475_10001070_pt1 | contig 16416 bp, 11 predicted proteins | sample atmos_gasesECM1C_FD_203317 | JGI IMG/M metagenome (GOLD analysis project Ga0307475, IMG submission 203317) | Hardwood forest soil microbial communities from Morgan-Monroe State Forest, Indiana, United States - atmos_gasesECM1C_515 | ecosystem: Environmental > Terrestrial > Soil > Temperate... | reverse complement strand
GGCAGAGACCATTCCCGCCATGGGATCTACTCCGCAGTCGCGGACGCGGTCGATGAACTCCTCGGCGTTGCGCCCGTGCGCGCCGGCCACGGCGTCCGTGCCGAAAACGATTTTCAGTCCCGGCGTTTTCACCGCACGTTGCATCAGTTCGTGGTTCATCGGCAAGATCTCCGCGAACGACGCAAAACCCTCTTCAGTCTTAGGGTAGAAGGGTGTGCCAGCATATTTGGCTTTGTTCAGGAGATAAGTTTCAAGTAGCAGTCCGGCTTGCGGATCAAAGTACGTCCCCTTTTCGGCCATTAGCTTCAGATCGTCGTCAGTCGCTCCCAGGCCGTGCTCGACTTGTGTGCATCCGGAAAGGGTTGCGGCTCTGACTGCATCTCTAAAAGCATGCACGAGCGTGCGCAGGTTCAGCTTCTTGGCTTCATCACAGGCCGCGTTCAATTGTTCCTGCGAAAGAGTCATCCGGCCCTGGCGCATGCCACCCGACGCGTAGATTTTGATCAGGTCCGCGCCTGCTTCCTTTTGTTTCCGCACGAACGCGCGGATTTCATCCGGCGTCCCAGTCTGCTCGCCTCGCCCTCTCAGTGGCTCAACGGCGGTCAGGATGCGCGGGCCGGGGAGCATGCCATTCGCGATGGCATCGCGCAGCGTGGTGGGTGAGCCCATGTCCTGCACGGTCGTGAAGCCCGCCATCAGAGTCACCCATGCATTGGAGGCTGCGGCATACGCGGCCTCCTCTGGGGTCGCTCCCGCGCCCGCCAACTTACCATCCTTGCCAAAGAACCAACCAATGTGCACGTGCACATCAATCCAGCCGGGCAACACCGTCAGGCCACGCAGATCGTAGTCCACTGGCCCGGCCTTTGGGTCAATCGCCAGAATCTTTGAGCCGTCAATCACCATGCGAGTGTCGTGCAGCACGTGGCCCTTGCCATCGAGCACTGCGCTCGCGGCAATCACGATGCGTTTGCTTTGCGAAAGCGGCCGTGAAGAAACTCGTTGGGTCAGAGCACAAGCGCCAAGAATGCTGAGAATGCTTACAATGATCTTCGAGGATCGCACGATGGCTCCTTTTCGGCGCGAATGCTGTCACATTTGAGCCAACTGCGCATGTTGGGGTCTCATCGATTTTGTTGCCTAACGCGACGAAGCAGATCGGGTGACTTCATTCGGTGACAGTGTTCCTCAAAGTTCGGATGCGCTCCCTTCCACCGAAGATCCTCGACCGTATCAAAAACAGGTACATCCACTCGCAAGGTTGCAAGAGTGCGAAATAACAGGGCGTCGTTCCATGCGTGGAATAGCGATTCGGAGAGCAAGCGTGCCTTCCGGATTGATGGATTCCATTCTCTCCAATCCTTTGGAATGTCTTCAAGGTGGGAGTACTGAGATAGAGTGAGAGCCGCAGCCTTCACGCCCCAGCCAGGCAAACCTGGGAAGCCATCTGCACTGTCGCCGACCACCGCTAGGTAGTCCGGAATCGACTGGGGTTTTACCCCGAATTTGGCCACAACCCCAGCTTCATCGCGCAAGATATCACGCCTACGGTCCAATTGAACGACTCGTGTGCCCACAACACACTGACTGAGATCTTTGTCCGGCGTACAAATGAGCACCTGCCCCACACGGTAATCCTGGGCCGCCTTACCGGCGGCAGAAGCCAGCGCATCATCCGCCTCATAGTAGATCATTGGCCACACCACCACTCCCATTGCTTCCAGCGCTTCCTCGAGCACAGGGAACTGCGAGAGCAACTCCGGAGCTACACCTTCACTGGTCTTGTATCCGGGATACAGATCGTTCCGAAAGGACTCCACAACATGATCGGTTGCAACCCCAATGTGAGTTGCGCCGCGCTCGATCATGGACAAAACGGAGGTCAGGACACCACGTACTGCACCGATTTCTTGACCATTCATATCCGCTGCAGCGGGCACGGCGAAAAAGTGCCTGAACAATTCATATGTTCCATCAACCAAGTACACATTCATGCGGCTCCGATCACCTTTCTTCGAACGATGTTGTACGATCCAGCAAGCGATTTAAGGAGATTCGTCCCGAGGGACAGCGCACTCGGAAATTGGCCCGCTATCCAGGCGAGCGGAAGGCCTCGAGCGTCCAGACATCCTGGGCGTCTTCGCGGCGCAGGACGTAGCGCTCGCCGTTGGCCAGCAGGACGCGGAAATAGGTGGCGCCGGGCGAGTACCAACGATCCTCGATGTCGGCAATATCGACCATCTGCTCGCCAATCTGCAGCCTTACCGGACGCTCGGCGCCCTTGTACCCGGCGTAGCAGTCCACACGCACGGTTCTCTCAGACAATTGCACGTCCGCGTTGCCGGCTCTCCGCCAGCTCCGCATTCCACGCTGCGCCCAAAAAAATAATCACCGTGGAGAGCTCCATCCAAATCAACAAGCCGATCACCGCCGCCAGTCCGCCGTAAATAATTCCATACGGCATCTTGCGCACATAAAATCCAAACGCCAGGTCCGCCGCCCACCAGAGCAGCGTCGCAATCAGCGCGCCCGGCAAGACGCTGGTCAGGCTTTGTTGCCTCGGCCGCGCCCACCTGTAAATGACGGTGACCGCGATCATGGCCAACAAAATCGCAATCCCGTGAAAAAAAACGCCCCACCACGTTTGTACGGAAATTCCTTTCCCGAACTCTGCACCAACCAAGCGTCGCAACGGCTTTCCGAACACGCCCAGGATCGCTGCAACGAGCAGCGGCGCAATGGTCAAAATCAGCAGCGCGAGGGCGCGCAACTGCCGCGCAAGAAATCCCGGCCGCTCGCGATCTCCGTAAATTGTGTGAATTCCTTCCATCAGCAGCCGCATCACCTGCGTGCCGGCGAGCAGCGTTCCTCCCAAACCCAGCAACGCCCACTTCCATGCGTCTGGTCCGCGTCTCACCAGAAATTCCGAAACAATTTGCTGGCTTCCCGGCGGCAGGAAACTTGTCAAATCGGAAATCAAATCGAATAGGTTGGTGCGCAGGCCAATCGGACTGGTCGCTACACCTACCGCAATCAGCAAAGTAGGGGAGAACGCGAGAAATAAGTTGAACGCGATGGCCTGCGCGATCATGCTGCAGCGGGGAAACACTCTCCCGAACATACTCAGCGCGCGCTTCGAAACGGCGGCGGATGCAATCATCGCTCGGCATTATACCCGCGCTGCCGATTTTCCCAACCCGCCATCGTGCTGATCGCCCCATGAGATGATCCTTGCTCGAATTTCATAGGCAGGTAGAATGTCCCCGCCGGGCATCGCGCTAGGCAATCGGAGAGACAGCATGAACAACCTTCACGCGGGCATTCGTTCGAATCGTTCGGCGCGCGCGACCTATTTATTCCTGGCGTGCTTTTGTTCGCTGTTGGCGGTGACTCTTTCCGCGCAAGCCCCTAAAACCGGCATCGTGCGCCAGCTTGCAGACGTGACATTCCCGCCGGGAGACGGTCCCGACTGCCTGCAATTCTTCTTGGAAAATGGCGACATCAACACCGGCCCCAGCACCGCGATTATGAAGGCGACGCCTAAGTGCGTGGTTCCTCCGCACTATCACACCGCGGAAGAGCAGTTGATCGTCGTGAAAGGATACCTCTCCACCGGAATGGAAGGGATGAAGGACACCGTCCTCGGCCCCGGTGGCTTCGCCATGATGCCCAGCAAGGCGCCGCACTGGTTTACCTGCACGGCCAAGGAAGAATGCCTGATGTTCGTAACTTTCGACCGTGCCTACGACATCGTCTGGCTCAAGCCCAACAAGTAGAAGCGGCGCGCGTTCCGCTCAGTTCATTCGTATCGAAGCGCCACCAGGGGATCCACCCGCATCGCGCGTCGCGCCGGCACATAGCACGCCGAAAGCGCGACGGCCATCAGCAGCAAAGCCACTCCCGCAAAAGTCAGCGGGTCCGTGGCACTGATCCCGTAAAGCATCCCAGCTATCAACCGGGTGAGAAGCAGACCCGCGGCGATTCCGATTCCCACACCCCAAAATATAAGCCGGCTTCCTTGCCCCAGGATCAGCCGCAGCACATCGCGACGCTGCGCGCCCATCGCAACGCGGATGCCGATCTCATTGGTTCTCTGGGCAACGGTGTACGCCACGACGCCATAAATGCCCACCGCGGCGAGCAGGAGCGCAGTGCCAGCAAACACTCCCAGCACCATCATGGTGAAGCGTGACCGGGAATAAGAATCCGAGAGAAGCTGCTCCATCGTCGCCACATTGGCCATCGGCTGGTCGCGGTCCATTTGCCGCAGCTCGTTCCGCACAGTTGAAACCAGCCCCATCGGATCAGCGGCCGTGCGAACCAAAATAGTCATGCGCGACATGGTCAACTCCGGATGCGGCCAATACACGGTGGGCTGCGCGGGCGTGTCGAGTCCCATCAACCGAACGTCGCCGACAACTCCGATGATTTCCGAGGGTGCGTTCTCCGCTTCCTCGTCGCTCTTCATATAGACAATCATTTTTTGACCCAGCGGATTAATCCCAGGGAGATACTGGTCGACGAATGCCTGATTAACGATCGCGACGTGCCGCATTTCCGTGAGCTCGTGGGCATCGAACATACGACCCGCGCGCAGCGGGACGCCCATGGTCCGGAAATAATCCGGGCCGACCACGCGTACTGCCGCGACTGGCAGGTCCGCGGCTGGGAAATTTGCCTGGCCCGCGAGGCGCACTCCGGTGGCTGCCCCCAGCCCGGAGAGGGGCGGGAAACTGTCCATGCTCGCGGAGCGAACGCCGGGCAGTTTTTCCATCTGGTCAAGCAGTTGCCGGAAAAAAGCCATCCGCGCCGCATTCGTTCCGTATCTCGCGTTCGGCAATGTCACGGTAAACGTGAGCAGGTTCTTCGCTTCAAAGCCAGGATCGACCCCCACCAAGCGAGCAAAGCTGCGAATCAGCAACCCCGAACCTGCCAGCAGAACCAGCGCCAAGCCAATTTGCGCAACTACAAACGCGCTTCGCACCGTTCTCCGCTGTCGTCCCGCAGACGTGCTGCGTCCTCCCTCCTTCAATGTCTCCGCAATGGCCCCGCGCGCCGAAAGGTACGACGGCAAGAATCCAAACAGCAACCCGGCAAGCAAAGTGATCCCGGAGGCGAATGCCAGCACTCGCCAGTCGATCGGAACGCGCTGCAAATCCAGCAAATTCGCCGGGCTCGCCGACAAGATCAAATTCGTCCCCCAGACCGCCAGCGTCACGCCCACAGCGCCGCCCATTAGCGCAAGCACAAGGCTTTCCGTCAACAGTTGGCGCGCCATTCTCCACCTGCTCGCTCCAATCGCGGTTCGAATCCCAATCTCCCTCTCGCGCCCGGCCGCGCGCGCCAGGAGCAAACTGGAAACGTTCGCGCACGCTATCAGCAGCACAAACGCCACCGCGCCCTGCAAAATCAAGAGAGCCGGCCGGAGCTCCCCGGTGATCTGCTGGCGCAACGGCACCACGTTCGCTCCCCAATGCCCGTCGTAGTCTGGATATTGCTGTTCCAGGCGCGTCGCTATCGTGTTCATTTCCGCCTGCGCCTGGCGCATCGTCATGCCCGGCTTCAACCGCGCCACCACCGTCATGAACCGTCCAACCGACTTGTGTTCACGCAGTGCTGCAGGCAGCACCCACGGCGACCACAGTTGCGGCTTGTTCCCCGTCAACGTCCCTTGCTTGATAAAGAATCCAAAGTTTCTCGGTGCGATCCCGATGACCGTTTGAGGTTTTCCATTTAGCTCAATCGTTTTCCCGATGATTGCGGGGTCGCCTCCAAATCGCCTGTTCCAGAGCTCGTAGCTCAGAACTACTACGTTGTCGTTTCCATCCTGGCCGTTTTCTGCCGTGAAACCTGGCCCGAGAATTGGGTTCACCCCCAGCACGGCGAAAAAGTTTACCGAGACATATTGCGCCACTACTTGTTCCGGCTCGCCATTCCCGGTCAGATTCGCGTTGAGGTCCGACGCGTATGACATTCCTGAAAAAACGCGGTTCTGTTCCTGCCAGTCGAGGAAGTTGGGTGGGCACACCGTGTTGTGTGGGCTCGAATGCGCGTTGCTTTCCCAAACAATCACCAAGGTTTCCGGCTCTTGATACGGTAGGGGGCGCAAGAGAACGAAATCAATCACCGAAAAAATTGCGGTGTTCGCCCCGATTCCCAGCGCCAGTGTCAGCACAGCAACCGCCGTGAATCCCCGGTTCCGGCGCAACATCCTCGCGGCGTATTTCAGGTCCTGCAGAAAATCTTCCACCCAGTACACTTTGCGCTTGTCTCGACATTCTTCCTTCCGCCGTTCCATTCCATCCATCGCCCGCATCGCGGCGTGGCGCGCGTCCTTGAGAGACAATCCAGCCGCAACGTATTGCTCTGTCTTGCGCTCCAGGTGATAGCGCATCTCTTCGTCCAGCTCCCGTTCCACCTCGTCGCGCCGAAAGAGGGACCGTGCGCGCAGCGGCGCCGTGTAAATCCATCGTTGCCAGCTCATGCTAAGCCTCTTTCAATCGCACGATCTAAAGGTTTGCTCACGCTCCCCTCGGTTACCGAGCCAACTTACCGCGGAGTCCCCTCGGTAAGCAAGGGGAAAGTATGTCCGCTTCCACCAACCGCCGTCCCAATACCGGTCACTCCAGCTCTTCAACGGCGCGCGTCGTAGCAAATAACCACCTTTTCTGTCAACAGCCTCTATTTCAAGAAAATCGGCAGTGCCCTTGCAAACCATTCGTGGCTGTAGACGTCCTACATGCAGGATGTAGAGGCTCTACCCCCGGAGGTGCGAATGGCTCCACGCTACCAGAACCGCATCGAGTTGCTGCAAGGCACCCTGGATCTGCTGATCCTGCAAACTCTTCAATGGGGGCCGCAGCACGGCTACGGCATCAGCCAGGCCATCCGCGCGAACTCCGGCGAAATCCTGCAGGTCGACACCGGCTCCCTCTATCCCGCGCTCCACCGCCTCGAGCACCAAAAGTGGATCTCCGCGGACTGGAAGGTCTCTGAAAACAAACAGCGTGTCCGCGTCTACCGCCTCAGCGCCACCGGGAAGAAGCAGTTGCTCTCCGAACGCTCGCGCTGGGAACAGCTTTCCGATGCCATGGCCGGCGTCCTCAGCCCAGCCAAGCGCGGGGGCCAAGCATGAAATTTCCGTGGCAGCGCGAGCGCAAGCAGCAAGAGTTGGAGCAGGAGCTGCAATCCCATTTGCAAATGGCCGCGAACGACCGTGCGGAGCGCGGCGAATCCGTCGACCGTGCGCAGCAGGCCGCCCGTCGCGAATTTGGCAACGTTGAGCTGGTGCAGCAAGTTACCCGCGACCAATGGGGCTGGCTCTGGCTCGAAGAACTCTTCCAGGATCTGCGCTACGGCGCGCGCACGCTGCGCAAGAATCCCGGGTTCACCCTCGTCGCGGTCCTCACTCTTGCCCTCGGCATCGGCGCCAACACCGCCATCTTCTCCGTCGTCAACGGCGTGCTCCTCAATCCGTTGCCCTATCCCTATCCGGAGCAGCTCGTCACGCTGCACGAGAGCAAGCCCAACTTCGAATTCGGCTCCATCTCTTATCCCAATTTCCGTGACTGGCGAAAAGACAATCGCACTTTTTCCTCGATGGCCATCTCTCGCCGTATTGCCTTCAGTCTCACCGGCGTTGGCGAAGCCGAGCAGGTGCGCGCGCGCTTCATCTCTTCGGATTTTTTTTCGACGGTGGGTGTGAACCCGGTGCTCGGGCGCGACTTTGCGCCGGGCGAAGACGAGATCGGCGCTGCACCGATCGCGCTGATCAGTGCAGGTTTCTGGAAGCGCAAGTTCGGCTCTTCGCCAGATGTACTCGGGAAGAGCCTCACCTTGGACGGAAGGAATTACACCATCGTCGGCGTTGTTCCCGCGAATTTCGATCTGTTTCTCAGAAGCCTCCAGGTCGCGGAAATCTATGTGCCGATTGGACAGTGGAGCAATCCTATGCTTCCCAAACGCGGCGCGGGACTCGGCTTCCACGGCATCGCCAGGCTCAAGCCCGGCGTCGGCATCGACCAAGCCCGCGCGGACATGAGCGAAGTCACGCGCAACTTGACGGCGGCTTATCCGGACGATGACAAAGGCGTCGGCGCCAGTTTGATTCCGCTCAGGCAAGACATGCTCGGCAATGTTCAGCCGATTTTGCTGGTGCTTTCCGCGGCGGTAGCGTTTGTGCTCCTGATCGCCTGCGTGAATGTTGCCAATCTTCTGCTCGCGCGCTCCACCGGCCGCAGCCGCGAATTCGCCATTCGCACTGCGCTTGGCGCAGGCCAGGGACGAATTCTCCGCCAGCTTCTCACCGAAAGCGTCTTGCTCGCGCTCGCGGGAGGCGCGCTCGGCTTGGCCCTTGCCCAGTGGGGAACGCAAGCCGCACTGAAACATCTTCCCGCCGATTTGCCGCGCGCCGCAGGGATCGGTCTCGACGCGCGCGTCCTGATTTTTACGGCAGTCGTCTCGCTGCTGGCCGGGACGCTATTCGGCCTGGCGCCGGCGCTGAAAACGCGCACGCCCGAATTGCACAACGCCTTGAAGGAAGGCGGCCGCGGCGCAAGCGCTACGCGCCATCGCGCGCAGTCCGTTTTCGTGGTCGTGGAGATGGCCATGGCGCTGGTGCTGCTCATCGGCGCTGGCCTGATGATTCGCACCATGACGCACTTGTGGAACGTCGATCCCGGCTTTCGTCCCCAAAACGTGATGACCTTCGGGATCTCGCTGCCTCCCTCGATGATGAACGCAAGCCCGGACGCAATTCGCGCCGCGGTTCGCGAACTCGACGCGCGGCTTGCCGCGACGCCCGGCGTTGCGGCGATGGCGCAAACCTGGGAAACGCTTCCGCTTGGCAGCGACGATGAAAAAGTTTTTTGGTTCGACGGTCAGCCCAAACCCGCGAGCCAGAACGATATGAATTGGACGATCGATTATGTCGTCGGGCCCGGCTACCTCCAGACCATGGGCATCTCTCTGCAGCGCGGCCGCTTTTTTACCGCGCAGGACAATGAGCGCGCTCCGCTGGTCGTCGTGATCGACGATGTCTTCGCGCGAAAATATTTTGGAACCGAGAATCCGCTAGGCAAAGGCATCCTCTTTAGCGACACCGGGAAACGCTCCGAAATCGTCGGCGTGGTCGGCCATGTCAACCAGTGGGGGCTCGACTCCGACGACACCCAGCAGCTTCGCGCCGAGGTCTACATTCCCTGTATGCAGATGCCGGACGCTTATATCGCCATGGTGCCAAGCGGCATGGGCGTCGTAGTGCGTGCCGCCAACAACACCGCCGGCCTTCTCGATTCCATCCGCAGCACCAGTCAGCAGATGAGCGGCCAGCAAGTCCTCTTCGGTGCGCAGACCATGGACCAGATCATCGCCGATTCTCTCGCCGCTCGCCGCTTCTCCATGATTCTCCTCGGCATCTTCGCCGCGCTCGCGCTTCTTCTTTCCAGCGTCGGAATCTACGGCGTCATTTCTTATCTGGTCGGCCAGCGCACGCAAGAAATTGGCATTCGTGTCGCTCTCGGCGCGCGCCGCTGGGACGTTTTGCGACTGGTCCTCAGCCACAGCGTGCAGATGGCGGTTCTCGGCGTGCTCATTGGCGTCGCCGCTTCTCTCGCGCTCACGCGCCTCATGGACAAAATGCTTTACGGGGTCAGCGCCACCGACCCCATCACATTTTTCGCCGTGGCTATCATCTTGACCTGCGTCGCGCTGGCCGCCAGCTACATCCCGGCGCGGCGCGCCATGCGCGTCGATCCGATCATCGCGCTGCGTTACGAATAAATTTGCTAAATTTCGTCTGTCCCGATTGAACTATTTTGCTTGCCAATCCGTCTTACGGCATAGCAGACGTGACTTGTAATCCGCTTTGCGCTACGGTGCGGAAACGTTGCTTTGCGTCCTGCGCGAATGGCTGTCTGACCGAGGAGGTATCGCGGACATGAGAATCCTGGCTCTGTTCGAGACGATCTCGTTGGATGTGCGCATCGCGATTCGCAGTCTCCTGAAGAATCCTGGTTTCCTGCTTGTGGTCATACTGTCGCTGGCCTTGGGAATCGCGGCCAACAGCACAATCTTCAGCGTTGTAGACACCCTGCTGTACCGGCCGTTGCCCTATCCTCAGCCCGAAAAGCTCGTAGTGATTTGGCAGACGGAACAAGCGCACCCGGACCAACGCAATGCTCCGCCCATCGCGCAACAGGTCGACTGGAACAAGCAGAATCATGTCTTTGAAGACATCGCCCTGATCAGCTTCAACGACACGGCCAGCGTTTCCGGCCTCGGCGAGCCACGCCCGCTGCGCACGCAATACGTGACTCCGAATCTTTTCAGCTTGCTCGGCGCGAAACCGATTATGGGGCGAGTTTTTCTGGCCACCGAAGCGCAAGACAAGGCTCAGACTATCGTGATCAGCTATGAGTTCTGGAAGCGCGAACTCAACAGCGATCCCCAGGTGCTGGGGAAAAGCTTCTCCATCGAGGGCGTGGTCTCGACCATCGTCGGAGTCATGCAACCCCGCTTCTCCCCCTTCTTTGGCGGCCGCCTCGACCTGTGGGTTCCTATCAATCCCGAGAGCAGCCGCTATTCGACGCGCATCGATCATTGGCTGATGCCCGTCGCGCGCTTGAAGCCGGGCGTCACGATCGCGCAGGCGCAAACGGAAATGGACGTGATCTCGCGCCGCCTGGAGCAGGAATATTCGGCGACCAACAAAGGCACCGGCGCGATAGTTCTTCCGTTGCACGACGACCTTTTCCGCTTCGCCGGACCAATCCTCTATCCGCTCTTCGGCTCGGTAGCGTTTGTTCTGCTTATTGCCTGCGTCAACGTCGCCAACCTTCTGCAGTTCCGCACCGAGACGCGCCGCAAAGAATATGCTCTGCGTTCTTCTCTTGGGGCCGGGCGGCGGCGCTTGATTCAGCAGTTGCTGACGGAAAGTGGGCTGTTGGCGCTTTCCGGAGGTTTGTTGGGCACGGCCTTGACCTATGCGGGAATCAAAATGCTCGTTGCGCTGGCCGGAGATTTTCCAAACGCAGCCGACGTCGGCGTCGATGGCCGCGTGCTCCTATTTACGCTCGGTGTCTCGCTGCTGACGGCAATCCTGTTTGGTTTGGCTCCTGCGATCCAAGCTTCTCGTCCCGATCTGAATGTTGTGCTAAGGGAGGGTGAGCGGAAAACAACCAACACTTCCGGACGCTTGGCTCGCCACTCGCTGGCCGTTGCCGAGGTGGCCCTGGCGATGGTGCTGTTGGTCGGCGCCGGACTGATGATCAATACCATGTTGCGCTTGCAGCGCGTGAATCCCGGATTCGACTCCAACCATGAGTTGACCATGGATTTCCAGCTCCCGGAAGGAGGGAAGTATGCAGAGCGCGTGCCAGGAGGGGACATGGAAAAGGTGCTGCCTTCGGTCACTGCGTTCTATCAGCGTCTCCTTGAAAAAACCGGCGCGCTGCCGGGAGTGGAGTCCGCCGCGCTGATCGGCGCATTGCCCACGCGGTGCTGCCCGGAATTCTATTCCTTCGCGATTCTCGGGCACCCCGCGCCGCCGCCGGAGAATCGGCCGCAGGCCGGATATAGCGAGGTCAGCCCCGGAATATTTAGTACGCTGAAGATTCCCCTGGTCAAGGGCCGCTACCTCGACGACCACGACACGGAAGCTGCACCCTGGGTGATCGCGGTCAACCAGGCTTTCGCGCGCAAGTTTTTCCCCAACGAAGACCCCATCGGGCAGCAAATCCTCCTGCGCTACGACCCCTATCCAGTGGACGAACTGCGGCCGCGGCAAATTGTAGGCATCGTGGGCGACGTAAAACATTTTGGGCCGGGACAAGAAACGCCTCCGTTCGTATATGCACCCTACACGCAGCAGCCGGCTGTTTTTCCGGGTGGCGCAGACAGGGCCCACCTGCACAAAGCGCTGGTTTTGCGAACAGCTTCCGGCGGAAATGGTGGCGGGACCAACCTGGCCGCAAACGTGAAGAAGGCGCTGGCGGAGATCGATCCCAATCAGCCCGTTACCAACATCATGACCATGGAGAACGTGCTGGCCGCGTCCATTGGCGATTCGCGGTTTTATATGCAGCTACTGGGCATCTTCGCGGGCGTGGCGGTTTTGCTGGCGGCAGTTGGGATCTATGGCGTGATGTCCTACTCCGTGAGCGAGCGCACGCACGAAATCGGCATCCGCATGGCATTGGGAGCGCACCGCAGCGACGTCCTCGGGCTAATTGCCAGGCTTTGGCTCAAGCTCACATTCATCGGGGTAGCGATTGGAGTGGCGTTGGCCCTCGGTGTAGCACGCCTGATCTCCAGTTTTCTGTTCGGGGTCAAACCAACAGATCCGCTCACGTACGCAGCGGTTGCCGTGGGACTGGCTGCTATCGCGTTACTGGCCTGCTACATTCCCGCGCGCCGAGCGATGAAGGTCGATCCCCTTGTGGCTTTGCGCTACGAGTGATCTCTTGAAGAAGCTATCGCCGGCTAAAGCATCCAGCTTTGTTGAGATCGGTGGATCCTAGCGGGCGCCCTGGCGACGCCCTTCGCGGTGCTCAGGCCTTGCAGTCGCGCAAGACTTCCGTGGCTTCAGACTGGCTCAGCACGCCCTTGCGCAGCAGTACCTGCACTAGCCGCACAGCGCAGTCGGTATCGGGCGAGGGTGCCTGCTTCGGAGGGGGAAATGCGCTTTCAAACAGCGTGCGCGGCGGCAAGCCCAGTTCGCCGAGCCAACCTTCCACCACCGCCCGCTGCGTCTCTGAGATCTCTCCAAATACCAGTCCCATCCCCGAACCCGCGTGACGCGAACTGACGTTTGCAAGCACGTCCAGGGTCATGCCCGCCCGATGAATCTGCAGCCGCACCGCGGCCCCTATCGGAAGCGGGTTCAGCGTGTCCACGTAGCAGCCTTGCAAGCTCAAATCGGAGGTGCGCGCCTGAATGCTCGATCCCGTGCGCATTTCCACCATTTCTATAGGGGCGATAAATGGCGACCTGGTCCCGCAACGGCGATTATTCGGAGCGATGCTCGCTGCGGCCGGTGCCGGCGCGCTGACGGATTGCGCCGATGCGCTCGCGCTAGCAGACTGCGCAGGCGTTTGTTGCAAGCCGGTCAAAAGTGCCACCGCGACTCCATACCCATCGTCACGCTTGTGTATCCGCGCGACCTCCCCGATTTGCTCCAGGTTCGCCGCCCCAGCGCTCGGGTCGTAGGGAGAGGTCACCCGAACACGCATCCCCTTGTAGTAGCGGTCTAGCTTGGTGAAAAAATAGACAGCCTTTCGCGAAGCGTTTTGCGTCAGGCGCACTTCATCAAAATTTCCGTCGTTAAAATCCGCGCTGCGAATCCGTATCTGCAGCGAAATTCCCGCGCGGCGCATCTGCCGGCGTTCCGTCCGCGTTGCAGGGACAGCGGCGGACTGCGTGGGTGCCATGGCACTCAAGCGTTCGGACATGGTTTTGGCGGGCCTCAGTGTGAGACCTGTAGCGGTCTCTACTTTCTGCCAATATTGTCGCTGCGCGCCAGCGAACCGCCCATAGAACAGGGGTACCGCATTGAGGGGTACTAAAGGAGGGGCGGTGAACGGGCATAGAGGTCGCGTGTTAACTATAGTGTTATCGGCGGCTTTCACCGGCTGCGCAAATACATTACGCCGTACCGATACATCTTCTGTTCCGGCAATTCCTGCACGTACATGATCTGAGCGGGCACGAAGATGGCCTGGTCGCCCGGCGCATACGGAACGGCCACGTCGATCAGCGTTTTCTCAAAGTACTTCTGGGTGCTCTTGAAGCGCAGGCCGCCGCGCGACATGTCCTCGCAGGTGACGATGTCGTCTTGCAGGTTTGGCCGTCGCACGCAAGCCTTGAAGTTCACGCGCGTGCGCGCGTGCTTTCGCCGATTCTCTCGCTCCTTCGCCGGAACGCCCGCACCGGACGGCGCCACGGCGGGCGCCGTCGCCTGAGGCACATCGGGGGCCCAAGGCTGCGCGGTGGCTGGCTCGAGCGTGGGCGCGGACCCACGAGTTTCCGTCTGCATCCAAGCAGCGCCGGCGAACGCAGAGGGTTTTTCCTGTGGCACGCTGGGCCGCTCGGCCGCGCCCCACGGATGCGGAGCAGCAGGCAAGCCTAAAGTGTCCGGCTCGCCGAGCGCGTCGTCGGAGGGCGTACTGCCCGGGGCTGCCAGCTTCCACAGCGTCGATGACCCGCAGCGCTTGCAGTAGCGCACGATGCCCTTGTTGACGGCCATTACATCGGATGCCAGATCGCTGTGGTCGGCCATTTCCCGCGAACGGCAATTGCCGCACTCGAGAAGAGTTTTGCTGGCCTGCTTTTCGCTTTCCGACAAATCCGGGAAATCAATGCCCCAGAAATTGGTTTTGCTGTCCAGGAAGGCCACGCCATAGATATAGGTGTCGCCGTCGGCCCCGATCTGGCCGACTACGCGAGCCTCGATTTCTTTGTTGGACTCCTCGCTGCGAATCACGAGTTCCTGCTCGGCGGACAGCTTGTAGGTCGACTGGATGCCGGCGCCGTGGCGGCTGAGCAGCACGGTCTTGGTAACCTCTGAAAACACGCGTCCTTCGATGTCGCTTCCGACGAGAGTAATAGCGATCTGTTTGGGAATGCGCGCACTGCGACGTGTACCGTCTGGAGGCATAACTCTCTGCCGCTGGCGGAGGGGGGCGAACTTGAGGCGATAGTAACACAGTAGGCGAATGTCCGAACTGCGGAATGGTCGCATGTCTGGAACGCGCAAACGCTGGAGGCTCGAGTCTGAGGCAGGAGGAACGCGGAGTCCCCACACCCCCGGGGGATTTGCATGGATGTGAAAATAAGGGGGTTGCGGGAGAGGGATTTGTAAGCTTGTGAAAACAAAGGGCCTGCAAACTCGACTGCCGCGGAGGTGCAGAGGGCAGCGGCACGACGACCGGTCCGTTTTGGTTCAGCGGCGGTTGGGCTCGGTCAGGGCTAGCACGGCATAGGCTGTTGCCGCGTCGTTCATGAAGCGCGCGGTACCCGGGCTTAGGTGATGTGCCTGGTTTTTGTTCAAGGAGTAGGACAGCCAGAAGCCTTCCATCTTGTTTTGATTCGCCGCGAGCCACGCGAGGCCGTGCTGCACTTGGGCGTCCTCTCGGGGAATTCCGGCCTGTTGTAGTACGAAGGTGATAAATCCTGTGGCGTAACCGTCGCTCTGCGGTTCCTGCGGAGTTCCATCCGCGCGTTTCCACGGGCCAACCAGGGACGACAGACTCCAACCGCCGTCGGCCTGCTGCTTGCCGCGCACTTCGTTGATGATGGCCTTCTGCTGTTCCGGCTCGAGGAGTCCAGGCAGTCTTGCCGAAGCCCATAAAAAGGCAACGCGATTGATGGTGGTCTGCGCTGCGCATTCGCGGTTCAAGTATTCGCGCAACTTCTTGATCTTATTTTGGATTTCGGGCCTCGCGCGATAATTCTCCGGGGCAGTGCCGGCCGCGACCGCAGCAAGGGTGGCTCCGTAAAAGTCCGAATCGTCGGCTTCCCACGGCTCATTGGCGAAGCGCAGCCACAACCATGCGCCGGCTTTATCTCCGGTGGTTTGCTGTTCGGCCCACATGTTATCCAGCGCCGCGCGCGTGTCGTTATGGAGTCGTTTGTTCTGCACGTCATTGCTGGCGAGGATTAGCGCATTGAGAACGGATTCGGTCCCGCGAGACTCAACGGTCTTGTACACGCCGCGGTCCGCGTCGCTGTAGAACGGGGCGACTTCCTTCCAAAGGCGTACGCGCTTGGTGACATTGTCGAGCAGTCTGCGCTCGTTGACGGAGGGAGCTTCTTCCGCAAGCGCCTTGCGAAGAGCAGACCGTGAGAGGGCGTAGGGCACCGCGGTATGACAAGACACGCAAAACGTTTGGTGATCGCGTGCGGCCTTCGGCCATTCCATCCACCAGCCGGCCCTTTGATCGAGGTAAGCGGCGGCGGCCTTCTGATCCCAGGAGTTCACGGTCTCGTTTTCAGGCTGATCGAGACAAGTGGCTATAGCCTTAGGTTTGGCGGAGCCGGCGGCTCTGGTTTCCGTGTGCCTCCAGACCGCAACGATACCCACTACGAGGCACGCCGCCAGGACGCGCAATCGCTGCACGGTCGCATTCATAGGAAGTGTCTGCCTTTAGATGCAATCGAAAATCGGAAGCATAAATCCAACGCGAGAAGGTTACCACGAACACCGCTTGGCGCAGCCGAGGTGCATACCCCGGCCGATTTCGACTCTACTGTTTGCGGGTGTCGGGGGTGTAGTGGGCTTGGAGGTAGAGAATGATTTTCTGCGTGTTGTCGTCGGGAATGGCGGCGCCGAAGGTTTTATTCATTTTGTTTACCTCGGCTTCCCATGTGGAAGCAGGGAGTGGGGGCTGCATGATGATGTAGCGCGGGCTGTGGCACGTG
>Ga0307475_10001068_pt1 | contig 16417 bp, 13 predicted proteins | sample atmos_gasesECM1C_FD_203317 | JGI IMG/M metagenome (GOLD analysis project Ga0307475, IMG submission 203317) | Hardwood forest soil microbial communities from Morgan-Monroe State Forest, Indiana, United States - atmos_gasesECM1C_515 | ecosystem: Environmental > Terrestrial > Soil > Temperate... | reverse complement strand
GCCGCTGGCCGAGACGCTGCAGTTGAACAAGGGGATCACCGAAGTCGAAGTGCGCGCACCGGCGTACCTGTCGGCGCGGCGAACTTTCAATATCGCCGGAGGTCAGACCGAGTTCTGGACGGTGACGCTGGTACAAACGACCTGACGGCGTCAAGGTCGGGATGGGCGCCGACATCGTGCTGGCGATGACGAACCCCTTCGGTCCGGCCGCCCTCGACAGTACCGTCACTCAGGATGGTGCCGGCAATTACCTCGGTGCCAATATGCCTGAGCTTGTATGGACGGGCGTCGCGTGGAAAGGGACCGCAGACAAGGATACATGCCGCGATTGGACGTCCTCGGCCGCCACCGATTCGGGCACGGGCGGCTGCGTGGCCGGCGGTTGGGACGCTTCAGGCATCTGTTCCAGCACCGTCTGCGACAATAGCGGAGCTAGCGTTTTCCTTGAGTGCGTCGAGCTGTAAGCGGATTTGGCCGCAACCAATCCCTTCGAACGACTGATCGCGTTCGGCGTCGCATCGTTGGCAAGCGGAGCGATCGGGAGCACGCGTCCAGAGGTCCGTTCATGTCCCGAGAACGTCACCTCAGGGAGCTACGTGTCCTTGCGGCAAGCGTGCGTGAGCCGGGCCGGTCCGCCGGGCGACCATGACGGGCGCGGCGTGGATGCCGCGGAGGACCGGTCATGGAGCGACAGGCGCACGTCGGGATCAGCGATGAGAGGGTGAAGGAAGTCCGGAACGAGATTGGGCGGTGGCGGGGGACGCGGGAGAAGCGGACGAGGATGCCGGCTGAGCTGTGGGCGGCGGCGGTCGCGCTGGCGCGCACGCACATTAACCGTCCGACGAAGGATACCTGTCCCCGCGGCGCGTGATTGTGAATCCTGCAGCGCATGAAGCAGCGAGAAGCGAAGCGCAAGCGGTGGGATGTGCCTCGCCAGGAGGCCATCCGCGCTCGATTTCCCAACGGTGGCGATGACGGAGCAGCCATGGCCGCGATAGGTCCGGCATCGTGCATCATCGGGCCATGGTTGCCCTGATCCTGAACCTGCTCGGAGCCCTGCGTTCCGCCCTCCGTACCCGCGCGGACCTTGCACTCGAGAACCTTGCCCTTCGCCAGCAGTTGGCCAACCTGCGGCCCACACGTCGAGCCGCCCCCCCTAAATCAAAGCAGCTCGACGAGACGCTCTGATCCTCTTGACACGCGCGCGAGTTGGGCCACGGCCACTGGTGTGCGGGTCTCAGCTGCCTTGGCAAAGAGAAGAAGTGCTCCCAGGCAGCGACCTTCAACGCCGATACAAGCCGAATTCCAGCCGCTCGCGGGCCGCGGCGAGCCGACGTCGGGGACGTAATCGATGCGGCCGACCGGTTCGAAGGGAAGCGACTCGATGCAGCTTGCCACTGGTCGCCGACGAGCGCGGAGCTCGAGGCTCTGCGCCAGGCCCCTGGAAAACGTCTGCTTTGGGCGACCTGACGCGAGAACGCCGAGAGGAGGACGTTGTCCGACGTCCCATGGCCGAACGAGCCGTGCTCGCCAAGCAGGCGGGTCCCGCTTGGCAGTTGCGTCTGCTTGCCCAGGATCCCGACTCGAGCGTACGCGCAGCGGTCGCCGCAAACGTGCACGCGCCGTCCGAGGCGTTCGACCTCCTACGCGCCGACGGCGACGCTGGAGTGCTCGCCGCCCTCGCGGGCAACCACATTGTCCCGTCGGATTGGCTCAGTCGAATGGTGAAGCACGAATCGGCCGCAGTCCGCGCGAAGGTTGCGGGGAACCTACGCACGCCCGACCATCTCGTCGCCCGCATGGCTTGGGCCGATAAGGGATCCCGAGGTACGCCGACGCGCCCATGAGCATATTGAAACGAGACTCGGCGCGGCGGTGCAACATGCCAGCTCGCAGTACGAGATGACCTGGTTCCTCGCGTACGCCGCCCGAGACAGCCGTCCAGCGCGCTCTCGTCGATCTCGACAGTCGTCGCGGTGGCTTCGCGCCGTTCCGGCCTTCGCAGAATTTCTCAGCGCTCAAACCACTTGCTCGCCATTCCGCAACCCGCGCTACCCGTGTCTTTGCATCCGCCACGCGGCCCGAGATGCTCCCTCCGGCTCACGTTTCGAAAGTCGGGGTCCGTACAGCGGATATGGGCAAGTCGCGATGCCGGGCGGCGGCAGCCGCACCTTGTGGCTTTTCGTCACGGTCTTGGCGTGGTCCCGGACAATGTGGGGCGAATTCTGTAGCTCGCCAGCGACCCGAATTTGGTACGTTGAATGCAGCGCAATCGGCGCATGCCGGTTTCTATTCGCTCCATGATGGTCTGGGTGGCGGCGGGGTTGGGCGTGGGCCTCGTCGGATGCGCCACACCCGCGCCGATCGTACGCCTCAATCCCGACTCGGCCAACATCTTCTGGGTCAGCGGTCGCCCATCGGTCGCAATGGACAACGCGGGCGTTCGCGTCGCCAGCGCGTTCGAGCATCAGGACGGCAACAATCTGGCCCTCCGGGTTGAAATCCTGAACCAGACGCCCAGCCGCCTGGAGATCGGCCCCCAAGACATCACCTACGCGGTCTGCCGGAGCCAGCTCACCACCAGTTGTTCGCCGTCCCAGCACGTCATCGATCCCGAGCAGGTGCTCGACTTGCTGGATGTGGCGCAATCGCGCAACACGGCTCAGGCGGCGAACACCGCCGTCCTCGACGGGACACTGACCTTACTCGCGGCGGTGGGAGACGCGGGCTCGCACCACGGTGCTGGGAATACGGCCGCCGCCCTCGAGAACATGCAGTCCGACGTGGCGTCGTACAACAGCGCGCAGGCCGGCATTACTTTTCAGCAACGGCTCTGGTCGAACAAGGCGCTCCGGCGCAACACGCTCGAACCCGGCCAGGGGACGTCCGGATTGGTGTTCGTCCCCATCAACCTGCAGGCTGGGTTCGTCTGGCTGCAGGTCACGGTGCCCAGTCACGTATTCCCGTTCCGCTTCGCGCAGACCGTCACGCAGGTCACCTTGCCCGACCCGCCCTCCGCGACGAGCCAGTGAACGCGAGCGCCTTTTGCGTGGGAGTCGGGTCGACTCGAGATCGCCATGAGCCGGAATCGACGCCTCGTGCTTCTGGCCAACATTCTGGGTTCGTTCGTGGTGCTTCCGGACATCGCTGCCATGAACGGGGCGCTGCCGGCCATCCCGCGTGGTCTCGATGGCGGCATCGCGGTTCAGCGATTGGGCGGGGGGGGGCGACAAAGGCGCTTCGACGTGAATCCTGGGGCATGGAAGGTACGCCTCAGGCTACCGCAAAACCGGCGACGATTCTGCGGTGACAAGCGCGGCTCCGAGCGGCAGGTTCGGCCACAATGAACACCCTGGTGCCGGCGATCCTCGGAGCGCTCGTTGCAGCCCTGCGCTCAAGAGCGAGCTTGGTGGTCGAGAACCTCGCCCTCCGGCAACAGCTTGCGGTCCTTCGTCGGACCATGACACGACCGCGGCTGCGCCCGGTCGACCGGGCCTTCTGGGCCGTTCTGTCGAGGGCCTGGTCGCGTTGGGCAGACGCCCTGATCATCGTCAAGCTAGCCACCGTCGTCGCCTGGCACCGGCGAGCATTCGCTCGCTTCTGGGCCTGGCAGTCACGGCCTATCGGCCGTCCCCCGCTCGACGCCGAGATTGTCGCGCTGATCGGACGCATGGCGAGCGAGAACCCAGTCTGGAGTCGCCGGCGCATCGCCAGCGAGTTGGCCAAACTGGGCCACAACGTCGACAAGGGCACGGTGGCGAAGTACATGCCGAAGCCGGCCGGTCGCCCGCGACAGCCTCCGTCGACGACCTGGCGCGCCTTCTTGCGCGCGCACCTCGCAGGTACGATCGCGATCGACTTCCTGACCGTGCCGGCGGTGATGTTTAACATCCTCTACGTGTTCTTCGTGCTCGCGCTCGACCGGCGGCGCCTGCTACACGTCAACGTCACCTCCCATCCCCACGCGGCGCGGGCCGCGCAGCAGATCGTCGAAGCGGGGTGCGAGACCGGAATCGTCCGGCTGATTCGTCATCGGGACAGAATCTACGGCTCGGTGTTCAACGCCCGCGTATGCCATCTCGGTATCCGGCAACTCAAGACCGCGCCCCGATCGCCGTGGCAGAACGGTTACGCGGAGCGCTTCGTCGGCACGCTCCGGCGCGAGATCCTGGACCATGTGATTGTCCTCGGAGAGCGCCACCTGCTGCGCCTTGTACAGTCGCACGCCGCCTACTACAACGAGGACCGGCCGCACATGACGCTCGACCGTGACGCACCGATTCCGCGCACCGTGGAGCCGTCGAGTTCGGGCCGCATCGTCGCCCTCCCCCGCGTCGCGGGGCTTCACCATCGCTATGCCAGAGCCGCTTGACCATGTATTCGATTTTCTGCCCATCACACGTGGTGATGTGACCGGGGCGCTGGGGCCATACGCGTGCGATGCACGAGAGCTGTCCGAAGCGGTGCACCGAGTGCCCCGTCGATCGTCAGAATCGTCTCGATTCCTCGCTGGTTTTCGTCGATCGTATTTCGGCACCAGACGGGGTCGCCCGGCGCAGGAATCCGTCGGTGGAATCGATCAGGTTCCGCGCGATCTGCTTCGTCCACTCGCCGCCTAGATCGACGACGATGCCGGCCACCTCTACCGCTTGGTTCGATGACAAAGAAGACCATGTATCGCGCATCGGGCGATGACTCTCGCTCGGACCAAATTTGGCGAACGACAGCCGTTGACGATCAGACTCACGGCGGCATTCCGTCGCTAGGGATGTCCGGCCGCGGCGGCTGGGTCGGGCAGAACGACGGTGAATGTGCCATCGCGAGCGGAGACAGCTTCAGCCAGCGGCAAGGTTGCGTCGAGGCACGTGGTCGACGACGGCGGGCAGTACACCTGAACCAGGGCGTCAGCGACGGCGGTGCCGGCGGTCACGGTGCTAGTCACGGTTAGACCGCGCGGCAGCGTGAAGTCAGGCAGCGTCTGGTTTCCTGTCGGAGTGGCGTTGGCGACCACCCAACGTCCGAACGGCTGCCCGGCGGTCGGGACGGCCCACAGTTTATAGTTTCGTCCCGGGTCGACCGCCAGCGCGTACCGGCCGTCGGCGGCCACGAACGTGGACGCGCCAGCGGCGCCGTTGTCGGAGCCAGTGTCGATGGCACTGATGCGAACGCCGCCGGTCTGGTCGGCTGGTTGAAGTGTGCCTGCGATCGTAACCTTGCTGGTAAGCGAGATTGCACGCGTGTTGGCGCCGGCGGTTAGGTCGACGGAGATGGTGGTGATGGCGGCTTCGGCGCCCGCGCCGGCCGGAGGGATGATGGTTACTAGGTACGTGCCGGCCGGCAGCGCAGAGAACACCGCCGTGCCTGTGGCGTCGCTGACCGTGTCGGCGCGTGCGGTCCCGGTGGCGACCAGCACAACGTCGGCGGGCGTGCCGGCGTCGGCGTCGCTCGACGTGTTGTGCACCGTCAACTGACCGGCCGACGCGATGGGCCCTGCCAGCGTGGCGATGACGGCGGCGCCGGGGAGCGCGGTGGTTCCGTCCAGGCCGCGCACGGTCACAGTCAACGAGCCGCTGACCAGCGCCGCCCAGCGCATCGTTAGCGTGAGATTGTCGGTCAAGCTTTCCAGGACGACGCCCGGTCCGCCGGCGACGTGCGCGTCCGGCAAGCCCGAAGCGTTCGGCGCGGCAATCTCGGCGGACATCACGCCGGGCCGCGTCAGCAGCGTGAAGCTGCCGCTGGCGTCACTGGTCCCAATCGTCGACGGGCGGCTGCCATCGCGCAGTACCATCCGCGCGTTTGCCACCGGGCTGCCGTCCGCACGCTGCGCTTGGCCGCTGACCGTCACGCCCGGATCGAGCGTCAGTGACTCGCCCATCAGCTGTGCGGGTAGGAGGCTGCCGAGCAGTTGGGGCGCTACCTCCGCTAGCGTTGGGACCAGCAAGACATCGTATTGGCGATCGGACAGTAACGGCACCAGCACCGGCCCGTTCTGCGTGTTGCCTTCGATACTGATGTTCGAGCCAGCGCTGGTGATCCGCAGGTACGTCGGCAGCGCGCGCGACACGTTGTCGTACGTGAAGATGTGCAGTTGCTGTGTCTGCGTGCTGAGCACCACCGGCTTCGCCGCGTCGCTGGTGGTCAAGCGGAACTCCTGAGCGGGGATATTCAGCCTGGCAGGCGGAAAGACGCGAAATAGGAACGCCGTTGGTCGCGGATCGATCACCAGCATGGTGCGCGTGATCGACCCACACTCGGCGTGGGTGGTGACCCGGGCGTTGATAGCGTACGAGCCGTTCATCGTCAATGGAAATGCCACAACCGTCGGATCGTGATCCACTATCGTCGTCGGCGCCGCGCTTCCGTCTGGAAACGTGACGTTCCAGAGCCAGTGGTCGTCGATGTGCGGTTGCGACGATTGAGCGCGCACGCGAAACGGCATGGCGGTCCGTTCAACTTCGCCCTGGAAATTGGCGTTGGTGCTCGACAGCGGCGTCAGTGTCAAAAAGCAAACGGCGCTGACGTCACCGCCAGAATCGTTGACCCCTGCATCCGGCTGACTGTCCGAAGCTGAGGCGTCTTGCGATGGGGACCCGCCGCTACCAGTCGCGCCACCCGACCCAGACGAGCCGCCGCCGGCGCCGTCGTTGGCGCTGGCGTCCCTGCCGCCTTGCCCCGATCCGCCGGAACCCGGATAGTTGCCACTATTGGACGATGCCGCCGAGCAACCCGCGGCAGCCAGCGCGGCCAGCATCACCGGCATCGGTCCAGTGTGGGTCATCGGAACTCCACCGTCCAGCCCACGCGCAGCAGGCAACCTGATTGTCCCCCGAAGGCCCGCTGCTGCTCAGTCACCGCGCACGTGTCCTGACCACAGGCCGCCAGGGTCTGCTGAATCTCGGCGGCGTTGTTACGGTCGGCAACATCCACGCGGACCTCCGCGGTGTCGCCGACTTGGAAGGCGCTGGCTGCCAGGTGAAAGGTGGAGGCATCTGTTCCCTGCGAGACCAGAGCGCCGCCCTTGGCCGCCACGCTCCAATTGAAGTGCAGCTGGCTGCTGGCGGCCGGCCAGGGATCGAGGTCGTCGGCCACCTGCAACACCGAGAACACGTCCTCGCTGGCCGACTTGTCGTGCACCACATGGCCGGCAGCGTAATCGGGCAGCGTGCTGACGATGCACGGCAGCTTGTCTTCTTGTACGACCACCGTTACCCGGGCGATGACACTGTCGGTCCCGTCGCTGACGGTCAGATCGATCTCATACGCGCCTGGCATATCGGACGCCAGGCAACGCACCGAATCCATCATCGGCGCGTCACTGCACGGCGCGAGCTTAGCGGTCGATCCCGGGGGCTGCAGCGCCAAGTTCCAGGTCAACGTCAGCGGGTCGTTGTCGGCGTCGTTGGACGAGGATGAGAAGCGGAACTGCGACAGGAATATGTACGGTCCCGGTCCGGCGGGGCTAATAATGTTCAGCGCCGCCTTCGGCGGCTGGTTCATCGGATCGACGCGCATCACCGCGGCAGCCGCGGCACCGTAGCGATCGCGGGCCACCGCCCAAACGCAGAACGGCGTCCGCGTCATCGTCCCGTCGACAGTAAAGGTCATGCTGGCGGTGCGATTTGGTGGCCACTGCATGGAGTCGCCGGCTGTCATCGGGCATGGAATGTCAGTGCGCGCCCATTCCACGTTAGGCGGCGTGCTCTGGTCGTCGGTCACGTCGGCGCTGAACGTGGCGGGCACGCCGCGCCACACTTGCTCGGGGAACACGATCTTGATCGAGGGCGGCACGTTGATGGGGTCGAGGAAGACGCAGGCGCCGGCCGTCGCGAGCACGAGGCCGCCCAACCACAACCAAAGCTGGGACGCCGGTTCGTGAGGCCTGGTAGCGCCCGAAACCCACGACCGAAAAGCAGCGACGACCGTTCTTTTAAGCAACTGTTGAGCCAAGAAAGACCTCGGAAAGAAGCCGCAAGGGCGCGGCGGTTGAATTGGACTCGACTAGTGCAGCCGCTGCGCCGGACAATCCTGTCGCGATCTCGTCGCAAAAGGAAGCGGTTCAGCGAATGTAGACGCAAAAAACAATCAGAAGTTCATGCGGCTGCTGTTTCTCCGACGCTCGGCGCCGATGATCTTCGGCCCCCGGGTCGGGTTGTAGCGCAACATCAGTGGATGAAATCGCGGTGGTGAGAATCGAGGGGCGGACGGCCTTGTGGCCGGCGTGATCGCCAGTGTAGGAACACGCGCCATCCCAGGGCGGTGCCACCGAATGACGGCTGGCGTTTCACGAGCGCAACGGTGACGCGATCACGCTTTCCTCGGGTCTACCCTGATGGCCGCTTCCTGGGAGTGGCTGCTGACCGTCGTCTTGCCCGACTTTTTTGGGGGAGGGGCTGCGAATGAGATATTGCCAGTGTTCGCACGGTACAACGAGCCCTGACCAGAACGACGGTCACGAGGCTTCCCTCCGGAGCCATCGAATCGCTCGACCAAGTCGACGAAAGCCGTCCACGGCCCGGAGCTCGGCGGAATGGATCCGGTACTGAAAGATTCTTCTGTCGTTTCGTTTCAGTTTCTGGCGGCGTGTTCAGATGAAGTGGCTGGCCCCCTCGGTCAACTGGTTGATGTTCGTGCCGTCGATGTTCATCGAGTAGATGTGGAACGTGTCCATGTCTTGAGACGGCCAAGCCAAAGCACGACAATATGGCCAGAAAAGGCGCAGGGAGTTTCGGACCAGAGGGTGCGATTGTCTTGGTCCAATCGACGCCCTGGCCGCGTTTTCCGCAGTGCCTCGCCAGGATGCGATCCGTGCCGTCGATTTTCCGACGGTGGCGATGACGGAACAGCCATGGCCACGATAGGTCGGCCATCGTGCATTCATCGGGCCCGGATGGCCTCCTGGCGAGGCACAACGGCGCCCAAGTCGTGAAAAATTGGCTGCCCTGCTTGGCCCGACACCGCCGCTCCGACGCCTCCCAAATTTGTCGGACGCACATGCCAAGCTCGCCGTCGATGACGACCCGAACAGCAGGCTCGGGCGCCCCGGCGAGGTCTCTTGCTCCTCCAGGAAACCTCAGGGAGAAGAAAGCTCGCGGCGCCGACTGTCGTGCGACGAGGCGCCCGGACGGTGACCTGTGCCGTTCTCGGCGCCGTTCCGTGCAAAGGAAACGCCCCCAGGGCCGTCCGGAGACCATGGACGACGTCGGGAGCGTCTTGTCTCATCCAACCGATTTAGGCTTCGCGCATCACGATCGGGTTGCCTGGGCGACTAGGGGCCGCACACCACCGCCTGGAGCAGGGTGCGCCGGCGGCCGAGCTCGTTGAAATGGCGGAGCGTTCCGTCGAAGCGATCCCGGACGTCTTCGCCGGTGAGAAACGCCGCCAGGCGGCTGGGCTGACCCGGCACACGCGGAAAGATTTGCAAGAACTGCGTGTTGGTCTCGCCCCCATGGCAGCCGTTACATGTATTGAGCGAGAACTTGTGACGGGCGAGCGGGTTGTTCGTCCCGGGCGCAGACCACACGTCGAGCCTGTTGAACACCGCCCCGGCCTCGAGGGGCATGTCGTTGAAAGTTGCAGGCACGTCGAAGCGTTCGGCGATGATGTCCGCCTCGTTGGCGTTGATGAACTGCCCCAGCGTGTCGCTGCGGTTGAACGACGAATCCGGAGTGTCGAACAAAGTCGCTGGCGCCAGGAATCCGGTCGCGGGCGACAGGTGGAACTCGCGCAGCTGCCAGACGGCGGACAGCGCGATCTCGTTGGTGCGGACGTCGATCAGCGAGCTGCCGTTGACACCGCTGGCCAGCGCTCCCCGCATACTGAAGCTGTCGGTTATCGCCTGGAGGGCGACGTTGTAATCCTCCGAGGGGAAGGGCAGCGCTTGCAAGGCTTGGAACTTGTTCGCCCATGCGTTGAAGTCGTCCTCGCTGCGGGCCGGCAGCAGGTACTCGAAGATGACCGTGAACTCCATCGGGGATCCGCCTGGATGGAGCACGCCGAAGACGATCCGGCCCTCACCGGCCTTGTTCTTCGTCAGGTCCTTGAGGTCCAAGCGGTTGACGATGGCGAGGAGGCGCATTGGCGCCCGCACGAGGTCCAGTTTTCCGTCGGCGGTGCGCGGCCAGCGGGATAGCACGAGCGAATTCATATTCGGCCGCGGATCGACGTTGAAGGTATTGATCGTCTGCGGGCTCAGGAACGATCGCAGCATGTTCTCAGCCACGTCGGGCCCCTTGTCGTCGGACGGCGCCAGACGCTGCATTAGCCGTCCGAAGGTCCAGGCGCCGGTGCGCGGATCGTCGGCCGGCCCGTCCAGCGACGTGCGGATCGGATCGTCGACGACACTGACGTCGCGGATGGTCAGCTCGCGTGCACTGGAGACATGGCACCCTATCGGTTCGGCTACGACGTACTGGGCCTGCTCCTGCACGAGACCGCCTATGTTGTCGAGGGAGAAGGCGTCGAAGGAGATCGGGTACGGTCCGGGGTCAGTATCGTCGCCGCTGGTAACGACGACCGGCGTGGTGTTGGTCTCGCCGCTGGCGATCGGCCCGATCATGGTGAAGTGCGGGTCGACGGTGAACCCCGGCTGGCCTCCCGCGGACGCTTGCAGCGTAATCGGCTGACAGCTGGCGCTGTTATTGTTCGTAATGACGAATTGATACGTCACCGGCGTCCCCGCCTGGACTGCGTCGCTGACCATCGGCGTGACCGTCCCTGTCGGGAGCTGCGGCAAGCAGGTCAATTGCAGGATGGTGTCGGGCGGCGCGGCCAGCGTGTTGAACCAGACGTCGTCGATGTCGCCCTGGAAGCGCCGGCCATTGATGTCGTTGCCCATCAGCAGTGGCCCGGCGCCGCGGGACAACTGCCCTATGACCTTGCGTTGGGCTGCCTGCTGGCCGTTCAGGTAAACCTTGGCGACCTGGCCGTCGTAGGTCGCCGCCACGTGCGTCCAATTGCCGGCCTTGATGCCGGGAACACTCACCGACCGGAAGCGACGGTTCGACAGGTGAATGACGAACTGCAGACTGTCGTCGTTCAGGACCAGTGCGAATGCGCTGGTGCCGTCGTCGCGCTTTCGGAACAACGTGCGCACGCCGTCCAGTTCGTCGGGTTTGATCCAGGCCGCGATCGTCACGCCGTCGGCCAGCGAGAAGTCCGGTTGATCAGGGGCGTAGACGATGTCTTCGACGCCGGCCAGGTGGGTCGCCTGCCCCGTCGTCTGATCGGCCGTGCAGGTCACATCGACGCTGCGGAACGCCGGGTGTCCCTGGGCGAACGAGACTGCGGAATCAGACAACTCGGTGTTGGAGGTGTTGCAGTCATCGAACTGCCAGAATGCGATCGGCTGGCTGGCGCACGACGGATCTTGGCCGCCCGCGCCGCCCGCGTCAAAGCTGCCGTCGCCGAAGAACGGGCCAATTCCACCGTTATCGAAGTCCGGCTCGCTGCCGCCCGTGTCGCCATCGAAGTTGATCGGGCTGCCTCCGTCGCTGGCCGGGCCGGGTTGTTCGTCGCCGATGGGCATCGGCACGCCAGCGTCGAATCCGGGCGAGGCAGGCTCCGCCGCGACGGGTGAGGCGATCCCCATATTGGCCGGCGGTGGCATCGTCCCGCTGACCCCGGGGAAGCCGACCGCGACACCGCCGTCGGATCCGAAGAAACTACTCGTGCCGATGGGAAGCGGCATCAAGGGGCCGCTGGTCCCTCCGAAGCAGGAGCGGGGCCGCGGCGGCGGCGTCGTCATGTCGGCGCCCTCCAATCCCGCGGGCAGGGCGCCGTCGTCCATCAGCTCCGCCAGCTCGGTGTCGAGCGGTTCGGATGGCGGCTGGTTGTCGCCGACGCAACTGGCGGCGATGGCCAGCAGCGCGCTAGCGAGAACCGGCCAGCGGCGCCCGCCGGATAGCGGTTTTCGGAAACTAATCTCTTTGTTTCTCATGTGATACTCCTCTCATCTCAAGTCGTCGGGATCTGTGGATAGAACCTGTCGGCAGCGAAGGCGAAGCTTCGCCGTCATCTCCCGAAGATCACCTTTGCTATTCGCCTGCCAGCGCTGTCGGAGGCGAACACTGCAGGGACAAGACGGTTGGGACAGTGAGAGTTGACCGAAAAATCACCCGGCGCTGACAGAAAAGTCGCAATCTGGGCGTCGGTGACGCGCGCTCCGCTGCAACCGGTACGTAAATCCGCCGGCAAGGGACAACCGGCTGGCGGTCGTGTTGCACGACGGGCGCGGAAGCCGACCTTCGCGTTTACCGCCTGGCTCGGGATAAGGGGCGCGCGAAGCGCTGCTCCCCAATCCCAAACCGGGAGGTGTTTTTTCAATTGCTGATCGACATTTGTATGCGGGCAGCGGGGGCGTAGAGTCAGCAGATGCGCAGGTGCCTGGCTGGTCTCTGGGCGGCAATGGCGCTGACCGTCGGCGCCTGCACTGCGGCGCTGGACTTTGGCTCCAGCGATCCCGGTAATTCGACGCCGGCCCGATCCCCGACGTTCCCGCGCAGCCTCCGCTCTGTGACGTGGACAAGCCCGAGACGTTCATCTTGACCAACGCGCAGTACAACGCCACCGGGGACGACCTGCTGGGCGATGTCAGCGCGCCGGCCGACGGGTTCGAGTCCGACCAGGAGGACCAGCGGGGGTTCCTCGTTCCCCAGGAGATGCCATCGGACACGAAGCGCGCCCAGCTCGAAGCGGCAGCGGACGCGCTGGCCAAGACGGCCGCCGGCCAACTCGACGAGCTGCTGCCCTGTGATCCCCCGCCATCACCGGCGCCGACCAACGCCTGTAGCAGTTCATCGCCTCGTTCGCCCTACGCGCGTTCCGCCGCCCGCCGACGCTCGACCAGATCGCCAGCCCGCAGGGCGCCCCAGGTTCGCTGCAGAATGCCGCCGAGGCCGTGATGGCCGCTGCGCTCAAGTCGCCGCATTTTTATCGCGTCGAGTACGAGCTGCCAGCGGAGCGTCCCCTGGCCCTCGACGATTATCAGGTAGCGTCGCGTCTTTCGTACTTCATCTACGATTCGATGCCCGACGCGGAGTTCTTCGGCATGAGTTGCCGTCCCATTCCTCTTGCTTTGATCGTCTGACGTGGCCGCGCTTTGCGCGACCGAGCGCCCGCGCTTCGGGATGACCGGCCAAGGTGGCCACGACAGGTTTCTGGCCGATCGGTCTTAGAATGGCCGGAACGGCCGAACAACATCGCTCGGGGGAACCGTCTCGCCGCTGTCGGCCATGGCTTCGAGCATCGCTTCGACGGCCAGTTGGGCTTCCCAAACAGCTTGGGGTGCGGTTCCGCTTTGGGCAGACAGACTTGGAAACGCAGGCACTCGAGCTACGAACGCGTGATCGCCTTCGCTCCATTCGACGACGATGCGATAGTCGAAACGGCGCATGAGCGCCGCATCCTAGCAGCATCTACAAGGCGCATCCTTCAGCTTCCGTGACCTAATAGTTGCATTAAATCCGTTCGGGAACGTCCGCAGGTGAAAGTTTATTCCAGTCGCGTGTGCAAGAAAATTATATATCAATCAATCCTCACGCAGCGCGTGCCGCCCCCCGAACCCGATTTAAGTACCCGTGTCAGCTCGCAGGTATAGAACAGCTCGGTGAGCTTGGCTCATATAGCGCTGCTTACCGCTTGCGGCGGCCAGCGGCTCGATCAGCTCTGCGCCGGCCAGAAATCGGGCTAGGCGGCCGGAGCGCCCGGCCACGCGCGGTCGCGGCGCGTTTGTACGGGGACGGTGACGTCATAGGCGGTCAGCCCAGGATCTCGCGAACCAGGTTCAGTGTGGACGGGTTCACAATCCGCAGCAGTTTTGGTGCTGCGACGGACATTCTTTTACACCGAACTACGCCCCGGGGCGGCGTAAACTGGACGCTATGCAGTGCTTCCGGAGATTGTCTTGCGCCGCCCGGGCGACGTCGTTTTTGTTCCTTTTGTTTGCGGCCACGTCGTGCGGTCGTTCCGATCTGTTCAGCATGGGGCCCTGTCCGCCCGATCAACCGACCTGTCACATAAACGCGGAGGACGGCGGTTTCGGGGGCAATAGCGGCTTCAGTTTCGATGGGGGCGGTGACCGCCCCGACAGCGGCAGCGGCGGTCGCGTCGGCATCGGCGGGAGTAGCGGGCGCGGGGGCAACGGCGGCGGGATAGGTGAGCGCGGCGGCGCGGGCGGCCTCGGCGGTAGCGGTGGTTCGCCAGGGTGTCCACCCGGCAGGCCAGAGATATGCAACAACGGCATCGACGATGACTGCAACGGCCGCACCGACTGCGCCGATCCGGCCTGTTTCGGCGACCGCTCCTGCATAGTGGTCGGTCGCGAGATATGCAACAACGGCATCGACGACAACGGCAACGGCTTGATCGACTGTGCCGATCCGGATTGCTTCGGCAGCCCCGCCTGCCGTCCCGGCATGGGCAGGGAAATCTGCGATAACGGTATCGACGACAACGGCGACGGCTTGATCGACTGCGCCGATCCACAGTGTGTGAAGGCGCCTAACTGCCTAACCGCGCGGTGTACGCCCGACGTCGACTTCGGGACACTGACGGCCCACGACGCCAACGTGACGCGCACGCTGGATACAAGCGGCTCCGGGCGCGCGTTCGCAACCTGCGCGCCGACAGGTGGCCTCGGTCGCGTGGGTCGGTTCGACCTCACCGCCGCCGCTGACGTACGAATGGATTTCGCCCAACCGATGGGTGAGGCACACGTGGTGGGGTTGTTCCGCGCTGGCGCCAACCAGGCCTGCGACCAGAACCCGGTGACCTGCGTGCAGGTGGGTCAGCAAGCGACGGCGACACAGACCTTCGGCAATCTCGCTCCTGGAACCTACTGGCTGGTCGTCGAATCATTTCCCGGCACGAGCGGATTGACGACGGTGACCCTGTCGACGGGCAGCTCGCGGATGCCGGAAATCTGCAACAACGGCATCGACGACAATGGCAACGGCTTAATCGACTGCCAAGACTCGGACTGCTTCGCCGATCCTGCTTGCGCCAGCAGCGAATGCATGCCCGACGTAGTTGTAGGCGCGCTGGTGGTCAACGGCGGCGCCAAGTCGGTCTCCGTCGACACTCGCACCAACACAAACCGTTTCCGCCCAACGTGCTCGGGCACATCGGCGGCTGGAGATCGCACCGTCAGCGTAATGCTACCCGAGGCGGGCGGCATTTTGGTGGATTACGTCCAGCAGGGGCAGCACGACTTCGCGCTGTTCGCGATGCCACCGCCGGGGCTAGCCTGCGACGCCAGCCAGATCGATTGCGTGCTGGAGACGAGCGTTCAATCGTCCTTCGCCATAACCGACCTCGCCGCGGGGAACTACCTCTTCATCATCAAGGCCGGTAGCCTGAATCAAGAAGGCCGCATCGACATGCGCATCTCCGCCTTCAAGAACCGCCAGGTGGAGATCTGCGACAACGGCATCGACGACGACGGCAATGGCCTGATCGATTGCGCCGATCCGGCTTGCTTCGGCGTGGGGAACTGCACCGCCTCGGCGTGCATGCCCGATCTCGATCTCGGCGCGATCAGTGTTGGCAGCACGAAGTCGGCCACCATTGACGTCACCAGCGGGCGCAGCCTTTACCAGACCAAATGCAGTCACGGAAACGGCAAGGAAAAGATCATTCGCTTGACGATCACCGAGCCGATGGGTTTGGGGGTCAATTGCACCGAGAGCGGGTCGCAGGTGCTGGAACTCTCGCAGCAGGTGGCGCCTTTGGACGCCTGTAACGCCAACGAGGTGAACTGCGGTGATCCCGACGTCATCCCGTTCGGTTGTTCTTATATTGTCCCGGCGTTGCAGCCGGGTGCATACAACCTGATTGTCCAGGCATTCCAGGCCGGCACCGAGGGCACCGTGCGTCTGAGTTTGAACGGCGAGAGCGCGCTGGTGCAGGAGATCTGCAACAACGGCATCGATGATGACAAGGACGGCTTTACCGACTGCGCCGATCGCAAGTGCGTGACGTCGCCCTTGTGCGCCAAGTTCGCCTGTCACCCGGACAAGGCGCTGGGCGTCCTGCCCCTGGACGGCAACCCGGTGTCTGCGGCGGTCGAGACGTCGATGTCCGGTGACGATCAGCACATGACCTGCGCCAGCGCGCCAGGCGGTCAGGACGCGGTTGTCGACTTCCAGCTACCAGCCAAGGCTGACGTCACCATCGAATGGGCTCAGGTCGGCAACCACGTACTGGCCCTGTACACCAACGACAGCTCACTGCTAGCTTGCGACGCTGGAGCGCTGGTGAACTGCGTGATGTCCGCCAGCCAGACCACCGGTATGCAGACGCAGAAGGGCCTGGCCGCCGGCAAGTACCACCTTGTCGTCGACGCCGACAAGCCGGGTAGCGAAGGCGGAGTGGCGTTGCAGATATCGGGCGTGATCTCGCCGTAGGCCGCGCCCGAGGCCGT
>Ga0307475_10001067_pt1 | contig 16424 bp, 11 predicted proteins | sample atmos_gasesECM1C_FD_203317 | JGI IMG/M metagenome (GOLD analysis project Ga0307475, IMG submission 203317) | Hardwood forest soil microbial communities from Morgan-Monroe State Forest, Indiana, United States - atmos_gasesECM1C_515 | ecosystem: Environmental > Terrestrial > Soil > Temperate... | reverse complement strand
TTACGCCGAGTGCGAGCCGAATCGCCTCCGCCGCGTCACTCAGCGATTTGCCTTCCGCAAGCATCGCCGAACGATGGATGTGCGTGGCGAGATCGCGGTCGCCGAGATTGAACCAATTGATCCTGCCTAACGCCGCCAAGCGTTTCAGCGCATGAAACGTTTCCCCACGGTAGCCCCAACCTCTTGCCTCATCCACGATTCCCGCGAGGGTGTACGTTACAATGTCGAGATCCGGCGAGATTCTCAGCCCATGAAGAGTGATGTCATCGCCAGTGTTCACAATCACGGTCAGGTTGAGAGGATCCATTACGTCCTCGAGGCCAAGCAACAGTTTGGAAGCGCCGACGCCGCCGGCCAGAGCCGTGATGGTTTTGTTCTTTCCAGATGGCATGAGGATATTCAGCCGCTACGCCGCAAAACCGCTAGCGTCGGCCAAATGATGGGCGCATTCTCGTACGCGAACCGACAGAAAGTTGCCGCTCGTTAGGAATTCAGGATACAGCGCGAGCCGCTCGCGTAGGGTGAACCCTCGCGCTTCTGTCTCGGCGCGCAACTTTGTGATCTGGGGCCAGGCCGCTTCAGGGTTGATGAAATCCTTGGTGACTGGGGAGATGCCGCCCCAATCGTTGATTCCTGCGTATAACAGGCGCGGAAAATCGGCGTAGCTGAGATTCGGTGGCGCCTGCAGATTCATGTGCGGACCTAAAATCAGCCGCGCAATGGCGATCGTGCGGAGCATGTCCTCCAACGGCGGCTCCGGATGATGCGCCATGGGCACGTCGGGCTTGGCGCGAAAATTCTGCACGATCACTTCCTGAATGTGCCCATATTGCTCGTGCAGTGCGCGAATCGCGAACAAGGACTCAACTCGCTCCTCGAAAGTTTCGCCAATCCCGATCAGGATTCCTGTCGTGAAGGCCATCGACAGTTTTCCCGCTTCCTCGATCGTGCGCAAGCGAAGCGCCGGAGCTTTGTCGGGAGCTTTGAAGTGCGCCAAGCCGTTGCGCATCAGGCGGGTGCTGACGGTCTCCAACATCAAGCCCACGCTGGCGTTCGATTCCTTGAAGCGCTCCAGCGCCGCGCGATCCATCACGCCGGGATTCGCATGCGGCAGCAAACCCGTGTGCTCCAGCACCATTTCGGACATCGCGGCGGCATAGTCCAGCGTGCGCGCAAACCCTTGCCGGCGCAGAAACTCGCGCGCTTCTGGGAAAATGCGCTCCGGCTGGTCGCCCAGACTGAACAGCGCCTCCTTGCATCCAGCATCGCGCCCGCGCTCAGCCAACGCGAGCACCTCGTCGGGCGACATGAAGTGCGCGCCTGGTTGCCCCGGATCCTTGCGGAAGGTGCAGTAGCCGCAGTAATCGCGACAGAGAGTGGTCAGTGGAATGAAGACTTTTTTCGAGAAGGAAACGGTGGTTCCCTTCCCCTGAGCTCGGAGTTGGGTTGCCGCAGCGAGGAGCTCGTCGAGCGTCCCTTCCGCGAGGCGAAGAGCGCTCCGCCGATCAAGGATGCCGGTTTCGCGAACAGTGGCAAGGACGTTGGTCATGCGCGTTTTGCTTGAGGTGGACGCTGCGGGCGGCATCTTTAGTCGAAGTCCTTCATCCATCCTCATCGGATGGCTTCAGGATGACACGGTTGCGCAGGGATTTCCACGTGAGGCGAACCTGCACAGGCGGTTAGCGGAAGAGGTCTTCCGCGGCGGGGCGGATGATGTTGGTCGCGCGCTCGTCTGTTGGTTGATAACGATAGCCGCGAATCACGACGGCGGGAATACCCGCCGACTTGCCCATCACCAAGCCGGCGGCGGCGGCCAGTTCATCCGCAATGGCCAAAATGGTGGCTTGCAACGGTTTCGAGTGGCGGTCGGGCGTACCGCGCAGGTCCTGCAGCACGGGAACGCCAACGGCACCGATGGCCACGTTGGTGAGGCCCAGCCGCCAGGGACGGCCGAAGGTGTCGCTGATAATGACCGCGATGCGCTTCTTTGTAAGCTTGCGAATCCCGGCGGCCAGCCGCCGAGCAGAACCGTCCGGATCGCACGGAAGAAGGGTGACAACATCTTCGCCAGGAACATTGGAGTGGTCCACGCCAGCGTTGGCGCAGACGAAACCGTGATGCGTTTCCACGATAAGTACAGGATCGTCTCGGACAATGCGACGCGATTCCTGAAGGATCAGTTCGACTAGACGTGGATCTTTGTTGCGGGCAGCGGCCAACTGCGACGCTCGCGCTGACGGCTGAACGGAAGAAAGCCGCGCGACACGGCCTTCTGCTTTAGAAATAATTTTTTGCGCCACGACCAGGACGTCGCGTTGCTGCAACGCAACGCCTCCTTTTCGCGCGGCTTGGACAATGAGTCGTGCGAGATCGTCGCCTTCACCAATTTCAGTAAGCCCGATCAGCGGCAGAAGCTGAATCGATAGTTCATGCAGTCCGCGTTGCCTAGGACCGGCCGAGTGTTTGCGTCGCATCGCCATGGCGTACCACGGAGTTTATGCGAACTCGATGATCGATTGAACGTCGGAGTTCGATACCGTGGGGGAAAGGCCGGCGCGCCGGCATTCAAAAAGGAAAGCGGGCGGCACCTGCGGGCGCCCGACAATTACGCGCGAGAATAAATTAGTGAGGCTTCTCTTTCGGTTTCTCCGGCTGTTTTGGCTGCGGCTGTGACTGTTGGCGTGGAGCCGGCTGCTGGCGCTCCACTTGTGGCGCACGCTGTTGCTGATGTTCCTGCTCCTGGCGCTGTTGCACCTGCTGTTGTTGCTGGGTGTGTTGTTGTCGCAGAGCCTCGAGTTGCTGCTGGTGCTGTTGCTGCAATTGCTGCCTAGCCTGTGCGTCAGCTCTTTGCTGGTCTGCACGCTGGCGTTCTTGTGCCTGCTGTTGTTCGACGCGCTGGCGCTCCTGGTCCTGCTGACGGTGCAGGTTCTCCAGCTCTTGCTGATGCTGTTGCTCGAGCTGAGGATTGCCGTTCGGCGGCGGATTGCTTGACGGCCGAGCGGACGGAGGACGATCGTTGCTGGGCGGCCGGTTTGGCTGCACATTCTGCTGCGGCGGGCTCGCTTGGTTATTCGCGTTAGCCGGGCGTGCGGACGGGGGTCGATCATTGTTAGTCGGCCGATTAGGCTGCTCGTTCGGCGGCGGCGTGTTGGGGCGCTCCGCGTTCGTCGGACGATTCGGTTGATTCGGCTGCTGCGCATTGTTAGGACGATCGGCGTTCGGCGGCGGTGTGGCTGAACGGTTGTTTTGCTGAACATTGCCTTGCTCTTGAGCAGGACGCATTGCGTTCTGTGGCGGCGCAGGCCGATTGTCCGCGTTCTGCGGAGGCGGTGTCACCGTCCGCGCGGCAGGAGCTATCCTTACTTCGGCCTTCGGCTTTTCCTGTTGCTGAATCTGTCGCACTTGCGAGATCGGCAATGGCCGGCCACCGTTTTGCTGTATGGCTGCTTGCTGTCGCTCAAATTTTGCTGGAGGCGGTGGAGGAGCAGTCCTTGCGACAACCTCGCGCGTTGCCAGGGCAGCCGGTGGCCTCGCCGTGGTGGCTCGACCCGCGCCCGAAACAGACTGCCTCGTAGGCGGCACTCCAGGTGTGGCGGTAACGGCCGGAGCGTTAGCCATTTCTCTTTCGTTGACCCGCATCATGTTGTTGTGGACGGACTGTCCACTCGTGAAAGTCTGCGTGGAAGTCGCGGTAACCGCGCCCGCCACGCCTTGATTCACGTAACGGACGTTCGTCACGTTCACGTTTTTATTGACCACCACGTTGGTGTAGTAATTGTTGACCACTGTAGTGTTCACCGTGGTGTTGGTGATGTTGACGTTGTTCACGTACGCGCGGCTCACGTGGTACGAAGGAACGTAGATTTCACGCGGTCCCAACGGGAACCAGCCCACCGCCGCCCCGCCACCTACGGCCACGCCGACGGCAAAGCGCGGTCCACCTACCCACGCCACAAGCGCAGGTGCGTAAACCGGCCGCACATACGCGACGCCAACCACCCCCGCAGGACGGCAAGGCACCCAACCCCAAACGCCGCCGACCACAACCCAACGGCCATAATGGAACGGCGCAAAGCCCCACGGCTCATCCTCGACCCAGGTATAGCCCCAAGGCGCAATCCACACCCAGTGGCCGTAGCGATACGGCGCCCACCCAACGACGGTGGTATGTGGGAACCAGATGGTGCCGTACTCCGGCGTGTCGCGCCACCCGCCATACTCGTCGAGGTCCTCGTATCCGACGGCTTCGTCCGAGACGTAACGCCGCGAGACAGAGTGATCTTCGCGGCGGTCACGTTCGTAGGACCAGCGGTCCAAGTCGTCCTGGTCGCCCACGCCCTCTATATCGGCGTTCAGCTGGTCGGAGCCGGTGAAAGTCCCCGAATCGCCAGAATGCAGGCTGAAAGATTGGCCGCCGCCAGTGACTTCGCCTTCGCCTTGGCGAACTGCGACTACCGTGGTGTCGCCGGCTTCATTGACGTCGATTCGGTAGATGCCGGGACTTAAAATGGAAAAAGCTAGATTCGGCGTATCGACCTCGAAAACTTCATCGCGATTCAGACGCTGCACGCGAATGCGCAGGGTCCCTTCGGTGAGCTGAAGCTGCGTAGTGTTGTCATCCAGATTCAGAAACGAAAAGCCGGTATTCGCGCCAAGACGAATCGATGCAGAGCCGAGGTGCAACTCCGCGCGCGAATCATGGTCGGCCCAAAGTTTATCGCCTGTGGTCATAGGCCGGTTTACCACCGCAGTCACCCAATCGTCCGTGCCGGCGGGCTCAAAAGAGACCGAACCGTCGACCTGACTAAGGCGCGCGATGCGGCCGGACGGATCGTCCTGATCAGCGGCAGCGCGCGGTGGGGCAATAAATGACAGCGTCAACGTGAGAGCGATCAGTGTTATGAACTTGAGCCCGTGTTTTCTCATAATCAGATTCTCTCCTGAACCTGTCGCGGCGCGTCTGCTCTTCCTCAACCGCGTTTCTTTCTGCTGAATTGGATCTCGTAGCTAGGTGCCGATGCTGAAAGTATGAACTGTATGCCGGACCTCCAATCCACCGGACTTCTTCCCTATGTCCAATCAGGAAAGGCCTGAGATCTCTCACCGTACTGAACACCTGCGACGCTGAAGAGTTGTGACGAGAACAACCGCCCAAGTACCAACAAAAAAAGCCCGCCCCAAAATTTGGGGCGGGCTGTGACCGGCAAGTGTCTAGTGCCCGTGAGAAGCGCCTCCGTGCGAGCCTCCCCCGCCCCCGTGTGAACCGCCTCCTCCACCACTGTGCGAGGCTCCTCCTCCACCGCCACCACCGTGATAACTCCCGCCGCCGCCTCCGCCTCCGCCATAACTACGGCTAGGCGCTGAGTAAGTGCGACTCGGTGCGGAATACGAGCGGGAAGGTGCCGAGTACGAAGGTGCAGAATAACTGCGACTCGGCGCCGAGTAGGAACGTGAAGGCGCGGAATACGAACGCGACGGAGCCGAGTAGCCGCCGCCGTTCGAGTTCGATGGGCGGTTATTGTTGTAGCTCGGAGAGCTCGAGCGCGATGGCGGCTGGTAGGAGCGGCTGCCGCCAGACGGCTGATTGTTGCTATAGCGAGGTGAAGTTGAACGCGAACCTATGCCGCTCGGCGTAGAGCGCGAACCGGAGCCCGCCCATGGCGGACGATCCGAGTTAGTGGCGCGAGCCACCTGGTTTGCGCCATTCGACGGCCGATCCGACGATCCGCTGCCGAACCCCTGTGGCGCCCGGCCACGGTCGGTGGCATTGCCCTGAGCCGACCAATTACGTGTCCCGTTCGCCGGACGATTGGCCGATGCACCGCTATTTCCGTTGACCGATGCGCGTCCATTGACGCCTGCATTGGCAGAGGGCGGACGATTATTGGACAACTCTCGTTGACGCTGCGACATTGCCGGCGTATTGCTGCTTGAGCTGCTGCCACTGCCGAACGCTCCCGGGCGATTGTTTGCCGAGGACGCATTGCCTGCACTGTTGCGGCCGCCAAATCCGCCCGGACGATTCGCCGATGTATTTGCGGGAGCATTACCGCTGCGGCCTGCCGACAGGCTTTGCGTGTTCATCGTGCGCACCGGAATGTGCGAAGCCGCTGCTGCCGGCGCCGTACGCGCCATGACCGAGCGATTCATCACCGAAGAGGGCGGCGTGGAGACGCGTCCCCGCGCATTCGCCGTTCCCGTGAAACTGGCTTTGGTCGGGCTAAACGAAGCGCCGTTCGTCACTCGCGCTCCTTGGAGAGAAGCCGCGGTGATGTGCGTGGCGCCGCGATTGATCGCTTGGCCGTTCACAAACGCGCTTCGAGAAGCTGCGGTGACGGCACGCGACTCATGCGCGTACCTATAGTTGAAATTGTTGTGATTAAAGTTGTTCAGCACATTTACGTTCGTGATTCGAGTATTCGTGATGTTCACGTTGCGGAAATAGTTTCCACTAGCGTGATACCAAGGACGGAACGGTTCGCGGAATCCCAGCGGGAACCAGCCGATTCCGCCGCCAAAGCCGCCACCGAATCCGAATCCAAATCCGCCGCCGAGAAAGCCGACGAACGCCGGCCCATAGAACGGCCGCGCGTAAATCGGTCCCGGGCACCAGCCCCAACCGCCACCTACAAACGCCCAGCGTCCGTAGTGATAAGGCGCAAAGCCCCACGGCTCATAGCCCACCCAGCTCCAGCCCCACGGGCCAACCCAGTTCCAGTATCCATAACTGTAGGGTGCCCATCCGACGGCTACCGTGCTGGGATACCAAACTGGACCGTAGTCCGGCTCTTCTCGCCATGAGCCGTAGTCATCCAGATCCGAATAGCCCGGAACGTCTCGAGACACGTACTTAGAGGACTCGGAGTGGTCTTCCTTCAAATCGCGGTCCGAAGCCCAACGATCTAAATCGTCCAGAGCTGGAGCCGGCCCGACATTAAATTGGGGGTCGTCGACGCCGTTGAGTTCCGCTTGCTCACCGGCGTGCACGTCATACGTCTTGTCTCCGGCGGTGATTACGCCTTCTCCGCGAATCACCGTGACGCGCGTGCCATCGCCATTCTCATTGACATCCACGCGGAACGCACCTGCCTCTTTCACGGTAAATGCCAGGTTCGGCGTATCCACTTCATACAAGTCGCCTTCGCGCAGTTCGCGCACGCGGAAATTAATGGCACCTTCCGCGAGGCGTGCTTGCAGTATGTTTTCGTCCAAATTCAGGAAGGATAACGCTGTCATGCTGCCGAGATGCAGGGAAGCCTCCCCGGCCTGCAATTCCGCTCGCGAATTTTGGTCCGTCCACAGCTTGTCGCCAACCGTCACCGGACGATTTTTCGCCGCAGCAGCCCAATCTTCCGTCCCCGACGGCTGCAATGACACGTTTCCGTCCAAAAAACTGATGCGCGCCACGCGAGACGGCGGATCGCCTTCGTCCGCGCTCGCCTTCGGCGTCACAAAAAGCAAAAGGCCGGTTAAACCCATAAGCAGGAGCGCCCCGCTTTTCCCGGCAAAGGTGGCCTTCATGATTTCCCCTGTCCTCGGCACGTAACTCCTGAAATCCGGCCGATGGGAGCACATCCGTCCGCACATTGCGCTTGGTCTTAATACTCCCATGCTCCTAAACCCGGCGCCTAGAATTAAGTTGCTGGCCTATTCTCATTCTGGGACGACCCTGCCAGCCACTCTTCTAGCTGTCTTAGTACTGTCCGTAACTGGCCTAAAATGTGTACTTTAGGACGGACGCCGCCGTTCTTCGGCAGTCTCTGTTGAGAGGCGCAACCGCGAACCAACGAATATCACTTGCTCGCGCTGGCCCTGGCCATTCCTATCATGATCCGAGGCGCTGGCGCTTTTTCCATCGACCGCGTCCTCTCTAACAAGTCCGCCGCGTAACGGCCGCTGTTCGGCCCCAGCGCGTAGAGGACGGATGTGACTTCCGCCTTGGGACAACACTCTTTAGCCCCGCCTGCCTAAGCATTTTTCGCGGCGTGAAACGCAGCGCGCTTCTCGCCGTCTACCTGCGCGTTGGCTCCATTCCCGCCGATCTGATAGCCCACCCCTCGCACCGTCCGAATCAGCGCGTGGTCATATCCCGTATCCATTTTCCTGCGCAAATAATTGATGTACACGTCCACCACATTCGTCATGGTATCGAAATTCAGCTTCCACACTTGCTCCACGATGGCCGTCCGCGTCACCGGCTGCCCCGCATTCCGCATCAGATACTCCAGCAGCGCAAACTCCTTTGGGCTGAGCTCGATATTGTGTCCTGCGCGCTGCACGGTGTGATTCACCCGGTCCACCGCCAGATCGCCAACGGTAAGAACTGCGTTTGCCGGCCGGTTCCCCCTCCGCAACACCGCGCGTATGCGCGCAGCCAGCTCCGCAAACGCAAATGGCTTCGCAACGTAGTCGTCCGCGCCCGCGTCCAGCCCGCGCACTCGCTCTTCCACCAGGGCAGATCCCGTTACCACCATCACCGGCAGGTCCGGCTTGTGCGAGCGGATGTTTCGCAGGACATCCAGACCGGCAGTCCCCGGGAGATCTAGATCCAGAATAACCAGGTCGAACGCCTGGTTCGCGGCCAGGCGCTGCGCCTCGATTCCATCGGATGCAAGCTGCACAGCAAACTGCTCCTGCACCAGCCGCTGACGAAGAAAGTCAGCGAGCGGTGCGTCATCTTCCGCAACAAGGATGCGCATCGGGCACACTCGGACAGCAAAATTTGGAAGGGGGGATAGGTGCAGTGTGGCGGCGGCAGTCTAAAGTGTCAAGCCAACTTCTGATCGTGGTGGCGCAAACGCCACCACGCCTTCAACGTGCCGGTGATGGAGCCTTGCTGGCTTCGCGCTCCGACAGAATTAGCCGCCGGATCGGACGGATGTACACTTGAGATTACGATGTCTACGCGAAATAAATACCGCGCTGACACAAATGGCTTTAGCCATGGTGCCCGCTGCCTCTGGGACGCGTTTCAGCGCTCCGCAATTCCTAGCGCAACGCGTGCTTCAACCGCTTCGTCGTCTTCTGCAACTGCTTCTTCAACGCATCCACTTGCTTGCCGATAGCCTCCAGCTCCTTCTTGGCCACCACTCCCGCCTTGGCCACCTGATGCGCCTTGCGATCCGCTCTCCCAATCACTTCCCCGATTCCCACGGCCACGCGCGCCAACCTATTTCTCCGAGCCATCATTCCCTCCCTCAACCGCCGCCGCCATCCTATACCCCAAAAACTGCCCCGCCAAGCAAGACCTTCAGCCAGCCGTCATTGGAGAAGGGCGGACTTGCGTCGATACGCCCTGGGGGCTACGCCCATCTCTCGCTTGAAAACACGACTGAAGGAACTTTCCGATCCGTATCCAACCTCTGAGGCCACCTCAAAGAGCGACGTGTTGTTCGAGCGGAGCATATCGCCTGCTCGGTACATACGCCACTGGGTGAGGTATTCGAGGGGCGTCTGGCCCAAAACGGATTTAAATTTTAAGGCAAAGGCAGACCTGGACATGCGCGCTTCGCGAGCGAGTGACGCAACGGACCAGCTGCGATCCAGGCCCGCATGCATTGCCTGTATGGCTTTGCTGAGATGCTTGTCTGACATGGCGGCCAGCCACCCCTTTGGCGGAGCCTCGGAGCTATCTGCGTAAGCGCGAATTGCGTAGACAAACAGCGATTCATAAAGACAACTGATCAAGCGCGAGGAAGCAATACCGGGCTGGGCGGTTTCCGCGGCCAAAAGATCCAGGACGGATTGGAAGGCGTGGCTGCGATTTTGTTCAAGGCGCAGGTGCAGGTAACGAGGCAGAATCGCAGAAATTAGCGGGGCCTCGAAGGCACTCATGCGAAACGAGCCACTCACCAAAGTGGTGAGCGAGCCGCCTCCTCCGTAATGAATCACGCAATCCTGTTCTAATTTTCTTAGTACGGTGTAATCGACGACGGCGGAACGTAGTTGATCCACCAAGGTAAAGGGCTCATCGCTGAGAATGAAAATGAAAAGGTCGCCGCTGGAGAGCGGGATGGCTTGGCGCTGGCTCTTGAATTTCAGAAGCGCCGATCCGCGCACCATTAACCCGAAGCGTATGCGCGGAGTTGTATCCCCCGAGTAGCGAAAACCCCAGGGGGCGGTGGCCTCCAGACGCGTATACACCGCTTCCTGAATCCTCATGGATCCGAAGACTTCCGACAGTGGGTCCAGGCGGCGTTCGAATACTGGACGATCGGTCATGTTCTTTGGACGGATGCCACTCACACGTCCCACTTTTATAGCATCTATCCCACTCGACAGCCAGATATTCAAGTGGAGAAAAAATGACGGCAAGAACGCATCGCTCTAAACATTTGATTTGCATGACTGTAATCGCGCTAGGCCTTGCGGCTGCGCACCCGCCGGTTGTGGCATCACAGGAAACGAAAAAGGAAGCTGATCTCAATTGCACCTCTTCGGATGCGACGTTGCCTTGCCCTTCCGCGGCGGCTGCCAAGGAAATCCCGGAAACACAACGCCGGCAGGCGGCCAATCTTCCTGATATGCCAAAAGCTCAAGACCAAGGCGATCCGTCCAGCTCAGCGTCCCATGCGCAAGATCAAAACAGCGCGCTCCTGTTCCTGCCGGTCAAGAGTTCTCGTAGCCTTTCTTTCGGCGATAAATTTACAATCTACACTCATCAAACATTTGGGCCGCCGGCGGTACTCTTTCCGGCGTTCACCGCCGGAGCGGGCATGGCGAATCCCAAAAGCCACTACCCGCGCGAATGGAGGGAGGGGGCCGGGGCGTTCGGGAGGCTCTATGGAGATGCCTTCGCCACAGCCGCTTCGCAGCGAACAGCGCGCTTCTTGACAGGCGTTGCCTTGCATGAAGATCCGCGGTACGTGCGCTCCAATAGTACAAATCCTCTTATGCGCACCATGCACGCACTTGCGTTTACTTTCGTCGATAAGACCGACTCCGGGAGAAACACGATTGCCTTCTCGAATTTTGCGGGAGCGGCGGCCGGCGGTTTTGTGGGCAGGGCTTATCTGCCACGGGGATATAACGATCTTACACACGCGGAGCAAAGAATGGCCATCGAGTTCCTGCACCTTGCGATTCAAAATATAGCCGCTGAATTTCAGCCGCAGTGGGGACCGCTTGTGCGGAAACTGCACATCCAGAAAATCCTTCCGGAGTGGTGGGCGCCGCAGCACGAAAAGTAAGCCGTACGGCGATGCCTCCTAGGCATGGCTGTTGCGAGGTTCTTCGTCGCATGCTGCCCAGCTATGGTTCCGTCGTTTGGTGGCAGTTGAAGGTGATGAAGAGTAGATCGCCTCGTGCGTTCATCCACTCACGATGGCCCCCAATGGGGCATGTCGGACTCGCGGATCTTGTCGCGCACCGCGCGCAGGCTCACGCCCCATCAGTTCCACTACGAGACGGGTACGCCGCTACTGTACTGGTTTGGTACGCAGCAAATCCTCGCGCGCCGTTCTCATGTTCATCCGCTCGCTAAGCTGCTGATTCTAAGCTTGTTTCCGGAAAGATAGCGCGCGCCCTGGCCGTTATATTGCACGGAGACTGGTGTGCGCGTGGGCACACAATGGTGAACAAGGACGCATTGGTTGATCCCGCCGCAGTTCGAGTACTGGTTGTGGACGACGAGCCCTCGGTTCGCAAAATGTTAACCACGTTGTTGTCGCAGGCGGGCGTTCCCTGCAACGCTGCGCCCAACGCTCGCGAAGCTTTGACCATGCTAGAGAAAACCAGCTTTCAAGCGGTAATTTCCGATCTGCGGATGGGTGCCACTTCTGGTTTTGAGCTCTTGCGCGAGGTGCGCGCCCATTTTCCCCAACTCGCGTTCTTAATGGCCACAGGAGTAGACGACGTGCGCGTGGGCGTTCAAGCCATGAAGCTGGGCGCCGACGACTATCTGCTAAAACCATTTGACATTGACGTTGTCCTGGCCAGCCTTCAACGTGCTCTTGAACGAAAACAGCTCGAACGTGAACTAGAAAATTATCGCCGGCATCTTGAGGAGATGGTTTCCCAGCGGACACAACAATTGCAAACGGCTATGACGGAACTCGCGCATAGCCACTCGGCGACACTCGAAGCCTTAGGGAGCGCCATCGATTTGCGCGACGGTCCAACCGCCGGGCACTCCAGGCGCGTACTTTTGTATTCCGTCAAGATCGCTGAAGTGATTGGCGGCATGGAAGACCATCTGAAAACTTTGGGGATGGGAGCCTGGTTACACGATATCGGAAAGCTGGCCATCCCGGACAGCATTCTTCTCAAGCCCGGCGCACTTAACGGGCAAGAGCGCCAAATCATGGAGCGCCATGTTGAGCTCGGATACGACTTGGTGAAAGGAATACCTTTCCTGGCAGACGCCGCCGAAATCATCCTTGCGCACCACGAGCGCCATAACGGAAGCGGCTATCCACGCGGTCTGCGTGGCAAAGACATTCCCATGTTTGCGCGAATTTTCGCCGTGGCAGATAGCTTCGATGCCATGACCTCTGATCGCCCGTACCGTTCGGCTCTCCCAGTCCATACAGCACGGAGTGTAATCGACGCCGGGCGAGGAGAACTGTTCGATCCAGAGATTGTGGACGCCTTCCTTGCCGTAGGCGAGGACGCTTGGAAACTGATCAGCGCGGACTCGCAAACTACATCCATCCACAAGATCATCTGCGGCGATGGTTTGACTTTGGCATCGGCTCGGGCACTCACTTCCCAGGTCCCGCAGTTAGAGAAGGTTGCCAATTGAGATGAGGACCGCCATGCCAACCGAGGGAATTGGAAAAAGCATTGGCCGCATCGAAAGGCGCGAATGGTTTCTGTGGTCGGCCGCAGTTATGGTCACCTTGCTGTTGACCCTCGCCCTGGCGTCCTTCTTACTGCGCGAGGACGATCCGCTTTCTGACTTTCCGCAAGCCGTGCGAGGGCTTATCGGACTTGTCCTCATCTTTGACATCTATACTTTGTATCAGCAACTGCAAATCCACCGAATGCGCCGCAGGCTGATCCGCGGAGAGGAGCTTTTTCGCCTCATCTCTGAGAATGCCGCGGACATGATTGCCGTTGTCGACATGGAAGGCAAACGTGTCTTTAATAGTTTTTCCTATGAAAGAGTGCTTGGCTACTCTTTGGAGGAGTTGCGGAAGTCATCCTCGTTCGAGCAGATCCACCCGGAAGACCGCGACAAGGTCAGGCAAGCGGCTGATGAAGCGCGCCGCACGGGAGTGGGGAAACCTCTCGAATATCGCGTGCGCCATAAAGACGGAACATGGCGGGTGCTGGAGTCCACAGCAAGCGTAATACGCAACTCCAAGGGGGATCCCGAAAACTTAGTCATCGTCAACCGTGATGTCACGGAACGGAAGCGCTCCGCCGAAGCGTTGCGCAGGTCGGAAGCTGGCTTCCGTTCCGTTGTCGAAGACGCCCCTTATGGCATTTATCGAGCCAGCTTGTCTGGCGAATTAGTCATCGTCAATTCGGCGTTGGAAAAAATGCTTGGCTACTCTTCCCAAGAGGAACTTCTGCGAGCGAATCTCGCCAGCGGTGTTTATCGCCATCCCCTTGAACATCAGAAGCTCAATGAAATGCTTTTGCACCAGGAAAGTTTCAAGGACCTCGAAGTGGAGTGGAAGCGCAAAGACGGCGCACCCATCACCGTGCGATGCAGCGGTTGCTCGATAAAGGATGAGACTGGCGCGGTCGCTTACGTCGAGGTCTTTGCCGAGGACGTGACGGAGCGGCGCACCTTGGAACGGCAGCTCCGCATGGCGCAGAAAATGGAAGCAGTCGGGCGCCTTACCGGAGGAATTGCGCACGACTTCAACAACTTGCTGGGCGTGATTATCGGCTACAGCCAGGTGCTGAAGCGGAGCCTCGGATCGGAACACGCTTCCTTTGAACATGCCCAGGAAATCGAAAAGGCCGGCCAGCGTGCCGTGTCTTTGACTCGGCAGCTTTTGGCGTTCAGTCGTCAACAGGTCCTTGAGCCCGTCGTCTTGAACCTCAACACCTTAGTCTCGGATATGGAAAAAATGCTGCCGCGCCTCATCGGCGAAGATATTGCGTTGAAGTTGGACCTTGACATCACTCTTTCGCAAGTGAAGGCCGATCCAAGTCAAATTGAACAGGTCCTACTAAACCTGGCTGTCAACGCGCGAGATGCCATGCCTGACGGCGGCAAACTCCTCATCCAGACCGCCAACGTGAACCTCGACACTGCCTACACGCACGACCACCCAGGCTCTCGACCGGGTTCCTACGTAATGCTTCGAGTCACCGATACCGGAACGGGCATAGATCCTGAGATTCAATCGCAGATATTCGAGCCCTTCTTCACCACCAAGGAGCGGGATAAGGGGACCGGCCTCGGTTTGGCCACTGTTTACGGCATTGTGAAACAAAGTGGAGGATACATCGCTGTGGATTCGGAAAAAGGGAAAGGCGCATCGTTCTCTGTTTACTTGCCTCGGCTTGAGCAACCGGCCACGCACTCTGTCGTGCCGGCAGCTGCTGCACCCGTGAACACCCGAGGGACAGAAACGATCTTGCTTGTAGAAGACGCCGAGCCTCTGCGCAAACTTGCCGCCATGTTCCTAAAGGAAAGCGGCTACCGCATTCTGAGTGCGCCCGATGGTCAGCAAGCCCTGCAAACCGCGCGGCAGCACCCAGGACCCATCCACCTTTTGCTCACCGATGTTGTCATGCCCGGAATGAATGGGCGTGTTCTTGGTGAACGTCTGGCCCCCAGCCAGCCAGGGATGAAAGTACTTTACATGTCCGGATACGCAGATAGTTTCATCGCCGGCCACGGAGTACTTGAATCCGGCACGCACCTGCTGCACAAACCCTTCACTCAAGAAACTCTCACGCGCAAAGTGCGGGAGCTTTTGGATGCAAACCGCGATTCCGCGGAGCAAGAACCGGCGGCCTCACCTTCTGCCCCGGTTCTTGCTGGCGCCGACAAAGGCCCGAGAGCATAGGAGGCTTCACGCGATGCAAAAGCTGCTGGTAATCGAAGACGAAGAAGCCATGCGTCGCTTATTGCGACTCAATCTTTCAGACTCATATGAAATTATTGATACCGGAGACCCGGAACAGGGTTTGGCATTGGCGATGCAAAACAAGCCGTCGGCCATTTTGTTGGATCTCAGGATGCCGAGATTCTCTGGCTTCGAGCTATGCCGCACTTTCACTGCCCTGACCTCAACGCAATTGACTCCCGTTTTCATTGTGAGCGGCGAAGCTGGCTCGACCACAAAGTCTTTATGCAAGGAGCTTGGAGCTACGGCGTATTTTGAAAAACCAATTGATTTCGATGCGTTACGTTCCCGGCTTGCGGAGGTACTGAGCGCCAAGCGCCCTGACCGCCGGAGCGAGGTTCGTGTGCATTTGCGGGCCGCGCTGAAGCTGTCCGGAATCGACTCGAACGGTAAGCCCTTCGAAGAACGCACTCACACCGAGAATGTCAGCTTGAATGCGTTTCTCTGCGGCTGCACCGCAGCGCTCAAGCCTGGTTCCGTCGTCAACGTCTTTTTGCTCAGCGGCGGCGAGCAGGTCGTCGGCAGCGCGCGTGTCATTCGCTCTGAACCCACAGAAACCCCCTATCCACGCTACGCCTTCCGATTTGTTGAGAAGTCAGGTCAGTGGGTCCTGCAGTAGAGGTGTTTCTTCGGACGCCGATGGGTCGCCCCTAAATTTGACTTCGCACAGGTTCGTAGTATCGTTTTATGAAGCCCTCTCCCAAAATGGAGGTAGTTCATGAATCGTCGTTTCGCCACTGCATCTCTTTCTGCCCTCTGCCTGCTATTAGCATTGGCGGGATGTCAGAAAAGTGCGGACCAGCAGCAAGCGGCCGCAACAGATCCGAATTCGTCGTCAGCGGCGCCTGACTCCGGCAAGCCCGCGGTGCGAGACGCTCCGCCGCGCCCGAGGCCGATCGTCGTTCCCGCCGAGACGGTAATCTCGGTCGTGCTGGATGAGCCAGTCGGCTCCAAGATCAGCACCCCAGGCCAGAACTTTTCCGCCACCGTGCGTGAGCCTGTCGAAGTAGACGGCAGGCTTGCCATCCCCAAGGGCGCGCGTGCTTCCGGCATCGTAAAAGATGCCAAACCTGCCGGGCGTTTCAAGGGCGGAGCGGTGCTCGAGCTGACGTTGGCGAGCATCGAAGTAAACGGCACGAATCACGACGTGCACACCACCGCACCGACAGAGACCAGCAAGGGCAAAGGCAAGCGCACGGCCGCCATGGTCGGCGGCGGCGCCGGTGGCGGCGCGCTGATCGGCGGACTGGCCGGCGGCGGCAAGGGCGCGCTGATCGGCGGATTGATCGGTGCAGCAGCCGGAACAGGCGGCGCCGGATTAACCGGCAATCGCGACATCACTCTTCCGGCCGAAACTCCGATCACTTTCAAGTTAGTGGACCCGCTGGAGAT
>Ga0307475_10001066_pt1 | contig 16432 bp, 15 predicted proteins | sample atmos_gasesECM1C_FD_203317 | JGI IMG/M metagenome (GOLD analysis project Ga0307475, IMG submission 203317) | Hardwood forest soil microbial communities from Morgan-Monroe State Forest, Indiana, United States - atmos_gasesECM1C_515 | ecosystem: Environmental > Terrestrial > Soil > Temperate... | reverse complement strand
AAACTACAGCCTGTTGCAGAAGAAAATCCGTTTCAAGCGTCTCGCCGGGGCGCTTCGAAGCGATCGTTCGACGTAAGACTAAGTACATGTTTCAATTGTTCGGCCGCCACGTTTGATCCCTCTCGTCCAGAGAACGAACGCCCTTAGCTTTAGCCTTGCCGCCGACACCTCGGTCACGGCGCACTTGAAAATAATCCACATGTCTGATTAACGCGCAACCGGACATGCACGGTAAACCGACTTGTCGGGAGTTGACCGAGTCCGGGACAGCAATTGGGCGATGATTCTCGACAGGGTAACGACCTAGGAGCTTTATCGGAGTTCATGAGTCTTGAACCCAACTAATTGGCTAAAATGAACAAGATGGTTGAACAGCGGGGAGATAGGAGTCGCAACGACATTCGGGTACTCGGCGAGTCTCCGCCGGGCTTGGCAGTGCCGATGGTGCTTGTGGCCGTGTTGCCTATCACATGGCGGTTAATTCGGGACTCCGAATCATCCAAAGCTGGGCAGGTGATTTTCGCACTTTCTGTTTCTGTAATGCTGTGGGCGTCCACGGCCATTTTTCAAGTTTGTCGCAGGTGCCGCAAATTGGGCTGGAACCGTTCAAACTTCACGAGATTTCTTTCGGGTGGGCGTCCGAGCGACCCAGAGGAATTACTTGTGTTACAATGGGTGTTGCAAGTTTGCTATGCGACCGCAGCCCTTGTCATATGCATGGTTGTTTTAGCGTTGACATCGTAGTTGGTGTGAGACTGACAGAATCGGAAGACGAATCCGCCCGTCGCTAGGCTAAGTCCCGATTAACGCTGCCAGCTCAGACGGTCGACGCAACACCCTCTAATCAGCAGATCCCACAATGCTTCCCCGGGAGAAGCGATTTGTTTGGCTGTACTCGGTCAAAACCTAACCAGGGTAGGGTCCCGGTTGATCTAACCCTAGCGAGCGATTTAGCCTTTGTTTTCAATGCAAGTCGGATTCGACCTGAGTGTTGCGTCGACCCATTGAGACCACCCAACTTATCGGTACTTAGCCGTTCCATCTGCGCCGGGAAAATTCATCCGATGGAGCACCTCCTCAAACCTCGGATCCGACCGAAGGCTGTCGAGTTCAGGATCGTCTTTGATCAGTGCCAGGAAAAAGGACCGCTGCTCATAGGCGCGCTGGAGCTGTGCGAACGCCTGCGCCTTATCCCCCAGCGCGGTATAGACGGTGGCCAAGATGTATCCCGAAACATGGCTGCGCTTGGCACGCGAGAGTAGTTCCAGCAATTCCTGCTGCGCCTCAGTCCGCTGGCCGGACAACGCATATGCGCGGACCAGCTCTGCCTGTAAGACCAGGCTGGCATCCTCGATAGCGCGCGCTACCTTCAAAGTCGCGATGGCTTCGGAAAAGCGTCCCTGTTGCTCCAACGCCGGGACCAGAGGGTAATATGCGGGCCAGTAGCTGGAATCGAGGTCGAGAGATTTGTGCAGCTGGGTGATGGCCTGGTCGTAACGGTGGGCAAGGTACAAGTCATATCCCAGGATGTAGGAGATCTCCGGGGAGACAGAATCCAGCGCTTCCGCGCGCCGGGCCTCTTCCAGCCCCTCGTCGATACGTCCCACCATCATCAGGAACACCGAATAGAACTCATGCGCCGCCGCATAATTGGGACTGAGTTCCAAGGCACGTTTGAACTCACGTTCCGCCAGCGGCCAGTCGTAGTCGTACCACGCAGCCACATTGCCAAGCTCGACATTCGCTTCGGCGAGCGAGTCGTCTAGCTCCACTGCCCGGCGCGCCGCTTCCTTGGCTTTTGGCATGGTTTCGACGGGAGGAAGGAGCCAGTCGGATGCCCAGTTGTAAGAAAAGGCGATTCCGGCATAAGGCAGCGCATACTTCGGATCCAAAGCAATGGCTTGATGCAGGTAATCAATCCCTTTGTCAATTCCTTCCGCGGTGCCTTTGGAGGCGTAAAACCGGCCTTTTAGATAGAGTTGATAGGCTTCCGGATTGCCGGTTTGATGCTTCGTCATCTGTGCCATTTGCTGATTGTCCAGTCGGAGTCGCAGCTTTCCGGCGATCTGGTGGGCGATCTCTTGCTGCACCTGCAAGGCGTCGGCCAACGTGCGATTGTACTGCCCACCCCAGAGATGGCTGTTGTCGTCCACTTCCACCAGTTCGGCGCTGATGGAGAGTTTGTCGCCGCGCTGAACGATGCGGCCGGTCAGAACGGCGCGCACGCTGAGTTCACGCCCCGCGGCGCGCGGGTCCATGTCTTTGCCCTTGTAACGCGATACGCCGCTCCACGATGTCACCTTCAAGCCGGGCAACTGGGAGAGGCTGTCGATGAGGCTCTCGGCGACGCCGTCGCTCAAGTATTCCGTTTCCGGATTGCCGCCCATGTTGGCAAACGGCAGAACCGCCAGCGAGTTGATGGCCTCGCCTCGCGTGTGGAACGCGCCATACCAGGTTCCCAGTGCCAGCAGTGCCGCCAGCGCCGTTCCACCAACACCCAAAGCCACCTTTCCGCGCCACCACGGCCTGGCCCCTGCGAACGGAACGGCTGTGCTCCTCGCGGCGAGGTGCGCTGAATCGCTATCGCGTTTTAAGCGCTGCAGGTCAGCCCGCAAGTCGGAGGCGGTTTGGTGTCGAAGCTTGCGATCCTTCTCCAGCGCTTTGTTGATGGTTTCTTCAAGCTTGGGTGGCACCTCAGTATTGACGCGGCCCGCGGGGATCGGGGCCCGGTTCAGAATTCCGTCTGTGATGACTCCGGTGGTGTTGCCCATGAACGCTTGCTGGCCTGTGGCCATTTCATAGAGCACGAGACCGAAACTGAAAATGTCTGTGCGGGCATCTAACTCTTCGCCCCGCACCTGCTCTGGCGACATGTAGGCGAGAGTTCCCGGCGCGGTGCCAGGCATTGTGATCTCCTCTTCGCCAGTGGCTGTCGGCGCGGCAGAGCGATCCGCATCCGGCCTGAGCTTCGCTAATCCGAAATCGAGGATTTTGGTCTCACCGCGTGTGCCTACGAAGATGTTCGCTGGCTTGATGTCGCGGTGGATGATTCCCTTGGCGTGCGCCGCATCCAAAGCGTCCGCAATCTCAATTCCCAGGTCCAGCACTTGTTCTGGCGGTAGCGGCTTGCCACTGATGCGGCGTTGCAGTGTCTGACCATCCAGAAATTCCATGGCGATGAATGCCTGCCCATCCTGCTCGCCAACATCGTAAATTGTGCAAATGTTCGCGTGATTCAGCGCCGATGCGGCTTGCGCTTCGCGTTGGAAACGGGCCAGGGCCTGCGGGTCTCGCGCCATCTCCGTGGGCAAAAATTTGAGGGCCACAAAACGATGCAGCCGAGTGTCCTCGGCTCTGTACACAACGCCCATGCCACCGCCGCCAAGTCTCTCTAAGATGCGGTAGTGGGAAATCGTCAGTCCGACAAGCGACTGAGGTTCCGTCATTTGGCGGCCATCTTAGGTTCAGCCGGACGGCAAGTCAACGAACAGGGACAGCTTGGGTCAAGTCCCGATTAACGCGCTTACCGGACAAGTGCCCTCGACTCCCGACACGTCCCGTTCCGCGCGACGGTTGGGTGTTTCAAACTCACCCCTTACCCTCGTTCGCATTGCCTTGCAGTCTTTATTTGTAGTCGCCGCCTTCAGGGGGCTGGATTTGTTTTCGCGGTTTGTGTTTCTCCCCATCAGTGCTTATCTGTGTGAACTCGTCCCGAGCCCAGCCGAGGGATCTGTAGTTCCAAAAGTTTTTCTCTCTGTCGCGCTTGACACATCCCCTCACGGCCCGCTATACAATCTTTATGGCTCATTCCTATCTGATTTTTGATTTTGGCACGGACGAAGAAGCAGCCCAGCAGGCACGCCACAAACTCGACGCCTGGAAGCAGGGCTTCCGCCTCGGCAACAAGCTGCTCTTGAAATTCGAGCGCGAAGGATCCAGCGGTGCAGACGCCGGCAAAGACGGCGCCGCGAACGCTTCAGCCGGGGAAGAGAAGTCCGTCGCCGGAAAAAAGAAGACTTCGGCAAAAGAAAAAGAGGAAAAACCCGAACCAAGCGCGCACGTGCGCCTTTTAATCCGCCTCGACTTCTCCGACCACGAAAAACTCTCCCATCAGCGCTGGCTCGATCGCATCCCCGCCGAAGAGCCTTTTAAATCCGTGGACGCTGAAACCATCCGCCACACCGATCCCGCCTTCACAAAGACCGCCGAACTTTTCGAATCGCTCGAATAGCTGGCACCGCGCACTTCGCACCTGTCCTTCCGTACAGGTTTGAAAACACCCTGTCCATTCGTCCAGGTTGAGAATTTGCCATTTTCTTGCCCTTTTTCTGTACTTCGTGGATCTTTCAATTTTATTTTTTCGTGCTACTTTCGGCCGGAGGTGCAACAAAAATGCTCAAACGTCACGGAAATTTTCCTTATGACTACGGTTCAAAATGCCCGGACCCTCGCTCCCTGCCCATCCTCCCGCATCCGATTCTCAACTCTTCCCCGGCTCGCCCCGCTTCCGTCCCGGCCGCGGCACCTCTCGCCGCCAGCGACGCGCCCCTCCCGGCCCCACAACCAAGCCCTGTCGCAAGCCCCTTCCCCCATCCCCCAAAAATCAAGACAGAAGCCCGCAAAATCTCGCCCCGCAAGCCGCGTCGTCGTTCCGGACCCCTCAAGCACCCATTGGCCAAAGACACCGGCCTCGCCGTCCCACGCGCGGACGAATCCGAAACCTCCCGTCATGCCCGCAAATGCTCCGTCTGCCATCACCCCGAACGCGACACCATTGACGACGATTTCATCCACTGGATGAAACCGCATACCATTGCCCATGAATTCGATCTTCCTGAACGCGCCATCAGGCGCCACGCCCGCGCTACCGGCCTCCATCAGCTCCGTTCGCACAAGTCCCTCCACGCTCTCGATCTCATCATCGAGAATGCCAAAACGGCCACAGTCACTGGAGACACTGTCATCCGGGCCATACGCGCCGCCTCCTGCATCAACGCGGCCGGCAAATGGGAGGAGCCCCCAAAGCGTGTCATATTCACCATCGAGCATGTGGCCGCGCCTGGCTTCGCTCCGCCTCCTGTCGCTCTGACGCTCACTCCTGCTAGTCCCAACCCCATTTTGGAATTGGCGCCGCCAGTCAGCCAAGAAGGCGTTCTAATCGACCGCCATGACGATTAGAAAATGACGCATCTCATTGAAACGAAAGCGCGGAGGCAATTTCTAATCGACCGAAATCTAGACGGCTGCAAGCTCAACATCCCGGCCGATTACTCACCACACGCCCTCGTTCTTTTGTCCGCGCGCCAGCCGTTTTGGTATGATGATTTACGGTCACGCGCCCCGGACTCCTCGGCTCGAAAGGGATTGATGGCTTCTCAAGCGAAGGTCAAGACTGCCCGGTTTGACGCCGCGAAATACCACGGCCTCGACCGCGAGGCGCTCATTCGCATCTACCGCACCATGTTTCTCTCCCGCAAAATTGACGACCGCGAAATCCAGCTCAAGCGCCAAAACAAAATTTACTTCCAGATTAGCGGGGCGGGGCACGAAGCCGTTCTCGTTGCTGCCGCCCTTGTGTTGAAGCCCTCCTACGATTGGTTCTACCCCTATTATCGCGACCGCGCTCTCGCTCTCATGCTCGGCGTCACCCCCTACGAAATGCTGCTTCAGGGAGTCGGCGCAAAGGACGACCCTGCATCCGGCGGCCGACAGATGCCCTCGCACTGGGGCCACCAGAAATTGAATATCGTCTCCCGCTCCTCACCCACCGGCACACAGTTTCTCCAGGCCGTTGGCGCAGCGGAGGCTTCGCTTTATTACCAGCAATTTCCGAAAGCTCTCGAGCAGGCCCGCAAAGCGCCGCTCGGCGATGCCGTCGCTTCTCACCGCGACGAGATCGTTTACGTTTCTGGCGGCGACGGCGCCACCAGCGAAGGTGAATTTGCTGAATCACTCAACACTGCGAGCAACAGGCGCCTCCCGGTTCTCTACCTCATCGAAGACAATGGCTACGCCATTTCTGTGCCTGTCGAGGTGCAGACCGCCGGTGGGAGCATTTCGAAGCTCGTCGCTAATTATCCGCACCTGCACATTGAAGAGTGCGATGGCACGGAGCCGCTCGAGAGTTACGCTGCCCTAAGCCGCGGCGTCGCCCACTGCCGCGCGCGTAAAGGCCCCGCGCTCGTTCATGCGCATGTCACGCGCCCATATTCGCACTCGCTATCCGACGATGAAAAACTCTACCGCACCTCGGAGGAACGCGAATCGGAGGCCCGCCGCGACCCGGTCCCGAAATTCGGCTTGTTCCTGGTCCGCGAGGGCATTCTCGAAGAGCGCGAGCTCGAAGCAATCGAGGCAGAAGCCGAGCGCGAAATTGTCGAAGCCACCGACCGCGCCCTCAAAGCCGAGCTCCCCGCGAAAAATTCGATCTACGAATGGGTTTACTCCCCCGATGTGGATCCCACCGGGCCGCAATTTGGAGTTGCACCGAAACTGGATGGCGAGCCAAAGACCATGGTCGAAATGGTCTCCGCCACTCTCATGGACGAGATGGCGCGCGACGAACGCATCGTCGTTTTCGGCGAAGACATCGCTGATTGCAGCCGCGAAGAATATCTCTCGAGCGTGAAAGGGAAGGGCGGCGTCTTCAAAGCCACCTCCGGCCTGCAGCGCCGTTTCGGCAGCGCCCGCGTTTTCAATTCGCCGCTTGCGGAAGCCGGCATCGTCGGCCGCGCCATCGGCATGGCCACGCGCGGCTTAAAGCCCGTCCCGGAAATTCAATTCTTCGACTACATCTGGCCGGCCATGATGCAACTGCGCGACGAGCTCGCCGTGATGCGCTGGCGCTCCGCGGGAAAGTTCAAGTCGCCTGCCGTCATCCGCGTGCCCATCGGCGGCTATTTGACCGGCGGCGCCATTTATCACAGCCAGTGCGGTGAAGTCACTTTCACTCACATCCCTGGTCTGCGAGTCGTCATGCCCTCTACCGCGCTCGATGTCTGCGGCCTGCTGCGCACCGCCATCCGTTCCGACGATCCGGTGCTTTTCCTCGAGCACAAGCACCTCTACCGCCAGCCTTACAATCGTTCGGAATATCCCGGCGCGGATTTCACCATCCCGTTTGGCAAAGCGCGCGTAGTTCGTGAAGGGACGGACATCAGCATCATCACGTATGGCGCCGTTGTCCATCGCGCCGAAGTCGCCGCCGCAGAATTGGCCCGCGAAGGCGTGTCCGTCGAAATTCTCGATTTGCGCACGCTGAGCCCCTACGAGTGGGAAGCGATCGCCGCAACCGTGCGCAACACGAACCGCGTTATCGTCGCTTACGAGGACACGCGCTCCTGGGGCTACGGCGCGGAAATCGCTGCGCGCATCGCCGATGAGCTCTTCGACGAGCTCGATGCGCCCATCCGGCGCGTTGCCGCCACCGACACGTTCTGCGCCTATCAGCCGCAGCTCGAGGACGTGATCCTGCCGCAGACCGAAGACATCGTCCGCGCCGTCCGCGACCTCGCGGCTTATTAGAATTCGATTTATGAACGGAAACTATTTAGGGCTTTGAATCGTATCTAAATGTAGCGCGAGTAGGGTAGGGAGAAGGTCGCCCAGTGGAGGAACTCATGAATTGTCCGAATTGCCGGAGGGATATCGCCGATTATTCGAATTTCTGCTATTTCTGCGGCACGCGGCAGAACGTCACCCCGACGGGATGTGCGCCTTACCAGAAGCGCCTGATGCGTTCCGTCGTAGATTCCAAGATTGCCGGAGTTTGCGGAGGCGTGGCCGAATATCTTGGTGTGGACTCGACCATCGTTCGCCTCATCTGGATCGTCGCGGCAATTTTGCCGCCGTTTCCTGCAATCATCGCTTATCTCGTTGCTTGGGTGATCGTGCCGCTCGCACCGGTGCCAGCGCCGGCCGCGTCCCAGCCATCTTCGGCGGGCGCTCCAAACACGGCGCAGCCTGCCTGACTGTTTGTTCGCTTCGCCGGCCAATCGCGCAACAGGCGGCGCGAATGGTGCGTCACGCGCAGTCGCGCAAAAAAAGTGGCAGACTCCTAATCTTTGTCTCTCGCCCTTCGCGGCGCTCTGCGTCCGCCGCCGAAGATCGCTTGATCGAGCGAGATCAGCCCTGCGCCCACGGTCGCCAACGTGAAAGCAGCCATCGCGAGCACCAGCGGGAATTCATAATTCTTGACCATCGTGATCGGCCCCTGCGGCAAGTGCACCCGCCAGATGGCAATCGTCATCTCGCCCGCCAGCAACAACCCAGCCACGCGCGTGAAAAGCCCGAGGATCATTACAATCCCGCCGAAAAATTCCACCGCGCCCGCGATGTAAACGAAATATCCGGGAAAGCCCATGTGCTCGAACATCTGCATGGTCTCCCGCGTGTGCGTAAACAATTTCGGATAGCCGTGGGAGATAAAAATAATTCCCAACGCCAGCCGCAACAGCAGCAGCGCCAACGGCTTCAATCTTTCGAGACTTTGCATCCCGATCTCTCCTGGCAGCAAGACTTGCACTCGCGCTCGAAGCGTCCTGCATTCTAACAGACTCACTCAATCACGCTCGCCCGCATCTCGATAGAAACCTTTGTTCGAAGCCATTCGAGGGCGCGCGCGATTGTTGGTGTAAAATCTTCGCTTGCTTCGGGAGCTCTGCGACTCATGGCCACAAGTATTCGCACAATCGGTGTCTGCAATGGCGGCGGCGACTGCCCGGGATTGAACGCCGTCATTCGCGCCGTGGTCCGCACCGCCAAGCTTGAATACGGCTGGCACGTCATCGGCGTCACCAACGGTTTCAATGGTCTGATCTGGCCGGAGCAGTCACAGGAGCTCACGCTCGAATCCATTCGCGGCATTCTTCCGCGCGGCGGCACGATTCTTGGCACCACGAATCGCGGCAACCCGTTCGCTTTCCCAATCGAAGAGAATGGCCGGTCAGTTGTCCACGATTATTCAGGCCGCTGCATCGAGTCCCTAAAGAAATTTGGCATTGAAGGCCTTGTGGTCATTGGTGGCGATGGCACGCTCACAATTGCGCATGAATTCTCAAAGCTCGGCGTGAAAGTGGTCGGCGTCCCGAAGACGATTGACAACGATCTCCTGGCCACGGAATTCACATTTGGATTCGACACCGCGCTCCACGTCGCCACCGACGCGATTGATCGCCTGCATACCACCGGCGAGAGCCATCACCGCGTGATGGTCATCGAAGTGATGGGCCGCAACGCCGGCTGGATCGCACTCCATTCCGGACTTGCCGGCGGCGCCGACGTCATCCTGATCCCGGAAATTCCTTTCACCATCGAAACAGTGTGCGAGGCCATCAGCCAACGTGAGGCCCACGGCCGCACGTTTTGCCTGGTGGTCGTCGCCGAAGGCGTGAAGCTGCCCGCACACGACGGCCTCGGCAAGCCTTTCCCGAAGCCGCAGCCCGGCCAAGTGGGCAATGCTATCGGTTTCGCCATTCGCGAATACCTCAAAAAGGAAGTACGAGTCACGGTCCTCGGTCACGTGCAGCGCGGCGGCTCTCCCAGCCCTTTCGATCGCACGCTCGCCACCCGTTTCGGTGTTTCTGCGATGGACCTTGTGGCCCGCGGCGAATTTGGGCGCATGGTGTGCCTCCGCGCCGGTAAAATTGAATCGGTGCCCCTTGGGGATGCAATCGGCTCCTGCAAATTGGTGGACACGGGAAGCGACTACGTGCGCGCTGCCCGTGCCGTGGGAATCACGTTTGGGGACCGTCCCTAATGCGGAAAATTCTTCTCGGTTCCGCGCTCCTCCTCGTCGTTTTCTTCGCTGCTTATTTGCGCTTTCACCATTTCGGCGCGCCACTTGAAATTGCTTACGCCGGCAATCGCCAAGTCACCTTGATGAGCACCACTGCACAAGTGCGTTCGCCGGTCGTCACTGTGAATTTCGGCGACCGCCTCGAAGTGCTCGAACGATTTCAAGATCAAGTGAAGGTGCGCACCACGACCGGTCTGACCGGTTGGATCAGTGAGCGCGACGTGCTTTCCGCGGACTTGTGGCAAAAGGCCCGCGACTTGGACGCCAGGACAGCGGCCATGCCTGCGATGGCGCGCGGCCATACCAAGGTTTTGACCAACCTCCGTATCGCTCCAGGACGCGACACGCCCCGGGTCCGCCAGTTGGCCAAAGCAATCCCGGTTGAATTATATGAACGGCAGCCCGTCGAGGCGCCTACCTCGGCCGCAGCGGCAAAACCAAGCGAGCAGGACGAAGGCGCCCCCGAACCACCAGTGGCAAAAAAGGAAGATTGGTGGCTCGCGCGCGCGCATTCGGATGATGAGCACGAAATTTCCGGTTGGATTCTCGGCCGTTTTGTCGCGCTCGAGGTTCCTTCGCCGCTCCCTGACTACGCCACTTCAGCGGGCATGCGCATTGTCGGATGGTTTGTGCTGAATCGCGTGAATGACGCATCCGGCAACGCCAAGCCGCAGTATCTCGTGCTCGGCACGCACGGCCCGGAAGGCCAGCCTTGCGATTTCAGCATGCTGCGTGTTTACACCTGGGGCATCCAGCGCCAGCGGTACGAGACCGCCTTTGTCGATAACAAGGTTTGCGGCAGGCTCCCGATTAATCTCACTCATTCGGCTCAAGCGGCAGCCGACTCCCAATTTGCATTTCAAGATATCGGTGGAAGCGTTCCCGAAGAGCGAATTTACCGCATGCATCAGACCATTGTCCGCCGTGTCAGGAAGGAAGGCTCACCAGCCCCCCGCAAACACCGTTAATCACCGCGACCCATTCGCCTCGAATTAATGTAGCGCCCGCCTGCAATTGGGATAGATTTATCATGATGAGCAATCGCACCTCAATCGCCAATCTAATCCTATACACGTTGTGCATTTCCTGCACTTCCGGCTGCTCGCTGTTCGAATCTAAGGCGGAGGCAGAAAAGCCCGCAGGGCCTCCGCTCGAATACCTTGGCGCGTGGGGAGCGAAAGGCGACGGGCCAGGTCGTCTGCAGGATCCCGCAAGCATCGCCACCGACAAAATCGGCAACGTTTACATCGTGGATGCCGGCACCAGATTTGTGCACAAATTCGGGCCGACTGGGAAGCCCCTGCTTTCTTTTCAGGAAGATTCGCTCAAACACCCGCAGTCCATCGCCGTGGATCTCGAGGGCGCGATTTACGTTACTGATCCGGTCCGCAAGAGCGTTTTTGTCTGCCTTCCAAGTGGAGAGCGCGATCGCTTTCGCGAGTTGCACTTGAGGACGCACTCCGGAAAGGAAAATGTGATAGACGTGGCCGTCGCGGACGACGGTCTGATTTACGTTCTCGATTCCGATGCCGATAAAATCTCAGCGTTCAATCCTCGTTTCCGCCTCGCGCTGTCGTGGCAGCCGCGCGAAGACGCGCCCGATTCGAAAGGCCGTCCCTCCGCAATCGCCATCGGCACCGACACTTCAGTGTACGTTGCGGACCCCGGCAGCAACCGCATCTTGAGATTCACGCGCGATGGGCACTACCTCTCGGAAATTCGGCCCGGCGCGACTGGCAACGGGCCGCGGCTGAGCAGCGAGTTCGCGGTCACCACGAATTATATTTTCGCGATGGACGCCGACGGGCGCATGCTCCATGTCTGGAGCATAGACGGGACGCCCAAGCTCGAGATGGATCTGGCCCCGGAACTTGGCCAGGCTTCCCGCCCAGCCCCACCGCTGGCCATCAGCCCGCGCGGAGAATTGCTGGTCCTCGACGAGCCCGAAGCGCGCGTCCTGCGATACCGGATTAACTTCTAACAATCCTCCGCTGTGCGATAACATTCCCCCGGGAGACAGCACATGGCCCTACTCTTGTCGGAAGCAGACGTGAAATCCATTCTGACGATGCCGCTCGCTCTCGAAGCGGTCGAAAACTCATTTCAGCGGCTTGCCGATGGAAGCGCGGTGCTGCATTCGCGCCAGCGTTTGCACCTGCCGGGGAAGAGTTATCTCCACTACATGGCTGCGGGGGATGGTTCGAGCGGCTATATGGGATTGAAGATTTACACCAGCTCACGTGAAGGCCTGCGGTTCCTGGTGCCGTTGTTCGATGCTCAGTCCGGTGACATGGTGGTGCTGCTCGAAGCGGATCGCCTGGGCCAGATGCGGACCGGAGCAGCGAGCGGAGTCGCCACGCGCTTGATGGCTCCTGCTGATGCTCGTATTGTCGGAATCATTGGGACCGGGTTGCAGGCGCGCACGCAACTCGAAGCAATTGCTCTGGTCCGAAAGCTGGAAAAGATTCGCGCCTACGGCCGCGACGAGCAACGCCGCGAGCAGTTCGCGCAGGAAATGACAACGCTGCTCGGCATTCCCGTGGCGCCCGTTCAGACCGCCGAAGAAGCGGTGCGCGACGCGGACATTTTGATTACCTCCACGACGGCGACAAATCCGGTTGTCGAAGGCCGCTGGCTGAAACCCGGCACGCACATTAACGCCATCGGCGCCAATTTCCCGCAGAAGCGCGAACTCGACGCCGACGCCGTTCGCCGCTGCGACATCATCGCCGCCGATTCCCGCCAGCAGTCGCGCGAGGAAGCCGGCGACCTGATTTATGTTTTTGGCGATGACGATTCTCAATGGAACAAGGTTCACGAACTGGCGGATATTGTCGGTGGAAAAATCTCCGGCCGGACAGGTCTTGACCAAATCACTCTCTTCAAATCGAATGGAATCGCCATCGAAGATGTCGTCGTCGCCGGCCGAGTTTACGAGCTGGCTCGCGCGCGCGGGTTGGGGCGACAAATTCCTTTGTGGCAAAAGGAAGCACGCTTCGGCGAAGCGCGCCGCGTCTAGTGCGGGAGTTCTGCTTGAAAGCCTATGCGCGGACGCGACGGAGGCGTTTCACGAGCGCTTCGCGCAGGCGCAGTTTTGTGTCTTCGGGAAGCGGCGCCGGCTCGGAATTGCAGAAAATCTGAATGGTCTTCTTCGTGGTGTCCACCACCACGCGGCAATCGTCGCAATGCTCCAGGTGTTTTTCGATGGAGTCTTTCAACGTCGAATCCAGCCCTTCGTCGAGATAATTAGAGAGTTCTTTCACAATGGATCTACAATTCACGAATTTTCACTCCGTCGAAAATAGCGGTTGAGTTTTTGGCGCAGCTTCAAGCGCGCCCGCAACAGCCTCGATTTCACCGCGGGGATCGAAAGCCCAAGAGCCTCCGCCGTCTCCTCGGTGGACATTTCTTCGATGTCGCGAAGTTGAAAAACGATTCGAAAAGATGGATCCAATTCTGCGATGGTGCTTGAGAGAATTCCGCCGAGCTCCGACTGCTTGTAGCGTTCTTCCGGCGACGGCCCCCAGTCCTCCACCTCGCGCGGCATCAGTTCCTCGCCGGTGTCCACTTCTTCATCGAGCGAAACCTGGTTTGGGCGGCGTTTCCGCAGCTTCATGAGCGCCTGGTTCACCGCAATGCGCACCAGCCATGTGTAGAACCTCGAGTTCCCTTGAAATTCACCCAGGTGCTCGTAGGCCTTCAGGAATGCTTCCTGCATCACGTCTTCGGCATCTTCTTTGTTCTGGGTGATGTTCTGCGCCAGGCGGAAGATCTTACGCTCATACCGGCCCACCAGCGTTTCGAACGCGGAGATGTCTCCGGCCTTCGCAGCGGCGACCAGGATCGGCTCATCGTCCTTCACCACCTGCGATGGCAGCGGCCGTGCTGGCAACGGATTTGCCTTCGAAGTGCTCATTAAAAGGGTTTCCCGTCTTGAAAGGGTAGCACAGCTTACGCGGTCTGCAATGCGCCACACGAATTGCTCTTAGTTAGACGCGACAGCCCGCCTTTTAGTCGCAAGAAAGCTCAGGGAAGCACCCCGGCGCGTGACCGTACTCTCGGTTTTCTGTATGATGAATCGGGCGCCGATCAAGCTGGCCCAGAAAAGTCTGCAGGAGCCAATGGAGCGGAATATGCCTGCAACAAGTCCAGTCGAACAGAAGGCACTGATTCAATATGGCGTGGAAGCAGGCGTGGCCATCATCGAGCTGGACGATCCCCCGGCAAACACCTACAGCTACGAAATGATGCAGCAGCTTGATTCCGCAATCCTTCGGTCGCGCATGGATGAAGCGGCCCACGTGATCGTCCTGCGCGGCAAAGGTGACAAATTCTTCTCCGCCGGCGCCAGCATCTCGATGCTCACGAAGGCCGACCCCACATTCAAATATTACTTCTGCCTCCATGCCAACGAGACTCTTTGCCGTCTGGAGCAGACTCCGAAGCTCGTGATCGCCGCACTCAACGGCCACACCGTCGGCGGAGGTCTTGAAATTGCGCTCGCCTGTGATATACGCATCGCGAAGAAGGAAGGCGGGAAAATCGGATTGCCCGAAGTGAATCTCGGCGTGCTGCCAGGAACGGGCGGAACGCAGCGCCTGGCGCGCCTGATCGGCCGAGCGCGCGCTCTCGAATTGATGGCCACCGGCCGCACGTTCGGCTTCGAGGAAGCGCTGGGGCTCGGATTGATTCATCACATCTACGCGCGCGAAACCTTCTGGGAAGACGTGATGGCTTACGCTAAACAATTCTGCCCGCCGAACAAGGCTTCCGGTGCCGTGGGACGCATCAAGCGCGCCGTCGTCACGGGATCGGAAGTCGGCTTTGGCGAAGCGCTCGCGATCGAGCGCGAGTTGCAGCAATTGCTATTCACTAGCGAGGACGCAGAAGAGGGGCTGAAAGCATACGTCGAAAAGCGCCAACCGGAATTCAAGGGCAAGTAGGATCAGTTCAGCGTCGAGTTTTAAAAGTTAGAAAGCATGCGTCGGGGTGCCCCATGGTTGTGAGCGCGCGCCAAACTACATTTTGCAAGGGAAATTGATGCGTACTTTGCCCGATTATCTCCGTAAGGGGATGAAGATGATTCTAGTGGGCGCCAATCCGGGCGACCGCTCCGCGCGCGTGGGCCACTACTACGCCGGGCGCTCCAATCAGTTTTGGCCGATGATGTATGAGTCGGGCGTGATTCCGGAAGCGCTCAGCTATGAGGACGACCGGCGCATCCTCGAGTTCGGCATCGGCATGACCGACCTCGTCAAACGTCCCACGCGTGGAATCGAAGAAATCGAGCGGCAGGAATTTGCCGAAGGACGCGTCTTGCTCGCGCAGAAGCTGGAAGAATTACGCCCGCGTGTAATCGCCTTCAACGGCAAGATGGTTTACGAAAAATTTGCGGGGCGTCCCTGCAAGCTCGGCCTGCAGAAGGAAAAACTGTACGGCGCGCACGTGTTCGTACTTCCTTCCACCAGCGGGCAGAATGCCGGGACTGAGCGCGGCGTAAAAATGCGCTATTTCAAGAAACTTGCCGCGCTGCTGAAGACTCTTAAAAACTTCTGAGATGGGTGAGAATAAATGAGTGAAGCTGCCAAGCAAGCCGCCACCGGGCCCGTACTCCTCGAGGAGCATTCCGGCGCTGTCCTCACCCTGCGGATGAACCGGCCGGAAAAACTGAATGCGCTGAACGTGGAGCTCGGGCGCGCGCTGGTCCACTCCATACTTCATGCGGGCCAGGATCCCGCAGTGCGCGCCATCGTGATTACCGGCGCCGGGCGAGCTTTTTCAGCCGGCGGGGACATCGGCTTGCTCCGCGATTTGCGGATGCGCAATGCTGCGAAGGAACTCGAAGTCCTGCTCGTGGCTGGCAAAGACATTTGCCTGGCGATCGCCGCCATGCCCAAGCCTGTCATTGCAGCCGTAAACGGACCTGCGGCAGGAGGCGGCATGAATCTCGCTGTTGCCGCGGACATGCGCATCGCATCGGATCAGGCCCGCTTCGCGGAATCGTTCGCGCAAATCGGACTTTATCCGGATTTTGGGGGCACTTATTTCCTGCCGCGAATTGTGGGGCGTGCGCTGGCGTCGGAATTGTTTTACACCGCGGAAATTCTTTCCGCCGAAGATGCTCTGCGCCTGGGAATTGTGAACCAGGTTTACCCGGCGGCTCAATTCGAAGCAGAAACGCAGAAATTGGCTGAACGAATGGCCAGCGTGGCGCCCCTGCCGTTCCGCGACGCGAAGCACGCACTGCTGGGCAGCGACCGCAAAGCTCTCGAGGCTGCGCTCGATGAGGAAATTCGGCTGCAGCTTCACTGCTTCCAGTCCGAGGATTGCCTGGAAGGCTTGAACGCATTCCTCGAAAAGCGCAAGCCGAACTACCACGGACACTAGCTTCGCCAGAGCACACCAAAGGGGAGCAAGCACTCATCGTGGCGGCACATTCCGAAGCGGAAATCGCAGCGCGCGGCTACACCTTCAGCGAATTGATGGTGGCCGCCGCGGCCCGCGAAATTGCTGACGGGGAACTCGTTTTTGTCGGCATGCGGCTGCCCATGCTCGCGTTTCTTGTCGCGCGCCGCACGCGCGCGCCTCGTGCCATCGGCTTGTTTGAAAACGGTATCATCCGCGAGACTCCCTCCA
>Ga0307475_10001064_pt1 | contig 16438 bp, 15 predicted proteins | sample atmos_gasesECM1C_FD_203317 | JGI IMG/M metagenome (GOLD analysis project Ga0307475, IMG submission 203317) | Hardwood forest soil microbial communities from Morgan-Monroe State Forest, Indiana, United States - atmos_gasesECM1C_515 | ecosystem: Environmental > Terrestrial > Soil > Temperate... | reverse complement strand
ATTTCGTCCGCCCCACTCTACACCATTCCGAATTGCTTGCTCGCCAGACCTAGGCCGCCCGCGATCCCCTACTTCTTTGGAAAATTCGCGTCGGCTTTCACTTCCAGGATCTGTGCGGTATGTCTCCGCTTGTGGCCGGACATAAACAGGATCCGCTGGTAGGCATCCATCGTCCCGAACGCGGGAACCGGGTGGTCGAAAAGATGATCGCGCAAGTCATCCTGAGTGGTCTTGACATACTCGATGGCATGCGCCCGGCTGTCTAGGAAGCTCTTGATCGTTTCTTGTGGCGTCATGGCCGCCTGTTTCGCGGGGTCGATCTGCTCCGGCGCCGTCCCCTTGTGGGTGCGGTCCTGGACCATCTTCACGATCAGTTCGTCCTTGCCCTTGGCGGCTTCGCGCTTCTCCGGATTTGCCGGGGCTTTCATGATCTTTTCGCTGACAACGCCAAAGATGAATCCTTCCGACAGCGCGACGTGTTCGGAACACTCCACTACCGACCAGCGTTCCGGTGCGGGCTTGAAGTCCCACTGCGCCGGGGACAGGCCCTTTGTAGCGTCCAGAAAGGCTTTCTTGGAGCCTTCCAGTTCGGCTACGGCTCGGTCCCTTTCTTCTTGCGTCAGCGTTTGGGTGGTGTCGGCCGCCAAAAACAAAGCGATTGCCAGAAAAATACTTTTCATCCGTACCCTCGAGGAAATTTATCCTACCGCGTCACCGGGCATTGTATCGCATTACTTGGCGCGGACGTACGTTACACCTTCCGTGAACGCGTCCTTCTGCTCTTTCTGGAACGTCCAGGTGGTCTTGAGATGATCGTTGTCGATGAACGTGTACACCGCGTGATGCATATGCCCATCGCCGGGATTCTTCAGGTTCGAGATGCTCACCAGGTCAAACGTAATCGTCTTCGTTTCCGGCGCGTAAGAACCCCTCATCGTCGGCTGATTTCCCGCCATGCAATAGTGCGTCAGCTTGATTTGGTCGCCGTCAAGGTAATACAGCGTGGTCATTTCTACCGGCTTGCCGTTATCCACCATGTGGAACTTCTCCAGCACGGCTGTGCCTCCGGAGGTCAGTTCCAGGTCCAGCGTCGCTTTGTTCATGTTCGTCTTGTCGGTCTCCCAGTGGCCAACCAACGATTTGAGTTTCTCAAACGCCTCCGCGCCACCACTGGTTCCCGCATTCGACGCGTGCGGCATGATTCCGATGCTCAACACCATCACTCCCAGAATTGTTACCAGCCCTCTCATGGATCGTTCTCCTTTCAACAAATAAACCAACACAAGAAAATAACCACTCGAAATTCAAAACTGCCGCGCCGCGGCGGGGACTTCCGCTTTCCTTCCGAATCGCTGGGTGGCAAATCCCACGATCGCTCCGAGCAGCATCCCGGGAAGCAGGATGTCCCAAAACAAGGCCATCCCGGCACGTAGAATCACCAGCAAGCTCAGCACCGCCGCGATCGCGATTCCCGCAAGAACTGCCAGCAACATCGAATGGACTCGCTGCGAAACATACCCGGTCGCGATTCCTGCTACCAATTCTTTCAGCAGCGAAAACGTGATTACGCTCGCCATCACCGGCGCGAGCGACGGTTCGAAGAATCCGCTCAGGCCATCGAGCAGTCCGAGGATTCCTCCCACCGCCAGTCCCAGCACCGGTTTCGTGAGGCTCATCGCTCCCTCCGGCAAGAGCTCCTGCACATCGGTCATCCACTCACTTGGCATTCGTGTCGGCCTGCATCACACCGAAGAGATTTCCTTCTGTGTCTTCGCAGTAGGCGAAGTAACCGACTCCGGGAATCGGAGATTTCGGCATCACGAGTTTGCCCCCGGCGCTCTTCGCCGCCTCGATGGCCACATCGACAGACCCCACACCGATCGTGTTGGTCGTCACGCTCACCGGGCCTGGCTTCCTCAACATTCCGCCGTTGATCCCCGGTACGCCATCCGCGCCGGTAGTTACCATCCAGTACTCCATCGGCCCGGCCCACTTGTCGAATTTCCAGCCGAACACTTTCTGATAAAACTTCGACGCGCGCTCCGGATCAGCCGCCGGTATTTCGAAATGGATGACACGTGACATGGTTCTCTCCCTTGTTTTCACAGTTTTTTTGCGAACAGATCCCTTGCTCATGCTCAGCTCACCTCAGCTCTTTTTCGTGCCGCTCCGCGTCAGCTTCTTGCGGTTGCCGATGCTGGAGCAGCACCGTATTTCTGCGTGGCGTATCCGACAATCAATCCCACGATGCTCCCCGGCAAAATGATTTCAAAATAGTAGCCGTGCTGTAGGTAGGCCACGAGAAAGGCCAAAATGAATCCGATCGCCAAGCCAAAGAGAATGCCGAGCGGCACCGAATTTACTTTACGGGCAAAAATGCCCGCCGCGACTCCGGCAATCAATCCCTTGATCGTAGATCCCACAACAATCCCCACCATCATGGTCCGGACGGCGGGCGTAAACCACGCCGAGCCACCATCAATCGCGCCCAAAACCGCACCGAGCAGGAGCCCCAGCAGCACTTTGTTCATGACGTCCCTCCGTCGATAATTATTCTTTTCATTGCCGTTCTTTACAACGAGTCCCCCAATTTCTTTAAAACTATCTGTGGAGAAAAATCAGAATGGCCACGCGCATCACCAAGTACGCTGCAATCAGCAAGATAAAGAAGCGATAGCGCCGGTAGAAACGAGCGGTTTTCTCGAAAAAAGATTCGCGGTGGGCTCCGACGGCGAGGCCGTCGAGGTAGCGCGAGGCGTCGAGAGCCATCTCCTGAACATTTGGATAACGCTCCGCAGGAGTCGCGGCCGTAGCCTTCGAACAGATGGCTTCGAGCGACTTTTCGAGGCGGGGTGCACCGGCGGCTTTTTCCGGGTGATTCGAAAGGAGGAAGCGGAGCAAGGCACCAAGAGAAAAAATATCGCTACGCGCGTCGAGATGCTCGACGTCTCCGCGCGCTTGTTCGGGGGACATGTAGCCGGGCGTGCCCATCACCGTGCCGTGGCCGGTGATGACCGAAAGTTCCGTGGCGCTGGCTTGTTCGCTTGAGGGATTTGTTTTTTCAAAGACGGTGGCATCGGGGTCGGCGGCATTCGAATCGCCGGCATTTGTGCGCAAGATTTTCGCGAGGCCCCAATCCATGACCAGGACTTCGCCGAAGGGGCCGACCATGATGTTTGCGGGCTTCAAATCGCGATGCAGCACGCCGCGGGCGTGGGCGAATCCGACGGCATCGCAAATGCGCAAAAAAAGCCGCAGCCGGTCGGGCACAGAATCGACCGTGGCGACGTATTTGTCCAACCGCTGGCCTTCGACAAATTTCATGGTATAAAAAACGCGGCCATCGGCGAGCGTTCCCACATCATGGACGGGAACAATTCCGGGGTGCTCGAGCCTGGCCAAGACGCGTGCTTCGAGGATCAGACGGCTTGCAAGTTCCCCATCGGTACCCGGAATATCAAGGACCTTGAGCGCGACGCGCCGTTGGAGTTTTTCGTCTTCAGCAGCGTAAACGATGCCCATGCCGCCACGGGCCACGCGTTCGAGCAAACGGTAGCGGGTGCCGGAAAGATCGGGGAGCTCGGCACTATCGCGCAAGCGTTCCAGCGCCTTGTCCGTGAGAAACTTCATTTGGAATCCCAACCGAAGGCGGCGCGCGCCTCGCGCTGAAATTCTTCTTCGCTGCCGCAGAGCTCGCGCAGGCGCTCGAGGGCGATTTTTCGAAACTCGCGGCGCGCCCAAGCCAGCGCGTTGGTGACGTCGGTGACGGCAATCCCATATTCTTTCGAGAGCTGATCGTAGGAAATCTTTTCGTTGCCCTCCAGGTCGTAGGCTTCGAACAGGTGAAACGTGCGCTCGCGTTCGCGGTCCACGCAGAGCTGGCGCAGGTCCTCGACCGCCAGAGCAAAAAGGCTGCGCACCCATTCCTTTTCGAAAAATTCTTCGAACGATTCGGGTGAGGCAATGGCCGATGGATCTATAACTGCTCCGCCCAATTCTTTTTCGGCGGCAGAAAAATCCAGGGCGACGTGCAACGTAGTTCCGCCGCGTTTCTGACGCTTGGAGGCCTTGTCCGCATTCATCACCAGGCTGTCCACGCACACGCGGAGGTAGGTGCGCAGGCGGCTCTTGTTGGGATCGAATTTTTCGAGCAGTTCGCGTTCCAGCAATTCCAGGAAGAATCCTTGCGTCAAGTCCTGGGCTTCCTCCGCAGGCCGGTTCCATCGCAATCGAACATATTTATATATGGGCTTCCAGTACGCGGCGCAGAGAGCTTCCAGGGCGCCTTCCCGCTCTTCCGCGTCGATACTGCGAACGGCTTCAAGCACCGAGCGCCGCGTCGGCGGAAAGCGATCTCCGCCGCTGGGGAATTCTTCCTGGCTCATTCTGTTGGCCTATTCGAAGTGGGCTGGCTGCCGCGAAAGAAGTCTATGCAGGAAGGCCAAAGCTGACAAGCGGGTTTGCAGGGAGCGCCGGGAAGGCGGAGACCCGGTAACGGCTCGGAGGTCGAAGAGAAGGAGTCGGAAAGGATGCCGGCGCTAAGGATGCAGGGCTTTTTGGATTTTATCGATCATTTGGCGCGCCCCTGGCGCCATAGAGCCATTGGGATCCAGCCGCAGATACTCTTGATACTCATGAAGCGCCTCCTGGAGATTGTTTTCCTTGAGGAGAATATTCCCTAGCAGGACATGGGGCGAAGCGAGGTCGGGAATGTCCGAGACGGCTTTGCGCGCGTGCGGGGCAGCTTCCTGCCAGCGGCCCAAGGCCCAGTAGGTCTTGGCAAGTTCGTAGTGGCCGCCCGGGGCGTCGGGCTTCAACTCGAGGCCGCGTAGAAGAGCTGTCTCCGCCTGGGGATAGTCCTTCGTTTGATTGAACACGGCACCGAGGGCGAGGTAGGCTTCCGCAGACTTGGAATCCAGACTTGCGGCTTTCACCAAAGCTGATTCTGCGTCCTTCCAGTTTTTCTGCTCCAGATACGCGGTGCCCAAGAGCGTGTAGGCCGAGGGGAAGGCATCGTAGAGCTTGATGGCTTTGCGGAGATGGGAGATGCCGGAGTCCAGTTTGTTGTCTTTCAACGCGCTTTGGCCTTTATCGAATTCCAGGCGGGCATTCTTTGGAACACTAAGGTCCGCGGCAGATACGGAACCGCCCGACACTCCTTCGGGGACATCAGCGGCGGCTTCCGGTGGCGCTTCTGCTGGGATTGGTTTCAATTCCAGGGTCGCGAAGCCCCTCGAGTTGCCGATCAGCTCTACGCGAACGCTTACATCCTTGTAGCCTCGCTCGCTCATGCGGACCATGTAAACGCCGTTGGAAGGCACGTTGAACTGGCACTTGCCGCCTTCTATTGTTTGGCAATCCCCTGCCGAACCGCTTTCTGGGGATTCCAGTCGCACATGAATTCCGCTGGGTCCAGGCGCGCCGTTGGCATAGCGTACTTGAACATCGATCACGCCACCGACAACGCGTCCGCCCATTCCACTTCTTTGTGCATAGAGTAAGGAAGGAACTGCAAGCAAGAGGAACAACAGAGGAAGCCCGCGCGAAGGACGTAACATCAGATCACCTCCGCATCGCGCAACTAATCGCTTTGCAGCCATGTCTACAAAGGCGCGGAAGAAAAGCAATGGCGCAATGTGTTTTCATTCGAAACCTTTTAAAGCATGCAAATCCAATCATACGCTCAGAGCAGAAAGCCGCCGCAAATAAGAAAGGAGGGCGCCCGCCACGGCGGGTGCCCTCCCGAGCTTATGGTCATAGTTAGAACGTTAGCTTGATCGAAGCCCGCGAGTTGAATGGATCGATGAAGCCCTGGTTAACAAGCGTCGTGACAGGCTTTTTGAAGTCCGCATTGTTGAGCCCGAAGCCCTGGTCGAAGAACTGCTGGATCGTGGTCTGGCGCTTGGAGTTGGCGATGTTGAACACATCGAATCCAAAGTTCAGGTGCACCCGCTCGGTTATTCTCCACGGATATTCGACGTGTGCATCTACTGTTCCAGTTACGGGGGAGCGGCCCAGGTCACCGCGACCGAAGAAAGGCACTTCACCTGGGTTCTGATAGGCCTGCTGGGCGATCAGGGTGGTCAAGGGGACTCCGGACTGGACGGTTACACCCGTGCCGAGCACCAAGCCCTTCACTCTGCCGTTAGGGACAACGTAAAAGGAGTGCATATTCAGCACGTGCTTGCGATCATTGTTCAGGAACCCGATACTCTGCTGGTTTCGGATAAGTCCGAACACGCCTTCGGTGAGGTCAAACAACGAGCTGATGCCGGGGTCGGCCTGGCCGTTGTCGTTGCGGAACGCGCCTTCGTAATTGCCGCGGAGCTGAGATATGCGGTAATTGACGCTGAGTGCCCAGTTGCGGCTGAAGGACTTGTTAACTTCAAATTCAACAGCTTCGTATTCGCGCTTCGGGTCCTTGTAGGTATCTGGCTTGCCATCTGCGTAGAACTCGCCGCCAAACGACGCGCACTTCCCCGCCACTTTGCTGTCGGCGGCGTTAGTGCAGTGTGGCAGGAGAACGAATTGTGGATTTGTCTCGCTGGCAGGCTTTGTCTTATCAAAGTTGGGGTTGGGCGTCGACCACGTCGAAGTGGTCACCGCCGGGAAACACACGCTTCCGGCGGGGCTACCTCCATTGACGGCGGTGACACCATCGGTTTGATTGAACGCTACGAAGGGTGTCGCGAAATTGTTGCCGTCAATGCAAGACGCTGGGAAGCCCAGGGCCACCAACGCTGCCGCGTTCGCTGCTGTCGGATTCGCATTGTTTGCGTCGATTGCTGCCTCGATGGTGGAAGAATCGACGGTGGTACCCGCACCAAACACGGTTTCGTGTGGATTGACGAAGATGTCTTGTGCCGCGTTGGGGTTGCCGATGAAGTAGCTCAGAGGAACGCCTGAGTTGAACTCCTCGACGGAAATGCCACCCTGGTCTTCGACGACGCGCTTCATTCTGCGGTCAATATAGCGCACGCTGGCCACGATGCCGCCGCGAAACTCGTGGTCATATCCCACGACGAACTCGTCGGTGTATTCCATGCGCGTGCCCGGAGCGAATGGTTCGCCACCGCTGACGAGCGTGCCTGCGGCGATTGGGATTCCCCCATTCGCTTGGTTGAGAAGGTGAGCTTGATCTGGTTGAAAGGTAGCCGTGCCCTGTGCGTTCAGCACGACGTTGCCGCTGGCATCGGACGCTGGGGCCCAGTAGGTATTCTGGAGGTCATCCTCGGAGCTCAGCGAGCGGACCGAGACGTCCAATGGCAGAACGAAAGCATAGCGGCCGTAATTGGCATAGAACTTCGATTTGCGATCGCCCTTCGGGTCCACAACAACCCCTATGCGGGGGGACCACATGTCGTTGAAGACTTTCTGCACGACGTTGCCGATGAGGCGCTGCTGTTCCCAACGCACGCCGAGGTTTAGGGTTACGTGCTTGCCCATCTGCCAGGCGTCGTTCAAGAACGCAGCATGGTACCTGCCCGTGCTGGTGGTCACTCCTTTGTCAAAACGTCCGCGCACCTGCTGAAGGACAACGGCCACAGGACTTGCGTAGCCTGGCACATTCATCAACGGACAGAACGTGCAGGTGGTGGCTTCGCTGGTTGTCCCGCAATTCTGACCCACACTGGCCGCTGTGGGTGCGCCTACGCAAGCGAGCTGAAGCACGAGGCTTGCATTAGAAGTCACGACCGAAGGGTTCGTCTGGCTGGCGTATCCTGGGTCGGCTCCATCTTTGTTCAACGCGGGCACGGCGAAATGTCCGCCGGAGAAGGACGTAATGTCATCGTAATGCGGGAACTGCCAGTTATATCCAGCGCTCAAGCTGTGCGTACTGCCGAACAGGTGGAAGATTTTGGTGACATCGCCTTGCAACCCCTTGGTTTGAGAGTCGTAGGGCTCCGAAAAGCCAAAGCCCTGGGCATTGAAAGTTCCGCGCTGCGAGGGCAAATAGATCTGCGTCTGGTCTACAATCTGGATGATGTCAAAGAGCGGTTTCTCATGGAAGTGGTTCCAACTCCACGTGAACGCGCCGTCCACGAGGAAGTTTGAGCCAAAGGCGCCGTCATAGCGCACGGACCAGTTCCGCGTGCCATAATTCCATGCGGAGTTCGCAGTTTTGTCGTTTGCGGTCAACGTCGCAAATGCTGTCGGGTTGGTGTGCGACGGGTCTGCTGAAACTGTGGATTCCAGAGTGTGCGAGTTGCTGATCTTGAAAGTCAACTTGCCTGCGTAGTCCCAACGAGTCGTCTGCCGGTCGACCAGGCCATTATAAATCGTGAACAGTCCGGAATTTATTGCGGGAGCATAGTAGGCGTGGTTCCATGACGGATTGAAGGTTCCGAAGAAGAACAGTCTGTTCCTCAGGCCGTGCAGTGGGACGTAACCGCCGAATTGGAAGTCGCCTTCGTAGTTGGCGTTGTTCAAACGGCTGCCCGTCAGGTTTTGCACGTTAAATTTTGGATCGTCCGCATTTTCGTAATTGGTCTGCATCCCTCTGGCGTTGAGATACGTGCCAATGGTGCCGTGAAATGCGGATGAACCCGACTTGGTGACCAACTGCACGATGCCGCCGCTGACGTGCCCGTACTGCGGCTCAAAACCTCCGGTCTTGATCTGCACTTCCTTTACGAACGAGAGGTTGATGCCCGTGCCCAGCGGTCCGTAGGCGCGCGACCACACGCCGATGCCACCGAAGGCCGGGTCATTGATCGAAACGCCATCTGCGACATACAGGTTCTCAAGGCCGGTGGATCCGGAAATCGCGGGATTCTCTACGCCGGTGCCGCCTCCCGAAACCACGCCAGGTGCCAGGTAGAACAGGCTGCTGACGCCGCGGCCAAGCGGAATTTTCGCATAGAAATCGTCAGAAAAATCCGAGTTGACCGACGTAGCGGTTGTGTCCACCGTCGTGGCTGCCGCGTTGACTTCTACCGTCTCTGAGATTTGGCCCGTTTCCAAAATCACCTCGATGCTCGTGGTCTTGTTGATAAGGACTTCGGCGCTCTTGAAGCTCGCGACCTTGAAGCCCGTCTTCTGCACCTTGATGGAATAGGTGCCGGGGATCAGTGTCGAGAAGAGGAACGAGCCATCCCCGGAAGTGGTCTGCGTCAGGCTCCCAATTGGCCCGGTGATCGTTACCTGGGCCCCCGGAACCAATGCTTGTGTCGAGTCGTAGACCAAACCACCGAGATTGCCACGCGACGAACCCTGGTCCTGGGCCATGGCCGAAACGGATAGGGCACCCCGGAGAACCAACGCCAGGCTGATTACGAGCCACTTATTCTTCATAAATCTCAAGCTCCTTCCCACTTCCGATTTTTTAGGAATTGACTTTGGCCTGCAGATGGAACAGTAATACGTAGAAGGAGTCCACCCCACCCCCTCAAACGCGGGACATATTCTCATAAACCCTGCATAAAATCTGCCAAATTCAGAAATAATTTATATAATGCTAAGATATAGAAAATCAGTGATTTATGGTTAGGTTAGGCGAAAGCGTGATAGAAGATTAGTCGTTCCTTCCCAATTCCTGGATACCAATGCAGAAATATGGATTAGCCGGGGCGGGTAGACGACCTTAGTTGCAACGAGCGCAAGGCCAATCCTTCTTATTGCTTGGCTGGATCTCCAACCAGGAAGGATTTGCCCTTTTGAGTCAGCTCCGCAGCTCGCTTCGTATTTCCAAGTTCAGTATAGTACTGGGCTAACGCCAGATAGAGAGGTCCCTCCTCAGGGCGTGATTTGAGGGCGTTTTCGATGACAGAGATGGCTTGCGGGGTGCTTCCGCGCTTTTCCAGACTGGTGGCGATACGAATAAGGGTTTCTGAGTCGGTCGTTTCCGTTACGCCAGCGTCGGAGAAGAGGCTGATGACAGCGGCGTAGTCTTTCTTTGAAAAGTAGGCGTCGACCAGCCGGGCACGGGCAGCGTCATTCGCGTGGTCCAGTTGCAAGGCCCGGCGGAACCAGACGCGCGCCTCGTCAAACTGACCGAGAGCCCAGTAGCAGAGGCCCCGTTGCTGGTCGAGGATACCTTTCTCCGCATCCTGGGCGATCCCAGGCTCAACCACATCCCAAGCCACCGGAGCCAAAGGAGTATCGAGGATTTTGAAGTTCATGGTCCCGTACGCGCCCTGCTTGGTTTCGGGGTTGCTCAGGGAGACGTTCAGAATGTAGTTGCCGCTGGGCTGTTGCTCGAGGGACAGTTTTTTCCCAGTCACCAGAGAACCGCCGGCGTCAAATTGATCCATGCTGACAACGTCCTGAACCTTTGTAACGCTGCCAGGGGCAGCAGGCCGGCCAAAGGCGTACTCCACTTGGATTTTTTTTTCCAACTTGTCGCGCGGATCCTTTACCGGCGACCAAATCTGATACATGACTTGAAGATTGGTCCCCGGGCCCATTGTCGGGGTGCTGCTTTGCATAGGAGTGAACTGCACGCCGCCAACTGTGAAAGGCATCAGGTCCGCGAGACCAGGATCTGCGTTCTCTGCGGACAGGAATGGAAGCACGCTGGGCACAACCAGAGTGTCTTTTGCGGGCAAGGGGATTGAGATTTCCCGCACCGTGTGGAAGGCCGCTTTCTTGGACCAATCCGTGAACTGAAAATCGAGGCGATACTTGCCGGGTGGGAGCGGCAAGGTTCCCTCGTAGCCGAAAACTTTGTCTTTAATCGTGTCGAAGCTCTTGCCGGTAAGGGAATCGGTAACCGGTTTTTGCTGCGTGAAAATGAGTTTATTATCTGGCGAAAAAACACCGACGCGAACTTCGAGGGAATAGGTGTAACGCCCGTCATTTTCCCTGGTCATGGTCAAGTCGCTGGGGTTGTGCAAACGGAGTGCATAGTCGACCCTTGTCAGGCCGCGGGAATCGCGAGCGGGGAAGGTGACGATATCCAGATTGCGGCCCTCGAGGAGAAGCCGGGAGGTAACCGTCTCTCTCTGGGTTCTGCGCCGGGTAATCTCATCGCGGTTTGCGGGCAGATTTGCCAGATTCTTAATGCTATCCAGCAGGATGTCAGATTGCAGGCTGACGATTGCGGTAGTCTCGTCGACCGGTTCGTCGGGCAGGAGCGACAGCGAAATTCGAGCCACCTCGGGCCCTGCGGAATCCCGAATCAAGCGCAGCGCCGTCAATCGCGAATTGATGGCCTCGACGCCAGTGACCAGCTTATCGGGGCCGTCGGCATAAGGGCTATAGAAGCGGTAATCGCCGCCTTCTCGCTGATAAAACATGACGTAGAAAAAAGGCGGCAGAGCGGAATTCGCGCCGCCGTAAAACCAGATCTCGATGGGAAAGAGATTCGCGGAGTTCCTCAACACTTGCTTTTGCTGCGGAGGCCCAAGCGTGATGTAGGTCCGGCCACGGTCCGTACGCCAGCCGTCCACACCGGAGCCAATGCCAAATCTAGCGTTGGCGAATGCGATCCGCTCATAGATTTCATCTTTGTAGGAGTTTGACGGTGCACCCGGGTTGGGGTTGCGGATTTCCCAGAAGTCCGCGAGGAACTTGTCGCGAGCCTCGTCGGTGGTCAAACGGAGAAAGGTATCGCGCTCATCTTTGGTGATGATGTAAGCAACGTCGTGCTCCAGCCAATCGCGGTAATTTTTTTCAAGTTTCTGTTTTTTCTGGCCGAAGCAGTCACCACCAAGTGCAAAAACGAAGACAGCCAGAAGCGCGAGGGCTCTGCAAGAAACAATCCTCACAAGACGACCATTGTTCAGATCTGTTCGATGCATGAAAGTTCCCCCTCAAATTCAGGCTGCCAATCGCAGAATTCTTTGAAAAATCTTCGCATTCAAGGGCGGCCTGGGCATGGGCGTACAAAGTGCATGGGGGCCATTTGTCTAGCCTTGATGGCGGATGCGTTCGGCGAGGGAGCGGGCGCGCTGGCGGGCGATGTCGACGAATCGCGAATCTCCGGCGATCTGGTCCAGGACGGGGAGTACCCGCTTGGGCTCCGGGAGGAGGCTGCGGTTCAAGTCCGTTTCGAATTGCAGCAAGGCATCGTTGATGCCCAGGCGGTCGTATTTCATGCGGCGGGAGATCAGGTCCACATGCTCCTGTTGCCGCGCCAGGCCTTCGAAGATTTGCAGGAGCTGGGTGGCCGCGGAATTCAGGGTGTAGTTGAATTTTGTTTCGTGGACTTCCGTGCCCGATTCCCAGCGAAATGTTTTCTCGCCGAGATTGGCGATCTTGCGATGGACGTCCAAGTCCTGGCCTTGAAAGTGTTTCAATTGCGCCGCCAAGTCGAACATTCTTGCACGCAGCGCGGCGCTCACTTCAAAAGGGGACGATCCGGGATCTTCATCGAGCTGGCGGATCTCGTACGTTGCCGTATCCGAATCTTGACCGACGACGATTTGGATGTATTCCGGTGAGCTGGACTTGAAGATTCGCCTGAACGTCAGCTTCGCGCTGGGCGATGCAGGAGCGGCGCTCGCCACGATTGCAAATAAACACGCGGCGCCAAAGAAGAAACAAATTCGAAGAAGGCTGGTCTTCATCGCGTAGATAAGATGCGCGGCAACCGCGTTCGCGTTGCGCTGCCGATCTGAATGGTTGCCATCGTATTCGAGGAACCGTTGGCCTTTCGCGTGGCGCGTGATTTTGGCAAAGCGTTTTTCGCTGGAAGGTCAAAACGGCGCCGCACTTTCTCCGCTTGTAAATGGCACAGGGCAACGGCTAAAGCGTCGGCGGCGTCGGAAGGCTCCGGGACTACGTTCATGGAGAGAAGTGCGCGCACCATCGTCTGCATTTGGCGTTTGTCCGCGTGGCCATGGCCGGCAATGTTTGCTTTCACTTCGCGCGGCGCATAGCTATGCACTTCCAAACCATGTTGCGCGGCGGCCAAGAGCACCACGCCACGCACTTCCGCCAGCCGAAGGGCCGTACGCATGTTCACAGCTGTGAAGACACTCTCGACGGCCAAGACATCGGGCGAATAGGCTTTGATCAATCGGCAAATCAACTCATGTACATCCCGCAGGGCAGTGCCCGAACACGCCACCTGGCGTTTTGCGTCTATCTTCAGGGCACCATAGTGCAGCATCCGGCAGCAACGACCGTCGCCTTCGACTATCCCGTAGCCCGTCGGCCCTACGGCCGCGGGGTCGACCCCCAGAACGCGCATCCATCTGTCCTTTTCGACATGCTTCTCTGAGGGGTTCATCCTGGCCACGGCCCAAGTTTACGGCGAACCCACCGGTCTCGCCACCCCTTTATACCAAACGAGCGTCGTTCGATTCTCAATGCAGAGTCTTTCGATCTCGCACGGGCTGCCAAAAACGGCGCGCAATAAAGAACCGGCCACTGCGCGGTTACAGTGGCCGGTTGGATAAACTGGAGTCCCAGAGTTTCTTTAGTTGGCGCCGACCGCCGCCTGAATTTCAGATTCGTCGATATCGAAGTTGGCGTAGACGTGCTGCACGTCGTCATGTTCTTCGAGGGCTTCGACAAGCCGCACCATCTGCGTCGCTTGCGGGCCCGTAAGCTTAATGTAGTTCTGCGGCACCATGCCGACCTCCGCCGACGCCGGCGTGATCCCCGCTTTCGTGAGCGCTTCTTTCACCTTTTCCAGCGAGTCCGGCGGGGTAACGATGTACCATGCCGAGCCATCGTCTTTCAGATCTTCCGCGCCCGCCTCCAGCGCGATGTCAAGCAACTTGTCTTCGCTGGCCGCTTCCTTGGGCACGGTGATTTCGCCTTTGCGATGGAACATCCAGCCCACCGCGCCCGCTTCGGCCATGTTCCCGCCGTTCTTGCTCATCAAGTGGCGGAACTCGCCGACGATGCGGTTGCGATTCGTGGTCACCACCTGGATCAGCAAACCCACGCCGCCCGGACCGTAGCCTTCGAACATCGCTTCTTCGAATTGTTCGCCTTCGAGCTGTCCCGTGCCGCGCAAGATGGCGCGCTCGACATTTTCATTGGGCATATTCTCGCTCTTGGCGGCAAGAATCGCTGTGCGCAAGCGCGGATTGGAATTGGGATCGCCGCCGCCGATGCGCGCTGCGATGGTGATTTCCCGGATGATTCGCGTGAAGGCGCGGCCGCGCTTGGCGTCGGTGGCCGCTTTTTTGTGCTTAATCGTGGCCCATTTTGAATGCCCGGACATGACACATCCTCATTTGTTTCGTGTGACCCCGGCGCGGCCGGGATCATCGTTGCTTGAATTTCGCGCCGCTTCGTGTGCGCGGAGAACGTCAGCACCAGTGCGGAAACTTACGGTGAACCGCCAACCCCTGGCAACCGCTTCGCGGTTGCACTTCCATCGGAACTCCGCCAGTTTAGCACAGTCCGCCGCGGAATGGACCTGGGATCGCAATGCAGTTGGCGTGTGGCAACTGCTCCAGGATGTGATCAACAAAAAGGGTGGCACGCGTCCGTCATAAGCCAGCCTTAATTCTTTGCGGCTTTTCCCGCCTGAACGGCCTTGCGGGTCGCGTCGAGTGTAAAACTCAAGGTTTCCTTGGGAATACTGGAAACAAACGGGGCGATGATCCAACCTAGTCCCGTAGGGATGTCCCGCGTCAGCGACGCCACTTCGCTCTGTACATAGACCCCGCCGTCGCCCTCTTCCATCCGCCACCAGGTTTCCATGCGCCACAAGTATCCGCTATCGTCTCCCGGCGTTTTCTCGTGCTCAGCGTTTTTCCCCGCATCCTCCACTTCGGCAATGCGCACCGCCGAGCTGCGGCTGTGTGCCTTCCCCGGCGCATCGTGGTAATAGTCCACCTCGTGTTCAGTGTTCAAGACTGCCGTGATCACCTTGTGCCGGCGGAATCGCAGATAGACACGAAAATGATCGCCCTCCCTAGATTCAAGCTTTGAACGGTCCACGTCCGGTGCGAAATAAACCGCATGCCGGTCGTAGTCCTCGAGCACGGCCAGTACGTCCTCAAGCTTCGCTCCGGGAATGAACACCACTCCGGTCCAATGGTGAATCATCCCGCTGGGGCAGCGAATCGCTTCGCCGTTCTCGCGCGTCTCGAGTTTTTGCATCTTCACTTCGCCGCGTTTCAAGGCGGCATACGCCTCCGCGCGCTTCGGCTCGGGCAAGCCATCCACCGAAAGGAGCGCCGCGCCGCGCTTCAGCTCAGTTTCGTTCCGTGCTTCGGTCAGTTTGATGTAGCGGTCGAACGCTTCCTGCGTTTCCGTTTTCAGTTTCGGCGGCGCGGGTTCCGCAGAGCGCGCAGCGGACACTGCCGGGAGAAATAAGAGAACCAACACAAGCAGACAGTCGATCGCTTGCAATCCGCCGTCGGCCGTAGCTTTCATGTGTCGGACAAACCGTGCGCTTGTCCGATCCAATACTGTTTTAGAACTTTTCATCCAATTCATTTGGCAGTGCTTAGCCACTTCTCCGCGCAACACGATTCTCTATGATGCAAGGTGATTGCCGCCCGGCGCAAAAGGCACGAGGGCACAGGATTTGTGCCCTGGTGACCTATCCAGACTGTAGAGGGAAGCTGGAAAAAAGAGTGGCGGGTTGGGTAGCTCGCACACGGCCCCTTGCGGAGCCGCTGTCCCCGCGCGGCCCCCAACCCGTTCTTAGGACTCTAGAGACGCGCCTCTATTCCCTCAATGGGTCGCCGGAGCCACTTCAGGGGGTACCCGGGTTGTAGTACAACGGGGCCATTTAGATGTGGCATTTAATCTACTGAGCGATTGTAAGGAGTCTATTATCAATAAGATATGAAAGTTGGAAGGGTTGCCGTCGATTTTCAAAACTAGAATAGTACTAGACTCGCTTTTGGCAATCACTTGCCAACGCGATCGGAAAGTGAATCAGCACCACGTGCTGCGCATGCTTCGCGAGCAGCGCTGCTTTGATATCGAATGGATGCAAAGTCTTGCCCCTCTCACTGCACGTTGACTTTGCCGGTCATCTTCGGATGAATCGAGCAGAAGTACGGATACGTGCCCGCCTTGCTGAAAGTGAAGGAAAACTTTTCATCGGTATCCAGCACTTTGGATTTGAACACCTTGTCCGTGCTCACCACCGTATGGGGAATGTCGTCGCGATTCGTCCACGTGACCGTAGTTCCCACGGGCACCGTCAGTTCCGTCGGCCCAAAACTGAAGTTGTCAATCTTCACTTCCGTCGTTTCCGGCTTCTGCTGTGCGCTGGCCGTGAAATTTGTAGTTCCGGCACCCAGCACCGCGATTCCTAGCCCCAGCGCGGCCATCAAAACTGCAGTAAACACACTTCTCCCCATGTTTTTTCTTCCTTTCTCTTTGTATTCTGATTTTTGGAACTCTTGTTTCTGTTTCGTTGAATCTCACGCGAGCGATGAATCCACAACCGCCAGTGCGTGTTGGCCTTGTACGTAGTTCACATCCGTGATGCCGAGCACGCTCTTCAGTTGCTCCGCCGGCACTTTCATCGGGCCTGGCGAATCGGCCTTGCCCGGCTGTGGCTGCGGGAATGCCG
>Ga0307475_10001062_pt1 | contig 16445 bp, 12 predicted proteins | sample atmos_gasesECM1C_FD_203317 | JGI IMG/M metagenome (GOLD analysis project Ga0307475, IMG submission 203317) | Hardwood forest soil microbial communities from Morgan-Monroe State Forest, Indiana, United States - atmos_gasesECM1C_515 | ecosystem: Environmental > Terrestrial > Soil > Temperate... | reverse complement strand
CCGAGACTGAGCAAGCTGAAATCTTCGAGAGCTATTTCGGCGATTTCCCCTGGAGCCAGCTCCCCCCGAATGCGGTGGGATTCGACCTGGGATGTGGCAGTGGACGCTGGGCATTATTTGTCGCGCCGCGGGTAGGAGCTCTGCACTGCATTGACCCCAGCCCGGCCGCGCTCGCGGTGGCGAAAGAAAAACTCTCCGCCTACCCAAACTGCCGCTTTCATCTGGCCAGTGTGGAAGCCATCCCAGTCGAAGACGATTCCGTTGATTTTGGTTATTCGCTGGGAGTGCTGCATCACGTACCCGATGCCGCCGCCGGAGTCGCGGAGTGTGTGCGCAAGCTCAAGCCCGGCGCGCCGTTTCTTCTTTATGTTTACTATGCCTTCGATAATCGTCCCGGGTGGTTTCGGAGCTTATGGCAGCTCTCAAATTTGGGCAGGATCGCAATCAGCCGCTTGCCGTTCGCGCTGAAGTCGCTCTGCTGCGAAGTCATTGCCGCGCTGGTTTACTGGCCGCTGGCGCGTTTCGCGTGGAGCTGTGAAAAGCTTGGCTCTGAGGTTGATAGCTTTCCGCTCTCTGCCTACCGCAAGCGCAGCTTTTATCAAATGCGCAACGATTCGCTCGATCGTTTCGGAACTCCCGTGGAAAGGCGCTTCACCAAAGTGGAGGTGCAGCAGATGATGGAAAACTGCGGACTTGAGAGAATCAGCTTCAGGCAATTTCCTTGCTGGTGTGCGCTGGGTTACAGGCGGGCTCGCTGACCAATCCCCGATATACTGGTTTTTTTGACAGGAGGTTCCTGATGCAGTTTTCGAGAACATGTCGAGGCGTTGTCGCATCACTGTTCACAATTGCGCTCGCCGGCCCTGCCGTCTTCTGCGCTGCGCAAACTCCTTCTGGCCTCAGCCCCGAAACTCGCGCCCGCGTTGATCAAATTGCGCACCAGGTCCTTGCCAGCACGGGCGTGCCTAGCGCCTCGATCGCGATAGTTAAAAATGCGCAAGTCGTCTACCTGCAAGCCTATGGGGACGCAAAGCTCGAGCCCCGAATTCCAGCGAAGCCGGAGATGCACTACAGCATCGGCTCCATCAGCAAGCAGTTCACCGCGACGGCAATCCTGATGCTCGCCGAACAGGGCAAGCTCTCGCTCGACGATCCGGTGGCACGTTTTGTTCCCAACCTCACGCGAGCCAATGAGGTCACGATTCGCGAACTGCTCTCGCATACTTCGGGATATCAGGATTACTGGCCGCAGGATTACGCGCCACCATTCATGCAGCATGACATCTCTGCCGACCAAATCCTTGAACGCTGGGCGCGCAAGCCGTTGGACTTTGATCCGGGCACAAAGTGGCAGTACAGCAATACCAACTACGTGATTGCCGGCGTCATCATTGAGAAGGTCAGCGGCGCGCGCCTGCTGCAGTTTCTCCAGCAGCGTGTTTTCAGCCCGCTAGGAATGAAGAGCGTCGCGAACATCGACCAGGAAAAGTTGGGCGACACGGATGCGACCGGCTACAAGCGGTATGCCCTCGGTCCGCTCCGAGTGGCTCCAAAGGAAGGGAAGGGCTGGCTCTTCGCGATGGGCGAGTTGGCAATGCCTGCCGCCGATCTCGCGCGGTGGGATGTTTCGATTATCGAGCAGAAATTGCTGAAGCCAGGCTCTTACGAGGAGTTCGAAACCGAAGTCCGCCTCAAAAATGGTCTGGGCACCCAATACGGACTCGGTGTCGATGTGTCATCACAGTCGGACCGTCGGGCGCTCGCGCATGGTGGCGAAGTGTCGGGCTTCACGGCAGAAAATATCGTGTTTCCGGATGACCGCACGGCAGTGGTCGTGCTCACGAACCAGGACGCGGCCCAGGCGTCGGGAGAGATCGCACGCCGGATTGCGGCACTGCTGTTCACGACTCAGGAAACGGCGACGGTCGGAAAAACCGAGCAAGCGCGCAAGATCTTTGAAGGCTTGCAGCAAGCCACGATCGATCGGTCGTTATTCACCGATAACGCAAACAGCTATTTCGACGAACAAGCCCTGAAGGATTTTGCCGAAGGGCTCGCGCCTTTGGGTGCTCCCCAGGAATTCGTTCAGACCCGGCGGGTTCTTCGCGGGGGGATGATTCTGCGCGTCTATCACGTGAAGTTTCCCAAGCAGGCGCTGAGGGTGTGGACCTACGAGATGTCCAACGGAAAACTCGAACAGTATCTGGTCTCGACGGAGTGACGATCGGCCCAATGTATGCGAGGTTGCGAAGCTCGCCCCGGTTGGCGCCCTAATCCGATGACGGGGTATGGGTTAGCGACGGATGCCCTCCCCGAACGTTCCCGCCCCGGTAATCTTCCCGTACAAGCCCTTCCGTAACCTTCTTTTCGTGGTTACCTGAGCACATACTCCCATCTGCACAATGAATGCCCTCCCCCAACAGCATTCTGTTCCGCGTACACCCCGCGTCCACCTTGATCGCAACACCCCGGCAGTCCTCCGTTTCGACGGCGGCGAGAGTGTCGCCGGCGAACTTCAGGTCGTTTCCCTGACCGGAGGACTGCTTTCGCTTCCCGGCCCACTCGAGCAGGGTTCGCAGGTCAAGCTGATGTTCCTGATCCGAGCGGGTTCAGTCCTGGCGGGCGCGGAAATGTTAACCCCAGTCACCAAAAACCTGCAGCCCTTCCGGTTCACTTCGCTGGGCCAGAAAGAACGGCGCAAACTCGAAGCCATCATTCCATTGTCCGTGTATCAGGACATCCTGGAACCGAACTGGATGAGGAAGCTGCGCGTTGCCTCCGACCATCGCTACGAGCCACGTCGACGGCGATTCCGAATCCGTTTGGCGGCCGCGTGCGCGGTGGGGCTGATCACCCTGGGGCTGGCGAGTGTCATGTATCTTCGCCACTTTCAATTGCTGAAGTAGCCAAGGCGACATGACGGGATTCACTCCCAACCCGAGGACCCCTCTCAATACCCGGCGTTGGCCCCGGTTTCACGTGCACTTGCCCGTTTTGATCGCTGCCGAAACCGCCGACTCGCAAATTGCCATTCCGGGCATGGTGAGCGCCATCAGCCGCGCGGGCATGGAAGTGTATGGCGGGGTTCCCTTGCGACCGGGCGATCTGATGGAGGTTGAATTCCGGGCACCCGGATCAGTGCGGGTCGCGGGTGTCGTCCGCAACCGCTCCGGTTATTGTTTTGGTATGGAATTCCTTCGGCTTACGGTGAGCGAGGACCAGCCGGACACGGTCCTCGCCCCAGAGTTCGCTCCGGAAGCTTCCGCACTTGAGGCGGGGTTTGACATCGCCCAACTTGGCGACGGCCTGCTTGGTCCTGAACCGGTCGCCCCGAACGCGGACGAGACCCTGGCGGCATTGTTCATCGAGCGGCACCAGTCCTACCTGCGCGCCACCCAACGGGAGATTGACCGGCTTCGCCGAGGCACTCTGCAGATCCGGCACATGCGCGAGGCCATGCAACGGCTGCTCAAGCAACGCGCCGCTGGCCACTGAAATTACCTTGCGGCGCGCTGTTACTGCCGTGGTGTGGGCAGTGGCAAGGAAGACTGGCCAAATACGTAGCGCCATCCAGTGGGCGTGCGCACATAGGTATCACTGAACCAGACGGTGTGGTCGAAGGGCTTTCCGCGCTCTGATCCCTTCTCCCACAACTTCGCTGTAACCACGGCCGTGTCGCCCCAGACGCGAACCGCCTGCTCGGTGTCCTCCTGATGTTCGTACTGGTCCAGTCCGGTGTGCGCGTCCTGGAGCAAGTCAGCCTTGCTGTAGCTTTTGCCGCTTCCAGTGACCAGGATGAAATCGTCTGCCAAAATGCGATCCATCGTGGCCGCGTCATTCTTCTTGACGGCCGCCTGGTATTGCGTATCGAGCGCGGCGACGGCCTTCTGGTCGTCCGCAAGCGATGCGTCCGCGGATGAGTGGGGCCGAAAGAGAAGGTCGAACCATGGCTTCCAGGTTTTGCCCGCATCCGTGGAAGTTAAGGCGGTTTCGCGAACGCCTCCCTCTACGGGCTTCCAAACGCCGCGAATCTGCTTTTCCTTTCCATCCGGCGTAGTCTCCGTGCCGCTGAGGGTCACGTCGCCGGTTTGCAGATGGCCATCAAGCAGTAGCAGTTGGCCACGATTCGTCACCCAACTCTGGTGCCACACGTTGCGCGACGCGTCGTAGATGCTGAAACTCTGACCCTGGTGACCGTCGGTGTCCTGGTAGTCTTCCCGCAAAACGCATCCATCGAGGATGCGGTCGACGTGGACACGCGCTACTTGTTTGGCTGGATTGTCGACGTCAAACACATCCCAGTCGCCAATCCAGAAATCGAACTGGTGATATTCGGCTGCGAGACAAGAGTTTGTCTTCGCCGAATCCGCCGACCAAGCGGGTGCGACGATGCGGCTCAGGCTGGCGAAGAGGATTGCCGTAAAAACAGCGCGCGACCTCAACCATCTATGAATCACGTTCATTTCCAGCTTCCTTTTGCGAATTGGATTCAGCCGTGGCCTCACCGCCTGCGGCCTCGGGTTTGACGAGTAAACACGATTTCCTCTGGGGCTCCGAAGCCACGATCATGAGCGCCTTTGGAAACTGCGCAGGTTTGTACCTCGCACCACCTCCATCGACTGGCGAAGGCGGGTCGCAGGCAGGAACAATACAGCACGTATTCTTCGGACGAACAAGGAACCGTCGGTACCAGGAGAGAGCCGTTACGGTACGGACTGTAGGCAAGGATGTACCGAGTGTGGCACCTCGGACACTCCACGCAATGTCGAATGCGGCCGCTCATCACCTGTGAACTCGCAGTTCTCCTGAAGACGCCCACGAACGAACTGGTACTCCGTGCACATGTGCGAGTCACAATAGATTCATCGGGCAAGCCAGGTTGGACATTTCCGGACGCGGCTCCCAGCCCTCAACGCGCGCCAACGGACTAGCGGGAGGGCGTGGTCCGAAAACGTCTACTCTGGGCCTTGGGAGCGGCTATCATGGTTTCTGACCGCCATGGAATTGGACCTGCAGGTATGTTCGCGAGCACGGCTTTCGCGCGATGCGCGTTTCGACGGAAAATTCTTCATCGGTGTACTCGGCAGCCGCGTTTATTGTCGCTCCATCTGTCCCGCGCCCACGGCGAAAGAGAAGAACGTCCGCTACTTTCCCACTGCCGCCGCGGCCGCGGAAGCTGGGTACCGGCCTTGCCTGCGTTGCCGCCCGGAATGTTCGCCCGGAACTCCAGCCTGGCTGGGAACACCCAACACCGTGTCGCGGGCCTTGCGGTTGATCGCCGAGAGCGGTCTTGAGGATGGAGGTGTGGAAGGCCTCGCGGAACGTCTGGGAGTGGGTTCCCGCCATCTCCGTCGCCTTTTTATCCAGCATCTGGGCGCGACCCCGAGTGCGGTCGCTCAAACACGCCGTCTGCACTTCGCGAAGAAGCTCATTGATGAAACGAAATTGCCGATGAGCGAAGTGGCGCTGGCTTCGGGCTTTGGCTGCGTGCGCCGCTTCAATGCCGCGATTCGCAAAATCTACCAGCGAACGCCCACCCAAATTCGACGTCTTTCCCGGCACGCTGGTCTTCAGCCGGAAAATCAGTATGTTTTCCGGCTTCGCTTTCGGCCGCCCTACCATTGGAGTGGGATGCTGAGGTTTTTGGCAGCCCGCGCCACGCCCGGCGTCGAGTCGGTCAAGGCTGGGAAGTATAGTCGCTCCATTTCCCTTCACGGAAATCACGGTTATGTCGACGTGGCCCTGGACGAGGCAAATGACGCTCTGCTGGTGCGCGTTCAATTCGGGGATCCACGCTCGCTGTTTTTCATTGTCGAGCGCATACGCGCCATGTTCGATCTGAATGCGGATTGGGTGGCCATTGTCCCAAGCTTAAGAGCCGACCCGGTGCTGGCCCCTCGCGTGGAGGCTGAGCCGGGGCTACGAGTTCCGGGCTGCTGGAGCGGGTTTGAACTCGCCATTCGGGCGATTCTTGGCCAGCAGATTACGGTGAAGGGCGCGACCACTCTTGCGGGTGTGCTGGTTAAGACGTTCGGGCAGCCGTTCTCCGGCACCGGCAGCCTGACTCATCTTTTTCCTTCGCCTGAGGTACTCGCCGATGCGGACCTGACCAGCATGGGCATGCCCAGAGCACGGGCCGCTACGATTCGCGCTCTCGCGCGGGCGGTTTGCGACGAACGAATCAGCTTTGAGGGCATCTTGGCTACCGCCGATTTCCTCGCGCGGCTTTGTGAGATTCCCGGCATCGGGAAATGGACCGCGCAATACGTGGCCATGCGCGCACTCGCCGAACCGGATGCCTTCCCGTCCGGTGACCTTGGACTACTGCACGCCTTGGGTCTGGAAAGTCCGGGTGAGCTTGAGCGACGGGCCGAGGCTTGGCGGCCTTGGCGCGCATACGCCACTATGTACCTCTGGACGATTGCCAGCGAATTCCGGGTCTCGGGACGCGAAGCGGTTCAGTCCAGGAGCGAAAAAACACCCGCAGCAAGAGCCGCCTCCCAGCAGCGAGTTCCCATGGTCGTTTGACGAACTGCTGGGGGGTGATCCGGGCTGGATCGTGGCCGGCCGGGCCGTGGAAGCGGGGTCAGTTCTTCTGAGTCGTCAAGGCCGCAAGTTCGCGCCGGGCTTCCTGTACGGGGATGAAATCGGCATCGGCACTTTTCCAGAGGTCGAGCAGTTGCTGATAGCTCCTGGTCGCCGCGCCGCGATCGAACTGCGCCTGTGCCCTCGCCGTTCCCAGCAGGCAGAGCGTGTAGTCGGGAGCTTGTGCCGATCCGGTTGCTCCCTCGCCCAAGCCCAGGCCTCGATAGCGGATGCCTGGCTCAAAATCGGTGACGGCCTGTTGTCCGTGCTTCATCTCAAGCGATGCGCGACCTAGCATGTGAGGCGCCTTGGTCACGAGCAGGTAGGGGCCCGCGGAGGTCAGCAGGGCCGCGACCTGTTCGGGATGGTGCTGGAGAAGGGCTGCAGCGGCCTTGACTTCCGGCAGATAGATGTCGCTGACCAGAGCGTTGTTGGGCTCTTCGGCGGCCAGTCGTTCGACCGCATTGAGAGCCGGGCCGGTGTCGCCGCAGAGCGCGAGCGCCAACGCCGCATCGGGGACGGTTGCCACCGAGTGGTCGAGGGCCAGCCCGCGGCGGGCCGCGTCGCGCGCGGCCGTGCAGTTGGAAGTCAAAGCGTCGTGCACGGCCTTCACTGCGTAGAGTCCGCCGGCCGCGTCGGACAGATGCTGCTGCTCCGCCTTCTGCGCAGCTTGCACCCATTGCTGATCCGCGTCGCGCATCCGGCCCAGGAACATATACATGGTGGCCGCGCTCGCTTGCACTGTGAAGCCGTCGGGGCGGCTGACTGCCCATGGCACATGTTTTTCCCAGTCACTTTTGCCGGTCAGGAACTCGTCCACCATCGCGTTCTGATGGTAGAAAACATCGTTTCCACCGCTCTGTTCAAGCGCTTCTTTCAAGTAGCGCTCCCCCTCCGGTATGCGGTCGATGCCGAGCAATGTGCCGGCTGCGTTGTTGGCCGCCACGTTGTCCCAGCGAGCAATCTCCCAGGTTTTCTCGAAGCCTGCAGCGGCCTGCTCGAAATCGCCGACGGTCTGATACGCCGAGGCAAGATTGTTCCAGGCGGCGGCATCCCGTGGATAGGTGGCTACAAAAAGCTTGTACGACTGCAGGGCTTTCGGCAGATCATACTGCTGCAGAGCGTATTGCGATTCGATATACATGCGCTCACGCTCGGTGACGCGCTCGCGCAGATCGTACGCCTTCTTCAAGTGTTCCAATGCCTTTGCGATCGCTCCCTGGTTCCCATAGGCAACCCCCAGGCGCGCAAATGCCATGGCGAAGCTCGGATCGAGCCGAATGGCTTCCTGATAGAACGACACACCCTGGGGGAAGTCCCGGCCCATGCGGTGTTCTTCCTCGCCCAGCGAGAACGCGTGAAATGCCTGCAGTGAGGTCGTGGTCACGTTGGTGTAGGGCGTGGTCAGTTTTTGAATCGATGCCATCGACTCGCCCAGGCGTGCCCGCATCGCCGTAGCCGCGCTCGAAACTGCCTGTAACACTCCGGTCTTGTCCGGAGCCGTTACCTGCTCACGCGCAAACACCTCGCCGGTCGCGCAGTTCACCGCGTTAATGGAAATCACATACGACGATCCCAGGCTCGCGATCGTCCCTGCCAGATAAGCCTTCACCCCAAGCCGCTGGCCGAGCTGCTGTGCCAGTTCGGGCGTAATCTTCTGTTCGCGAGCTTGGCCCAAGTACTGCAGATTGCTATGCAGTTCCGCGTCGCTGACCAACTGCAGCATCGGCGACTGCTCGAGCTGGATCGCCAACGCTTCCTTGAGCGTGGAATCGAAAACGGCGTCGCCGGTCTGGTTGGTGAAGTCGGCAAGGATCAGCAGATCCTTGTCGGTCAGTTGCACGGCTTGAGGTTTGCGAAAGTAGAACCCACCGACAATCGCCGCCAGCGCTATGAACGCAGCCAGCGGGACCGCCCACTGCCACCAGGGTCGATGGGGTGCGGCAACTGCAGCCACGCCCGCGGTGCCTGAAGAATCGGAAGCGACTGCCCGTGCTGAAGCGCTCGTCTTTTGTGCTCCCGCGGACAGGGGCTCGAGCTGCATGGCACTTCCCGAATGCGCGGACTCTGGAGCCGAACTCGCCACCGCAGTGTGTCCCGAATCCAAGTCCCGCTTCAGCCGCAACAACTCCGACTTGATATCGACCGCGTGCTGGTAGCGCAAATCACGGTCTTTTTCCAAGGCGCGGTTGATGATGTCTTCCAGCTTCGGAGGCAGGTTCGGATTCAACCGGATCGGCGCCAACGGCGCCCGGTTCATGATCGCCTCAAAGATGACCCCGGAAGTCTCTCCCCGGAATGGCACCGCACCGGTCGCCATTTCGTACAAGACGATGCCGAACGAAAACAGATCCGTGCGCGCGTCGAGCGGCTTACCGCGCACCTGCTCCGGTGACATGTAAGCGACCGTGCCCAGGGCCGATCCCGGACTGGTCAGATGTTGGGGGCTCTCCCCCTCGGTCTTGGTCGCCTCCGACGGGTCGAGGGCGCGGCTGGCTTCCTGCGCGACCTTTGCGAGTCCAAAGTCCAGAATCTTGGCCGTTCCACGCCCGGTCACGAAGATGTTCGCCGGCTTGATATCGCGGTGCACGATGCCCTTGGAGTGCGCGGCATCCAGCGCGTCGGCCACGTCCACTGCAATCGACAGCAGCCGGTCAATTTCAAGGGGCCGGTTGGCGATCAAGTGTTTCAGGGTCTCGCCTTCCAGGTACTCCATGACGATGAAAGCCTGGTCGCCGTCCTCGCCGATGTCGTAAATGGTGCAGATGTTGGGATGGTTCAGGGCGGAGGCAGCCTGAGCTTCGCGCCGAAACCGGCTGAGCGCGCCCACGTCGCGGGTGACGTCTTCCGGAAGGAACTTCAGGGCCACAAAACGCCGCAGCCGCGTGTCTTCGGCCTTGTAAACGACACCCATCCCGCCACCACCGAGCTTCTCGATTACTTTGTAGTGTGAGACGTTTTGACCGATCATTTTGGGGTTAAAGGGTGTCGCCTGCAAAATCCAGGGGCTGGACCGCAGGTGAGCCATCTTAGGGGCCGGACGGAAGCAAAGTCAACGGAGGACTGGGAGCGGCATGAAACTGGCGTGACTGCTCGTGAAATGCCAGTAGCGCAGCCTCCGACCTACAGGGACGGAGCTGGCTGGCACCAAGTCCTCAAGATCGGCAGCCCCAGTGTTTGCGCTCCCGCGACAATTCGCGCAGTGCACGGACCAGCAAACCAACGCCGACAACAAACAAAAGTGTTACCGCCACCGCGATATATGTTTCTGCAGTATTCATCAAGCGAGTCCCCTGGCGAAGCAAGGTTGGTGCGAGTCTGTGCGTGGGATAACGCGCTACTGAACTCTTTCCTTGGCGGCATTGACCTTCAAAGCGCGGCCGCCAAGACTGGTCCCGGTGAGCGCCGCCGAAGCCTTGTCAGCCTCCGCCGGATTCGTCATTTCGACAAAAGCAAAGCCGCGTGGTCGTCCCGTTTGTGGATCGGTGACGATACTCACGCGCTCCACTACCCCGTGCGTCTCAAACAAGGTTCGCAGCTCTTGCTCGGTCGTGCTAAACGCGAGATTGCCAACGTAAAGGTTCTTCATAGTATTTCCTCATTGCATGGAGCAGATTCGGGCAGTGAATGTTCATCCAGCGCTGGGATCGAGCCCAACTCGATATTGGGCGTGGACGCCGCCGATGGCGTGTCTGCGTATTCGTATTCGCCGACGTTTAATAGGCTCAGGCCCGCACCCAGTCCACGGCGGTCTGGCCGGCTTTTCGCGCGCGGGGGTTATCAAGAAAACTGCCCTGCTGAAGGTGGCGTGAATGGGCGGAAACCGTAACGTACGGTACCCCCAGAAAGCGCCGCGCCACGATGCCCGTCACTTCCAGGCAGTTGAAATCTTCCGCGCGGACCTTGGAGAAAATGCGCTGCAAGGCGGTGCGTACACTGCCTTCCTTGATCGAACCGAACGCGCTCGCCGTGATCGTGCCAGCCATGAAGAAGGAATTCCATCCGGCAGCACGAACTTTGCGGTCGAGGGAAAAGCCGTTGAGTGCCCGGATCACACTCCAGCGCCCCGAGTAGGAGTCCGGCTGCAACCCCAAACGCTGGGACATGAGCGGGCGGTCCTGCATCAGGATGGTCCCAATTCGAATATTGAAGGTCATTGATCTTTCCGCCCCGAAAACCTGGAGCCTAGTTGCTCCCACGACTGCCAGTAGCGGCCATCCCCGAGTGTTATGCGCCAACCCGCCAGGCGGATACGCCAGCAACAGTTTTCTGCAACGTGGGTAATCTAAGATGAGGAACTTCAGATCGGCTGACTTAGCTCAGGGAACCTGAAAGAGCGGAAGGTAAATCTCACTCACCTTCGACCCTAGTCTCCTTGGCCCACATAGTCAAGGAACCAAAGGGGGGCAAAGCCACTTTTGGGAGGGGTTCGCCCCTCTTATCTTCGAAACGATGAAGCGGAGTGTCGCACTATGCAACCATATTCACGAAGAATTCTTGACGTCTGCCAGCCGCCGCAATAGTTTGATCGGAAACCTCTGGCCGCAAAAAGGAGCGTTCGATGAAGCCTGCGACGCTGTTATTCTTCGTTCTCGCCGCGGCCCTGTTTGGCCTTGCCGTCCATTCTCGCGGACAGGCCCCGGCTCAGCCGCCTGAGGCCCTCACCGGATTCGACGATCAGAGCAACGGATTTTCCGATCCTGACCGGCGCAAAACCGATCAGAAATTCTTCGAAGAAATCGAGCATATCGCGCCTGATGGGCTCGGGCCCCTGTACAACGCGCAGTCGTGCCGTGAGTGTCATCAGACTCCAGTTGCGGGCGCGGCCAGCCAGGTGAGCGAACTGCGCGTGGGCCACGTGGACGCCCACGGGTTCTTTCAGAACCCGGAGATTCCGATCCACCATGGAGCAGAGGTGATCAAGGATCGTACTCTGGTGAATGACCGGGCGATTTGTGCTGAGATCCAGGAGCACGCCCCCGACACCGAGACCGTACGGACTACCCGGCTCACCACGAACACGCTGGGGGATGGTTACGTCGAAGCCATTGCGGATGAGACCCTGCTGAACATTCGCAAGCAGCAATGCCAGGCCTCGCACCGGAAAATCTGTGGACAGGCCGTGAAGGTACCCGTCCCCGAGAGCGAGGGACATGACCGCATCGGCCGCTTTGGCTGGAAAGATCAGCACGCCAGCCTGCTGGCCTTTGCCGCCGACGCCTACCTGAACGAGATGGGGATCACGAATCGCCTGCAGAAAACCGAGGTCACGACCATCTGCAATCCGCCGGTGACGACCACAATTCCGAACACCGATCCCACCAAAATCACCGAGCCCAACAGTTTGCCCGATCCCACCGACAACAACCTGGAAGACATTGACCATTTCACGAGCTTTATGCGCTCGCTGAAGGCGCCTGCACGCGATGAAACGGCAGCTGCCACTCCAGAGGCGAAACGCGGGGCAGAGTTGTTTACCAAGATCGGCTGCGCAACCTGTCATGTCGATACGATCGTGACCGGAAAAAGCCCGGCCAGTCCGGGAGGTCCGGGGCTGCACCCGGAAGCGGTCGAAAACCATGCCATTCATCCCTACAGCGACTTCCTTCTGCATAACGTCGGTACCGGCGATGGCATCGCGGTTGCGCTGGTCGAGCACTTTGGCCGCGAACGCGTCGAAAAGCGTTTCCGCGAAGAAAAGGCCGCGGGAGCCGAAGTGAAAGAGCTTGCTGGCAAGCCCGAAGACGAGTGCAGCGAAAGCTACCAGACCGCCATTGCCGAGGGAGAGAAGCATCCCAACCTGGTGCGCGACACCATGTGCGCTCGCGACAAGATCCGGACTGCGCCGCTTTGGGGACTGCGGCTTCGGTCTCGCCTGATGCACGATGGCGGCTCGGTACAGGTCGAGGAGGCCATCCGTCGCCACAGCGGAGAGTCCGCGAAGGTCACCGAGAAGTTCGTGAAACTGAAGTCCGCCGATCAAAAGGCGCTCCTGGTGTTCCTGCAATCGCTGTAGCGGCTTGAAAAGCGTAGGCCTGCGCATGCGGTTCGCTCTGCTCTTTCATCCGCTATGACGCCGCTATGACGCCGATTGACACCCGGTTCCGGCGGGCCCTAGACTGGGGCCAGTTACATTTGGGCACGATTGAGGACCCATGAGCTGGCTCCAAAACAAGTTTGAAAAGAACTTCATGATTTCCACGGTGGACTACGTCTTTAATTGGGCGCGGAAGTCCGCTGTGTGGCCGATGACGTTCGGTCTGGCCTGCTGCGCAATCGAGATGATCGCATCGTCCACCGCTCGGTTCGACATTGCGCGCTTTGGGTCGGAGGTGTTTCGCCCGAGCCCGCGCCAAGCCGACCTGATGATCGTTTCGGGTACGGTCACGCTAAAAATGGCGCCGGTAGTAAAGCGAATCTATGACCAGATGCCCGATCCGAAGTGGGTGATCTCGATGGGAGCGTGCTCCTCGGTCGGCGGCCCGTTCAATACCTACGCGGTGCTGCAAGGCGTCGACAAGATCGTGCCGGTGGACGTGTACGTGATTGGCTGCCCTCCGCGTCCCGAGAATCTCTTCTACGCGCTGCTCAAGCTGCAGGACAAGATCGACACCATGACCCTCGCCAGGAAGCCGACCGAAGTGCGGCTCGAGGAGAATATGGTGGAGAACTTTAAGCGACAGGTGATGATCGCGCAGACGCTTCAGCCGAAATGATCGCGTTCAGCCGCGCGCGTGAAGTGGGAGTCCGCCGTGGTCAAGCTGAGCGCAGCGAAGGATCTGTTTAGCTCTCAGCCCTTAGCTCTCGCCTTTAGCCCACACTGTGGAGCGACGGGCAGCCTGCCCTGAGCAAAGCCGAAGGGTCCTTGCCCGTCCATTCCGAGCTATGCTGTGCACCTGGCGCTGGGCGAGCGTGAGCGAGTGCAAATCGAGAAGCGATTGGTTCCTGTGCAGCCATGCCTTTCGTAAAGATCGCCTCCCAATCCGAGCTTCCCCCCAATCACGAAGCCAAAGAGTTCCCTTGCGGCGACAAGACAATTTGTGTCGCCAATGTGAATGGGACAATCACGGCTATGGACAACGTGTGCCTGCACCGGGGCGGCCCGCTGGGGCAGGGGGTCATCGAGAAGGGGAAGGTGGTATGCCCCTGGCACGGGTGGGCTTGGGATCCGAAGACCGGGCAGGCGGTGCACAACCCGAATGCGAAACTCGCCCTGTATCCTTTGAAGATTGAGAATGGCGACGTACTGATTGAACTCTGATCGTCCGTCGAGGGCAAGGCTCCAGGGCGCGGATTCAGAACCTGTATCTCCCAGGCTACGTCTGTTGTGAATAGCGTGGCTTACGGCACGCCGACGGCCGGGACGCCCGTCGCTCCACCATCGCTTACCCCAAGTATCCGAGGAACCTTCCGGGTTGACTTTCAAAGCTTGGGAATACCTGTTCTAATTTTGGGTTGCCCAGATGTCGCGACACCGCCTCGCCGAGGACTCGCCGGAAATCAGTCGTCACGGCCAGGTCCCGGCCTTCGTAGAGTTGCGACTGCTCTAGGCCGGGCCACTGACCGTACACCTTGCCGCCCTTCACTGGGCCTCCCATGACAAACATGACGTTGGCGTGGCCGTGGTCCGTCCCGCGGTTGCCATTTTCGCGCGCGGTGCGGCCGAACTCCGACATGGTCACCACCACCGTGTCCTCTCCCAGGTCGCCGAGGTCGATCCAGAAAGCGGAGAGCGATTGCGAGAAATCGCGCAGGACGTTTGCGATCTGGCCTTGCGTGCTGCCTTCGTTGACGTGGTGATCCCACCCGCCGATGTCGGCGAATGCGACCTGCACGCCGAGGTTGGCCTTGATCAACTGGGCGAGTTGCTTCAGGCTGTCGCCGAATCGTCCTCGCGGGTAGTCCGCGGCTGCGGCCGGCTTGTACTTTCCCGGATCGGCCGCCTTGAGCATCTTCACCGCATCGAAAGTTTCCTGGCCGGTGCCGTGGAGCACGGAGTCTACCGACTGGTCGTACATGGCTTCGAAAGTGTTCGCGATCGGCATCGCGTTGGGGTTGCGTCCGCCTACTCCAAAATCGTTGATGTTGTTTACGGCCACAGCGCGCTCGACGCCGGTCAGGATGCGTGGCAGAGCAGGGCCAAGCGCGATCGCTCGAAATGCGGATTTGTCGGCGGAGTCAGGTAGGGAATGCAGGGCCCGGTTGAGCCAGCCGTCCGAGGTGGCTTTCATGCCCGGAGTGCCGGATTCCATAAAGTCCTGCGCGTCGAAGTGCGACCGTGTGGGATCGGGCGAGCCCGCGGCGTGCACAATCGCGAGTTGCCGCTGATTCCATATTGGCTGCAGTGACGCCATGGAAGGATGCAGTCCGAAGAAGCCGTCGAGGTCGAAAATGTCCTTGCGTGGAATGTTGATGCTCGGACGCATGGCATAGTAAGCCCGCTCGCCGTGCGGCACGACGATGTTCAAGCCGTCGGCGGCGCCGCGCTGGAAAATCACGACCAGGCGCTTGGCCCTCGCGCCTGGCTCGGCCATGCCGAATGCAGCCCGAGTCAGAAAGCTTGGAATGGCAGCGGTACCGACAACGGCAAGGGCGCTACTGCGAAGAAATATGCGACGCGTGATCGACATAGGTAAGACCTCAGTTGTCCGTTCTCGCTTGTCAGTTGTCGGTCTGCGATGCGTGCCGGCTTCGAGCTTCGAGCTGCGAGCTGCGAGCTTACAGACACATCCAGCGCATCGCGTGCCGACCCTTATCTCCTCTGAAACTCCGGCGAGCCTAAAATCAGGCCGGCGATTGTTCCCGTACTTGAAGCCAGCGGCGACACCTTCTCGTTTTTGTGCGCCGCAGACGGCTTGGCCGCCGCTTGCGCGCCCGTTGGGTTCTCCAATTCCCTGAGGATGGCGTCGTGCGTCTGTTTCGAGACCTCTCCGGCGAGCAGCGAAGCCTCTAAAACGGCCAATGCCTGTTGTGGATCCGGCGTAACCGATGGGTTGGCGTTGGCCGGAGTGCCTGCATTGACCAAGGCGCCCGTATCTACCTGCACTCCCTTTATCTTTCCGGACATGAGCGCGAGCGAAAAATTCATTCTACCCAGCAGGGCGGAGGAATTTACCCACGCATCCGACTTCATGGAATAACCGGTTGGAGGCTGCATCCCGTAAAGAGGCATGCCCAGCGTGTTTAGTTGACGAGCGAGCGGCAGGGCGTCAGAAACGTCGGCTCCCGTGGCGCGCACCGCTGAGACCAGGAATTCGAGCGGCGTTTTCATCTTCGCACGGTACACGTCGTCGCTCCAGAACTCGGGCGACCTAAACATGGTTTTCAGCACTTCGCGGATGTCACCGTCTTTCTTCAGGAAGGTCTGCGCCATGTCGTCAATGAGCGCCGGCGGCGGATCGTCAGAAACGAAGCGCATCGCGAGCTTGGTGCTGATGAAGCGCGCGGTGGAGGGATGGTGCGCCAGCAGGTGCAATACCTCCATCCCCTCTTTTTCCCCATGCTGCTTGATCTTATGGCCCAGCGCGATCTTGCTGCCCGGTTCGTGCATCCGCTCTTCAAACTTGAACCCGCCACCCTTTTGCGGCTGCTCGATGGTCCAGCCAGTCAGCACGCGCGCCACCTCGGTGACATCTCCCTGCGTGTAGCCGCCATTCACGCCCAACGTGTGGAGTTCCATCAGTTCGCGGCCATAGTTCTCGTTGAGCCCGCTATTACGCTTTCCTTTGCCCTTAGCCTGGTTTGGATAGGGCGGAAAACGTCCGCGCCGCCGGCGAGGATAGGGATTCTTGCGGATGCCAAGCCCTGCATCCGAGTCCGGACCCACGCTCAGCCAGTTGTCGAGGTAGAACAGCATGGCG
>Ga0307475_10001060_pt1 | contig 16464 bp, 12 predicted proteins | sample atmos_gasesECM1C_FD_203317 | JGI IMG/M metagenome (GOLD analysis project Ga0307475, IMG submission 203317) | Hardwood forest soil microbial communities from Morgan-Monroe State Forest, Indiana, United States - atmos_gasesECM1C_515 | ecosystem: Environmental > Terrestrial > Soil > Temperate... | reverse complement strand
GGAGCTCGATGAGCTCAGCGTCAGAGTGCGCCGCTCCGAAGACGCCCGCATCGCCTACGAACGCAACAATCAGATCTGGCTGGTCGGTGACACCAGCGATAAAGGCAACGTCACCACCGCGCGGCTCGTCGATTTGAACAAAGAACTGACCGACGCGCAGAGCGATAGCCTCAAAAAGCAGGCTCTGTACGAATTCGCCAAAGCGGGGGAGTTGGATGCTGTGCCACAACTCCGGGATAATACGGTTCTGCAGGATATGCAGAAGAAAGAGGCCGATCTCTCCATTCAATACACCGACGCTGTCAATCAATATGGGCCGAATTTCCCTAAGGTACAGCGGATGCAGGCGCAAATGAAGACCTTAAATGAGCAGATGGCGCGCGAACGCAAGGGCATCATTGCCCAGCTTGAGAGCGATTATCGCGAGGCCAAGCAGCATCAAGACCTGCTGAGCCGAGCCCTCGATGAGCAGAAGGCCGAAGTCAACGTGATGTCCGAGAAGATGATCCAGTACAACATTCTCAAGCGCGAAGCCGAGGGCAACAAGGCGCTCTACGACAGTTTAGAGACCAAGCTGAAGGAGGCGCAGATCTCTACCGGGTTGAAGTCCTCGAACATCCGGATTGTGGATCCCGCAATGGTTCCGTCGACACCTGCGCGGCCCGCCAAAACACGCAATATAGCCCTGGCGTTTCTCGTTGGCCTGGTGGGCGGCATCGGGCTCGCACTTCTCCGCGAGTATCTGGACAACACGGTGAAGACCCCGGACGATGTGGAAACATTGGTGCGCCTGCCTTCTCTCGCGGTTGTGCCGGCCTTCGGACCTGAGGTACCTTCGGTCAAGCGTCACGGATTATTTAAGACCGTTTCGACCAATGGTAACGAAAAGCGAATTGAGCTGGTTGCCCAGCACCTGCCCAAGTCGCAGACGTCAGAAGCGTTTCGCGCCCTTCGGACCGCAATGCTGCTCTCCCGCCCGGATCATCCGCCACAGGTTATTCTGGTGAGTAGTGGACTCCCGCGCGAGGGAAAAACGACGGTGGCAGCGAATCTCGCGGTCACTTTGGCACAACTCGGCGACAACACCATCCTCGTGGACGCAGACTTGCGCAAACCTGGCGTCGGCCGGCTGCTCAACCTGGGCACGGGCAAGTATGCGGGCTTGAGCTCGTATCTCGCCGGTGTTTCGACGTTGGACCACGTCAGCGTACCCCACCCGTCAATCCCGAATCTTACGGCGATTCCCACGGGACCACTCCCGCCAAATCCCGCCGACCTTCTGTCTTCGCACAAGCTGGCCGAGACCATCGCCGAATTGCGGGCCAAATACAAATTCGTGGTCATTGACTCGCCACCGATTATGGCCGCCACGGATGCCGTGATTCTTTCCGTTCAGGCAGACGGCGTGTTGCTCGTCGTGCGCAGCGGTGAGACGCCCAAAGCAGCGTTTACCCGCACCTGTGACCTGCTCACAAGTGTGAAGTGCCATTTGCTGGGGGTCGTGCTGAATGCCGTGGATTCGAGTGCTCCGGATTATTACTACTCCTATCGGTATTATCCCTATTCTTACGGCTACGGCCCTCAGGAAACCTTGGAGACGTCTCACGAAGATTCACCCACTCGCGTTCCAGTCTCCCCTGCAGACTTTGACGATTCCGACAAGCTTTGAGGAGGTTCTGTTGCGATATCTGGTCACGGGCGGTGCTGGATTTATCGGTTCTCATCTCGCCGAACGGCTGCTCGAGAGAGGAGAAAAGGTCATGCTCCTCGATAACCTCTCCACCGGCAGCATGGAAAACATCCGCCACTTGAAGGGTTCCGAGAATCTCGACTATCACTTAGACGGTATTGAAAACCGGCAACTTCTTGCAGAACTCGTGGATGACGCCGATGTCATCGTGCATTTCGCTGCCGCCGTGGGTGTAAGGCTCATTGTTGAAAGCCCGGTGCGCACGATCGAGACCAACGTCAACGGGACACAGCTGATCCTCGAAGCCGCCTCGAAAAAGAAGAAGCTTCTTCTGCTGGCCTCCACGTCCGAAGTCTACGGAAAGAACACCCAAGTGCCTTTCCGCGAAGACGCCGACCTCGTTCTCGGCCCCACAACGAAAGGGCGCTGGAGCTATGCGGCTTCGAAGGCGCTCGACGAGTTCCTGGCGATTGCCTATTGGAAGGAGAGAAAGCAGCCGGTCATCGTGGCGCGCTTCTTCAACACAGTGGGACCGCGGCAGACCGGCCGCTACGGCATGGTGCTTCCGAATTTCGTGCAGTGGGCGCTCAAAAACGAGCCGATCGAAGTTTATGGGGATGGCAAGCAGTCCCGCTGCTTCTGCGATGTCCGTGATACCGTCGAGGCTCTCTTGCGGCTCGTTCCGCTCGAGCGTGCGGTTGGAGAGGTCATCAACATCGGCAACACCGAAGAAGTTACAATTGAGAATCTGGCCAAGCTGGTCAAACAGCGGACGGGCAGTTCCTCGCCGATTCACCATGTTCCCTACGATAAAGCGTACGAACCGGGTTTCGAGGACATGATGCGCCGCGTTCCGTGTATCGATAAACTTCACTCCTTGACCGGTTTCCGCCCCCAGAGCAGCCTCCCGGATACCATCGACCGGGTATCGGCCTACTACCGGCAGAAGGAAGGCCTTCTGGCCAACGCCGCGGCTCAACGTTCTAGAGCCTGATTTTAGTCTTAACCGAACTATAACGAACTTCCAGCGACTTGATTGGCACTTTCCTGTAGAATCCCTTGAAATGGGGGCGTCCCGGCCAGCCTTAGCGCCGCTTTCTGGGGCGGATTGATTCTCGATTGAACTTCCAAGTCCAAGTTGAGCAGGGCCGATACGAGCGCATCCTGCTCGTCATCTTTATTTTAACGCTTCCTCTGCTGAACCCCTGGGTCCGAGGGGATGGTGTCGGCTATTATGCGTACGCCCGCGCACCGCTCATCGAGCACAATCTGGATTTCACACGCGATTATCAATCGGCGAATGAGAGCTTTCGCGAAGGCCGCTGTGACGTGAACGGGCAGCCCAAGACGGAATTTCGCACCCGCACGGGACACCTCGACAACCATTTCACCGTCGGACCCGCGATGCTCTGGTCACCATTCCTTCTGGTAACCCATGACGGTGTTTTGCTCGCAAGAGCATTGGGATCCAAGACCCCGGCCGACGGTTTTTCTGCACCGTATCGCTATGCCATGGCCTTCGCTACAGGCCTGTACGGATTTCTTGCTTTGCTGCTCTCCTTTCGTCTGGCCCGCAAATACGTCGGGCCGACTTGGTCCTTCGTCGCAACTCTTGCCATCTGGTGGGCGAGCTCTCTCCCGGTTTACATGTACTTCAACACATCGTGGTCGCATGCCCACTCCGCCTTTATGGTTGCGCTGTTTCTCTGGTATTGGGACGCCACTCGCGATCACCGCGACCTAAGGCAATGGGTCCTTCTCGGACTGATCGCCGGTCTGATGCTCGATGTTTACTACGCAAATCTAATGATCATGGTGGTTCTTCTCGTCGAGGCATTGCCACAGTATGCCCATATTCTTCAGTCTGGCCGTCAGGCTTCTCCCTCCTTTACCCAACTTCTTGGCAGGCATCTTCTTTTTGCCCTCGTCGTCTTCCTGGTCATGATTCCGACTTTTGCGTCGCGCTGGGTCGTCTACGGCGGACCCTTTGAGACCGGGTATCCTTCTCTGCGAGGCTTCCTCTGGCGCGATCCCGTATTCTTCAGCGTCTTGTTTTCCGCCAACCACGGCCTGTTGGCGTGGACCCCGATTTTGACCCTCTCGATTATTGGTTTGGTTTTATTTGCGACCCGCATCCCTCGGGTCGGCGTGCCCATTTTGGCCGCCAGCCTGGCTTTCTATCTCTTCATCTCCTTTTACCCTTATTGGGCAGGGATTTCTTCTTTTGGAAATCGCTTCTTTCTCTCCCTGACGACGCTTTTCGTACTCGGGCTCGCCTTTCTGTTGGAGCGATTCGCCTCGCTCTTCGCTCGTCCCCGCATCGCTCTTTCTTTTGCTTCTGCCGCACTGGCCTGCTTTGTTCTCTGGAATCTTGGGCTTATCTACCAGTGGGGCACCCACCTCGTTCCGGCAAGGGGTCCCATTTCCTTCCACCAGGCTGCCTACAACCAATTCCACGTGGTTCCGACACAATTGACTGCGCATCTCCGCGCCTATCTTCTGCGGAGAGCCGAACTGATGCAGCAGATTGAAAAGCGCGATATCGAACAGATGAAGAACAATGCGCAGCCCTAGCTTTCAGGCTAGAATGATTCTTTCGCACTTGAGGTGCATTTCAACCCTGTTCCCGGTGCCTGGTTCTCTGACAATGGCGGGAGTACAGTTCGCTTTCCAAACGACTTGCGCTTCATGGCTTCGGTGACTTCCAATCCAAGAGTAGCAGCGCCGCTGGCGCCCCACGCCGCCACTTCCGGTACCATCCGGATTGAACCGCCAAGCGGCTGGTTTGAGTTGCGCCTCGAAGAACTCTGGGAGTATCGCGAACTCCTCTACTTCTTCGTCTGGCGCGACGTCAAGATTCGCTACAAACAGACTGCCATTGGCATCCTTTGGGTCGTCATTCAGCCGCTGCTTACCATGCTCGTTGCCTCTCTTTTCTTCGGCAGGCTTGCAAAGCTCCCCTCTCAGGGTCTGCCTTATCCTGTCTTTTGTTTCGCTGCGCTCGTCCCGTGGACCTACTTTTCCGCTGCCCTTTTGTCCGCCACGAGCGTCATGGTTGACAATCAGCGCGTCATCACCAAGGTTTATTTCCCTCGTTTGATCCTGCCTTTCTCCGCTGTCTTGTCGGGCCTTGTGGATTTGGCGATCGGTCTCGTGGTGCTGCTGATTTTCGCGTTCGCCTTCGGCATTCGGCCCACCGTAACGGTGCTCCTTGTTCCTCTGTTCATCTTGCTTGCCGTCCTCACCGCTCTCGGAGTCGGCCTTTGGCTGTCCGCGCTTAACGCTCTCTACCGTGACGTCAAGTACGTAACCCCATTCCTCGTCCAGTTCTGGACTCTGGCTTCTCCCGTCTATTACTCGAGCAACATGGTTCCCGAGCGCTATCGCTGGATTTATGGGCTCAACCCCATGGCGGGTGTGATCGACGGTTTTCGCTGGGCCCTTACCGGGACCGGCCATCCCCCGAGTTCCAGCCTGTTTGCCTCGACCACGATGGTGCTTCTGCTGGTCCTCGGCGGGCTAGTCTTTTTCAATCGCATGGAAGGGAGCATCGCGGATCGCGTATGAGCGCAGTGGCCATTCAGGTTTCCGGAATAAGCAAACGCTACCGGCGGGGCATGGCCGCCACTAGCGGCTTGCTGCGGGATTCTCTCGCCTTGGCTTTTCGTTCCCCCCTGAGATTGCTGCGGCGGGAGCGAACTGAAAACTTCTGGGCTCTAAACGATGTGTCTCTCGAAGTCTGCGAGGGGGAGGTCCTGGGCCTGATTGGCCGCAATGGCTCCGGCAAGACCACACTTCTTAAAATCCTCTCGCGCATCACGCGCCCAACCGCCGGCTGGGCCGAAGTTCATGGCCGTGTCGGCAGCTTGCTCGAGGTCGGCACCGGTTTCCACCCGGAGCTTACCGGCCGCGAGAACACTTATCTAAGCGGCGCTATTCTCGGCATGGGCAAGCAGGAAATCACGCGCAAATTCGATGAGATCGTTTCCTTCGCCGAACTCGAGAAATTCATCGACACCCCCGTCAAGCATTACTCGAGCGGCATGTACGTCCGTCTGGCCTTTGCGATTGCCGCTCACCTCGAGCCCGAAATCCTCCTCGTGGACGAAGTCCTGGCGGTCGGCGATATCAAATTCCAGAAAAAGTGTCTGGGAAAAATGGGCGACGTCGCGCGCGCCGGTCGCACGATTATCCTCGTCAGCCATCAGCTCAATCAGATCCGCCGCTTGTGCCAGCGCGCCGTCTGGGTCGATGGCGGCCTCGTTCGTCAGATTGGGCCCACTCCTGAAGTCGTGAGCGCTTACGAATCCGCCATGAGCTCCCCAGACCGGACTTCCGGCCGAGGCGCTTCTTCGCGTAGCCAGAAGGCTCGATTTCTTTCCTGGCGGATCCAGAATTCGTATATCGATTCCACGCATCGGCTCGAATCCGTCGGCCCAGTTTCGTTTTCCTTCCAACTGGAGGTTCATTCGCCGATACGCTTTGCCCATCACGGCATTGCCTTGTTTGATTCCGAGCGTCGCCTCATGTGGGCGCAGTCCTCCGACGACATTTTGTTTGACCCTGGTATTCACGAATTGACGTATTCGTTCCCTTTTCTCCCCCTCTGCCCCAGGTCCTATAATTGGCAACTCAGCCTATGGGACGATTCCGGGAATGTCGACCTCTGGGAAGCGCTTCCGGAGTTAATCGTCGCCGCGCCGAACTACCAACATGCGAAGGATGAATGGAATGGCATGCTCAACCTGCCCACCTCTCTTAGCATCACATCGAAAGGATAGTCCTTGAGCTCTCCCTGGGTTTTCGATCAAACACACTACGACGCGCTCAATGCCGCGCGGGGACATACCGTCCGGCGTCTTTTGCCCGAACTCAAACAGCGACTCAATCTCAAGACTGCCCTCGACCTCGGCTGTGGCCTGGGTTATTATGCAGAAATCCTCCATAGCTTCGGGTTCGAGGTTCTCGCTGTCGACGGCCGCGCCCAAAACATCGAAGAGGCCAAGCGCCGTTATCCTCACCTGAATTTTCAAGCGATCGACGCGCAGGATCCTGCTCTCGCCAATCTTGGAAAGTTCGACCTCGTTTTCTGTTTCGGCCTGTTCTACCACCTGGAAAACCCGTTTCGCGTTATCCGCAGTATTGCGGAAATGGCCACACACTTGGCCTTACTTGAAGGGATTGTGTACCCCAGCCCGGAACCCGCGATGGTCTTGATGGACGAAAATAATGGGGTCGATCAGGGCTTGAACTTCGTGGCCTTCTATCCTTCGGAGCCTTGCCTCGTCAAGATGCTCCATCGTTCGGGATTTTCGCACTGCTACAATCCGGACCGCATGCCCGCTCACGATGAATATCAGACCGGACGGAATGGGTTTCGGCGGCGAACCGTCATCGCGGCATCAAAGTCACCTGTCGAAACGCCCGCGCTCACACTTTCACCAGAGCAATCACTGGAATTCAGCCCTTGGGCGATGACGCCTCTCTTTCCTGCTCGCGGACGCACAGCTAAGGCCTACGGTTTTGTTGATCGCGTGTTGAACGCTAAGGCCCGCCGCGCAAATCGTCACTAAACTGGTTCTCGAGTCGATGCCAAAAGTCTCATGCTGACTTTTTTCTCCACCCGAAGCCCTTTCGCAGTCACATGGACGTGATCCAGCGCAATGCATGGCGCAGTTGGCAGCGCGTCCATCCTGACGTTGAAATTCTTCTGTTCGGCGACGATGCGGGCGCCGCCGAAGTCTGCGCTGAACTCGGGATTCGCCATGTTCCGAAAGGCCGCACGAGCCCCAACGGCACAAAATACCTTACCGGCATCTACGATCACGCCCAGGAGCTCGCCCGCGGGCTCCTCCTTCGCCAAATTCCCGAATTCCTGATTGGTTGCCCGGGCTGGGACAATTGGCTTCTCTAGTTTGCCCGCTCGACTGGTGCGCAACTGATCGATGCCTCTGCGATGATACGCGCTGTTCACCAGAACCACGACTATGAGTATCACCCGAAGGGCATAGAAGGCGTCTGCCAGGATGAGGAGGCCCTGCGCAACTGGCGCGTCAGGAGGTGGCGCTGCGCTCTCCTTCAAACCGAACGCGTGCCTCATCGGCCGAGTCACAGTCAGCAGGGGATGCCATAGCCTGATCCACCCCACGGATCGCAGTTTCCTGATCACTTCGCGGAATTGCCGCTTCGCGGGTGCCAGCCAGTAAAATCGATTCTCCTCAATTCCCTCTCGAGTCAGCCGAAATGGGGCGTCTTCAATGGTTGCGAGCCGGGTATCCGCGGCGGACAACGAAAGCATTGGATGGATCAGTCGCTGCAACAACTTGCTCGCCAGTTGAACCGTGAATCGGGGAGTAACCGAGAGGGACGCCCGGTGAAAAAAGCTTGAATTTGCTGCTATTCTCTTAGTTAGTGCTCCAGGCCGCCGATAGGGGAACATGCTGACTCTCTTGTCCACCCCAAAGCCTTTTCAGGGCCACATTGGTGTCATTCAGCGCAACGCCATAAGTAGCTGGACGCGTCTGCATCCTACTCCGCAGATCTATCTCTTCGGGGACGAACCCGGAACCACCGAGATTTCAGCTGAGCTGCACGTTCACTATCTCGTCGACATCGCCCGCAATGAATTTGGCACTCCCCTTCTGAATGACCTCCTCCTGCGTGCGCGCGAATTTGTATCAACGCCGCTGCTCTGCTACGTCAATTCTGACATTATCCTCCTTCAGGAATTCCTCGAAGCGATCGGTCATGTGCACGGAGTCTTCCGTCGTTTTCTTGCAGTGGCGCACCGCCTTAACATCGACCTCCAGGACCCTCTCGATTTTGCAGCCGATGGCGAAGAAAGACTCCGTCGCGAGATTTTGCCCCGCGGCGCTTCCGGCGACCACACGGCTATCGACTTTTTCGTCTTTTCCCGCGACGCTTATCTGGACGTCCCGCCGCTCGCGCTTGGTCGCGCGTGGTTCGATCAGTGGCTCATCAAAGAAGCGCGCCGCCTGAAGATGCCTGTCGTCGATATCACCCAGGTCGCGCCCGCCATTCACCAGAATCATGCCTATGCGCATATCGCGGGAGGCCAGAAGGGCGCCTACTGGGGCGAAGAAGCCTTGCGCAGCCTGGCTATTTACGGCGGCAGGCCTCACGCGTTCACCTTGCTCGATGTTACCCACGAGCTCACTTCGACCGGTGGAGTGCGACGTGTCCGCTTCCGGCGCGAAAGGCACCAGGCTCGCCAGTGGTTGTGGCAAAATCTAGTTCTGCGCACTGCTTCCGCTCGGGCCAAACTAGGCCTGCGCCGCAGAAGCGCGGAAAACACCGGCGCTCGCGCGAAGTCCTAATTCTTTGGGGCGAGCCGCCGATAAGCTAATTTTGTGCAGAGGACGGATGAAACGCGCCATCATTACTGGCATTACTGGGCAGGACGGTTCATATCTCGCAGAACTTTTGCTCTCCAAGGGTTATGAAGTGCATGGCATCATACGTCGTGCCAGCACTTTTCATACCCAGCGTATTGACCACATCTACGAAGATCCCAATCAGCCCTCCGTGAAGCTTTTCCTCCATTACGGTGACCTCTCCAGCAGCGAGTGGCTCTTGAATCTTATTTATAGCTACGCTCCCGACGAGGTTTATCATCTCGCCGCGCAAAGCCACGTGCGCGTGAGCTTTGATATGCCGGAGTACACCGGTGACATCACCGGTACGGGAACCACTCGGCTTCTCGAGGCCATTCGCCGCAGCGGATGCAAGACGAGGTTTTACCAGGCCTCTAGTTCGGAAATGTTTGGCTCCGCGCCTCCTCCGCAAAGCGAGACGACCCCATTCCAGCCGCGCAGCCCGTATGCCGCGGCAAAAGTCTATTCCTATTGGATGACGCGCATTTATCGCGAGGGGCACAAGCTCTTCGCGAGCAACGGCATCTTGTTCAACCACGAGAGCCCTCGCCGCGGAGAAACATTTGTCACGCGCAAAATCAGCCGCGGCGTCGCGGCGATTTTGGCTCACAAACAGAGCGAGCTTTTCCTTGGAAACCTCGACGCTAAACGTGACTGGGGGTATGCTCCCGAATACGTCGAAGCCATTTGGCAAATGCTTCAGCAGGGCGCGGCCGGCGACATGGTGCTCGGCACAGGCGAAGCCCACTCCGTACGGGAATTTGCCGAGGAAGCTTTTGCTTATGCCCAGCTCGACTGGAAAAAATACGTGAAGACCTCGGAGAGATATTTTCGGCCTTTGGAGGTGGATACCCTGATCGCTGATACCACTAAAGCCCACGAACAGCTCGGATGGCAGCCGCGGGTCCATTTCAAGGAATTGGTCGCGATCATGGTGGATGCCGACATGGAAGCGGCTGGGCTCACACCCCCGGGAAAGGGAAAGCTCATTCTTCAAGACAAGCTGGGCCAATGGAACCGCTGGCAGCAGTCCGTGACAAAGATGGTAAAGGCGCTTGAGGGATCGGCGACCCAACACTGAAAGGGCTCGATGGCATTTTGGGAAAATCTTCGCGTAGTCGTGAGTGGGGGCAACGGATTCCTGGGATCGTTCGTTGTCGAAAAACTGCGCTCAGCGGGATGTCGCTCGGTCTTTGTGCCCCCGAGCCACGGCTATGATCTCCGCGACGTCACCCATGTGCGCCGTCTTTTTCACGACGCTAAGCCGGACATTTTTATTCATTTGGCCGCCGTCGTAGGTGGCATCGCCGCCAATCGTGCTAATCCTGGACGCTTTTTCTACGACAACGCCATCATGGGCATTCACTCCATCGAAGTGGCTCGTCTTGCGGGCATTGAAAAGTTCGTTTGCGCTGGCACGATCTGTTCTTATCCGAAATTTACCCCGGTTCCTTTTCGCGAAGAATCGCTCTGGGATGGTTATCCTGAAGAGACCAACGCGCCCTACGGCTTGGCGAAGAAAATGCTCCTTGTTCAGCTCCAGGCTTACCGTCAACAGTATGGGATGAACGGCATTTATCTAACCCCCGTCAACCTCTACGGCCCTCGCGACAATTTTGATTTGCAGAGCTCTCACGTCATCCCGGCTCTCATTCGCAAGTGCTTGGATGCGAAGCAGGCCGATGATATCGCCGTTACCGCTTGGGGCACAGGAAATGCCACTCGCGAATTCCTATATGTAGAAGACGCTGCCGAAGCAATTCTTCTCGCGGCCGAAAAATACGATAAATCAGACCCCGTGAACCTTGGTTCTGGCGCTGAAATCTCCATCCGCGACCTGCTTCAAAAAATCTGCTTCCTGACCGGTTATTCTGGAGAAATTCGCTGGGATTTGACTCAGCCGGACGGCCAGCCCCGCCGCTGTCTCGATACCTCGCGCGCTCTCGCGGAGTTCGGCTGGCGCGCCAGTACGACTTTAGATCAGGGCCTGCGGAAGACCATCGACTGGTATCTGCAAAATAGTGCCAAGCTTCAGGCTCATTCTTCGGCATGAAGCTCAACACTATTCTCGTTACTGGCTCCAGCGGCCTCATTGGTTCCGAAGCCGTGGAGCATTTTGATCGTCAGGGGCACCACGTCCACGGTATCGATAACAACATGCGCGCCGTGTTCTTCGGTCAACCGGGCGACACCACCTGGAATCTCGAGCGCTTGCGACGCGCCACAAAACACTTCACCCATCACGATGGCGACATTCGCGACCGCATCGCCCTCGAAGCTCTTTTTCGCTCCCACCCCTTCGATCTCATCATCCACTGCGCCGCACAACCCTCCCATGATAAAGCCCGCGATATTCCCATCCTCGATTTCGAAGTGAACGCCCTCGGAACCGTGAATCTGCTCGAGGCCACCCGCCTGCATTGCCCCAACGCGGTTTTCGTCTTCCTCAGCACCAACAAAGTCTACGGCGATGCGCCGAACGAGCTTACCCTCAGGGAGCTGGACACCCGCTGGGACTATGCGCGGCCCGAGGATTTCAACGGCATCAATGAAAATTGCCGCATCGATCGCTCGCTGCACTCACTCTTCGGCGCCTCCAAAGCCTCCGCGGACCTCATGGCCCAGGAATACGGCCGCTATTTCAGCATGAAGGTGGGTATTTTCCGCGGCGGGTGCCTCACCGGGCCGTCACATTCTGGCGTCGAGCTGCACGGGTTTCTTTCCTACCTGGTAAAGATGGCCATCTCCGGCGGCACCTATTCCGTCTTCGGCTACAAGGCCAAACAGGTTCGCGACAATATCCACAGCTACGATGTTGTGCGTGCCATCGAGGAGTTTGCCGCCAATCCGCGCCCCGGGGAGGTCTATAACATCGGCGGCGGCCGCGAGAACAGCATCTCCATGCTCGAGGGCATTCACAGATGCGAACAAATCACCGGAAAGAAACTGAACTGGAAGTACGTGGACCAGAACCGCATCGGCGATCACATCTGCTACATCACGGACCTGGCCAGATTCAAGTCGCACTATCCCAATTGGAAGATCACAATTGGCCTCGACGAAATCTTCCGCCAAATCACCGCCGACCACACCAGACGCCTTGAGAGGATGGAGGCACGGTGAAAGTCACCGAAGGGTGGTCTCCATTCTTTGCGACGTCAGGCTGTGGGTGCGAGAAAACCGGACATGAGCCCTAGGTAACGAGTATGATCTCTGGCACACCCGTGACCAGAGTCTGGACCCTCGCATGATTAGACGCCCATAACTAATGACTTACAGTAATTACCATGAGGTACGCTCAATTGCCCGGCGACGCCGGCCAGGCTGCGGCCTTGCTCGATCTGTACTTCGCCATAGTGAGTGAATCCGCGAATCTGCCCTACACTTTCTGTTACGCGAAGCCACGAGGCGTTCCCGCAACAAAGCAGGCGTGAAAGCGAAGCATCATTTCTCCGATGACGTCCTGGCGGACTTCCACGAGAGCATGGGCGTATTCTTGCGGAAAACCATGTACCAGGTATCACCGAAAGTGCGTAAGAAGTCGAAGCACTGCTCTGCGGTTTCATAGAGACGGTACAGTCGCCTTCGTAGCGATTTCGAGGAGGACCCCCGATAGGCGGAATTGTTGGATTCCAGGGCCGAGCGCTCCAGGGTGAACCCGAGTTTGCCCATCATCAGGATCATTTCATCGGGTGTGTAGAGACGAATATGGCCAAAAGTACCATTTGCGTGCGCTACATATTCGGGAAGATTCAAGATGCTCTTCCCTCTTAGCAGTAGAATACGATTTTCCAAAGATGCCTGATTGGGAGAGGAAGTGATGAGAAAACCACCTGGGGCCATGACACGATGGATCTCCGACAATATGAAGCCGAGGCGTTCGAGGGGCAAATGTTCTAAGGTTTCTGAGAGAGTGGCCATGGAAAAGTGCTGGTCAGGAAATGGAAGAGATTCGTGGACAAAATCAGTTCCGACAAGTTTGCAATGGTAGTCTCGAAATGCCTGCAGAAAATCCGGGCGATTGAAGTAAGCACGGTCTGGGTGCTCGACGCCAGTCCAACGGATCTTTGGAAAGTAAAGGGCGAAGGGGAAGAGAAGATATCCGTAACCGCACCCGAGTTCCAAGCCTTCACCGGCGAACTCGGGACCAGCGACAAGTTGCGCGAGTGAGAGCAGGAGAGAAACGCGGCGGACGTCAGGGCGAAGGTGACCGCGTGTTGCCTTAGCAAACCCTTCGACTGAGGTATCGGGCGGAGAAAAATCGCCAAACTTCCGAAGACACTCGCAGATAATCGGTTCGACGATTTTCTCGATATCTTCCCGGATCATTGTTCGTCCAGATGGAATAACGATTGAATTTTAAGCTTCGGAGCTCCAGTTTGTCACCTCGAAGTTCAATGAATCCCTGCAGTTCAGACATAAGAGGGAGCAAGGCGAGCGGGTGGGGCCCTTCGGGCTGAGCGATAGGCTTCATAAGCGAGGAACGGATTCGAGGCGGGTCGCGGCCCTGATATCACGAGTCGCGAGAGCGAAAGAAAGCGTAGCCTTTGCCTGAGGGAGCGATAGATTTTCGAGCGCGCTTCTGGATGCGCAGTGAGCCTAGAGAGAGCGAGCGTGATCGGGCTGATGGGTTAGCCCGCGACGAAGTCGTCGTGTCTTGGCCAATATCTTTAGGAATCTTTAGGCGCGCCTCTTCCTTCAGCGTCAGCAACAACTCCTGATATTCAAGCGGAGCCAGCCGGGCCACATAACCTGGTAAAAGATCAAGATCACGGTCATCGTCGGCCGTAGCTGATCCAAGGCCCGCGCCGTGGTTTGCGGATTGAATTCCGGTCGTCGGATCCGCTGCCAGTACCACTGCTGCAAACTGTACACCAGCAACACAAACACCACTTGATTGACAACCAGGGAAAGCCTTCGCGAGGTGAACCCGGCTAGATCGGAAAAACATTTCAGCTGCCGATGTCGCTCTTCAATGCCCGTGCGCAGCCGATATTCCTCACGAGTGGCCAGGGACTCGGGGATAGCAGCGGTATCGAGCGCTCCCGGTGACCGTCACGGTCGCTCTCGCGATTGACCACCACATGGATCGGCACCGGGCAAGTGCTCAACGTTCGCAGGTCCATCACCGCCGCTACTTCGCTGCGTGCCTGCTCCGGGGGCGGCGTTCCCGTCGGGCTCGCCTTGCGGAGTTTCTGCACTTCCTGCGTTTTCTGCGCTGCCTCGGCTTTCTTCTTGACCAAGGTGCGTTGGCGCGCCTCTTCCGGTTTACGAATCCCTTCCGGTCGGTGCACGGGGACCGCCGGCGCACGAGAGGCACGAGCCGACAGCGGCCGACTTCCGCCGACCTGATGGCCCAGGAATATGGCCGCTACTTCGGGATGAAAGTCGGCATCTTCCGCGGCGTCTGCCTCACTGGACCATCTCATTCCGGCGTCGAGCTTCACGGCTTTCTTTCCTATCTCGTGAAGGTGGCCATTTACGGCCGCATTTATTCCGTTTTCGGTTACAAAGCAAAACAGGTCCGCGACAATATTCACAGCCACGACGTGGTCCACGCCATCGAGGAATTTGCCGCGAATTCCCGACCCGGTGAGGTCTACAACATGGGCGGGGGCGCGAGAACAGTATTTCGATGCTGGAGGCCATCGCCAAAGTCGAGCAAATGACCGAAAAAAACTGACCTGGAAGTACGTAGAGCAGAACCGGACTGGCGATCACATCTGCTATAATTCCGACCTGAGGAAGTTCAAGTCGCACTATCCGAACTGGAGCATTACCATCGGCTTGGACGAAATTTTCCGGCAAATGATCGCCAACCACACGACCCGACGAGCGCCGGAGCGGCATGAGCCGATTTGCTAATTCTTATTGATAGGCTCCAGAAGGTAGACGCGTTGACTGTCCGCTTCGAAAACCAGAACTAGGCCTGGAGTGCCCGGCTTGACTTGGAAGCTAGACACCTCCGAGTTCACGTCCAATACATGCGACACATCTAGTTGATGCGCAAGCACCTCTGCGAGTGCTTGCGAACTATCTGGTGCCCCTGGAAGAGTCCGCTCGCCCCACTGTCCGATGGGTTTTATATAGTCTTTGTCAGAGTAGTAGGGTGGCACGCTGCGATCCAGAATCAAAACTCGGCGGACTCGATTGTCACGATTTATAAATTCAAAACTGGCGAGATAAGGGATAGTCGCTTGACGCCGGAGCGCCGCATAATGCGGAGAGAACACGGACTTGACCTCGTCCATGTTCGCCCTGAGGATCATAAACAAGCCGTACGAAAGCGATATGAGAACAACCAAGCTAGCCAAACGCCTAGAGGAATTCCGTCCCCAGGTTAGAACAGCCTGCCACCCTAGACCCGCAAATACTGCCATTAAAACGTATACGTCGATCAGAAAGCGGGATTCCTGTTGCGTCTCGAACCAGGCAAATGTAAGAAGAAACGCCAAAACCACCAGCAGCTTGACGGTCGCCTTATTACGGAACGAGCAGATACCAATAGGGCCAAGTGCAATTGGGCATAGTCCTATACCACCCGCGCCATGAAAATTGGAGGTGTGATAAGTGAGGTTGAAAGGGAGAAGCAGGAATGCGAAGAATCCACGACCCAGTCCAGCACCCCTTTCTCGAATGTACGCATGAAATTTCGACATTGCATCCGCAGAAAGATATCTCGGCGAACAGAACAAGTTAGCGCCGGGCAACTTATAGCCGGGCGGAGGCGGGTAGATTGGACATCCCAACAGCATCCAATTCCGTATGTAATAAGGCGAGCCGATCAAGAACGCAATTACAAGGGCCAGGACGACCTTTGCACCGAGGCCGTGAAGATTCCCGTTGCGGTCGAGGTTCGAAAGAACAACGCACCCCATGAGAACCGGAACGACCAATAAGGCCGTATATTTCGTTCCGATCGCAAATCCGCTAAGCATCCCGACGAGGGCCCATTCTGGGGATTTTTGTCCGTCCAATCCAATCCTGATGGCCGCAATTACAAAGGCCGCAAAGATCGCATCCACAAAGCACCGGTGTCCCCCTGCATATACAGCAGGCATTGTTGCGACAAGAGCGGCCACCCACCACGCTCCCGTGTGGCTGGTGCCGCATCGAATCGCTAATGAGCCCGCAATGGCCAATAGCAAGCCGAAGGTCAGAAAACTGGAGAAATCAGGTGCTCTGCTGCCTCCGATGCTCCAGAGGGTTGCAAAGAGCGTTTCTGGAATCTGCGGAAAGGCCGTGGGGCTGTTGTCCGGGACCGGACGGATGATGCCGTTGCGGAGCCAAACCTTCGGTCCAAGTAGGTGATACGCTACCGCGTCGTTGCCCCAATCGCCCGTGACTTCAGCCAGCCCGGAAATTGCGGTGAACAGCAGA
>Ga0307475_10001059_pt1 | contig 16473 bp, 12 predicted proteins | sample atmos_gasesECM1C_FD_203317 | JGI IMG/M metagenome (GOLD analysis project Ga0307475, IMG submission 203317) | Hardwood forest soil microbial communities from Morgan-Monroe State Forest, Indiana, United States - atmos_gasesECM1C_515 | ecosystem: Environmental > Terrestrial > Soil > Temperate... | reverse complement strand
TATGTGGCTGATCTGGATCGGTGTCGCCCTGCTGCTGCTGCACCTGGCCGGCATCGGGCCGTTCGCCGACATGAAGTGGTACTGGTGGGCCCTGCCGTTCGGGCTCGCGGTGATCTGGTTTGAGGTCATCGAGCGGACCTTCGGATTGGATCGCAAGAAGGGCTTCGACGAGATGGACCGCGCCAAGCGCAAGCGGATCCAGAAAGCGCTCGGCGACCACGGCCAGAAGGGAAGGGCGCGACGCTAGCCCGTTGACTTGCCGGCCGGCGGTCGAGAAGCGTCGCGCGCAGGCCGGGTTGCGAGGACGCGCTTGTAGGTTGCACCATAAGCTGCAAGTCGCCGTCACGAAAGATCAGTGACTTGCGAATCGACCGCACACCATAACCTGCAAGTTTTTCCCCCATAAAATGCAAGTTTCCGACGGAATTTACGCATAAGCTGCAAGTTTCCGCGGCGTGCGGGCCCTTTTCGTTTGGTGGCCTCCCCGACCACCGCACGGACACGCGCGAACGGCGCTTGGGCGGTGTCCTTGGTCGTTTTATACAGAAGCCACCAGGTCGTGAGGAGCGTCCTGGGCGGTCTAAGGCCCCGTTCGGGACCAAAGTGAGCACGCATGGCGTTCGGCACGGCAATCGAGCACCGGGTTCCTGCCCTCTATCACTGGCAGCCCTTTACCCCGGCCAACGCCCATTGGCTGCGGCAAACGATTGGGACCAAGGCCATCTACTGTCCGAGTCCATCGAAGTTCAACGACCCATGGGACTGCAAGCCACACTTCAACACGACGGTCCGGGACGACCCGACGGAAAACGAACGGCACGTCGAGTTCGCCGAGCGGCAATTCCGAAAGAACGACCCGCCGCTGCCAGAAGGCGAAATCGCACGCCGGAAGCAGGTGGTGCGAACGGACCGTACTTTTGCTGCCGGCCTGATAGAGCAGATGTCGGACGCCATGGCGCCGGCGATTGCCGACCGCTACCGCGTTTACTGCCTGGGCACCGACCCGACGAACATCTTAATGTGGTCGCATTACGCTGACAGCCACCAGGGCGTATGCCTGGAGTTCAGTGCTCGAAACGAGGTGATGTGCGGGGCCTTGAAATGCGAGTACCTGGCCGACTTCCCGATGATGAAGGTCTACTCGGACGACGAACAGGACGCCATCCGGATACTGCGCTTCAAGGCCAGGGCCTGGGAGTACGAGGACGAGTATCGGCTTATCGCGCAGGAAGGCTCCAAGGCGGTTCCGGCCGACACCCTGATGACTGACAACAGCCTCCTGCAACTACCGGCAGGCGCGCTGACTGCGGTCATCGTGGGCTGCCAGGGGAACTACAACGAGGTGCGGGCGCTGGTGCAGGGAATCGACCCGGGCGTGGCCGTGAAGCGCGCGGTGAGGGTGCCGAACAAGTTCGCGCTTCGAATCGAGGGATAGGGCGTGAAGTTGAGCAACGCACTCTTTCAACAAGAAGGCGTCGGATACGGCGCCTTCCTGTGCGGCGGACGACAAAACGGTCAATAGCTGGGGTCACTCTGCCATGTTGTTAGCCCGAGGACATTTGCAACGAACACAATAACAACGCAAGCGCCCCCCGTGATAACGCTTGCGGTAAATACCGCGCTCCAAGGGCCGGCCACGCTACTGGTCCCCAGCATGAAAGTACAAGCATCCACGGCAAAGGAGATTCCAAAGACACCAAATACAAGTTTTACCCAAGGTCTTATGATTTTCTTGTTCATTTGTTTATCCACTTAGGACACAACGTATATTGCACGCAGCCGATTGTTCCGCCCGCCGCGCCACCGCCGAGTCCGGCCCTGCCACCAGAACCTGCAGCCGCCGCGACACTACCTTCTTTATCCACGGTAACCTGGACTGAACCAATCAGCCCATCACTTAATGTGCCAAATCCACCAGCGGAAGGCGTCACCCCGGTGCATAAAGGCCCGTTTGAGGCTGTTACCGCTCCTGTGAGTGCTGCCATTTCGCCCCACCCGGCAGTAGCACATTGCGTGGCGTAAACGCATTTCATGCCGTCAGTGTCAATTGCAAATCCGCCTTCGATGCTGTTACCCAATGGCCCATAGTGGTAAGCGCCATTGAAGCCAACGTTGACTGCAATCGTTGGCTTCGATGACCAAATTATCGGTTGGGTCCTAGCTTGCTGTGCGGCATAGCCCTGTGCCTGTTGCAACGTAATTCCTGGGGAAATCGGGAAAGGCCAAAGCCCGTAAGGGTCAGAGTTGGCTTCTGGATTTCCGCCGACGTAGTTATAGGTGTTCAGCCCACCCGCAAGTCCAATCGGGTCGCTCTGCGCGTAGCGGCCCGTCTGCGGGTCGTATTCGCGCCAACCGTTGTGGTTCCACCCCGTCTCGACGTCGTAGTACTGGCCAGCAAAGCGCAGGTTGTACGTGAATGTCCCCAGCCCGCTCGGGTTCTGGTTGGGTGGCACGGGACCGAACGCCTCGCCATCCCAGGTCCATACCGGTGTGCCAGCAGCGTTCACGATGGCCCGCGGTGCGCCCAGGTGGTCCGGTTCGGTGTAATACGCGACCCCGTTCACAAAAACCGCCACCGGCGTATCGCCCAGCCACACCGTCTCTTCGAGCGCGTTGCCGCTGGCGTCGTACTCACCGATGAGGTGACCGGCCAGGTCGTAGGCGAAGTTCGTCACTCCCGTGCCGTTGGAGCAAGCTGCAGACTGCTTCTGCAGCCGCTCGCCCCATGGGTCGAAAAGGTTCGTCAGTCCCGGGGAGACCTGCAGCTCGCCGTCCGCCGCGTAGACGTAGTTCGCCGTACCGCTGCAGCTGTTCGAGGCGCCGACCGTAGCTGGCGTGCCGTCCGCGTTGTACCCGTAGACGCCGGCGCCGGGCATCGGTCCGCCGATGGGCAAGCCTCCGGTCATCAGCAGGCGATTGCTGGCCGAGTCAATGCCGAAGCTGTGGGAGGAAAGGCCCGTGACGCCGGTGGCGGAATCCACCGTCTGCGTCAGCCGGTCGTTCGTGTCCCAGGTCAGCGTCCGATTGCCTCCGACAAGGGTATGCGCGCTCATCCGTCCGTCCTGGTCGAGGGTGCGACTCCCACAACCGCGTTCGGGGGCGTCACGTTCTTAGAGCCCACCCAGCCCTTCATCGGACCGAAGGGTTGGTACGTGATGTGGTGCACGAGCGGCACGCCGTTGGCGTTGACCTGGCTTACGCGCCCAGCGGTGTCCAAGGTGTACGAGAGCTGCATCCCGGAGGGATAGGTCATCGTGGCGAGCTTGCCGCCGGCGTAATACGAGTAGCTGGTTGAAAGAGTCAGGCTGCCGACGGTTTCGGTTACCTGCGTCGTGCGACCGTGAATCTCATGCGCGAACGTCTCCTGAGCGGTCGCGCCATTGGCGAAGCTCACCGAGACGCCGGTGAGGTTGCCGGTCTCCACCCCGGAGCCAGCCGGAGCGTAGGCGAAGGCGTAGCTGTTGGTACCGCCTGGCGTCGCAACCCCGAGGGTCAACGGCGGTTGGCTGCGTCCCAGGTGAAAGTTTCGGCCAAGCCCGCCGCGTTGCTGCGCGTCAGGACGTTTTCGGCCAGGTCCCTGCTGTAAGTCGTCGTTCCGGTGTCCGGTGAGCTCACGCTGGCAACCGCGCCAAAGCCGTCGCGCTGGTACGTGGTGGCCAAGCCCCTGGCATCGGTGACCGCCACGACATTGCCTTGCAGGTCGTAGCCGACAGCCACCGGCCCGGTGGCGGTGACCGAGCTCGGGTTGGTCAGCTCTTGTTGCGTCACGCTGCCGAAAGCATCACGAAGATAGGCCCAGGCTTGGCCCAGAGGAGTTGTCATTTGCGTCGTTGCTCCGGAGATGCCAGAGTGGCAGACTCCGGCGGATTGGCTTAAACGTCACGGAGCGAGGATGACGTTGTAACTCGAGCCGACCCGAGCAGCATCCCGTAGGGGCTCGCCGATGGCTTACCACAAACATACAAAACGGTTCGCAGCGTTCTTTCGTAATCTCAATCCCAGCCCGACATACGAGGCACAAGCTTCGTCCCAGTACGGCACGATAAAGGGACTGTTAGAAAGCGCTTCGGGGCCGGCTAGAACCCTGGGGATACGTTGTTTTCTCCAGGGTTCTTATCAGCGCGAGACGGCCATCTATTCTATAAATGACATCGACATCGTTGCACTTTGCACCGCACTGCGCTATCCGCCGGCGCAGACTTTGGCCGGCATATCTAGTTCTCTGCCGCTGTGGAGCCGAGACAGCATCTTTGCGTCAGTAGCCGGACCCCTGCTCGCAGACTGGCGCTATAAGCAAAAAGTTGTCTATGGGCCCACGAGCATGTGCATAAAAGTGCAGCTCGGCATTAAGGTCGAGATACTGCCTGCGGCATTCTTTAACGACACAGTGGACCCCACCTTGGAGCCCTTTTGCATCTGGCGTCCGGAGAGTCAACGCTGGGACCTTGCATACGCGCGCTACCACCAGGAAAGACTTTCGGCCAAGAACGCGGTGACCAATGGAAATTTCATTCCGGCGATTAAGGTGTTCAAACACATTCGGTCTCTTGCGCGACTAAAGGACGTTGCTTCGTTTCATATCGAGAGCTTCCTTTATGCATTGCCCGATGACTGGTTTGCTGGCGCGCCTGCCGATTACATAGCGGGCCTGATTACAAAAATCGGAAATACCAGTGCTCTCAGTTGGTATACGTCTGGCTACAACACGCCATGCGGCGAACACGCTCTGTTTTCAGCCGAAGAGTGTTCCTGGGCAAGTTGGGATGCCCTTCATACGGCGGTCGTGGGCCGTGTACCCGTTGCAGCGCTTGCTGCCTCTGAAACAGATGAGACACGCTCCGCGATTTACTGGCAAGCCGTATTGGACGCTAGGTATTTCCCGATGACGCCTGCTTGATGCTTGGACAATGCGTCGTGGAGCAGCCGAGTAGTTTCGGCCTCGCATAGCCGTTCGGTGGCGCGCTCTATTTCAGTCGAAGAGCGTAGACCCAATTTGGCGCCTGCCAATCCCAGACGTGTACTTCTTCGACAGTCTTCGGAAGCAACAAGCGCCCAAACTCGATACTCGCGGATAGAGGGGTCGCAGGATGAATGTGCAGAACCCTCGCGCCACCCTGCGACAGCTGCTCCAAGAACGAATTGCATTCTCTGCGGAAGGTCTTCAGGTGCTCATCGCTGCGAATGATGCCTCGTCCGGGATTGGCCGCTTCGAATCTCACAGCTGGCAGTCCTGAAGCGTTTTCTCCTGGCCGCACTAGGCCACTTATGCAGAGTTCAACCACAACTTCTCGCGGTAGCACCTTCGGCACGTTGTACTGATAGCCTGGCCCGGGGCCAACGCATGAGCTGTCCCAGAGCCAACGGTCTAGTGGAAGGTCGAAAACCGACGCGTCCATTTTATCCCCAACCAGTGCGCCTAGTTTCATGAGCAGTGGTATAGGCGCAAAACCCGCAATAGTCAGATGCGTTGGTGACTGTCGGCCGGTGATGACTGGCAGCAGGCGGGTCTGGTAGAGGCGCTCCATTGTTTGCGCAGCAACGCGCCAGAAGTCAGGCGCGTTATCTTGCAAATCAAAGTCGGCGCGGTCGATGTGTATTGGATTGGTAGTAGGAAATCGTGTGTACTTCGAATTCTCGATTATTGCGTGATTGATATCACGGATGTCGATATGCGGAGTATGTGCCCCGATTGGAAACGTCATCAAGACCGGCAAACTATCCTTCACACCTGTCGACGAGTAGATGAGCTCAATTCTTTGCTCGTGCTCACGCTTCATCGCGAGCAGCTCCGTTTCCGTGTATTCGTTCTTTTGTCCCTTGCGATCTATTCGACTATGACAGTTGAAGCACATGAGCATCAGATTGCGCTCGTCCTTCGCTAGCTGCTTCGACCTAGTCAGGTCGCCGCGTGCGGCTCCCGGCTTATAACCGACGATGTGGGCAACCTCGCCGACATAGGCTTTGGACTTCGTCAGGAAGTCTCTGTTCAGAGGTATACCGCATCCCCTGAACTCGCATCGACCGGCGGATGCAACCCACAGCGACCTCCGAACGCCTACGGGTATTAGTATGCGTCTATCTGACTGTGTTGCCATCGCTTGCCTCTACCTGATGCTCACGATGAAAGCGCCACTGCGAGCGACCAGGTAACCGTTCTTAACGATGAGACATTCGATAGTATGGCTTCCGGTGTAAAGCGTGCTTTCTTTGTGGAGGATTGTTCCGCGGTCCACAAGTCCCGTGTCGAAGCCTCCTCTTAAGCCCTTCGCCGCCAGCGCCTCCGCACCAGTGTTCACAACCTGCCAGTACACGTCAAAAGGGGCGGGAATATCCGTCTTGGATCGAAATACAAGGTTGGCGTTCTTTCGCAGTGGTTCAGAATTGCTATAGAACTGTTTAGGTCTGGAAAAGCCTTTAGCGGTCCAGGTTGCCGTCTCGATAGAGACGGTGCCGGTGCGAACAACCGGCCAAGGAGCTGGCTTCTTGTGCGCTACTGAAAACAGCGCTGGCAGCCAGGAGCGACCACTCTCAGGGGTCGCGATGGCTGCATCTTTTGCCAGGCGCTCTCCGACGACCGGACCCGCCGTTTCAACGAGGAGGGTTCGCGCAGCGAGCGACGCGATTTCAGCAAAGTCTTTGGCCGCCTTGTTCAGCCAGTTGAAGAAGTTATCTCGGCGGATTGGATAGTCCACCCAACGCTCGGCGAAGTTCTCGCTTCGGTCAGTCGGATTCGAGATTACCTCGTGTCCTTGTGCGTCGTAGTCGATGTGCGAGCGCACGCCCTCCAGTATCGCGGTCAGGGCCAGTGCGACGCTCGATTCGTTGTTGTAGGCGTGGGCAGCGAGCGTTGTGATGATTACGGAAATTGGCTTGTTATCCGGGTCATCGGCAAACATCACGTCACGATGCCGCTTGAGTATCTGAATCGCCTTCTGAAGGGGCGTTTTTACTCGAAAGAATGGAACATCCTCTATGTTCGCTCTTTCGTCCAAAGCCATCGCCTCACGCAGTTTCTGGAAGCTCCGCTCCATGCGTGACCGAAACCACTTGGCGTACCCCTTAGGGTTGCTATGTGGCCATTGATGGCCGATTTGTCGGTAATTGTCTTGCTCCCGGTCTGTAATCGCGATTGCAGTGTCGGACCAGGTGGTGTCAAACTTCTGCAGCTCGAGCAGCTTGCGTTTCGATTTGCCGTCCGGAACTGCTGGAAGAGCGTCCAAGTGAAATTGCGCGCCGTCGGCGTATTGAAGAGTCCAGCACCGGCGTCCTTCTTCTATTTCGTTCATGCCGTGCGCCGACGCGTAGAGGCCAAGCTCTTTGCCAAACGCATCCTTCAAGTCCTTCTGCGACATCGCGGCTTTATCGGCGCTCAGCTCGCAGACGAGGTCGATGTCGTAATGCTCTTCGTCATTTGCCGGTCGAATCGCCGTTCCGAGTCCAAAGGACCCCTGGACGTAAACGTCCGGGGAATATTCATTCAGAGAGGAGTCGTCACGTCCGAGCCATTCGCCGACCGCTTTGTACCGACGCTCAGCCTCTTCGTACCTTGAGGCTGGAACGTCTAGCTTGGCTGCCAGGTTTTCGAGATACCGCTCGGCGGACGGGGTTGGGTTTGGGAGGAAATCGGCCATGGGACTCTTGTAGAGGCTCGAGAGCAATGCAGGGCAGCACGGACGCGCATCGCAGCTGGGTGCTGTTGCTGCGATACGGGGACACGACCGCAAGAAGGCGAGACGGGTATAGAAGCTGCCGTTTAAATCGCGGCAATCGCGCTGTTGGCGCCGCACCGGCTCGGTGTTTTAACGACCCTTCTTCAGCAGCTGGTCAAGCGATTCCACGCCTTCCCTTTCCAGCACCGTATCGAGGCGAGCGTCAGCTCGATACCCCTTGGCGAAGCTGTCGCCGTATTCCTCGCGCAGGGTTCGCACCAGCGTGTCGCCGCGCTTCTTGCGAATCTGGCCGTCCTGGTCCCGCTGTCGGTCATCCAGTCCCTTAGGAAAATGACGTGTCGCCATCTGCAGCCTCCTATGAAAATGAAAAGTCGCTCGACAAGCTTTGCGGGCGCAGGGTACATTTATACACAGGTTTTCCACATTTTCATGACAGGAACGCTGTCTCGTGGTGCCAAAAATGGCCCAAACCGTGGATTACGGGGACATAGAAAGGCAGCTGGACTTTCTCCAGAGGGCCGAATGCTCGCACGACGTCTGCCGATATTTGGCGGACGAGGTGCGGCGCACACGCCGAGCAGCAAAGATGTCCCAGGCCAAGCTGGCGGAACGAGCGGGTATTCCGCTCCGGACGTACAAGCGCTTCGAGGCAGAAGGGCAAGGCAGCATGGAAACGCTCGTAGGGGCACTCCACGCCCTCGAACGAAGTCGATACCTTTTCATGCTGTTCCCCCACGATGCGCCACCCCGGAAGAAACTCGTCCTTCCGCCGCCGCGGGCCGGGTTGCCGGAATAGTGACCTTGGCGGAACTTGCACTTTCTGGGGGCAAAACTTGCAGGATATGGTGTGCAGGGATTCACAAGTCACTGATTTTTCGCGACGGCGACTTGCAACTTACGGTGCAACCCACGCGTCCGCCGAAAGGCACGGTAGAAAAAACGCCCCGGATGACCGAAATCACCGGGGCGTTGAACAACATCGATTGTGACAGACCCCCTTGGAAACTGGCTCTAGGAGCCAACTTGCAACTTATGGGGTCCAAACTTGCAGCTTATGGGGTCTAACTTGCAGCTTATGGTGCAACCTACAGCGCTCAGCTGCAGGCGCCCGTGAATCCGCAGGCGGTGCAAAATTCGCAGCCGTCGCGCCGGATCATCGCGGCGGCGCCGCAGTTAGGACACACCTTTCCCTTGATGGCAGCGGTCCCGAGCTCGACCGTCTTGCGCGTCTGAGGCATCGCCAGGATGCCAACGGAGCGGATCGCGCGCCCGTCATCGTCGAGCAGGCCCAGCACCTTGTACCGGTGCAGCAGCAACGCGGCGATGTACGACACGGTGCTCGCATACAGCGACGAGCGGTCGGCGCCCGGAACCGGTGCCCAGAACTCGCCGTTCTGCTCGCCGAAATTGAGCAGCTTCTTCAGCTTCAGGCCGATCCAGTTGGCGTCGACCACGCGCATGTCCAGCGACAGCAGCTTGCACAACCCGTCGAGCACCTTCGGATACTCGCCGGCCAGCCACAGCGAGTACGGGCGCCGGCTGCCGTCGGGCAGGTTCAGCTCCTTGACCCCGAGCACGAAGTCGTCGCCGGTGTTGGGGTTGACCACATCAACGGTCCAGCTCATCGCGCCCAGGGCGCCGGCCTTGGGCTCCTTGCGCGTGAACAGCGCATCCAGCACAGGCGTCGGATGCCGGTCGATCTGGCTGAACGCACCGAGCTCGTCGCAGCGCTGGTGCACGATCCGCGCGAACGCGGCCACCACGCCGCTCAGCCATACGAGCTCGCCGTTGGGCGGAAACGGAATCTGGAAGCCCTGTTCGTCGCGCGACCTGGCCAGCGCGTCCAGCTTCATCTTCAGCCAGGCGCGGTCCTCCGAGCGCATGTCCATCGACAGCGTCTTGGCGATCGCTCCGAGGCCGCGCGGCTGCTCGGCGCCGTTGACCCAGACCTCGAACGGCATCGGGGGCGCGCCGACCTCGCCGATGAAAATCGCAAACGATTCGTTGCGCGCCGGGATCTCGACCATGTAGGTCCAGGCCATGTTGCCGGACACCAGGTCCGGTCGGCCGGGCCACTTCAAACTGGCAAGCGCCGGCACCGGAGCGGTGTCCAGCTTCAAGCGGCGATCGGGACCTTCTCCGAGGTCCTGCGGCGCCACGGCCCCGTCCTTGCGCACGCTCAGCACCTCGCCGATCACCTGGTTGGGCCGGTACGTGGTGATGCCCTTCAAGCCGGCCTTCCACGCCTGCAGGTACAGGTCGCGGAAGTCGTCGAACGGATAATCCTCCGGCACGTTCACCGTCTTGCTGACGGCCGCATCGACGTACGGCTGCACGGCCGCGATCATCAGCATGTGGTCGATCGCGCGCATCTCGAGCGCGCCGACGAACGCCGGCGGCAGATCGGCCGGGTCGCCCCCCATGTGCTTGTACAGTCGGAAGGCGTAATCCTCGACCGTGTAGTCCTGGCGCGTGCCGTCGTGCATGCGCTTCTTGCGAACGTAGGTCCAGGCGAAGGTCGGTTCGATTCCGCCCGAGGCGTTGCCGGCGAAGGCCAGCGAGATCGTTCCGGTCGGCGCGATCGACAGCAGGTGCGAATTGCGCACTCCGTGCTGGCGGATCTTGCTTTGCAAGGGCTCGGGCAGGCGCGAGGCACAGTGCGGCGAGGCGAGGTAGCGCGGGGCATCGAACAGCGGAAAGCGGCCTTTTTCTTTTGCCAGCTCGACCGATGCCTCGTAAGCGGTGTCGCGCATCGCGCTGCTGATGCGCGAGGCCATCTCGCGCGCAGGCTCAGTGTCGTAACGCAGGTTCATCATCGTCAGCGCGTTGCCCAGGCCGGTAAAGCCCAGACCTATGCGGCGCTTGTTCTGCGCCTCGATCTGCTGCTCCGCCAGCGGCCACAGCGTCACGTCCAGCACGTTGTCGAGCGCGCGGATCGCAACGCCGACTACTTCACCAAAGCCGTCGAAATCGAAGCTCGCGCTATCGGCGAACGGATCGCGCACGAAGCGCGTCAGGTTGATCGAGCCGAGGCAGCAGCAACCATAACTGGGAAGGGCCTGCTCGCCGCAGTTGTGTACATAGAAACCATTTGCGTCGAAGGCGTGAACATCTTGTACCTGAACGTCAAAGACCGGGGCCGATCCGACCTCGGCCACATCGTCGACGGTGACCCAGAACCGTTCGCGATTGGCGTTGCGGCGGTAAGCTCCGAGCGACCTGTCGAGACGAGCGCGCTTCTCGCAGTCGGCGAAACCCACGATATCGGCGAAGCGAATCAGGTTGTCGTTGGCGATTACGAGTTCGTGCTGTGCCCGAATCGGATACTCACGCGCTCCTCCGCGGCCGTCCGGCAGCATCTTGAAACCCGCCGAGCGACGCTCCGCATAGATCGTTGCGACAATTCCGAGTCGCAACAGCATTCGTTGCGCGCACTCCAGCGTTTCGAGGTCCGACTGCGCCAGGCGAACACTGATGCCTTTGTCTTGCGAACCTTGAACCGATCCGTCGGTGTCGAACAGGCCACGGAGAAAACCACGATAGAACGGGGCGGACGCCTGCTCAATCGCCTTGCCGGGTCGTTTGGCCCCCGCTCGCAAACCAAACGATTGTGCGAGATCCCGCAGCGGTGCCGAATTCAGCCGCCACTGGGGCTGACCGGCGACCTGATGCCATCCAGACAAGTCCGATCGGTGGTGCAGGGTTCCGATAGCGTCACTTGCCGCGTCCATCAGCGCACGAGCGCCGAGGGGCACGACAGGCACTCCGTTGGAAACGGCAGCCGCCGGCGCCCATACCGCCAGTTCAGCGCTAGAGCCGTCTTGCTTCAATGATCCATCGCCGACCAGAAATCCGAGAAGGTAACCTTCAGCTTCAGTCCCGCGCCCCGGCCACCCGGAGAGCTCGCGATGATTGTGAAGCGAGACTCGGTCTCCGGGCACAAGCTTGCCTGCCTCCAACCACTCTGCGCTCTCTCTGTACCGCGTTGCGTCCTGAATTCGGCGGACCTTGTGATCTGCCGTCAGGCGCAGTTTGAATCCCTCGCGGGTGCTAAGTTCGACCAGTGGCTTGTGCCCCGTCGCAAAGAAACCCTGCGAGCCAGACGGATGCCGCTGTCCACTGACGATCGTGCAGTGCGCCTCACCGATCAGGTCTGCGACCTGGCGCGGGCCGTCGCTGGTCATGACCCAAGTGTCCGCAGGAACGCACGGGTTGGTCGCTGCAATCGCCTCGCAGTACGACAGGTTGTTGTCCCGATTGACCCGATCGATGAACACGACGCCCGGCTCGGCATGGTCGTAGGTCGAGTGCATCATCTGATCGAACAGGTCGCGCGCCCGCACGCGCCGGTAGGTCCAGGTGCCGTCGGGGCGGCGCGAGGCGCCTTCCTTGTCGAACGGCTGGGCAGCGTGCCACAAATCGATGTGGCCGTCGCTGTCGACGGCGCGCATGAACTCGTCGGTCACCGCCACCGACATGTTGAAGTTCGACAGCGTTCCGTCGTGCTTGGCGTTGATGAACTCTTCGATGTCCGGATGGTCGCAGCGCATCACGCCCATCTGGGCCCCACGCCGGCTGCCGGCCGATTCGAGCGTTTCGCAGCTCTTGTCGAACACGCGCATGTAGGACAGCGGTCCGCTGGCGCGCGAATGCGTGCCGTGCACCAGCGCGCCGCGCGGCCGGATCAGCGAGAAGTCGTAGCCGACGCCGCCGCCGCGGCGCATCGTCTCGGCGGCCTGGTTCAGCGCCAGGTAGATCGACGGCACGCCGTCGTTCACGCCGCTGATGGCGTCGCCGACCGGCTGCACGAAGCAGTTGATCAGCGTGGCCGAGATCTCGGTGCCCGCGGCCGAGTTAACCCTTCCGCCCGGAATGAAGCCGGCGACCATCGCTTCGTAGAAGCGCTGCTCCCAGTGCTCGCGCAGCTGCGGCTTTTCGACCGCCGCCAGGCCGCGGGCGACCCGCCGGCGCACCTCGTCGGCCGTCTTTTCGTCGCCCTTTGCATATTTTTCGAGGAGCACGTCCAGGCAGATCGCCTGTTCGTCCAGCAGTGTCGCGGCCTGTTCGAGTTTCATGCACCCAGTCCCGAATCGAAGCTCATATTATGAACGCTGGATGCCCAAAGTCGTGACCCTGATCTGCCTGCCGATATACTGATTGACGTGAATCTCCAACAATTCCGCTACTTGCGCGAGGCTGTGCGGCAGAAGATGAACCTGACCGCGGCGGCCAAGGCATTGCACACGTCGCAGCCGGGCGTGTCCAAGGCGATCATCGAGCTGGAGGAGGAGCTGGGCGTGTCGGTCTTCGCGCGGCACGGCAAGCGCATCCTGGGCCTGACGCCGCCCGGCCAGCAGGTGCTCGACGCGGCCGAGCGCATCATGACCGAGATCGACAACCTGAAAAAGCTGGCGCGCGACTACGCGGGCAGCCCCGAAGGCACGCTGCGTCTGGCGACCACGCACACGCAGGCGCGCTACGTGCTGCCCCCCATCGTGCAGCGGTTTGCTCAGGACTACCCGCAGGTCCGGGTCAAGCTGCTGCAGGGCAACCCGCCGCAGATCGCCGCCATGCTGGCGGCGGGCCAGGCCGATATCGGGATGGCCACCGAGACGCTGGCGGAGACGCCCGGGCTGAAATCGATTCCCGTTTTCGATTGGGACCACGTGGTGGTCGTCAAGGCGCCGCACCCGCTCGAGCGCTATGCCCGGCATCCGGAGCGGCTCACGCTCAAGGAGCTGGCCAAATACCCGATCGTGACGTACGAGTCGCACTTTTCGGGCCGCAGCCGGATCGACCAGGCGTTCGCCGCGGCCGCGATCGAGCCGTCGGTCGTGCTCGAGGCCATCGATGCCGACGTGATCAAGACCTATGTGCTCGCGGGCATGGGGGTGGGAATTGTCGCGGACCTGGCAACCGAGAACCTTTCGGAGGGCCTGGTCGCCGTCAAATGCGGAGGGCATCTGTTCGGCCACAACACGGCGCGACTTGCGGTCAAACAGGGCGCTTATCTGCGAGGATTCGTCTATGCGTTCATCGAGCTGGTGGCACCCGGCTGGGACAAAAAGCGTGTCGAGCAGGCGTTGCGGTAGCGTGCGGCCGACGTGAGGGTGTGCGTGGTCGGCGCCGGCTCGATCGGCGCAACGGTCGGTGCCAAGCTGTCGGCCGCCGGCGAGCAGGTCTGCCTGATCGCGCACGGCGAGCACCTGCAGGCGATCCGCCGCGAGGGCTTGCAGCTGGTCGACCGGGTCGGTCCGCGGTCCGGGACGTTCCGCCTGCCGGCCAGCGCCGATCCGTCCGATTTCGGCCCGCAGGACCTGGTCGTGATCGCGCTGAAGGCCTATTCGGTGGCCGGCATGCTGCCGTCGCTTGCGCCGTTGCTCGGCGCGGACACCGCGGTGCTGCCGGCGCTGAACGGCCTGCCGTGGTGGTACTTCCACCGCTCCGGCGGTCCGTATGAGGGCATGCGGTTGCGCTCGCTCGATCCGGACGGGGCGATGCAGGCCGGGCTGGATGCGGCGCGCGTGGTCGGGTGCGTGGTGCACCTGGCCGCCGAGGTGCTGCAGCCGGGCAGGGTGCAGCACACTGCCGGGCGGCGCCTGATCGTCGGTGAGCCGGATGGATCCGATTCGGAGCGATTGCGCCGGATCGCGGCGGCGCTGCAGGCGGCCGGCTTCGACTGCGAGGTCTCGGGCCTGATCCGCCGCGACATCTGGACCAAGCTGATCGGAAACCTCAGCTTCAATCCGGTGGCGGCGTTGACCGGGTACCGGATGGATCAGATCTGCGGCGATGACGAGGTGCTGGTCGTGATTCGCGACGTGCTGCGCGAGGGCATTGAAGTGGCCGGGCGTCTGGGCGTTTCGATCGGACTGACGATCGATCAGCGCATCGACGTGGCGCGGCAGCTCGGTGCCGCGCGCATCTCGATGCTGCAGGATCTGGAGCAGCGCCGCCCGCTGGAGCTGGCGGCGATCGTCGGAGCGGTGATCGAGCTGGCCGAGCTCACCGGCGTGCCGGTGCCGTCGACCCGGGTGCTGCACGCGCTGGTGAAGGCCAGGACCGTGGCGCTGGGAATCCCGGCCTGAAACCTGCGGCCCGCGTCGGCGCGCTCATCGCCGCACCAGATCGAGCGCGGCATCGAACAGCGGGCCGGCCGGATCGGGCAGCGCCTCGATCGCTTCGTAATGGTTGCAGCCGGGCAGGGGCACGTCGCGCACCCGGCTCGCCCCCCAGTGCTGCCCGATCAGCGCCGTTTGCCGGGCGAACTCGGACGATTCGGCGCTGCCGACCGCGGTGATCAGGCGCGCCCCAGCCCGGGCCGGGTAGCTCACCGGGGAAAGACGGACCGCGCGCTCGCGGTTCAGTTTCAGGTCGACGTTCAGGAACGAGGCGTGCACCAGCGGCTCCAGGTCGTACACACCGCTGATCGCCAGCGCCCCTTTGACCAGATCGGCCGGCAAATCCTCTCCGAAGACGTTCCACAGCGCCGCCATCGACATGGCGGCCAGGTGAGCGCCGGCCGAATGGCCGCACAGGCTGATGCGGTCGCGGTCGATCTCGTAGTGGTCCGCTTTCCGGTACAGCCAGGCGATCGCCGCGAGCGTCTGCCGCACCATGTCCTCGATCGGCGTGCGCGGCGCCAGCCCGTAGTTGATCAGCGCGACGCTGACGCCCTGCCGGACGAAGTTCGGTGCGATCCAGGAAAAATCCGACTTGTCCATCGATCGCCAGTAGCCGCCGTGGATGAAGATCAGCAGTGGCGATGGCTCCTCGCGCGCCGGAAAAATGTCGAGCCGTTCCGCCGGCTCGTCGCCATAGGCCAGATCGAGCAGGCAGGCGTGCACGCTGCGGGTCGCGGCTCCCTGTGCAGCCCACCGGGAAAATATGGCCGGGTACTCCGGTACGTGCGCGCGTATGTTGTACTCGCGCTCGCAGAAATCCTGTGTGTATTTCATGGCCTGTCCGGCCCCCCCGCCGACGAGGCTGCGCAGTGTATCGCTTCGGCGGCGCCCCTTGGACGGGGGCCCTTCCGCTCGGTAAAATGCCGTGCGTGGGGACGTAGCTCAGCTGGGAGAGCGTCGCGTTCGCAATGCGAAGGTCGAGGGTTCGATCCCCTTCGTCTCCACCACCCTGCTGCGCGCCGCGCGCTACGCAGGGTTCGACACTGTGTAGCGCGCAGCAGGGTGCCCTCCGAAGCCTTGGCGTAGGAGGGCTACCGTAGCGCGTCGGGACCCAGGCATAAGGACCAACGGGCAGCGGCCGTATCATCCGGATCGCTTGCCAGGCCGCACGTATCAACCGGGGGCGAACCGTGACTGTCGCCGTCAAATTCTACGAGCTGATGAACACATTCGAGTTCGTCAGAGTCGCTGGCCCCTTCGACAATCGGGTACCTGGCCGTTCCGGGTAAGAACGAACTGATCTCGGCATTCGACTCGTCGAGCGATTCGTTCAGGAGCGACTGCCCGCAGATACCGAGGAAGTCGCGGCGTTCTTCAGGCGCAAGGGCGCGTACAGCCGCCTGAAGATCCTCCTCGCCGATCGAAGCGTGCTCCAGCAGTGGTACGAGTTCGAGCAAGCCGAAACGAGCGCAGCGCTGCGCACGTGGTGCCAGGAGAACGGAATCGAACTCGGCGATCCTTCTTCGGCCTGTTCGATAAGATGTCTGGCGCGTATATAATAAATATAGATCGACTCGCTTGCAACCTTGGTCGAAAGGCGGCCGAGGCACGATTGCGCGTCGCCATTGCATCGCCCGGAGGCCACATGTCCGCAAAATCTGCCACCTCGTCAATGTCTC
>Ga0307475_10001057_pt1 | contig 16482 bp, 17 predicted proteins | sample atmos_gasesECM1C_FD_203317 | JGI IMG/M metagenome (GOLD analysis project Ga0307475, IMG submission 203317) | Hardwood forest soil microbial communities from Morgan-Monroe State Forest, Indiana, United States - atmos_gasesECM1C_515 | ecosystem: Environmental > Terrestrial > Soil > Temperate... | reverse complement strand
CCCAACCTTCGTGAAGAACACCGCCTGATGGTTCAGTCTCGAACAACGGATGCAAGTTCCGCCCTGGCGCGCTTCGATTCGATAAACATCGAAGCCGACCGCATCACCAACAGCGTGAACACCCTGACAGAACAGATCATCCAATGGACACGCACCCCGGAATTTGCCGAGTTGCATAGACTTAGGTTGGAAGCGGCGGCCGGAGAAACAAAAATTCAGGAGCGCCCCTAAGCCCGCTGCTGTATAGGAACACGTAAGGAAAATCGCGAAGTGGGCCGGTCACATCAGCACCTTCGCTGACAGGAGAGACTAGGGTTGTAGGTGCTATTTAATTTTCGTTGTTTTCCTTCGAATTGTCGCCCGGCATCGTGAATTGATGCGGCACTTTCCCGTTGTGCCCATTTTCCTTGGCATCTTTGGGGCCGTCTTTGACAAGGCCTTCGAGCGTGCTCTGCGAGTGCTCGTCAACGGCGCTAACCGCGGCAACCAGGCACGAATATAGAAACGCCTTGATCCCGGTGCGGAACTGTTCCGCCGATTGTTCCGCCACGCGTGCCACGTCTGTCTCGAGCGAGCGGCGGCGCGTTTCAGTTGCTGAACGGCTCTCGGCCTCGATCGCAGCCAGCGACGAGCTCGTTTTCTGCGAGGCCTCTGCGATCATCATGTCGACTTGTGACTGAAGTTGACGACGGAACTCATCCACCGCGTCGCCGGCGGCGCTATGTAACGTCGCCCGGGCTTCGGCGGCACGGGCTTCCAGTTGGGCCGTAGCTTCCCTTGCCACCATCTGCTTGTCTTCCATCAGCCTTATCAGGTGACGGTCCGAAACGCGCGTGGCCGCCGATTCGAACTCCTGCGTGGTGCGCTTCAAAATTTCGTCCATGCGCGCCTGAACTTTGTTTTCGAAAAGTGCCGGTTGCATCTGCTGGCCCACTATTGCAACGTCGCCGTTTTTCTCCACCATTTCATGCCGAGGTTCGCTAACCAATTTTTCGATTCGTTCGGACAGTTCCTGCATCCGCCGCCGCTGCTGTTCCTGCTGCTCCATCCATTGTGAACGCACTTCCGTCAGCCGTGCTTCTAAGCGGTTCAGGATGGCCTCTTCTGAAGAGCGCATCATAGGCTCAAAATCTTGCGGGGCATTCTGGGCCGATTCAGCTTGCGTGCCATTCGTGCGCTGCAATTCCTGGATCTTGCCTATTGCTTCCTTCACCGCCTCATCGAGTTGCGAGGTGATCGCCGAATGCATGGCCTGTTCGGCCGCTTGTTGTAGCTTGGGGCGCACCGATAAGATCAGTTGATCTGAGGTGATCACAAATCGTTCCGTCTTAGCCGCCGCTTGCTTGGTAGTTTCGTTATTGGCGTTAGCAGACGCCATCGCCTGAGGGCCGTTGCTCGCGCCATTCGCAGGTGCATCCGCTCCAGGCTCACGGGGCAAAGCACCGCCGGTCGCCAGATGAGTTGTGGATAAATCTCCGCCGATCAGTTTTTGCCAGTCCTCTGGGGGAGCAGGTAAACCCCAAACATTAGAGGGAGCCTCCAGCTCCACGCCGATTTGAAAAAGCTCGCGCGCTGAATCGGGCGTATGAACCGAACGCACTTGGGCGCGTATTAATGGCGATCTCGCCTGCCGGTCCGGGTGAACCACCTGAAGACCGACCCACGAACCAACCGGGTATTCGTGGCGCGAGGGATAACGGCAGCCGTGTAGATTCACGCTGATCGAAGCAGTCTTTTCTTGAAAGGGTTGGCCCAGGCCATTCTTGCCTAACACAATTAAAGTGACGGGGTGCTCCACGCGGGTGCTGCGGCGCCCCTCCATACCAGAATATTTTGCGCTTGTTGCAGAGCTCACACTCCTACCTCCAATTCAAAATCAAGTGGGCGGTAGCGTATCACCGTCCCGACACTGGTACAATCCACATTAGAACAACCAACATTAAACTCTTTTGATCCGGACGTAAATGGGTTAGCCGTCCTGGTACCACTTAACCGCGGGTGTTTAAAGGGCTTATGTCAAATATAAGCCCTTTGATGCAAGAGGGGGACCAGACTTACTGCGCTGGCGGTGCCGTCTGTGCGGACTGCGCTCCGTCTGCGCTGAAGACCGTCACTTCCACTCTGCGGTTTTTCTCACGCGCCGCGCGGGTCTTCCCTTCATCCACAGGCTTGTCCTTACCCAACCCAACGATCTGAATTCTGTACACCGGCATGTTGTGCTGGCTAACCAGATAAGTTTGTACCGCTTCTGCGCGGCGCCGGCTCAAATCCAGATTGTGCTCTGGTGTTCCAATGCTGTCCGTGAAACCTTGAATCGCAACGAAGTATCTCTTCAAGCTTCCTACCTGCCCGGACGCCAGTTGATCGAGCTGCTGTTTCGCATCGTCCGTCAGTTTCGCGGAGTCGAACTTGAACAACACTGTAACGTTGCCCGCAGTCTTGTAATCGTCAATATTTGCGATGCGATCATTCAGCTCGTTACGTAAATCGGCCCGTACCTGGTCCGATTTCTTCGAAGCCGCGTCCGCTCGACTGATCGCGTCCGTCGCGCGCGCATCCGCTGACGAAGCCTTTTCATCCGCAGCGCTGATTTTCGGCTCATCGGCTTCCAGTTGCCGCTGTGTGTTTTTCTGATTTTTGTCTACTTCGCTAATCTTGGCATTCGCCGGATCAACTTGTTGGGCGACGTATTTTTTCGTTGCACACCCGCCAAGCAATAGCACGCTGGCGATAATGCTAATTTCAATCTGCCGCTTCATGGATTCTCCTCACTGCAAAATTGAGCCGGGTGCTCACTGGGCCTGAAACGCGACTTCCGTTGGCTGGGATTGCGTGGGCTGGAAATCCGATCGCCGCCTGACCAAAACATCTTACTCGAAACCTATATAACTTACTACTCGGCCGGGGCGGTCCTCGAGAAGTAGCCCTACGTGGCCAAATTCTAAAGTAATACCCGGACAATACTCCACACTATTTTGATGTGATGCGGTCTCGAATCTTTGCGTATTCCTCTTCCGAGATCGCGCCTTTCACCACCAGGTCGTGTCTATCCCTGTAGGGACGTCCATCGACAATCCTGCGTGCCTCGCGATGACTTATCCCCGGCAGTCCCGCCAGCTCATCTTCCGTAGCCGCATTTATATTCACGAGATGATGCCCGCTCCGGTCCCAACCTTCTCGCACTCCCTCAGCAGCTGCTTGGGCCTGGTCCGCCGCTTCAGAAGCAGCTTTCCCGATCTGGCGTCCCGCTTCTTCCAGCGCCGGCTTGGCACGTTCCGTGGCTTTCGCGACTTCATCCCGCGTGCGCTCCTCGCGGGCCCGCTGATCAGCGGAGTTACCGTTATAGTCGCAGCCACCCAGACCGAGTAAGAGAACCAGAGCGTAGAACACTGTTTGGCGTGTTTTCATACCATCACCCCGAGAACTACAAACATCACTGTACGAATTTTTTGACCCTGTTTGTATAAGTTACCGTTTTCTTGGATGCGCAACATCGATCGTTGGCTTCCGAAAACTAGCGCCCCGAATTAGTCCCTGCCCTGGCATCTATAAGCTGCGGTCATAGAGTAATTTACGACCAGCCGAATTTAAAGAAATTCGCCCAGACACATTTTTCGCTTCTTGATGATCCGTTATGTAGTGGCACCGCGGTTGCTCCGGCCATCGCGGGGGAATTTCATGAATTTAAAATCAACTCTTGTAGTATCCGCAGCGCTTTTATTTATCTCAGCACCGGCTTGGGCTGATTCTATGAAGGCGCCTGCTTCTTCAGCAGCCTCTTCGCGCACCTCATCGTTCAGCCGTTCTGATGTTAAGCGTCTTGGCGGATTTAAAACTCAGGATAACCGTCTGCTAGACGTGGAGCCCGACGGTGATGCCGATGACCCGATGGTTAGCACTCCGGAGCCCGGATCTTTGGGACTCTTGTTCACCGGTTTGCTGTTCATTGGAACAGTTACAGGAGCGTTTGCTTACCGCCGTCGCAATGAGTCTCTTGCAGGCGCGTAAATATCCGCTTCAATAAGTTGCATAAACTCGCCCAGGCTCGACAAACTTGGGCGAGTTTTCTTTTTCTCCGCGAAGTGTACAGTCAGTGGTTAAGCCGATTCACTGGTCATAATGAATAACGGCTTCATCTCAAAGCTCGCATAATGCGGCCTTAAACGCTTGGTGTTGTAGTGCTCTTTAACGTTGACGACCTTCTTTGTGGCAATTACTGTCTCGATCGGCACATTGTCGTAACGCCCGTTCTTCAACACCACCAGCTTTCCGTGGGTCTTCGCAAGCAGCAAGTCCAGAGCGAGATTGCCATACGCCATCGGCACGATGGAATCAATTGCGTCAGGATCGCCGCAGCGCACCAGGTAGCCGAGTTTTTGATTGATGATGTCAACAGTTTTCCCGTTGTTGTACTTGGGTGACAGCTCCTTCAGTTTTTCCGAAACTAGATCGCCAATCCCGCCCAATTTTTTGTGACCAAACGCGTCGGCGGCTTCGTGTTCAAACACCATCTCTCCGCCCTCAAACATCGCTCCTTCCGAAACAATCACCGTCGAGTACTTGCTCGGGTTCTTCCGCCGATCCGCGCTCAACAATTCCGCCAGTTCCTCGATATTAAATTTGTGTTCCGGAATCACACATCGATTGGCAGCTCCAGCCATAGTCGGCAGCATGGCGCTAAATCCCGCGTATCTCCCAAACACTTCCAGCACCATGAACCGTTCATGTGATCCCGCCGAAGTCCGCAGATCGTTGGTCATGTGAATCGTGCGCGTAACGCAGGTGCTGAATCCAATGCAGTAATCTGTACCCGGCACGTCGTTATCCATCGTTTTAGGGATTCCTATCACCTTAAATCCCTCGTCGTGAAGCCGCACGCCGTAGCTCAGCGTGTCGTCTCCTCCAATCGGAATTAAATACTCCACACCCAGCCATGCCAGGTTTTTTAGTACCTCGGAGGTCAAATCATTTTTGTCCTCGGTGAAAGAATCTTTCAGGTGTGCGGGCAAGCTGGATTTACTCACGCGGCTGGGATTCGTCCGCGAGGAATGCAGGAATGTTCCGCCGGTGCGGCCCGCGCGGTTCACCAATTCTTCAGTGAGCACCTGGAAATTTTCCGAGTTGTCGTGATTGTGATCGCGGACCATCTCGACCAAACCGGCCCACCCGCGTCGAAACCCAATAACCTGGTAACCTTCGCGCAAGGCCCGGAACGTAACGCCGCGAATCGCGGGATTTAATCCCGGCACGTCGCCTCCGCCGGTCAAAATTCCGATGACACCTTTCCTGACGTTGATGTTAGCCATAACGATATTCCTCGTTTGTTCGGTTGAGAATGAGCGAAAGACAATTATCCACAGCCGTGCGGAATTTAGAAAGCCAGTATTCCGCATCGACAAAACAGCTTGGGCGTTTCTTATTGAAGAATTACGATAGAAAATGGTGCGGCTGGTCGGACTCGAACCGACAACGGGGAAAACCCCAGTGGATTTTAAGCCCACCGCGTATGCCAATTTCGCCACAGCCGCACCGGCGACGCGGCACCCAGAGAATATCACGCGCGGAAACCATCCTCATAACTTGTCGCCGCACGCAATGACTTGTTGCTTGAAAGCCAGGCTTTCACGACATGTCGCAGACCACAAATTCCGCGTAGGCTGGCGCGCCGCGCGACGTTCTGGCATTCTGTCGCGGGACGCCATCGTGAAACAATTTTTTACTTTTCTTTCAGCCATTCTTCTCGCCACGACCAGTATCTCCATAACCATGGCCGCTCGCGGGCCTTCGTTGAAAAAGAGTATTTCGCCATTGTCGAAGACGTACTTGGGATTCGACCGTAACATTTATCCGGGCGACCCCGCTTTTCCAACGCTGAGACAGACTTTTGCGTTCACTGGCTATTGGCTTAACTCGCCACCAGGGGAAAAAACGAACACGTGGATCGGCAAGCGCGATTTCTTACTCAAATCCGGATTTGGTTTTCTGGTTTTATTTCGCGGGCGCGACAGCCACGAATTCAAGAAAGCCTCCGACGGCCCGGCTAAAGGTTCTCTCGACGCCGAAGCCGCCGCAGCCGCTGCCAAAAAAGAGGGATTCCCCGCCGGCACAATCATTTTTCTCGATTTAGAAGAGGGAGGCCGGCTTTCAGCCACCTATCAAGCTTACCTTCACGCCTGGCTTGATGATTTAACGCGTAGCGGATTTCGGGCGGGCGTTTATTGCTCCGGAATGCCCGTCAAGGAATCGGGCGGAGTCACCATTCTCACCGCCGACGACATTCGCGCTAACGCCGGCTCGCGCGAATATGTATTCTTCGTGTTCAACGACGCTTGCCCGCCATCCCCGGGCTGTGTGTTCCCCCGCAAAGCCCCTGCAGTTGCGACGAGTGGCGTTGCCTACGCTCAAGCATGGCAATACGCCCAGTCGCCGCGCCGCAAAGAGTTCACTGCTCGTTGCGCCACCGGCTATCACCGGAACGGCAATTGCTACAACCCCCACGACGCTGCACACGAGTGGGACCTGGACGCAGACACTGCGGCTTCCGCCGATCCGTCAAACGGCGCCAAGCCCTAAATTTCTTATTCCATTGATTTTTGACGGGCGATTTTGCGCTGCAAACAACCAGCGATAGTTCGGCGCGACCAAGGTCATCACCGGCGCCGAAGTTCATTTCCCATTAAGTGCGTGGATTTGCTGCACAAGATTATCGATCTCTTCGGGCGTCAGTTTGCCCGTGTATTTGGGCATACGGCCTTTGCCATTGGCTATGATGTTGCGCAAATCCTCCGCCGAAGCTGCAGCGGTTTTTTCGGAGATGAGCGATGGTCCACCGAAATGACGCCCCTCAGCAGTTTTTCCGTGACACTTGGCGCACTGTCCCTGATACACAGGGTTCCCGGTTAATTTCCTGCCGGAAGAGGGCGTTTGCGCGGACGCTGCCGTAAGCACGAAGCACACGGCACACACCGCGATAGTCAACTGATATATTTTCAAGTCGCACCTCAGCGAAATGATTTAGCTAGAACTGTAGATGATCGGTCGGGGGTTGTGGTTGCTATTGACGCATCACCACGCGAATGCCGCTTCGCCAGCTTTCCGTCAAACCAACGCGAACTACTTCGATTTGCGGCGACAGAGCTTCCAGCAAAATGCCGGTCACCGGATGGAAACGCAGCGCGGGAGCAACCAGATAAACCAGCGGCGGCGCTTTTTGAATTTCGACTCCAGGAAAATAACCGTAACTGCGAAACTCGCCAAGCTCCAAATGCCGCCGCACCCGCAGCCAATAATCCGCAGCCTGTAACGGAAGATGGATATGCTCGCTGGCTTTTAATTCCAGAACTGCGAGGCGGCCCGACCGTGTGATGGTGAGCACATCAATGACGCCGTGCTCCGCGCCGCCGCCTGCAAACACTTGCGCATAAACAAAGCGGGAATCGAGCACGCTGTCCACGCGAGTGACGTCATTGCGCACCAGAGACTCCAGCCAGCGTTCCGCCTGCGCGCGATATAAAGGATGGCGCGTATCGGATGCCAATGGATGCCGGTAGATTCCCAGATCCTGCATCATACGTTCGAACGCTACCCGGCTGGCAGGAGTCAGTTCTTCGCGCATATCGTTGCAGCCAAAAAAAATCGCTCCGTCATCCCAGCGTGCAAACGCGAGTCCTCGATAACGCAAAACTACTTCACGTGAAGCAGTGCAGGGATGGACAGCGATAGCCTGCGGATCGGTCGCCACAATCGGTTCGACCTGCGCCCGTGCCTGCGCCAGAAGCGCTTCCGATTCGCGGCACGGAATTAGCCAGGTATGCAGATTTCCAGCACGACGCGGATCGATCCTCTCGAGCGAGTCGCGCGCAGAATCCCGCTCGTAAAGTTCAATTGCCGTAGCAGGCGCGAGCGCGGCAAAGCGATGGGCCACCACGCTGCAGGACTCCTTTGGAACGATCAGCCGAACACCACCGTTCCGCGCTGATTCCCGTTGCGCAGACGGTCCAGCCACAGCAATGCAAATGTGAGGCTGTTGTTCACCGTGTCTTGCGATTCTCCATCCGGCACGGCCAGAAATGCTTCGTAGCGGGAACCGCGTTTGGACACTCCCCGCACATAATTTCCGGACAAGGAATGCTCAAGGTCTGCGGAGATCGTCGCGGACTCCACGGTTTCATCCGGAAATTGAGTGGCTAGGAGTCCCTTCAAACGTTCGCAAAATTCTTCGCGTGACAACTCTCGCGCGGAGCGCTCGAACTCTATGCGCACAAACTCCAGTCGATCCGGACGAGAACGGCCAAAGCGTTCCACCGCCAAAACCAGCCGGGCATCTGAATGATCCGTAATCGCAATAACTCGGCGCGTCAGGTTGTATTGCTCCGACCAGATGTGCAGCAGTGGCTTATCGTCGGAGCCCCGCACTTCCCAGGAAAGCTTGGACAGCGGTGCGAGCCGGCCGCCATTTTCACAAAGCTCCGCGGCGCCGGCGGAAACAAATTCACGAAGGCTAGCTTCCAGTTCTGCGGCCAATTTCATCAGGCCGATTATAAAGGAAGTACGTACTTTTATAGATATTATTTTGAGGGGGCGAATCGCAGCTTTGTCACTTTGATTATCGGTTGCCGCATGTTCCAGGACGTGGAAATGTGCTCGAAGGAAACTTCAAACTCGCGATGATCTCCAGGAGGAATCGGCGGACCCGGCGGACCAAATAAGCTGCGTGTCTCGCGCTGCGCGATCTGGTTGAGATCGTCGTAAAATTCGATAGTCAAATCCAAGCTGGCCAGCGAACGATCGCCGCCATTGCTGATCTCTCCGGAAATAGTGGTGACTTCCTGGTGCAGAAAATTTTCCGCGCGGCTGATCTCAATATGATCCACGCCAACCTTGGACGTATAAGCGCGCTCATCCGGCCCCAGCGCGTCCTGCGATCCTGTCGCTGTGGGCTGCACCCTCTTGGCAAATCCACGCCACAGAAACAATGCCAGCAGCACAAATACTATTGTGACCGCCATGACAAGAACGCGGCGCGTTTTGCCGCCGCTTTGGTCATCCGAAGATGGCGGAGCTGGAAATGAAGTCGACATGACTCAAGAATTTAGCGCGCCACTGATTCGTGACCCATCCGCACGTTTAGCGGCCCACCACTAAGCGCTGCACCAGCGCCTCCGGAAGTTTTGCTTTGCGCATGCGTTCCTGCACAGCCGCTATATCGTACTCCACACGCCAGAACTCCACCGTTTGATGTTCCAAATCGGCGATGGCAAAAGCGGCCCGCGGATCCGCGTCGCGCGGCTGCCCGACGGAGCCCGGATTCAATAAATATCTGTGCGGCGGCTCGAGGCGCAAAGGCGCGAACGATTCGTTCATGCGCGGATGGATCTGCAAAACTTCCAGCTTGGAATTTAGATAGGAAAACCCGCCCTGGTGATGAGTGTGTCCGAAAAACGTCACTTCCGCGGTGGAATCGAGCAGCCCTTCGAGGGCTTGAGCAGGAGTGAAAACATATTCGTCCTCATCTTGAAACGCTCCATGGACGAGAACCAGACCGTCGGTCGTGACGGGTCCCCGGGGAAGATTGGTCAGCCACGCCAGGTGACCAGGTTCCAATTCGCTGTTGCTCCAGTCCACGGCAGCTTTGGCAATCGGATTGAAATCATCGGCAACCATCACTCCGGAGATCGCTTTGTCATGATTGCCCCGGATAGTCTGCGCGCCCAATTCCCGAAGTCGCGCCGTTACCTCGTTAGGATCGGGCCCATAACCGACCACATCACCCAGACAGACGGATCGATCCCAACGGTCTTTGGCGGCTTGAAGGACCGCTTCAAAAGCAGTCATGTTCGCGTGAAGATCGCTGAGAACGAGAATCCGCATCAATGGCCCCAAAAAAAGTGCACCTGAGTATAGATGAAACAGGCGTAACGATGCACGGCGACAGCCAAATCGCTGCTCTTTGACCTAACATTCATGTTCGCAAAATCCTAAAGTTATCGAATCCACATGAATGGGTTCTCCCGCAAATTCTAAAGCGGCGCGTTTTACAAAATCTTTACAAATACGGCGGAAAGTTTGCCTCGCAGGTGCTTGCGATCCCCATTCTTGACACCCAAATTGGACTACGAATCGGAAACATTTTTGTAAATGTTCAACACTTGCACGAAACATTCGCCATCATCGTTTCGTCTATACCAGTGCAGCTGTTTCGGGGCTGCTCCAGGTTAGATATGAAAAACCCCGCGGTGGCAGCCGCGGGGCGATGACACGCAGTCTTTCCGGCCGTTAGTCCAGGAAGAAGAGGTGTCTGGCGGCGAGACTACTCGCCCTTAGTTTGCGTGTCAACTGTCTTGCCAACAGCAGCAAGCGCTATGGCTGACTCGATCCTCGAAAGGAAGTATGACACGCATGAAAATCCAATCTTTGGTACGCAGCGCCGCATTTGTTGCCGCCCTGGTGGCTTTCACAATGCCGGCTTTTTCCAAACCGTTAGCTAAGACCATCAACATTGCCCATGGCGCAAAAGTCGGCAAGGCCGACTTACAAGCCGGCGAATACCGTTTACTAATTGACGGTAACAAAGCGACCATAATGAAAAACAAGGCCACCGTGGCGGAATCCGAAGGCCGCTGGGAAGATCGCGACGCCAAATCAAGCTTCGACGCGGTGCTGCTCGGCGATAACGGACAAGTGAAAGAAGTCCGTTTTTCCGGTCAAAAGCGTGTTTTCATCCTCAACGAGTAATGACGAAGGCCAATGACTCTACTCAATCGAGGTGAGAGGGAAGTGGACGCGGTGTCTACTTCCCTTTCGCGCTCTTTGTGTTTCGCCTTATTCAATCGCCGTTCGATTTTAAATGTTGGATGGCCCGCCTTGCATTCAACGTCGTAGCATCCGATTTCTTTTTATCTGCAACTCAGCGAATCAGCATGCAGTCTCCATAGCTGTAGAACCGGTAACCAGCCTCAACCGCGTGACGATATGCAGCCAAAATTCGTTCCCGTCCGGCAAGCCCGCAAACCAAAGCTAGCAGCGTCGATCGTGGTAGATGGAAGTTGGTGAGCAGCGCGTCAACTACCCGAAAGCGAAACCCTGGCGTGATGAAGAGACGCGCTTCCGCTTTGCCAGCCACCAGCGGTTGGCCAGAATCTGTTTCGCTTGCGCGAAGGGCCGCAGCTTCCAAAGCTCGCACCGTAGTGGTGCCCACCGCCAGGATGGGCCGCCCAGCACGTTTTGCTCGACCGAGCTGCTCCGCCGTTTCCGCCGAAATCTCGTAAGCTTCGCTGTGCATCACATGCGCTTTCAATGTTTCCGTCCGAATCGGCTGAAAAGTTCCCAGGCCCACGTGCAACGTCAGTTCGCAAATTTCAATTGCACGCTCTCGAATCTTTTCGAGGATTTCCGGAGTGAAGTGCAGTCCCGCAGTCGGAGCCGCAATCGCGCCAGGTTGGCTGGCGAAAATGGTTTGGTAACGTTCGCGGTCAGAAGCTTCGTCGGCGCGATCGATGTACGGCGGAAGTGGTATGTGGCCTAGCCGGTTGATCTCGTCCTTCACTGCGCTGCCGCTACTGGAAAAGAAACGCAAGGTACGTTGTCCCTGATTGCCATGTGCGATTACTTCCGCTTCAAGTTCGCCCGCGCCGAACTGCACTCGTTGGCCAACGTGAAGTTTTTTGCCGGGTCGAACTAGTGCTTCCCACGTATCATCATCCAACTGCCGTGATAACAAGATTTCGATTTCACCTTCGGCTGGCGACGCCTCCTTCTTCGCGCCGTCCCTCGCAGTCGCTTTTACCCTTCGTCCCAGCAAGCGCGCGGGAATAACTCGCGCGTTATTCACCACGATCAATTCATCTCCGTGCAGAAGACCAGGCAGATCCGCGAATAAGCGATCTTCGTCCACACGAGAATCGCGATCTAATACCAGCATCCGCGAGGCGTCACGATTTTTTAGCGGATGCTGTGCTATTTGCCGCGCGGGCAGAACATAATCAAATTCGGATAGTCGCATGACTGAGCGAAGTTTAGCAGGATCGCCCGAGCTTTGACTTATTTCAGTAAACCCTCAAAATCCAAGAACCGCATAAAGAATTCAGCTATAGTATTGAAAATACGCTTTTTATATACATCCTAATCGGCGAATTTCCTGATACTTGACAATAGTGCACGCAGATTGTATCATGCGTTTGCAGTCACATTATTACCGACTTTGGAGGTATTTACCCATGAATACTTTGAACCGTTGGGAACCCTTCCGCAACGCTGCGTCGCTGCATGAGCAACTTAGCCGTGTCATCGGCGAAGGCTTTAATCGCCAAGAGGAATCTAACCTCACGACTTGGGCGCCCGCAGTGGACATTCTAGAAACAGAACATGAATTGGTGGTAAAAGCGGACCTGCCGGACGTCGATCCCAAGGACCTCGACATCCGCGTGGAAAACAATATTTTGACCATTCGTGGCGAGCGGAAGTTCGAGGAGCAGGTGAACGAAGGCAACTACCTGCGAGTTGAACGCGCCTACGGATCTTTCGCGCGCAGCTTCTCGTTGGCTAACACCGTTAACTCGGAAGCGATCAAGGCTGACTATCAGAACGGCGTCTTGACCCTGCACATTCCGAAGCGCGAAGAAGCGAAACCCAAGCAGATTAAGGTGAACGTAGGCACACCAGCCGTCGCCGCAGCCGCTGCGGGAGCTAAGTAACATAGCAATACCAGCCTACATTTGGGCTTAGGCGAGAGGGCTGGCGAAGTTGCCAGCCTTTTTGCTTTCCATTGAATTTGACTGAGTCAAATGCTGGGTTCGGTTCATCGAAGATGTGTTCTAGATTGAAGAAGTGAGGAACAAATGTTGCGATTTGAAAAGTTAACCGTAAAGGCCCAGGAAGCCGTGCAAGCTGCCCAGGAAGTGGCCGCGACCCGCGAAAACCAACAGATTGAGCCGGTGCATTTGCTGGCTGCCTTGGTTGCCCAAGATGGCGGCGTGGTGCCGCCTTTGGTTACGAAACTGGGAATACGCCCTGAAGTGTTATCGCAGGAAATTGAGCGCGAAATCGCGCGCTTGCCGAAAGTACAAGGTTTCGGCCAACAACACATGGGCCCCGCGGTAAACCGCGTGTTAGAGCGCGCGTTTAAAGAAGCGGAAAATTTTAAGGATGAGTACGTCTCGACGGAACACTTATTCCTGGCTATTGCCCGCGAAGATCGCGATCCCGCGGGACAATTGTTGAAGCGCCTGGGCGCTTCGCACGAAGCGATCCTGCAGGCGCTTACCAGCGTGCGTGGTTCACAAAGAGTCGTTACGCAAAATCCCGAAGCAACCTACGAATCGCTTGAGAAATACGCGCGCGATCTCACCGAACTGGCCCGCCGTTCGAAACTTGATCCGGTGATCGGGCGCGATGAAGAAATTCGCCGCGTAATGCAAATTCTTGCGCGCAGGACGAAAAATAATCCGGTTCTAATTGGCGAGCCCGGCGTCGGAAAGACCGCCATCGTCGAAGGCCTCGCGCAACGCATCGTGTCCGGCGATGTGCCAGATGTATTAAAGACCAAGCGCCTGGTAGCACTCGACCTTGCCGCGCTGGTCGCCGGCGCCAAATATCGCGGTGAATTCGAAGATCGACTGAAAGCGGTATTAAAGGAAATCACCCAAGCCGAAGGACAGATCATTCTGTTTATCGACGAGCTGCACACCCTGGTCGGCGCGGGCGCGGCCGAAGGCGCCATGGACGCGTCGAACATGTTGAAGCCTGCGCTCGCACGCGGCGAACTGCGCGCGATCGGCGCCACCACGCTGAATGAATACAAGAAATACATCGAAAAAGATCCTGCGCTGGAACGCCGCTTCCAGCCGGTGATGGTCGAAGAGCCCACTGTTGAAGACACCATCTCCATTCTGCGCGGACTCAAAGAACGCTACGAAGTCCATCACGGCGTGCGCATTAAGGACGCCGCCATCATCGCCGCGGCGACCCTTTCACACCGCTACATCTCGGATCGCTTCTTGCCGGACAAAGCCATCGACTTGATCGACGAGGCCGCCGCCAGTTTGCGTATGCAGATCGACTCCCTGCCCGTGGAAATCGATGAAATCGAGCGGCGCATCATGCAACTCGAAATCGAGCGCCAGGCATTACTGAAAGAAACCGACAAACATTCCAAAGAACGGCGCGCGCAAATTGAAAAAGAATTGGCGAAGCTCAAGGAAGATTCCAGCGCTCGCAAGGCGCGTTGGCAATCCGAGAAGCAAGCCATCCAGAAAATCCGCGCCTTGAAAGAACAAATCGAACAGCTCAAAGCCGAAGAGCAAAGATACGAACGCAGCGGAGAATTGGCCAAGGTTGCGGAGATTCGCTACGGACGCATGGCTGCCGCCGAACGCGAGCTGAAACAGGCCGAGGCGCAATTCGGTGCTATGCAAAAAGACGCGCCCATGCTCAAAGAAGAAGTGGACGAAGAAGATATCGCCAAGCTGGTGAGCAAATGGACGGGAATTCCCGCCGGCCGTTTGCTGGAAAGCGAAGTGCAAAAACTGGTGCACATGGAAGAAAGATTGCGCCAGCGCGTGGTGGGCCAAGACGACGCGCTCGCCCGCGTGGCCAACGCTGTGCGCCGAAACCGCGCGGGTTTGTCAGACCCCAAGCGGCCCATCGGATCCTTTATTTTTATGGGCCCAACCGGCGTGGGTAAAACGGAACTTGCTCGCGCCGTCGCCGAGTTTCTGTTCGATGACGAAAAGCTCATGATTCGCATCGACATGAGCGAATACATGGAGAAGCACAGCGTCTCCCGGCTTATCGGCGCGCCGCCAGGATATGTGGGATACGAAGAAGGCGGGCAGTTGACGGAACAAGTCCGCCGCCATCCTTACTCGGTCATTTTATTCGATGAAATTGAGAAGGCCCATCCCGACGTATTTAACGTGCTGCTGCAAATTCTGGAAGACGGTCGCTTGACTGACGGCAAAGGTCGCACCGTGGACTTCCGAAACACCGTTTTGGTCATGACCAGCAACGTGGGCTCCGCGGCAATTTATGAGCTGGCAGGAAATGACCCCGAGGCAGCTCGCAAGGAAGCCATGGAGGCTTTGCGCGCGGCGTTCCGACCAGAGTTCATTAATCGTATCGACGAAATCGTCATCTTTAATCCTCTTGGCAAGGAACAGCTCGGAAGGATCGTCCAGTTGCTGTTAAAGAGCGTCGAGAAGCTGCTCGCCGAACGTCACATTGCGCTGGAACTCACTCCCGCGGCCCAAGAACTGATTCTCCGCGAGGGCTACGATCCAGCGTATGGTGCGCGACCTTTGCGCCGCACGATTCAACGGATGATTCAGGATCCGCTCGCCTTGCAGATCCTGGAAGGCAAAGTGTTGCCAGGCCAACGTATACGCGTGGATCGCGATCCCACGGGAGAGAAGATGCAATTTACCGTCGTTGCGGAAAAACAACCCGCTGCCGCTGCGTGAATCTAATCTAGTAGCGCAGCCTTTTCGCTCGTCGACCAAGGCTGTGCCACTTTCATTTCGAAATCTTTGTATTGTTTATGCGTATTGAATAGATGGGACTCTTATGAAAATTTTGCGAACAGGTGTGCTACTCATCCTGCTAAGCGTCATGCTGGTCGTTGTCGGCGGCGCGATTGGTGGGCAGAACGGATTAAAAATCGCGCTGGCCATCGCCGTCCTCATGAACGGCATCTCTTATTTTTTCTCGGACAAGATTGCACTGGCCTCCAGCGGGGCCAAGCCGGTCACCCGAGAACAAGTACCGCGGCTATACGACGTAATGGAAAGACTCGCCGCCAAGGCCAACTTGCCGGTGCCCAAGCTTTACGTAATTCCCGAACCCGCGCCAAACGCCTTCGCCACTGGCCGCAATCCTCGTCACGCTTCCGTGGCGGTCACCGAAGGCTTGCTACAGTTGATGAGCGATGACGAACTCGAAGGCGTCATCGCCCACGAACTTTCCCATGTGCGCAACTACGACATTCTGACTAGCTCCATCGCGGCTACCATTGCCGGTGCCATCACCTATCTGGCGTCCATGGGACGCTTCGCCATGATTTTTGGCGGCGGGGGATACGGCGGCGATAGCGATCGAGAGCGTGGCGGTGGTCTTGGCGCGCTCCTGATGATTTTCCTCGCGCCCATTGCCGCCTTGATGCTGCAGCTCTTTTTGTCTCGCACCAGGGAATATTCGGCCGACGAGACCGGCGCTCGCATGGTGGGCCAGCCTTACGGCCTGATCAGCGCCTTGCAAAAGTTAGGGGCCTACAATCAGCGCATCCCTACAACTAGCGTTTCCCCGTCGACTGCGGCGTTATGCATCGTGAAACCGTGGTTCGGCGGCGGCACCTTGTCCTCGCTGTTCAGCACCCACCCACCGCTGGCAGATCGCATTGAGGCGCTGCGTGAATTGACCATAGTGCCCAGCCGCTCCTGACCGGAAGAAGTGGACTCCTCAGACGCGGAGTAAACGTCTTTGGGTGCGTAA
>Ga0307475_10001055_pt1 | contig 16494 bp, 8 predicted proteins | sample atmos_gasesECM1C_FD_203317 | JGI IMG/M metagenome (GOLD analysis project Ga0307475, IMG submission 203317) | Hardwood forest soil microbial communities from Morgan-Monroe State Forest, Indiana, United States - atmos_gasesECM1C_515 | ecosystem: Environmental > Terrestrial > Soil > Temperate... | reverse complement strand
GTTGCTGGGTGGATCTCCCGCGGCCTGGACGCTGGCGACACTTTGCATCCTCCTGCTACCGTCACTCTGCGAGTTCGTGTTTGCCTTGGTGCGAGCCGCCATTACACGAGACGCGCCTCTGGCCTCCAAGGCGCCAGCAGCGTTGTATGCGTCCATCGCGAACGTGCTGTTGCAGCTAGCTTTCCTCGCTCATCAAACGCTGCTTTCTTTGGACGCCGTGATCCGCGCGTTTGTGCGGCGAACGATTACCCGGCGAGGCTTGTTGGAGTGGGAGACGGCCGCCGAAGCCGAGCATCAAAGCACCAAAAAGACGCCAGTAGATTCCTACCTGAACTGGGTGCCGATTTTGTCCTTGGGACTCGGCGTTTTGGTGTGGGCCGTCCGGCCGGCTGCTTTGGTCTCCGCTATTCCGATCCTCTTCCTCTGGGCGTGCAGCAAGCCAGTCGCATCATGGCTGAATCAGCCCTCGATCACACCCGGCAATGAAGCATCCACGAAAGACAAATTGTTTCTCCGGCAAGTTGCGCTGCGTACCTGGCGATATTTTGACGAATTCAGCACGGCCGAACATCATTGGTTCATACCCGACAACATTCAGGAAGAACCCCCCTCGCTCGCGGCACGTCTGTCTCCCACGAATCTCGGCTTGCTGCTCAACGCCCGGCAAGTCGCGTGCGAGTTCGGTTACCTCACTGTTCCGGAGTTTGCCGAGAGAACACTCCAGACCCTCGCTTCGATGCTCAAGCTTCGATGCCACGGCGGTCACTTCCTGAACTGGTACGATACGCACACGCTGCAGCCCCTTACCCCTTTCTTCATATCATCGGTCGATAGCGGCAACCTGTTAGCGTCTCTTTGGACTTTACAGCAGGGCTGCCTTGACCGTTTGCGACAGCCGGTTGTGCAACCATGTCTCGCAGACGGCCTACTGGATTGTCTGCGGGTCCTGAGTGATGCTCGCCTGTTTTCGCGAAAACGGATCTCCGCGTGTGAGCGGGAATGCAAAGCTGGCTATTGGCCGCAGGCGGTGACCGGCATTCCCTCGGCCGCTTTCGACGAGGCCCAAAGAGTGGCCGCCGATTCCCATCCGGAATTGCTCTGGTTTCTGGACGAGGCCCGTCGGCGTGTATCAATGCTGAGCCAAACTCTGCGCGATCTTTCTCCCTGGTCTCTCCCCGATTTCGCGGAGCTGCGCGATGACCCCGCTCTGAATCTTCGCTTGATGGACAACCTGGCTCTGGAACAGCTGCCCGAGTTCATGGAAGCTCTTGGCCGGAGGCTGGAGCGCGAGATGGAGCAGGTTTCGCCATCGGTAAAGTCTCAGTACCAGTCCTTGGCAAACGCCCTCCCGCGGGCGCAGGCAAATGTGGCAAGGCTGATCGAGAACCTCCGCCTCGCGGCCGGGAAAGCTGGCGAATTTGCGGAAGAGATGGATTTTGGCGCACTCCTCGATCAGCACCGCAAGCTGCTGTCCGTGGGTGTTGAACTCGATGCCGACCAGCGCAACTCCGCCTGCTATGACCTGCTCGCGACCGAATCACGGACCGCTTCTTTCGTCGCCATCGCCAAGGAAGATATTCCTCAGGAAAGCTGGTTCTTGTTGGGCCGGGCCCACACTCTCGATCAGGGCCATCCAGTTCTGCTCTCGTGGACGGGCACCATGTTTGAGTACCTCATGCCTTCCTTGTGGATGCGTTCTCATCCCAACACCCTGCTCGAGCGTTCGCAGGCAGCCGCTGTCCAATCGCAGCAGGCGTATGCGGAGAGCCTGGGTGTGCCGTGGGGCATCTCGGAATCGGCATATTCTGAGCTGAATGACTCGAATCATTACAAGTACTATGCCTTTGGCCTGCCCCACCTTGCCTTGCGGAAGCCCGATTTCAAAGCGCTCGTCATATCGCCCTACTCGACCTTCCTTGCCCTGAACATCGACCCGAAAGAAAGCCTGTTGAATCTCCGACGGATGCTGGATCTGGGCTGGTTGGGTGCGTATGGCTTCTACGAAGCGGGTGACTACACTTCGGTGCGACGCACCTTCGGGCGCCGCCGTGCGAAGCTCGTTCGCTGCTGGATGGCGCATCATCAGGGAATGAGCTTGCTCGCTCTTGCCAATTTCCTGTGCGACAACGTCGTCCAACGATGGTTCCATAAGGATGGCAGGGTTCAGGCGACCGAGTTGCTCTTACATGAGAGGCCGGTAGCTCATGTGCCACGAACTGAGTTTCCTCGTCGCAGGTTGGCGGCTTAGTTGCGACCTGCACGGTGTTATGCTTCCGGTGCTGCCTTCGACCTAGGGTCGAGGAAAACCACAGGACTGAATCGAGCCCAGGCCCTTTTCCCTCGAACTATGCACGCCAGATTAAAGACATTTTGTTTGCTCGTCGCTCTCCTTGTTGCCTTCGGCCGCGGAACCACAGCCCACTCGCAGGCTCCTCCGGCGTCGCAAGATGTTTGGGTAGACGCGCAGGCGGCCTCCCATCCCTTCCCGCATTTTTGGGAGGTGATGTTCGGCTCCGGTCGGGCGATCCTCAGTCTGCGCGAGCGCTATCGCCAGGACTTGCGCAGCGTGAAAGGGATCACGAACTTCCAGTACATTCGTTTTCACGACATTCTCGACGACGATGTGGGCATCTACGACGAAGACACGCAGGGCAACCCCGTTTACAACTTTCTCTACGCAGACCAGATCTACGACGGACTTCTCGCAAATGGCGTGAAACCGTTCGTGGAGCTGAGCTTCATGCCCAAGAAACTTTCCGCGAAGCCGGTGCTGCATGCGTTTTGGTACAAGCCAAACGTTGCTCCGCCCGGTGACTATGGGCACTGGGGAGCGTTGGTCGAGGCCTTCACGAAACATCTCATTGCCCGGTATGGGGCGGCGGAAGTCGAGCGCTGGTATTTCGAAGTCTGGAACGAACCGAACATCGACTTCTGGGCAGGGGAACCCAAGCAGCCCACCTACTGGCAACTTTATGATGAGGCCGCCCACGCGATAAAAAAGGTGGATCGCAAACTGAGGGTCGGAGGCCCGGCAACAGCTCAAGCCGCATGGGTGACCGCCTTTTTGAAGCACTGCTCCGAGAATCACGTCCCCGTCGATTTTGTCTCCACCCACGTTTACGGCAACGACCGGGCGCAGGATGTTTTCGGTATGGACGAAAGCATTCCTCGCGACCAGATGGTCTGCCGGGCTGTGCGCAAGGTTCACGACGAGATCGTGGCCTCGCCGACTCCCCACCTGCCCCTGATCTGGAGCGAATTCAACGCCAGCTATAAGAACGAACCGGATGTCACCGATGGTCCTTATATGGGGCCGTGGCTGGCGGCTACGATCCGCCAGTGCGACGGACTAGTCGATGTCATGTCGTACTGGTCATTCTCCGACGTATTCGATGAGCAGGGTGTGCCGAAGTCTCCCTTCTATGGCGGATTTGGCTTGATTGCTGAAGACAGTATTCCCAAGGCCGCATACGCCGCCTTTGAACTGCTTCATCAGACGGGGGACGAACGGCTGGACGTCGACTCCAGTTCCGCGTTGCTGACTCGAAAGAAAGATGGGACGCTGGCCTTAGTGCTATGGAACTACTCACTCCCCGAGGTGGAGGGACAGGCCCGCACGGTCGTAATTCATTTCAAGAATTTCCATCCCCAGAGGGCCACCATCTCGCGAGTCGACGCACAACATGGAGATCCGCGCGCGAAATACAAGGAACTCGGCATTCCCGCGAGTCCAACTCAGGAGCAAATCCGGGAGTTGCGGAAGGCTGCCGAACTTCCGAGTCCCGAGATTCGCAGTATTGAGAAGGGAATCGTTTCGCTGGAATTGCCTCCTCACGGGCTGGCGGTCGTCGAGTTGCGGTGAACGTTCCCATCGTGATCGAGTATTTGCCCGTGCTTGGCGAATGCTTGAGCAGCTGTCGCTCACACCGTCGTCTCTGCCCAGGAGGCTGAGGTTCAGCAGATCCTCGAGCAATTTTTCCATGTGCGCAATCCCTTCAACAATGCGTTCCACGGAATGGTGACCATCGGTGCTCAGAATCGAGTCAACGTCACCTCGCAAAATGTCGGCAAACCCGTGAGTGTGACGCAAAGGCGCGAAGATCGCGGGCGACCCCATAACTGCAAGCCTCGAGATCCTGGTTCGCTGTCACCAGTTCCGCCGTGCGTTGCGCGACTCGCCGTTCCAACTCAGCATTCAGCCGCAGCACCTCTTCCTCAACCCGCTTCCGCTCACTCAGGTCAGTCACTACCAGGCAAATGCCTTGCCCCGATTCCTCGAAGGGAATCTGGCTGAGGGATAACTGCACCGGCAGCACCGTCCCGTCCATACGCCGAAGATGGCCCTCCGTCCTCACGTCACGTTGGAGAGCGGTCGTAACCAACTGCCGGAATCGCGCTTGCTCCTCTTGCCCCAGCAAAGAAACGAACTCGGACCTGTTGCTTCAGGCCAGCCGAAGTGTGGGAAAAGACAGAACGGAGGGAGTTGTTTCGCGATCCTGCGTTAGAGGACAGACTCTAGCGGTGGAAGAGATCTGTCCGGCCGGCAGAGCCAGCACTCGAGCCGACAGCGTGCAGGGAGTAGAGCAAAGCTCGCGTTGCTTTGATGCGGGTGCAGACCTGACACTTGAGATTTCAGGATTGGACCTGGCGCGCAAGTCTTTCGCGGCCATGTGGACGGTTTCGGCAAAACCGCGTGGGTACGCGTCTTTGCTCTATCTCCTGCCGAATCAAGGATGTAAAAGTTTGTAAAGGTGCACAATTTATCGCACCCTACTTTAGACTAGAAGCGTCTGAAACATCAGGCCCGTGCGCGAGAGGTATTATCCATCCGTTTCGCTCTTGGCATCCCATCTGTCGCGATTCGGGGCCCGAGGGGGCTTGGGTCTGGTGGCCAGGGCTCCAGTCATTGAAAGAACCTATGAGATCAAGCGTTCGTTATTATCCGCTCAATTTCTGCCTCCTCCTTCTTCTTAGCCTGACGTCGGTTTTCCTGGCCTCGCTTTGTGGCTGCGGCTCCGCAAACACGAAGTCGGCACAAGCTGGTACTGGGCCCCAGGCGATTCCGGTGGCGGTCGCGGCCGCCGAACAGCGGGACTTTCCCGTCTACCTATCAGGGTTAGGGAACGTCCAGGCTTCCAACACCGTAAGTCTGAAGAGCCGCGTGGATGGACAGATCGTCCAGATCGCTTTCAAGGAAGGCCAGTTCGTAAAGCAAGGGGAATTGCTCCTCGTGATCGACCCTCGGCCTTACCAGGTCGCTTTGGAACAAGCGGAGGCGGCGCTGGCTCGCGATCAGGCCCAGTTGAAGAATGCGCAACTCGACTACGAGCGCTATCAGGGACTATTCAAGGAAGGCGTCATTTCGCAGCAGCAGTACAACTCCCAGCAAGCGCTGGTGGGTCAACTCGACGGGACGGTCAAGGCAGACCAGGCCGCCATTGACAACGCCAAACTGCAACTGGTGTACACGCGCGTGACGTCTCCGGTCAACGGCCGCATCGGACTTCGCCTGGTGGATATCGGCAACATGGTGCACGCCACCGACGCGAACCCGTTGCTGGTCGTTACACAACTGCAGCCCATCGCCGTAGTCTTCACGCTCCCGGAAGATTCTCTTCCCACCGTCGCCCAGCATATGAGAAACAGCTCCCTTACGGTGGAGGCGTACAGCCGGGACGATACGACCAGGCTGGCCACCGGCAAGCTCCTGACGATCGACAACCAGATCGATCAGTCCACCGGCACCGGCAAGCTTAAGGCAATGTTTGAGAACGTCGACAATATGCTCATTCCGAATCAGTTCGTGAATGCGCGCCTGCTGCTGGAGGTCCGCAAGGGCGCGACCGTCGTTCCAGCGGCTGCCATCCAGCGTGGGCCTCAAGGTGGCAGCTTCACCTACGTCGTCAAACCGGACAAAACCGTGGAAGTTCGGCCTGTGAAGGTCGCGCTCACCCAAGGCAATGTGAGCGTGATTGCGTCTGGCCTCGCGCCCGGAGACCAGGTGGTTACAGACGGGCAGGACAAACTGCAGGCTGGCAGCCACGTTGAGCCGCATTCCGCCGCGTCATCGCCATCGGGGAAAAACGCGCAGGCATCAGGAACCGTGGGGCAATGAGTCCTTCCCGTTTATTTATCCTTCGGCCGGTTGCAACCACTCTGCTGATGATTGGCATGCTCCTGGTCGGTGTGGTGGCTTACACCCAGCTTCCCGTCTCCGCGCTGCCCGAGGTCGACTATCCCACCATTCAGGTCGTCACGTTTTATCCCGGCGCCGACTCCGATGTGATGGCGTCATCGGTCACCGCTCCCCTGGAGCGGCAGTTTGGCCAGGTCCCCGGTTTGAGTCAGATGACTTCGACGAGTTCTTTCGGGAGCTCCCTCATCATTCTGCAATTCAATCTGGACCAGAACATCGATGTCGCAGAGCAGCAGGTGCAGGCGGCCATTAACGCGGCCACAACCTATCTGCCGCGCGACCTTCCGAATCCTCCCATCTACAGCAAGGTGAATCCTGCCGATGCCCCGATCCTCACTCTGGCCCTGACGTCCGACACCCTGCCGCTCACCAAGGTCGAGGACCTCGCCGACACCACGCTGGCACAGAAGATTTCGCAGTTGCCCGGCGTTGGCTTGGTTTCCATCAGCGGAGGACAGAAACCCGCGGTGCGGATTCAAGCGAACCCCACCGCCTTGGCTTCCTATGGTCTTAGCCTGGAAGATTTGCGCACGGTTCTGGGCCAGGCGAATGTGGACCAGGCGAAGGGCGTGTTAGATGGGCCGCGCCAGTCCTACACCATCAACGCAAACGACCAGCTGTTCAGCAGTGACGAATATCGCAAAGTAATTATTGCCGCCAAAAATGGAGCTCCTGTTCGACTGACGGATGTCGCCAACGTGATCGATGGCGCCGAGAACGCAAGGCAGGCCGCCTGGATGAATTTGACTCCGGCAGTGATTGTCAACATCCAGCGCCAGCCGGGCGCGAACATTATTAGTGTTGCTGACCGTATCAAGAAGTTGCTGCCCCGCCTGCAGTCTTCGCTCCCATCTTCCGTCAAACTGACGATTCTGACGGACCGCACGCAAACCATCCGCGCCTCCGTCAATGATGTGCAGTTCGAGATGATGCTCACCATCGCTCTGGTGGTGATGGTGATCTTTCTGTTCCTCAGGAACCTCTCGGCTACGGTGATCCCCAGTGTGGCCGTGCCACTCTCCCTCGTTGGAACCTTTGGAGTGATGTACCTCCTCGGCTACAGCCTAAACAATCTCACGCTGATGGCTCTGACCATCTCCACCGGCTTCGTCGTGGACGACGCCATCGTAATGATCGAGAACATCGATCGCTATCTCGAGGCCGGCGACACCCCGTTGGACGCCGCGCTCAAAGGGTCGGGGCAGATCGGTTTCACGATCGTATCGCTGACGGTTTCCCTCATCGCCGTCTTGATCCCGCTCCTGTTCATGGGAGACGTGGTTGGGCGTCTGTTTCGTGAATTCGCCGTGACCCTGGCTGTCACGATCCTGGTTTCCGCCGTGGTTTCCCTTACGCTGACGCCGATGATGTGCGCGAAGCTCCTGAAAACCAAAGCGTCCTCCCACCACGGCCGCTTCTATGAAGCTTCCGAGCGTCTCTATCAGCGAGTGATTGACCGATACGGGTCCACGTTGCAGTGGGTCCTCAAGCATCAGACGACTACCCTCATCGTCACATTCGCCACGCTGGTGTTTACGATTCTGCTGTTCATTGTTGTGCCCAAAGGCTTCTTCCCAGTGCAGGACACGGGTGTCATCCTGGGCATCTCGGATGCGCCCCAGACTGTCTCTTTTACCGCCATGGCTCAGCGACAGCAAGCCTTGGCGCAGGTCATTCTCAAGGATCCGGCGGTTGACAGTCTGTCTTCTTTCATCGGAATTGATGGCGTCAATACCACGCCCAACAGCGGCCGCATCCAGATCAACCTCAAGTCGCGCAATCAGCGCAAAGAGACGGCATCAGAAATCATCCGCCGGTTGCAGCCTCAACTGGCTCATGTGGAAGGCATCACGCTGTACATGCAGCCGGTGCAGGATCTGACGGTCGAGGACCGCGTCAGCCGCACGCAATTCCAATACTCGCTCGAGGCCGCGGATGCGACCGACTTGAATACATGGGTCCCTCGGCTGATGGAAAAACTGCAGGCGCTCCCCCAGCTACGCGACGTGGCCAATGATCAGCTTACCGCCGGCTTGAAAGCCGACCTCGTGATCGACCGTGATACGGCATCGCGTCTCGGCATCTTGCCACAAGCCATCGACGATACTCTCTACGACGCCTTCGGCCAGCGCCAAGTCTCGACCATCTTTACGCAGTTGAACCAGTACCACGTCGTGCTTGAGGCCGATCCGACCTTTCAGCAAAGTCCGGACTCGCTGAAGAATATCTACGTGCACTCCTCGACCGGCGCCCAGGTCCCGCTCTCGGCCTTTACCCATTTCCAATCGACCAACGCGCTCTTAGCCATCAATCACCAGGGCCAGTTTCCGGTGGTGACGATCTCATTCAACCTTGCACCCGGCGTTTCCCTCGGACAAGCCACCAAGGCGATTGACCAGGCGGAGCACGATATCAACTTGCCTGCCAGCATCCACACTGCCTTTCAAGGCACGGCGGCCGCGTTCCAGAATTCGTTGTCTTCCGAGCCTTACCTGATACTGGCGGCTCTGGTCACCGTTTACATCGTGCTGGGCGTCCTCTATGAAAGCTACATTCACCCCATCACGATCCTGTCGACTCTGCCGTCGGCGGGTGTCGGTGCCATCCTCGCACTGATTCTGACGCGCAATGACTTCAACGTCATTGCCCTGATCGGCATCATCCTCCTGATCGGCATCGTCAAGAAGAACGCCATCATGATGATCGACTTTGCCTTGGAGGCGGAGCGCCAGGAAGGGAAGCCGCCCGAAGAAGCGATCTATCAGGCGTGTCTTTTGCGCTTTCGCCCCATCATGATGACGACCATGGCTGCGCTGCTCGGCGGCTTGCCGCTTGCCCTCACCTCCGGCACCGGCGCGGAACTGCGCAATCCGTTGGGCATCTCGATCGTCGGTGGCCTCATTCTCAGCCAGTTGCTGACCCTCTATACCACGCCGGTCGTTTACTTGGCCTTTGATCGATTGGGGCGGCGATTCTCGCGCTTCAGAATCGGCAACCCCATCGAGGAAGTGGCCACCGCGGATTAGTCCATGAATATCTCGGCTCCATTTATACGTCGGCCGATTGGAACCTCGCTCCTGACCGTAGCTCTACTGCTGTCTGGTGCCTTGGCCTTCCAGTTCCTGCCCGTGGCACCGTTGCCCCAAGTAGAATTTCCGGTCATTTCCGTGAGCGCAGGCCTCCCTGGCGCCAGCCCCGAGACCATGGCCTCGGCCGTTGCCACCCCACTCGAAAGACAGTTCGGCCGAATCTCGGGCGTAAACCAGATGACGTCCACGAGCCAGTTAGGCTCGACCAACATCGTCCTGCAATTTGACCTGAGCCGGAACATCGATGCCGCCGCCCGCGACGTTCAGGCAGCCATCAACGCTGCCCGCGGACAGCTGCCGGCAAATCTGCCCAGTAATCCCGGGTACCGCAAAGTGAATCCCGCGGACGCTCCCATCCTGATTCTCTCGATGACGTCCGACACCATTCGATTGCCGAGGATCTATGACGCCGCCAACTCGATCCTGGCCCAGAAACTCGCCCAGGTTTCCGGCGTCGGGCAAGTCTTCGTAGGCGGCGGCGCCAATCCCGCCGTTCGCGCCGAACTCAACCCGATGCTCCTCAATAAGCTCGGAGTGAGCACGCAGCAAGTCGCTACCGCCCTCTCTGCCGCCAACGCGAACAAGCCCAAGGGCGAATTTGCCGGGCCAGTCGACGCCTGGACCATCGACGCAAACGATCAGCTTCTTAAGGCAGATCAATACCGTTCCTTGATTGTCGCGTCTGATCAGAACGGCGTCGTGCGCCTCGGCGATGTTGCCGATGTACAGGATTCAGTCGAAGACCTGCGCAACGCGGGTATTTCCAACGGCAGGCGCGCCGTTGTGCTAGTCATCTTCCGCCAGCCCGGCGCCAATATCATCTCCACCGTCGACCATGTCCGGGCATTGCTTCCCCAATTGCAGGCTTCCATCTCACCGGCGATCAACCTCGACGTCGTGATGGATCGCACCTTGACGGTTCGGGCCTCGGTACGGGACATCGAGTTCACGCTGGTGATCTCCGTGATCCTCGTGGTGCTGGTCGTGTTCGTATTCCTGCGCAATCTTCGTTCTACGATCATTCCAAGCATCGCCGTCCCGCTTTCACTGGTAGGCACGTTCGGGATCATGTACCTGCTCGGCTATAGCCTCGACAATCTCTCGCTCATGGCCTTGGCCATTTCCACTGGCTTCGTGGTCGACGACGCCATCGTCGTTCTGGAGAACATCAACCGCCACCTCGAGCAGGGAATACAACCGGTGCCTGCCGCGTTTCTCGGAGCCCGTGAGATTGGGTTTACGGTCCTTTCGATGAGCACTTCGCTGGTGGCCGTCTTTATCCCGATCCTCATGATGGGGGGCATTGTTGGAAGGCTGTTTCGTGAATTTGCCGTCACACTCAGCGCCGCGATCGGGGTCTCGTTGCTGGTCTCGCTGACCACAACCCCAATGATGTGCGCCAAGCTGTTGCGTCCGCTGGACAGCGAAAAGCACGGACGTTTGTATCGCATGAGCGAAGGGGCCTTTGAGCGCCTTATGAAGAGCTATGGCAGAGCGCTGCGCTGGGTCCTGCGTCACCAGGCTCTCATACTGATCGTTACTGTCGGCACCGCCTGCCTGAGCGTGTACCTCTACATCATCGTTCCCAAAGGTTTTTTCCCGCAGCAGGATACTGGTCGTCTGGGCGGCTCTATTCAAGCGGAGCAGGATATTTCCTTTCAGGCCATCCGCCAGAAGATGAATGACTACGTTGCCATCATCATGAAGGATCCGGCAGTCGCCACCGTGACCGGCTTTGTGGGGGGTGGTGGCACCGCCAACACGGGACGCATGTTCATCATGCTCAAGCCGCTGGAGGAACGCAAGGTCAGTGCGGATCAGGTCATCGCGCGCTTGCGTGGCAAATTGGCCCATGTTCCCGGTGCGACGTTATATCTGCAATCCGCGCAGGACCTTCAAATCGGTGGCCGCATGGGCAACGCACAATATCAATACACATTGCAGTCAGAGAGCCTCAATGACTTGAATGTGTGGGCCCCGAAAGTCTTGGCAAAGCTCAGGCAATTGCCTCAATTGAAAGATGTGAATACCGACCAGCAAAATCGAGGGCTCGAGGCGAAGGTGGTGATTGACCGCGACACCGCTGCGCGGCTGGGGATTCAGCCCGCTGCTATTGATGCCGCCCTGTATCAGGCCTTCGGTCAGAGCCAAGTGTCCACCATCTACCAGCAGCTCAACCAGTACCATGTCGTCATGGAAGTCGATCCGCGCTATCAGCAGACTCCCGACGCATTGCAGAGCATGTATATACCCTCGAAATCGGGAACGATGGTGCCGCTGGCGACATTCAGTCACTATGAGCCTTCGAACGCCCCGCTCGCGGTGAATCACCAGGCGCAATTTCCTTCGGTCACCCTCTCCTTCAATCTCGCGGAGGGTGTCTCGCTGGGAGAGGCAACCCAACTCATCGAGAGAGCCAACCGGGAAGTTAATCTCCCCGCCACGATCCATGCCAGCTTCCAGGGAACGGCGGCGGCCTTTCAGAGCTCACTTTCGAGCGAACCCATTCTGATTCTGGCAGCGCTGGCCGCTGTTTATATCGTGCTGGGTATCTTGTATGAGAGTTATATCCACCCCATCACCATTCTTTCAACTTTGCCCTCCGCGGGTGTGGGAGCCCTGCTCGCTCTTCTGATTACGCGCAATGACTTGAATGTCATCGCGTTGATCGGCGTCTTGTTGCTCATCGGCATCGTCAAGAAGAACGCCATCATGATGATCGACTTTGCCCTCGATGCGGAGCGGAAGGAAAACAAATCTCCCGAGGACGCGATCTACCAGGCTTGCGTCATGCGTTTCCGGCCGATCATGATGACGACGATGGCGGCGCTGCTGGCAGGCTTGCCGCTAGCTTTGGGCCGAGGAACCGGGTCGGAGTTGCATCGTCCGCTAGGCATCACCATCGTCGGTGGACTCATCGTGAGCCAGATGCTCACACTGTTCACGACCCCGGTGGTCTATCTCTACATGGATCGGATGCGGTTGCGATTTCGGGGCGTGGCGCGAGGTTCGAAAGCGAAAGGCCCACTGGTGCAACCGATCTAGATTCGAACGCCGGCTATTGTTGCACGTGGATTTCCGATCCGAACTTCCGCGTGCCGTCGGGCGGCCCTATGTTCGGAGGCATCGAGCCAGTGCGGGAGTTGAGGAATTCCAGCAAGTCCTCTCTCTCCTGCCCACTCAAGAAGTCGAGGACGCGGATTTCCTTGTCCAGGTGCGGATTGGAGTTTCCTCCGCCAATGTAGTGGTCAATCACGTCTTTCAGCGTGGGCACGCTCCCGTCATGCATGTAAGGTGCTGTCCAAGCGGCATTGCGCAGAGTGGGCGTCTTGAAGGATCCCATGTCGGCCTCATTCTTTGTCTCGGGGTAGCGGCCCGGGTCCGCGAGACTGCCGTCGGTGTTGGCGCCAATTCCAATGTTATGGAACTTCTGGTCGGTAAAAAGCGCATAGCGCTTCCCGATCGTATGACATACCGCACAGTTGCCCCGCTTCGGATCGCGAAAGACTTTCAGCCCTCGGCGCGCTGAGGCGGACAGAGCTTTCTTGTCGCCGCCGTAGTAGTAGTAGCGATCGAATGCCGAGTTCCCACTCAGCACGGTCCGCTCAAACGATGCCAGCGATTTCTTCACCATCTCGAATTCGATCCGGTCTGTGCCCCACGCTTTCTTGAACTCTTCGCGGTAGGTCGCGTTCTCCTCGAGACGCTGGATGATCGCCTTGGGGCTGTTTCCCATCTCGACAGGATTTGTAGTGGGTCCTTCCGATTGCACCTCCCGGCTGGAGGCTCGGCCATCCCAGAAAAAAGAAAGGTAATAGGCACTATTCAACAGCGTCGGAGCGTTGCGCGTGCCGGTTTGGTTCTGGATCCCGGTCGAAATCGCTTTATTGTCAGCGAATCCCTTGGCCGGATCGTGACACGTCGCGCAGGCGACGGACCCGTCGACCGACAGTACCGGATCATAAAAAAGCCGGCGCCCCAGTGCGATGGTCTCGACCGTGGGTGGATTGTGCGGCGGAAACGCCACCGGCGGTAGGCCCAGCGGCGCCTTAATGCTCTCACGCTTTCCGATGGGCAATACCGGAGGTTGCGTGTTTCCCGAGGATTGTCCCAAAATTCGTCCGTCAGAAATGAAAAGTACAGCGAGAAGAGCAATCCGGCAAAGGGTCGCGAAAGGAACTGGAAGGCTTGCTTTCATAGGACCAAGTCGTCCAGTTGCGCTCCTGCGACCCCGCCCTGGCCTTGATTCGGAACGCGAGAGCTTCTGTTCCGCGCATAACCTGGCTCTTTCACGTCCATGGCCCCTAGGATTTTGATAACGAGATACCCGGTTCACGGTCTTTGGAATGACCTCGCGTCAGCGCCAACGCAATTTTATCGTCCCCAACCGTGGGCTCGTTAGTGCCGAGAGTTGGTCATCATTAACGCAAACAGGATTGGCAGATACACGATCGTTGCCCGCAGCAGTTGCCGCGCCCGGAACTTGGACGCTGCGCTCGCCAGGGGCATCCCTAGAGTGGCCAGCCGTACTCCCACCCAAAGCAGCCCGAAACCAAGAATCAGCGCACCGGCAAGATAGATCCTTCCTGCCATGCCGGTGAAACTCGGCAGCAGGCTCACCGGAAGGAGAATCAGCGAATACAGAATGATACGCAGTGAGGTGGACTTCCCTTGCGGTTCCACCACTGGCAGCATGCGGACGCCGCCTTGCGCGTAATCCTCGCGGTACACCCACGCAATCGAAAAAAAGTGGGGAAATTGCCAGAGGAACAAAATCGCAAACAAGATGAACGTTCCCCGCTCGATGCGTCCCCGCGCGGCTGTCCATCCCAGGACCCCAGGCATCGCTCCCGGAAACGCACCCACGAAAGTACAAAGCGGCGAAACGCGCTTTAGCGGTGTATAGGCGGCCAGGTAGACCAGCGCCGTCAGAAACGTCAGCCAGCCCGTGAGCACATTCGTGTAGATCGCCAAGTACAGCGAACCGCCCACCGCCAAAAAAATCCCGAACACCGAGGCGTGCCAAAGGCTCATCCGGCCCGCTGGCAGCGGACGGGAGGCCGTGCGCCGCATTTGCCCATCCACCTCCCGTTCCATCACTTCGTTGAGCGCGGCTGTGCCGCTCGACACCAGGCCGATTCCCAGTGAGGCGTGAAACAGGCCCCAATTCAAGTGTGGCAGGCCAGCCTTCCGGGACGCGAAGAAATAGCCGCACCATGCGGTCATCACGATCAGGCTGGTGACCCGGACCTTGGTGAGTTCGGCGAGGTCGTGTAGTAGGGAACCCCCACGAATCCGGCGGACAGCTAACATCGGTGAGAGTGCGCTCATAAGTGTGGATTCGCTCTGTTCCAGCCGCCCAGTTTGGATCTTCATGTCCTAAACATGGCTGCGGCTCACGACAGCACCGCATTCGAGGAACAGTTGCGTGTAGCCCGCAGCGTCTCTGCACCGCCACGGAAAATCAGTACCAATGTAAAGGAATGCCACCAAAAATTTTACAAATAATTTGCAATTCCTCGTGAAGCGATGTACTATCCGCGAACTAAGGGGTCGTTTTTCACCGAATTCTTTCGTCGAAAATCGTTTTGGGCCGGCCAGAAACGAACTATGCACTTCCTTGCGGCATGTTCTGGCACTACTGTTCGTAGTCAACCACTTCTAACCACGTCAGTGTCGCTGATGCCGGAGTGCGTTCAAACAGGAGATCGTATGCAAGTCCCTGATGTGAGCAGCCGGAAGTCGATGTTTGGAGTGTCAGTCCTCAGGTCATTTCTCACCCTTGCCGTCTTTCTCTCGTGGTTTGTCGTGTTGAGCAGCCAACCGGGACACGCCATTCCGGCGTTTGCAAGGAAATATGGGCTTCCGTGCTCAGCGTGCCACATCGGTTGGCCGATCCTTAATATCTTCGGCCAACAGTTTCGCGACAACGGCTACCAGATCGGCAATGAGCGCGACTCGCCGATTTATCAGAATCCATCGTATTGGCCAATCACATTCCGCATCACTCCCCAGTGGCATCTGGAGAGTCAGACCAAAGTGGCGGTCGACCCCACCCTGACCACTCCAGGGGGAGAACAAACCATTACCACTCATGGGTTCGACCTGTCGGGCCTCGATATCTGGACCGCCGGTACCCTCTACAAAAATATTTCTTTCTCCGTCCTTCCCTCCATGGCCGAGGGCCAGACCTTCCACCTCGAGAATGCCTGGGTTCGTTTCGATAACCTCCTAAACTCTCCGTGGCTCAATCTAAAGTTCGGCAAGTTCGAGTTGGATACCCTGCTCTCTGAAAAGCGATTTCTTACGCTCTCCAGCGTCGGCGGGTCTTGGTACAACTACCACTTCTTGCCGCAAGGCGACATCAATGGCTTTGGTGGCATCGGCGACAACCAGATTGGCGTCGAACTGTTGGGCCACTCCAAGAACAGCTATGCCCGCTATTCCATCGCCCTCTTGAGCAGCGTGGATGGGAACCCCGGGCTGACCAGCGCCGGCCAAGCAAGTACTGCTCGTACCTACGACGTCTACGCGAATCTCAACGAGGGATTTCAGGCCGGTGGCCTCGGGGTCCAGCGAGTCGGTGTGTTTGGCTATTTCGGCCAGTCGCCGACCTACTTCCTCACGCAAACCGTCGGCGGGACAACTACCCCCCTGCAAGCGAAAGGCAACAAAAGCTTCTCGCGGGTAGGGGCGTACGGTTGGTGGTTCCTGAAAGATCTCGACATAGAGACGCTCTACATGCACGGGCAGGACAACGTCTACTTGGGGAACGGCGTTGCGGCCAACAATCCCGGGTCCTTACCCCCAGGGGCTGCCGGACCCAGCTGGAACGGCGGCTTTATCGAGGCTCACTATGCCTACAGCCCGCAGCTGATCTTTACGGGACGCTACGAGTTGGTGCACATGTCTCGGCAGGCGGTTCCTACCAATCCGGGCAATTTGGGAAATGTAGACTCCTGGACCATCGGGTACCGCTGGTATCCGATCATGTTTAGCCGCGCGGGTCTCGCATTCCACAACGAATACGCACAAGCAAAGACCGGGAATACCTCGATTCTCACTGGTAGCGATCAGACCAGCCGAAGCGTGATGATCGGTTTTGATTTTGATTACTAGGGTTTAAGCTATTTCGCATGGATGAAGCCGTTTTTGCGGGGGCCTCGGCACGAAGAGCAGACTTAATCGTAAAAACCACCGGACTTCGTT
>Ga0307475_10001054_pt1 | contig 16503 bp, 14 predicted proteins | sample atmos_gasesECM1C_FD_203317 | JGI IMG/M metagenome (GOLD analysis project Ga0307475, IMG submission 203317) | Hardwood forest soil microbial communities from Morgan-Monroe State Forest, Indiana, United States - atmos_gasesECM1C_515 | ecosystem: Environmental > Terrestrial > Soil > Temperate... | reverse complement strand
CGCTGCCGTCCGCGGCAGCTTCTTGTCCGTATACAGCCTGGCCGCGCTGCTGGGGTATGGCCCGGCCGGCGACTCGGTGCGACTGCTGGTGCTGTGTGGACCCAGGGAGCCGATCGCTCTGGCGGTGGGGGACTTTGAAGGTTATTTCCGCGTTTCCTCGAGGCAGATTCACGCAGCCGACCAGAATGAGGCCGCGCGTGGATGCGTCAAACAGGTGGTGCGCACGCCCGACGCCGTGCGTGCTGTGGTGAGTATTCCCGACCTCATCGAGTTGATCGGCACCGCATCAGCAGTAAACAAATCCAAGGAGTGACGATATGTGGACGTTAGGAAGGAAGATAGCCGCCGGTTTTACCCTGTCGTTCGTATTGCTGGCTCTGATCGGCGTCGTGGCCTACCGCAGCGTCAACACGCTCAGCGCGACCAGCTACAAGGTCGCGCATACACACGAGGTCCTGGAACATGTCGCCAACCTGCTGGGTCTTTTGAAGGATGCGGAGACCGGGCAACGCGGTTATGTCATTACCGGTGATGAGAATTTTCTGGAGCCATACCGGACTGCGGTCAATGGCATCGACAAGGTGGTAAAGGATCTGCGGCAACTGACTGCCGATAACCCGAATCAGCAAAAGCGGATCGAGCAAAGCGAATCACTGATCGCGGCGAAGCTGGCGGAGCTCAAACAGACCATCGAAATGCGCAGGAAGGGGGGATTTGAAGAGACGGCGAAAGTCGTCCGCGCAGGGGAGGGCAAGAAGCTGATGGATGATATCCGTCGGCTCGCCGATGAGATGGACCGCGAGGAAAGAGAGCTGCTCAAGCAGCGCGCTGAAGAGGTCGAAACGGCCGCCAACGCGGCCAGATCAACGATCATTTACGGCACCCTGGCGTGCCTTGTGCTGGTCACGGCAGCGGGTGTGTTCATCACGCGCTCGCTGGGCGGTCAGATCGGGATGGCGGTCCGCCACGTCCATAGCTCCTCGGCGGAGCTCCAGTCGGTCGCCAATCAGCAGGCGTCGGGCGCGCGCGAGTCGGCCACCGCGATGAGCGAGATCAGCACCACGATCAGCGAGTTGCTCGCCACGTCCAGACAAATCGCCGAGAGCGCGCAACGAGTCGCGCATGTCGCGGAAGAGACGGCCGTAGCCGCGCGCGCGGGTACCCGGACTGTTCAGGAGACGCACGAGTCCGTGAGCGGCATCAAGCGCCAGGTGGATCTGATCGTGACTCACATGCTCGATCTGGGAAAGAAATCGCAGCAGATCGGGGGCATTCTGGAGATCATCAACGAACTGGCCGAGCAGACCAACATCCTGGCCATCAACGCGACGATCGAATCTGCCGGCGCGGGCGAGGCGGGGAAACGATTTGCCGCCGTCGCGGACGAAATTCGCAAACTCGCCGATCGCGTGGGCGGGTCGACGAAGGAGATTCGGACCCTGATCGAGGAAGTCCGGGCTGCCGTGAACACAACCGTCATGGCAACCGAGGGTGGAACCAAGGCCGTAGACCTCGGTGCCCGCCAGTTCGGGCAAGTCACCGACGCGCTGAACCAGATCACGGCCCTGCTGGGGACCACGACCGAAGCCGCCAAGGAGATCGAGCTCAGCACCAAGCAGCAGTCAACGGCGGTGGAGCAGGTCAACATGGCGATTTCGAACGTTGCGAAGGCAACCAAGGAGACCGAGGCGAGTTCGACGCAGACGCTCCAGACGGCCACCGAATTGAGCAGCCTTTCGCGCGACCTGACCCGACTCATTCAGCCGACCGCCGTTGCGTGACGAATGGCGAAAGACCCGTACAAGTATTTCCGACTCGAGTCCCGTGAGCTGCTGGCCGCGCTCGGTCAGGGCGTGCTGGAGCTCGAGAAGGGCAATCGCGGAAAGGACCTGGTTGGGCGGATCCTGCGCCTCACGCATACGCTGAAAGGCGCCGCTCGCGTCGTCAAGCAGGCCCGGATCGCGGAGCTTGCTCACACCATTGAAGATGCCTTCGCGCCCTTGCGCGAGGAGGGCGGCGACGTTCCGCCGGAGGGCATCAACCAGGTGCTCGCCATGCTGGATGCGATCGCCTCCCAGATTGCGCTGATGGAGCCGGCGCGCGCAGAGGCGATCGTGACAACCGCGCCTCGAATCAGCGAAGAACTCTTCGAGACGGTGCGGGTGGAAGTCGAGGAGATCGACGCGCTCCTCGACAGCGCGTCGGAAGCCTCGACCCAGGTGTCGGGCCTGCGCCAGGAGTTTGCGGGCGTTGCGCGTGCACGCCAGCTCGCCGACACGCTCGTCGAAAGCCTGGGGCAGCGCCGCAATGTGGAGCCGCGCGCGGCTCGATCAGTCGGCACCAACGCGAGGGCCCTGGGGCTGGCGGAGGAGCTTCGCGGCGGCCTGACGCGCCTCGAGCGCAACCTCGCCACAAGCATCGACCGGCTCGAGGCCGAGCTCACGCGGGTGCGCGATGCCAGCAATCGCCTGCGTCTGCTGCCGGCAGCCGGCATCTTTGGCTCACTCGAGCGAGCCGTGCGTGACGCCGCCCAGACCCTCGGGAAGGAGGTTCTGTTCGAGTCCTTCGGGGGCGAGCATCGTCTCGACGCGCACGTACTTGCAGCACTGCGAGACGCCCTGCTGCACGTGGTTCGGAATGCCGTAGCCCACGGCATCGAATCGCCCCCCGAGCGGGCGGCCGCAGCCAAGCCGATCCAGGGTCGCATCGAGCTGCGCGTCGAACGGCGGGGAAACGGCATGTTGTTCATCTGCCGTGACGACGGGCGGGGTGTCGACGTCGAGGCGGTCCGTCGCGCGGCGGTTCGCCGCGGTCTGGTGGCCAGCTCTGACGCAAGCTCGCTTGGGCTGCAAGAGGCGGTGCGGATCATCCTGAAAGGCGGAGTCACCACGACCGGAGCAGTCGATCAGGTCTCCGGTCGAGGAATCGGCCTGGACGTCGTCCGGGAAACCGCGGCCCGGCTCAAGGGTGAAGTGACCGTGCGCAGCGAGCCGGGCAAGGGCACGTCCATGCAGATCTCGGTTCCGGTTTCACTGTCCTCGATCACTGCACTGGATGTGGACGTTGGCGGCACGGTCGTCTCCTTGCCCCTTGCCGCGGTTCGCAGGGCTTTGCGCGTTCCGGATTCCGAGATTGTTCGTTCGTCCGATAAAAGCTCGATCGTGCATGACGGCAAGGTGATCCCTTTTCTTCCGCTCGCCGGGGCACTGGGCAAGACGCCGGGCACGGAGCGAAGGCGGCGACCCTGGTCCGTGGTCGTCGTTGAGGCGGCCTCCGGCGTGGCGGCCATCGGCGTGGACCGGCTTCTGGGTGCGACCAACATCGTCGTCCGGCCATTGCCCGCGTCGGCCGCGGTGGAGCCGATGGTCGCCGGCGCTTCACTGGACGCCGAGGGCAATCCACAGCTGGTTTTCGACCCCGAGGGCCTGGTCGACGCGGCCTACTTCAAACAGGCACCGGCGGTCGAGGCTACGCCCTGGAAAAGCCCCTCGGTGCTCGTCGTCGACGATTCGCTCACGACCCGGATGCTGGAGCAGAGCATTCTTGAATCCGCCGGTTATCAGGTAGACCTCGCCACCTCGGGTGAGGAAGGTCTTGCAAAGGCAGCTCAAAAGCGATACGGCCTGTTTCTGGTGGACGTCGAGATGGAGGGAATGGACGGCTTCGAGTTCGTGGCGCGCACGCAGGCCGATGAGGCGCTGCGTGCCATCCCCTCGATCATGGTCACCTCGAGAAGCGCCGAGGAAGACCGTCGGCGAGCCGAGCGCGCCGGAGCGCGTGCCTACGTTTTAAAGGGAGAATTCGATCAAAGCTCCCTGCTTCGGATGATCCGGGACTACGTTGGTTAGAAAAATATGACGGTCACACGCGTACTGGTCGTTGAAGACTCGCTCACCATGCGCAAGTACCTGGTGGATGTACTTGCTTCAAATCCCGAGTTCACCGTGGTTGGAGAGGCCCGGGACGGGGCGCAGGCCATCGAGCTGTGCCGAGCCTTGCGACCGGACGTCGTTACGCTCGACATCATGCTGCCCGTCATGAGCGGCGTGGCGGTCACCGAGTACATCATGGCCTACTGTCCGACCCCGATACTGATCGTGTCGGCGTCGACAAACCGGGGCGAGCTCTACCAGACCTACGAGGCACTGTCGGCTGGCGCCGTCGACGTGCTCGAGAAACCGGGGATCAACGACACCGGCAGCGAGTGGGACCGCAACTTCGTGTCCGCCGTCAAGATGGTGTCCAAAATACGAGTCATTACCCATGTTCGGGCCAAGCTCGGTCGCTGGCCGCAAAACCTGGCGCCTGGCGCGGGACTTGGAACTCGCAGCGGGGTGCCGCGCAGGAAGATTGTTGCGATTGGAGGATCCACCGGTGGGCCCGCAGCGGTGGTAGACATTCTTCGCGGGCTTCCAAGTGGTTTCGAAATCCCGATTCTCCTCGTCATTCATTTAGGTGCTCCCTTCGGTGCTGCATTTACGGAATGGCTCGATGGGCAGTCGGGGCTGCGCGTGCGCTACGCGCGCGACCGCGAGGCACTGCCGACTTTCGGGCAGGCTGGCGTGATCATGGCTCCACCGGGCTTGCACCTGGTGGTCGAAGACGGGCGACTCAGACTGACGTCCGATGCCGAGCGGAATTCGTGTCGACCGTCGATCGACGTGCTTTTCGAATCGCTTGCGAAACAGCTCGGTCGCGAAACGATCGCCTGCCTTTTGACCGGAATGGGCAAGGACGGTGCCAGGGGTTTGCTCGCGCTGCGGCACGCCGGCGCCTTCACCATTGCTCAGGACGAGACCTCTTCGGTCGTCTTTGGCATGCCCAGAGAAGCCATCGAGATAGGGGCCGCAGATCGAGTCGTCAGCCTCCATGAAATTGCCCCGGCAGTGGCAGCGGCGGGCGCGCACCGGAGTTGAGGAAGTAGCCTTGAAGCCGACTGCCCTGATCGTGGACGACAGCCTCACGGTTCGCATGGATCTGGCTGAGGCCCTCGAATCGGTAGGATTCGCGAGCACGCTCTGTTCCACCATCACGGAAGCGCGAATCGCGCTGTCGGCAGGCTCTTTCGACCTGCTGGTCCTCGATGTGCTCCTTCCCGACGGGGACGGCGTCGATTTTCTTCGAGAAATAAGGGGCATCGCTGCCACGGCCGCGACTCGGGTGATGCTGTTGTCCTCCGAAGCCGAGGTCACGGACCGCATCCGGGGGCTGACGACCGGTGCCGACGAATACGTGGGCAAGCCGTACGACCATTCCTACTTTGTGGCGCGGGCGCTGGAACTGGTGCGCGAAAAGGGGCCCGAGAGCAACGCCGGGCACGCGCCAACCGTGCTGGTGATCGACGACAGCCCCACTTTTCGCGAGGAGCTGAGGGATTTGCTGGAAACATCGGGATGCGAGGTCGTCGCCGCGTGCACGGGCGAGGAGGGCCTCCGGGTGGCTGTTGACGTGCGTCCGACCGTCATCGTGGTCGATGGCCAGCTGCCCGGAATCGATGGGCCTACGGTCATCCGTCGCGTCAGGGCGGATGCCGTCCTTCGTACCACGCCGTGCGTGCTGCTCACTGCGTCGGAGGAACGAAGCGGTGAACTCATGGCGCTCGATGCCGGGGCCGATGCCTACGTCCGAAAGGACGAAGGCACGGAAATCATTCTCGCGCGCGTCAGCGCCGTCATGCGCTCGGCGCGGGGACGTTCCGATGTCGGCCTGACCTCGAGCCTGCTCGGACCAAAGAAGATTCTGACCGTCGATGACAGCCCGACGCATTTGCACGCGGTAGCAGACCAGTTGCGGCAAGAGGGCTACGACGTGATTCCCGCCCGCTCGGGGGAAGAGGCCATCGACCTGCTGGCGGTCGAGTCGGTGGACTGCATCCTGCTCGACCTGGTGATGCCGGGGCTTTCCGGACAGGAAACCTGCCGGCGCATCAAGGCCTCGGCGCAGTGGCGTGATATCCCGTTGATCATGCACACCGCCCTGGAAGAACAGGCTGCGATGATCGAGGGGATCAACGCGGGCGCGGACGACTACATCGCAAAATCCAGCGATCAACAGGTTCTGTGCGCCAGGGTTCGAGCGCAACTTCGACGAAAGCAGTTCGAGGATGAGCATCGCAACATCCGCGAGCAGTTGCTGCAAAAGGAGTTGGAAATCGCCTCGGCGAACGCCGCTCGAGAACTCGCAGAAACGCGCTCGGCCTTCGTCGAGGAGCTCGAGCGCAAGAACCAGGAGCTCGAGGCCTTCAGTTACTCGGTATCTCACGATCTGCGAGCTCCGCTTCGCAGCATTGGCGCCTTCAGCCAATTGCTGCTTGAAGAGCACGCCGGCGAGCTCGACCTGGAAGGACAAGACTTCCTGCGGCAGATCTCCAAGTCCGCGCGGCGCATGGGCGAAATCATCCAGGATCTGCTGTCGCTCGCGCGGGTTGGCCGTGGGGAGCTGAGTCGCGACCGGATCAATCTTTCCAGCATTGCTCGTGATGTCGTCGAGGAGTTGCGAAGCAAGGAACCCGCCCGGCGCGTCGCTTTGCACATCGAAGGGCGGCTGGCGGCCGAAGCCGACGGCCGGCTCGTGCGCGTTGCGCTGGAAAACCTCCTGGGCAACGCCTGGAAGTTCACGGCGAAGGTGCCGGACGCGCGCATCGATGTGGGTGCCCTGCAGGAAAAAGGGGGCACGACATTCTTCATTCGTGACAACGGAGCCGGATTCGATATGAGCCACGCCGAAAAGCTCTTCAACCCATTCGTGCGCCTGCATACCGACTCGGACTTCCCCGGCACGGGAATCGGGCTCGCCACGGTAAAGCGCGTCGTCGATCGCCACGGCGGTCGCATCTGGGCGCAAAGCGCAGTCGACCAGGGGTCCGTCTTCTACTTCACGCTCAACCGCACGTCGATGTAATAGCTGCGCTCGGCCTGAACGCCATTGGATAGCTCCAGATGGTGCGAGTGCAGAAGATTGTAGCCACGGGCGGAGACCTGGAGGCGCTCGGACACCGCCCAGCCGAGGTGCGCGTTGAGCTCCGTATAAGAGGGAGACGGCGGCGTGGGCAGCGAGGCAACGCTGCGCAAATCCAGGTCGAGCTTGACCTTGCTGTTTAAATTCATCGAGGAGCGCAGGAAGAACTGGTAGGCCGGATCGTCCCCGGCGATCGCGGTGCCGCCGATCGTGCTTGCGCCCGGCTTGAAGCGCAGGTTCTTGTGCAGCCAGTCGAACGCCGGACCGAGCCGCCACCATTCGGTCAACTGGTAGCTCCCCCACAGTTCGACGCCGTACGTATCGCCCTCCATGCCGTTGCCGAACATGATGGGAAAGCCGCCGGCAGGCACGCCAGCGCCGGGGATAGGGGGGAAGCCGCCGACCGTCACCTGGGCGTTGCGCAGATCCCGGTACTGGTTGTAATACGCTGAAATCGACAGCGATCCACTCGGCACGGGCTGCGCGCGATAGCCCACTTCGTAGGCGATCAACTTCTCCGGCTGGAAACCGTCGCCCTTCAGCAGCGTGAGGGGCCCCTCGGTCTGAAAGAAGTCCCGATCTAGGCGCGACGGTGCCCGAATCGCCCGCGACACGGCGGACCACAGCAGGTCCTTATCCGTGACTTTCCAGGAAAATCTCACGCTCGGCAGCAGTTCGACCCCGCTATATGGATCGTCCTCCACTTTCGTCCCAAGGATCAGCTTGAGCGAGGGCAGCAGGGCAATGCTGTCCTGCACGAAGAAGTCATCCAGATCGAGCGTGCGGCGTTGCGGATCGAAGAATTGATTGACCACGGGGCCGGGAGTCAGCACAAACGAGTCCTGCATGATGCGGTAACCCCCGCCCCAGACGATCTGCTGGCGGCTTCCCCACGCGAAGGTGTGCTGCAGCTCGACATCGTAGGTGCTCAGGTGTTCGGCGAAAGTGCGCGGGACACCGAGCTCGATATGGTCGTAGTAGGCATGAACCTCCAGGGCCGATCCGCCTTCGAACGGGTGGCTCCAGCGGGCGATCAGATTGTGGCCGGTAATTGCCTGGTTCGCCGCGACCGGCGACGCTTCGGAGCCCCGGTAGTAGTCGCCTTGCAGCGTCACGGCATCATGCTCTGGCGACCAGTCGAGGCGAAACCCGCCCTGGGGTTTGTGCCAATTGTCGTGCGCATTCATCCCGGTCGCGGTGGCGCTGTCGGCATAGAAGAAGTTGCTGACATAGGCACGGTAGGTCACGGCATCGCCCACCGAGCCGCCATATCGCAGGCTCGCGCGCCGCTCCAGATTGCCGGCGCCAAGATTGAACGCTCCGCCCTGGGTCTCGCCGGATTTGCGGGTAATGATGTTGATCACGCCGTTGACCGCGTTGGCTCCCCACAGCGTCGCGCCGGGTCCGCTGATCACCTCGATCCGGTCGATGTCGTCGGGCAGGACCTGTTGCAAATCCCAGAACACCCCGTTGGCGAAGGGTGTGTAGACGCTTCGCCCGTCGATCAGGACGAGCAGCTTGTCGCTGATGCTGCCATTAAATCCGCGTGCGGTGATTGCATAGCTGTGGGCCGTGATCTGCGCTACCTGCAGGTTGGGTGCCAGACGGAGCATTTCCGGGATACTGGTCGCGCCGGAGCGCAGGATCGCTTCGCGGGAAATCACATAGATCGCGGCCGCCGCCTCGCTCAGCGGCTCTGCCTTCTTCGATACCGAGGAAATGGTGATGTTGCTCAGATCCTCGATCGAAAGATCGAGAAGGCCCGGTGCATCGGCTGCCTGGGCGCGGTTCGCCACCGCCACGCCGAAATATGAAATAAAGATGAGCGATAACGCCGCCGTGACGGGACCGAGAGGTCCCGTACGCTTCCGCACACATTGGACGACGAGCAACACGGGCACCTGGGTGCCCGATATTAGGTCAAACACTTATAACGATGTAGCCTTCAGTCGGGAAATTTTATTTCCAGGGGATGTTGTCTAGAACGGATCGCGTCGATGATCCGATTCCTCGGCGTTTCCAGCGGTTCGGATCATGACGGGCAACTTCTACGACGATCTGGCCCCGTTCTACCATCTCCTCTACGAAGACTGGGAGCGCTCCATCGAGCGCCAGGGGGAAGTCCTTGCTGGCCTGCTGCGGCAGGCGGGCGTGGCGCCCGGCGACGAAGTGCTGGATGCGTCCTGCGGCATCGGCACCCAGACCGTGGGTCTGCTCGCCCGCGGGTTCCGGGTCACCGCCTCGGATACCTCCGCCGGCGCGCTCGCGCGCCTGCGTACGGAGCTGGCCGGCCGCGGCCTGCAGGCGGTCACGCGCATGGATGACCTGCGCGAGCTGCGCCACGCCGCAGACGGCTCGCTGGCCGCGGTCCTGGCCTGCGACAACAGCATTCCGCACCTGCTCGACGACGGGCAGATCCTGCAGGCGTTTCGCAGTTGCCTGCGCTGTCTGCGGCCCGGCGGCATCGCCGTTTTCTCGGTACGCGACTACGCCCGCATCGAACGCCGCAACCCCGACCTGCGCCCGCACGCCGTGCGCGTGGAGCCGGGCGCGCGCCTGCTCGCCTATCAACTCTGGGAATGGGATGGAGACCACTACGACCTGCACATGTACCTGACACGCGATCCGGACGAGGGCCCGTGCGAGACCCGCGTCTTCCGCAGCCGTTATTACGCGATCGGCGTCGCGCGCCTGCTGCAACTGCTGGAGGAGGCGGGGTTCACGCAGCCGCGCCGGCTCGACGACGTCTACTTCCAGCCGCTGCTCACGGCGCGGCGCCCGGGTACCGGGGACGGTGAGAGATGACGACGCATCCTGCCCGAGGAGTATGTGAAGCCGCGCCCCGTGTGGGCCGTTAGACCTTCGAATCGAGGGGGAGCTGACAATGAAACGAGCGTCAATCGTGCTTGGCTGCGCGCTTCTGATCGGGAACGCTGGATCGAACGCCCAACAGCACCCGTCGTGCGCAGGTGCCCGACAACTTGGGACCTGGGCGCTTCAATCCTACGTTACTGAGGATTTGGAAACCGGTCAAAAGACACCTCAGTTCGGCGAGCATCCGAGCGGCTACCTTTCTTACGGCCCGGACTGTCGGATGTACGCCATTCTCATCAAGGAGAATCGAAAGGCGCCCGCGGCACTGGTTCCAACGGACGCCGAGCGGGTTGATCTTTACGGCGGCCTTGTCGCCTACGCCGGGGCTTACACCATCGAAGGAGACAAGGTCAGTCACCACATTGACGCCTCCTGGAATCAAGCGTGGACCGGAACGACGCAGGTGCGCCAGTTCAGGATTGACGGAAACACTCTGCACATTCGAACCCTGCCCGCGAAAAGCGCAATCACCGGCAGGCAAAGTGTCTCCGAGCTGGTCTGGACCAAAGTTCAATGAAGCTCCGACCTGGCGCCTCGGCGGCGAGCCAGCTCGGATGTTCAGAGCCTAGCGGCCGCGCCCGCCTCCAACGGGCCTCTTCGCGATGACCTTGACCGCGATCAGGCGGGGGCCATGCGCCCGTCTCGACATGCCGCCTGCCGTAATCAATGCTTCACCGCCACCGCCGCGGCGGCGATCCCGTCCAACTGCGCCAACGTCTGCGGCGATAGTGTCAACTGCGCGGCGGCCAGGTTCTCGCGCAGGTGGGCCACCGATGATGTGCCAGGGATCAACAGGAGGTTGGGCGAGCGGTGCAGAAGCCACGCCAGCGCGACCTGCATCGGCGTGGCGCCCAGCCGGCCTGCGACGTCCGAGAGGGTGGACGACTGCAGCGGCGTGAATCCGCCCAGCGGGAAGAACGGCACGTACGCGATGCCCTTCCGGGCCAAGTCGTCGATCAGGGCGTCGTCGTAGCGGTGGGCCAGGTTGTAGTTGTTCTGCACACACACGATGTCGGTGATCGTCCGCGCCTGGGCCACCTGGGTCGCCGTGACGTTGCTCAGGCCGATGTGGCGGATCAGTCCCTTGCGCCGGAGGTCCGCCAGCACGGTCACCTGCTCGGCGATGGACCCCTCCTCCACGCCGTGGCCCGACCCTATCACTCGGTAGTTCACGATGTCGAGCGCGTCCAAGCCCAGGTTGCGGAGGTTATCGTGGACGCCATCGGTCAGGTCCTTGGGTGAGATGGCTGGCTGCCACGACTTGTCGGGCGGGCGGCGGCCTCCGAGCTTGGTAACGATCACCAACCCCTTCGGGTAAGGGTGCAGGGCCTGCCGGATGATCTGGTTGGTGATGTGCGGGCCGTAGAAGTCGGACGTGTCGATATGGTTCACGCCGGCCGCAACGGCCTCGCGCAGAACGGCCACGGCGCCGGCCGGGTCCTTGGGCGGACCCCACACGCCGGGGCCGGCCAGCTGCATCGCTCCGTAGCCCATCCGTTGGACCGTCAATGGCGTGCCGGGGAACGTGAACCGGCCGCCCAGCATGGCTTCAGTCATCGAGTTGCTCCCTTTCCAGTGCAGACACTGACAAGTCTACGTAACAGTACTGACGCCTGACCCCTAATCGCGGGCAGGTCTTCCACGATTCCGTTATCGAATCTTGCAGCGCAAATCGCCGCCCATTCGCGCTAGTCAACGTTTCCCGTGCGGACAGGCGGGAGGGGCACCAAAACGCCGATGGCGGTAACCTTTGAGGAACGTGCAGGCGTCTTACGGGCGTATTCGCGAGCTTTCGATCGAAGCATAAGCACGAAGGAGGACGACATATGAAGCAGAGCATGGCCGCTTGCCTGGCCGCGAGTTTGCTTTTGGCGGTCTCCCATGGTCCAGCCGAGGCGCGGATCACCCGTCTGCAGATCACGGTGATCCAATCCCCGACGTTCGAAGGTCGCTCCTTCGGCACGGGCGGGGTCGTGGGCGCCTATGAAAAGCTGATCGGGCGCGCCTATGGCGAAGTCGATCCCAACGATGCGGCCAACGCATTGATCACCGACCTGGCGCTGGCGCCGCGCAACGCCAGCGGCAGGGTCGAATACGCGATGGACGTCTATATCCTGAAGCCGGTGGACCTGCATCTGGGCAACCGCAAGCTGTTCGTCGAGGTGAACAACCGGGGCAGCAAGCTGTTCGGCGCCTTCAACGGCGCGCCCATCGGCAACGATCCTACGACAGCGGCCGACGCCGGCAATGCATTCCTGATGAACCAGGGCTACGCGCTGGCCTGGAATGGATGGGATCCAACCGCCGCGCCCGGAGGCAACCGACTGACGATCCAGGTGCCGGTCGCCCACAACCCGGACGGCAGCTCGATCACGGGTCCGTCTTACGAGTACCTCGTGTTCGACAACGCCACCACGGTCCAGGCAGGCATCACGTACCCCGCCAGCAGTCTCGATACCACGCTGGCCCGCCTGACGGTGCGCCATCACCTGACCGACACGCCCACGGTGGTCGCTCCGACCGACTGGCATTTCGTCAACGCGAAGACGATCCAGCTGTTGCCCGCCGGCACGGCGTTCCTCCAAAGCGCCATCTACGAGCTGTCGTACACGGCCACCGATCCGGTCGTCGCGGGTCTTGGATTCGCGGCAACGCGCGACTTCGTCTCCTTTCTGCGCCATGCGACAGCGGACGACTTCGGCAACCCCAACCCGCTGGCCGGCTCGGTGCGGCAGACGGTCGCTTTCACGGTCTCGCAGCCCGCCCGTTACGTGAACGATTTCGTCTGGCTCGGATTCAACCAGGACGAGTCCGGCCGGCGCGTGTTCGACGGCATCGAGAACTGGATCGGAGCGGGCGACGGCGTCGCCCTGAACTTCCGCTTCGCACAGCCCGGGCGCACCGAGCGCAATCGCCAGAATCACCTGTACCCGGAGGGCATTTTTCCGTTCGCCTTTGCGACCACGGATGATCATCTGACCGGCAAGACCGATGGTCGCGCACTGCGTTGCCAAGAGAGCGAAACCTGCCCGAAGCTGTTCGACGTGATTTCGGCCAACGAGTATTGGGTCAAGGCCGGCTCGCTGGTGCATACCGACCCACGCGGACATGACCTGGCCGGGCCGGGCTCGCAACAGGAGGGTGCCGATCAAGGCGGCCGACGCGATGCGGGCAACGTGCGCCACTACCTGCTCTCCGGCCTGGAGCACACGGTCGCTGGGGCGGCGCCATTCTCGCCGGGCATCTGCCAGCAGTACGGGAACACCACCGACCCCAACCCCGCGCTGCGGGCTCTGTTCGTTACGCTGGACGAGTGGGTCGGCCAGCATCGCGCGCCGCCGCCCAGCCAGGTCCCGCGGGTCGAGGACGGCAACGCGGTCTTCTCGGTGCCACAAGCCGACGGGCTCGGAGTCGTGCCGCAGAAGGCGCTCGGATGGCCCGACATTCCGGGCGTCACCTACACCGGGCTGATCACGGTGCGCCATCTTTTCGATTGGGGACCTCAGTTCGACCAGGGCATCCTGACGAACGATCCACCGGCGTTCTCCGGGCCGGTGTACCCGTCGTTCGTGTCGAAGGTGGATTCGGACGGCAACGAGATTGCTGGCGTGCGCCTGCCCCCGGTCGCGGTACCGATCGCCACCACCAGCGGTTGGGCGCTTCGCGCATCGGCCTTCGGTGGCCCCGACGGCTGCGAGTCGTCGGGGCAATGGATCCCGTTTGCCGCGACCCGCGCGGCCCGGCTCGCTGCGGGCGATCCGCGGCCATCGCTGCAGGAGCGCTACAGCAGCCACGACGACTACGTCGAGCGGGTTACGCGGGCAGCTCGGGAACTCGAGGAGCGCCGCTTGCTGCTCCCGGATGACGTGCAGGCCTACATTGATGCGGCCGCGGCGAGCAGCGTGGGTCGCTAGCCGGCGGACGTGAAAAAGGGGTCCTTGAAAAATGCACCATTCCCGCCTCTGCGCCGTGTTGATCGACTGCAGGACCTCCGACGTGGACGAGGCCGCGCGTTTTTGGGGCAGGGCGCTCGGTCGCCTCATGGACCCTGCGCACCCGGGCAGCCGCGGCAACTACCGCATGCTGCAGACTCCGCAAGACGAGCCCATCGTGCAGATCCAGCGCGTGGAGCACGAAAGTCGGGTTCACCTCGACATCGAAACTGACGACATCCCAGCCGAAGTGGCGCGCCTGGAGAAGCTGGGCGCTACGGCGGTCAGTCGTCTCGAACGCTGGGTGGTGATGCAGGCGCCCACGGGTCAACGCTTCTGTGTCGTACGGGTCCAGCGTCCCGGCTTCCCGAAGAACGCCAACCGCTGGGACTAGCAAAGCCAACGCGTACTACCGAGAACGGTAATATCCTCACGGAGGCACCGCCGACCGGATGGACGCGAGACGTATCGGAAAAGTATTGTCGAAGTACCGGGTGAGCACTTGGCGCTTGCGACATCCGAGCCGGCACGGAGCAAGACGATGGACCTGAGCCTGAAAGAAGTGGAAAACAAGGCCCTTCAGCTTAGCGCGAGCGAACGAGGCGAGCTGATTGCGGTATTGATCGCCAGCCTCGAGGGCGAGATGCAAGCCAGCCCAGAAGAAATTGCCGCCGCGTGGGACGCGGAGATTGAACGGCGTGTCGCCGACGTGGAGGCCGGCCGCGCGAACTTCGTCGACGCTGATGAGGCGTTGCGCACGTTGCGCGCTCTTGCGGACCAGCGCCGCCCGAAATGAAAGTAAGCCTCAGCAATGAGGCAATCGAAGATGCGCGCTCGGCGGCAGACTGGTACATCGACCAGGGCGCATTTACCGCTGCTGCCCTGTTCTTTGACGACATCGAGCAGTCGATCCGATTGGTGCTACGCCACCCGCGTATCGGCAGGCCCGGTGCGGCCGGCACACGCTCGTTGCGCCTGAGCTCGTTTCCATATTCGCTGGTCTACAGGCTGGGCGGGGAGGTCGTGCGGGTGATCGCTGTGTCTGCTTACCGGCGACGTCCCGGCCATTGGCTCGGGCGGCGTTGATCGTCAGATCGCCCAGGTGCCAAGTGTGGTCTAACCGCAGCGTTCTGCCCTGTCGAAAACACGCCGTCCCGATCGACTAGGGCAGGGCGAACGATTTGCGCCGCGGTACGCTTTCAACCCGAAACGTCCGAGACAAGGGGAGGGGACCGATGACGACCCGCACACGCAACACGCTGCGCGCGAAGGCGGCACGCCGCCTGGTGGTTCTGGTGGCTACCCGCAAGGGCGCCTGGCTGTACCACGGCGATGCGCGGCGCAAGAGTTGGCGGTCGGACGGGCCGCATTTGCTCGGCCACATGGTGAACCATCTGGTGCTCGACCAGCGCGACGGCCGGACACTGCTGATGGCGGCAAAGACCGGGCATCTGGGCCCGACCATCTTTCGCTCGACCGACCTGGGCCGTAGTTGGAAGGAAGCCGTGCGGCCGCCGGCGTTCAACAAGGCGCCCGATGGTCAACCCGGCCGCGCCGTGGATCACACGTTCTGGCTGACCCCCGGCCATGCGAGCGAACCCGGCTCGTGGTACGCCGGAACGTCGCCGCAGGGACTGTTCCGCTCCGACGACGGCGGCGTTACGTGGGACCCTTTTTCCCCAATCAACGACGATCCGAAGTATCGCAAGTGGATGGGCACGGTGCAGGACGGCACCCCCGACGGGCCGAAACTGCACTCGATCATCGTCGACCCGCGTGACCCCGCGCACCTGTACTTCGCCATGTCGGGCGGCGGCGTGCACGAGTCGGTCGACCGTGGGCAAAGCTGGACACCGATCGTCGCCGGGCTCGAGGTGGTCGAGGGTTTGGACGCGGCGAACATCGCGTTTCACGACCCACATTGCATCCGGCTTTGCCCGGGCAACCCGGACAGGCTGTATCAGCAGAACCACTGCGGCATCTACCGACTGGACCGACCGTCCAACGAGTGGGTGCGTATCGGAAGGCGCATGCCTCGGCGGATCGGCGACGTCGGCTTTCCGATCGTCGTGCACCCGCGCGACCCCGAGAAGGTCTGGGTGTTCCCGATGGACGGCGGAAGCGTGTGGCCGCGCACCAGTCCGGGCGGCGTGCCAGCGGTGTACGTCACGCGCAATGGCGGCAAGACCTGGCGGCCCGCCGCTGCCGGCCTGCCGCAAGGTCAGGCCTGGTGGACCGTGAAGCGCCAGGCGATGACGTCGGACGCGAACGACCCCGTGGGCCTGTATTTCGGCACGACCAGCGGTGAGCTCTGGATCAGCGGCGATGAAGGCCAGCAATGGGATTGCATCGCGGCGCACCTGCCGGAGATCTACGCCGTTGAGGTCGCCGCGCCGGCATAGCGCGCCTCGCCGATGAACGTCCTGATCCCGACTCCGCTGCGGTCCTACACCGGGCAAAGGGTCGTCGAGGCGAGCGGCTCGACGCTGGGCGCGGTTTTGGCGGATTTGGACCGGAAATTTCCGGGAATCCGCTTCCGGATGATCAACGAGCAGGACCGGATGCGGCCCCACGTCCGCTTCTTCGTCAACGGCAAACAGGTGTTCGATCCGTCGCAGCCGCTGAGCCCGACCGACGAGGTTGTGATCGTCCAGGCCCTGAGCGGAGGCTGACGCTCCTGGCAGACCGGGTGGTCGGATAAACACTGCCGTTGGGTGGCAGGTATTGCCCGGCAAACTGC
>Ga0307475_10001053_pt1 | contig 16511 bp, 16 predicted proteins | sample atmos_gasesECM1C_FD_203317 | JGI IMG/M metagenome (GOLD analysis project Ga0307475, IMG submission 203317) | Hardwood forest soil microbial communities from Morgan-Monroe State Forest, Indiana, United States - atmos_gasesECM1C_515 | ecosystem: Environmental > Terrestrial > Soil > Temperate... | reverse complement strand
CCGCGGTAGAAAATGCGGAAGGAGTCGGCCCGTGGGCAATTGGGTGAACTGGCTGTTGGTGATCGGCGGAATCATCTTCGTCATCATCGAGCTGGTACTGGGCGCGTTGACGGGCTTCGATCTTGCGTTGGTGGGCGCGTCGCTGGCGGCCGGCGGTATCATCGGCCTTCTCGCGGGCTCGGCAAATGTCGGACTGCTCGGCGCTGCCGGATTGGCGCTGGTGTATTTCGCGGTGTTGCGCAGCTGGCTGAAGTCCAAGCTGACAGTGCGCGACCAGCCATCCAATGTGGATGCCGTCATAGGCAAAGCGGGCGTCGTCACCAAGCGTATTGCTTCGCGCGACCCCGGCCTCGTCAAAGTGGGCGCCGAAGAGTGGCGCGCTGAACTCGCTACAGGCGATGAAACGGCGCGTGAAGTCGGCGCGACGATTACCGTAAGTTCCGTCGAAGGCGTAACACTCAAGGTGAGGTGAATGCGCATGGATGCAGGAATTTTCTTCGGTTTTCTGTTGGTGGTCATTTTGGTGTTTTGCCTGACCGCGCTGGCCAAAGGGGCCCGGACCGTCAAGCAGTACGAGAAGGGATTGATCACGCGGCTGGGGAAGTATCACGGCATGGCGCCGTCCGGCCTGACGTTCATCGTGCCGTTCGTAGACAACATCGAACGCGTGGACATGCGCGAGCAGGTGATTACGGTGCCGCCGCAAAAGCTGATTACCAAAGACAACGTGACGGTGGAAGTCGACGCCGTGGTCTATTACAAGGTGATCGACCCGGTGAAGTCGCAATATGAGGTGCAAGATTTCGGGTATGCGTGCACGACGTTGGCGCAGACGAACCTTCGTAACCTTATCGGCGATCGCACGCTCGACGAAACGCTGGTCGCCCGTGACATGATCAACAACAATCTCCGCCACGTCCTCGACGAAGCCACCAACGGCTGGGGGGTAAAGGTGACGCGCGTCGAGGTGCAAAAGATCGAGCCGCCGCGGGACATCACCGACGCCATGTCCCGCCAGATGAAGGCGGAGCGCGAGAAGCGCGCCGCGGTGCTCGAAGCAGAAGGCATCAAGCAAAGCCAGATTCTGCAGGCCGAGGGCAAGAAACAATCCGAAATCTTAAAGGCGGAAGGCGATGCCCAAGCACGCATCACGCGAGCCAACGCCGAGGCCGAAGCGATCAAGCTGGTGTCCACCGCCGCCGAAACCTATTTCAAGGACCGCGCCGAGATGATGCGCCGCCTGGAAGTGCTCAACAACACGCTCGCGCAAAATACAAAATACATCGTGCCTTCGAACTCCAGCCTCGTTAACATCCTCGGCCTGGATGGCGCCACCCATCCCCTTTCCAAACCGGCGGTTGATGCCTCCGCTTCATCTGCTTCAGGAGCGGCAGGGCGATCGATTTGATCGTCACCACGTGAAGTGCTCCATGGCCGAGGCGGAAGACTCACGGAATCGAATGGGAAGCAACGTTCGTGTGCTAAAATAAGAGCTCCCGCAATGATACAGGGAGCTGCCACCGCATGAAATTTGGAGTCGTTGTCTTTCCCGGGTCCAATTGCGACCACGACGCGTTCTACGCCATCGGCAACGTCCTCGAGAAGCCGGTCGAATTCATCTGGCACCAATCCGAGAATCTCGCGAACTGCGACGCCATCATCCTGCCTGGAGGATTTTCCTACGGAGATTATCTGCGCACCGGCGCCATCGCGCGTTTTTCGCCGGTGATGAAGTCCGTCGAGAAGTTCGCGAGCAGCGGCGGAATGGTGCTGGGAATCTGCAACGGATTTCAGATTTTGTGCGAAGCCGGCCTGCTTCCAGGCGCCATGATGCGCAACAGCGGCCTGCGTTTTATCTGCCGCCACGTGCACATCCGCGTCGAACAAACGGATACCCCATTCACCAACACTGCGCAGAAGGGCCAGATCCTCAAGATTCCCATCGCGCACTCCGACGGCAATTACCATTGCGACGAAGGCACGCTCGCCGGGATCGAGAAGAATCGCCAGGTGATTTTTCGTTACACGACGCCTGGCGGAAAAGAAGACAACGCCGGCAATCCCAACGGCGCCGTCCACAACATTGCCGGCATCTGCAACCGCGAGCGCAACGTCGCCGGCCTGATGCCCCATCCCGAGCGCGCCGTCGAATCGGCCCTGGATTCTGCAGACGGTTTGGTTGTTTTCCGTTCCATGGTGGAAGCGCTCGTCGGCGCGGCCAGGGCCACCGCTTGAAAGCCGTGCAAATGCGCGGATTCCTTGCGGGGGCAGGAACTATCGTGCCCCTGCAATTTCTAGGTCTCTCTGCAGAATTGAAAAATGGCCACCGCTAGCACGGAAATTCGAGTCACTCCGGAGATTGCCGCGGAGCACGGCTTAACCGCGGAAGAGTACGCGCGCGTGAAGCAGATTCTTGGCCGCGAGCCGAACATCACCGAACTGGGCATCTTCAGCGTGATGTGGAGCGAGCACTGCTCCTACAAATCGAGCAAGGTCCACTTGAAGCGCCTGCCCACGCGCGGAAAGCTCGTGGTACAAGGCCCTGGAGAAAACGCCGGTGTCGTGGACATCGGCGACGGCCTGGTCGCTGCCTTCAAAATCGAATCGCACAATCATCCGAGCTACGTCGAGCCGTTTCAGGGCGCGACCACCGGCGTCGGCGGCATCCTGCGCGATATTTTCACCATGGGCGCGCGCCCGATCGCCGTCCTTGATTCGCTCCGCTTCGGCGAAATCACGCCAGGCAAAAATACGACCGCAGAAGACGCCGCGAAAAACCGCCGCATTCTCGACGGCGTGATTCGCGGTGTCGGCAATTACGGGAATTGTTTCGGCGTGCCCACGGTCGGCGGCGAAGTCGGCTTGGAGGCTTGTTATTCGCAAAATCCTCTCGTGAATGCCCTCGCGCTCGGCATCGCTCGCAAAGAGGATCTCTTCTTTGCCAAAGCCAAAGGCCCCGGCAACCCCGTCATTTACGTCGGTGCAAAAACCGGCCGCGACGGCATTCACGGTGCATCGCTCCTCGCTTCCGCCGAGTTCACGGAAGAGTCCCAGCAAAAACGTCCCAACGTGCAAGTCGGCGATCCGTTCATGGAAAAGCTTTTGCTCGAAGCCTGCCTCGAAGCCATGCAGACCGGCGCGGTCGTTGCGATACAGGACATGGGCGCCGCCGGACTGACTTGCTCGACCACGGAAATGGCTTCGCGCGGCGCCACTGGAATCGAAATCGATCTCGCCAAAGTTCCCCAGCGCGAAACCGGCATGACGCCGTACGAAATCATGCTCAGCGAATCGCAAGAGCGCATGCTGCTGGTCGCCGAAAAAGGCCGCGAGCCGGAAGTGCTCCGCGTTTTCAAAAAGTGGGGACTCGACGCGATGGTCGTCGGCCAGGTCACCGAGGGCGGCCTGATGCGGGTGAGGGATCACGGCAAAGTCGTCGCCGAAATCCCCGCGCATGCGCTAGCCGAGGAAGGGCCGGTCTATCAGCGTCCCATCGCCGCGTCTTCGCCGCGCCAAGAAACCCCAGCGCATTGGTTTTCGTTTGCGCCCGAAGGAACGAACCTCGCGCAGAATTTCGTGAAGCTGCTCGCATCGCCCGCCATCGCCTCGAAGTGCTGGATTACCGAACAGTACGACACTTCCGTGCGCACCAACACGCTCGCCGGTCCCGGCGCGAGCGATGCCGCCGTTGTGCGCATCAAGGACCCCAAGACGGGTGGTGTGAAGCGCGCGCTCGCGCTCTCGACCGACGGCAATGGCCGCTGGTGCCAGTTGAATCCGCGCGTTGGCGCGATGCACGCCGTAGCCGAGGCCGCACGCAACGTTGCCGCCAGCGGCGCGCGCCCGATCGCCGCCACGAACTGTCTTAACTTCGGCAGCCCGGAAAAACCAGAAGTCATGTGGCAATTTTCGCAGGCCATCGATGGCATCGCCGAAGCCTGCACCGCGCTCGGCACGCCCATCACCGGCGGCAATGTCAGCTTCTACAACGAAACTCTCGGCAAATCCATTTACCCCACACCGGTCATCGGTGTCCTCGGCATCCTCGACGACGCCTCCCACGCTCTCAAGATCGCCTTCCGGAACGAAGGCGATCTCATCGTGCTTCTGGAGGGATCGCCTTCCGTTGTGGGGGCGGAGCATGCTGCGCCTCTACAAGACAACCAGTCGTCCGCCGGCGGGGTAAGCCCCGCCCCTGGACTGGGACTCGCCCGAGAATTCTCCTCAAACGAATACTCGAAAACCATCGCCGGCATTGTCGCGGGAGGACCGCCCGCCATTGATCTCGCCGCCGAAAAACGACTCCTCGACTGCCTCGTCGCCCTCGCCGCCGACGGCGCCGTGCAATCCGCCCACGATATTTCCGACGGCGGCCTTGCCGTCACCCTCGCCGAATCCTGCTTTGCCTCTGTAGTGGCCGGTCTTCAGACCGGTCCTTTTCCCGCCGCTTCCGGCAGTGCGCATCTCGGCGCAGACGTAAAACTCGAGGGCGACGCTCCCGCCGAATCCGTTCTCTTTGGCGAACGCGGCGCTCGCGCTGTCGTATCGGTCAAGCCCTCTGCGCTTGCTCGCGTTCTCGAAATTGCGAGACAATACAAGGTTGGGGCGCAAGAGGTTGGCCAGGTCACCGCCGGCGATGCTTTCCGCGTCGAATACAAGGGGCGCGCGGTGATCGATTCCCCGGTCGAGTCTCTCCGCGACGCCTGGGTCCATGCGCTCGAACGTAGTCTGAAGGTTCAATGACCATTCAGCTCGCATTCGCCGACGATCATTTTCACGACGAGTGTGGTGTCTTCGGCGTATTCGGCCACCCCGAAGCATCGAACCTCGCGTACCTCGGGCTCTACGCGCTGCAGCATCGCGGTCAGGAGTCGGCTGGCATCGTTTCCAGCGACGGCACGGATCTGTACTTGCACCGCGCCATGGGCGAAGTCGAAGAAATCTTTCAGCCGGGCGTCCTAGCGCAACTTCCCGGTAGCCTGGCCATCGGCCACACGCGTTACTCGACCGCGGGTGACAAGGCCCTGCTCAACGCCCAGCCCATCGTGAGCGATTGCAACAAGGGCAAACTGGCCCTCGGCCACAACGGCAACCTCACCAATGCCGCCGAGTGGCGCCGCAAGCTTGAGCATCGCGGGTCCATCTTCCAAACCAATAGCGACACCGAAGTCATCGTCCACCTGATCGCACGATCCCAGGCACGCAATCTTTCCGGCGCGATCGGCGACGCCTTAAATCAAGTCGAAGGCGCCTACTCACTTCTTGTTCTTACGCAGGATGAACTCTACGCCGTCCGCGACCCCCGCGGTTTCCGTCCGTTGGTCCTTGGAAAGCTCACGACTCCCGGCGGCTTTGTCGCCTGGCTCGTCGCCTCCGAGACTTGTGCTTTCGACCTTCTCAACGCGCAATACATTCGCGAAATCGAGCCCGGCGAAATGGTCCGCATCTCCAAGTCGGGAATCGAGTCCATTCATTTCGCTCCGGAAAAGCCGCGCCAGCAATGCATTTTCGAGCACGTTTATTTTTCGCGCCCTGACAGCATCATCTTCGGCCGCTCCGTCAACGAAAGCCGCGAGATGCTCGGCCGCTTGCTCGCGCGCGAGCATCCGGTGGACGCGGACCTTGTGGTTCCCGTGCCAGACTCCGGAGTCCCCGCCGCGGTGGGCTACGCTCTCGAATCAAAAATTCCTTTTCGTATGGGCCTGATCCGCAATCACTACATTGGGCGCACGTTCATCGAGCCCTCGCAAGCCATCCGCAATTTTGGTGTGAAGCTGAAACTCAATCCCATCCGCGGCTTGCTCGAAGGCCAGCGCGTCATCCTAGTGGATGACTCCATCGTCCGCGGCACAACCAGCCGCAAAATCGTTCGCATGGTCCGCGAGGTGGGCGCGAAAGAAGTCCACGTGCGCATCAGTTGCCCGCCGACAATCTCCCCTTGCTACTACGGCGTCGATACGCCCACACGCGAGGAGTTGATTGCTTCTTCCAACACGCCGGAGGAAATCTGCAGATTCCTCGGCGCCGATTCGCTTGGGTATGTCTCCCTTCCCGCACTGAAACAGGCCGTCGCTGATACCCAAGGCCGTTTTTGTACGTCTTGTTATACAGGCGTCTATCCTACGGACCTGGTGCAGCTCGAGGTCCGCGAATCCGCCTCGAACGGAAAGTCGACCGGACATTTGCATGAAAACGGAAGTGAACCCGGGTCCGCAGAGCGGCCGGTGGTGGTGGAACGTGAAAGCTGACAAAAAGAAAAAACAAGAAGAAGCAAACGTGCCCGTGGGCACAAAAATTCAGCGCGAGATTATCGCCTGGTTCTGGGTGGGCCTCGCCTTTCTGCTTATTAACGGCACCATCGGCCAGGCGCGCGTGATCCCCTCCGGCTCGATGGAAAATACTTTGCTCATCGGCGATCACCTCATTATGAGCCGCATCGGCTACGACGCCGGCGTCCCCTTCACCAATCTCCACGTCCCGCTCTGGCGCAATCCCAAGCGCCAGCAGGTCATCATTTTCAAGCCGCCGTTCGCCCCGGACACGCCAGACTACGTGAAGCGCGTCATCGGCCTCCCGGGCGACACCATCGACATCCACGACGGCGCCGTGTGGATCAACGGCCAGAAACTGAGCGAAAAATACACGTACGGCCGCAGCGAGCCCTACGAAATGCACATGCCCTACACCGTTCCCGCCGACTGCTACTTCGTCATGGGCGACAATCGCGGCAACTCCTACGACAGCCGGTTCTGGGGCTGCGTCCCGCGCAAGGACATCATCGGCACGCCAGTCATGATTTACATGTCGCTCGATGTTTCTCCGGAAGCCTGGGAACCAGGTCAATTTCGCGAACGTTTCTTCGCCTACGCGAACGCCATCCTGCATCCCGGCATCGTGCGGTGGAAGCGCATCTTCCGGACCTTTTAGTGGATTCGTAAAATCGTGATACTTTCGAGCGGGCGCCAAGCCCTGCCCGGCGCCCCGTAAATTGCCGGTCTTGTACTTTGCGTGCGAATTTGCGCCCGAAGCAAAAACGGAAAAGGACGCGAACAAGCCTTTGACGAAATACGCCGATGCCGGAGTCGACATCGCCGTCGCGGACGACGCCAAGCAGCGCATTCGCCATCACGCCAGCCGCACCTTTACTTCCGGTGTCCTCGGGGGCATCGGCAGTTTTGGCGCGCTCTTCGCGCTTGACGGCAAAAAATGGAAACAGCCCGTGCTCGTCTCCAGCGCCGACGGCGTCGGCACGAAGCTCAAAGTCGCCATGGCCATGGGCGTGCACTCCACCGTCGGCGGGGACCTCGTCAATCACTGCATCAACGACATCCTCGTCGAAGGCGCCGAGCCGCTTTTCTTCCTCGACTATCTCGCCATGGGCAAGCTCGAGCCGCCCGTCGTCGAGCAGCTCGTCGAGGGCATGAGCCGTGCCTGCCGCAAAGCCGGGTGCGCGCTGATCGGCGGCGAAACGGCGGAGATGCCCGGCTTTTATCCCCCGGGTGAATACGATCTCGCCGGCTTCATCGTTGGCGCGGTCGAACGAAAAAAACTCCTCACGGGAAAAAACGTGAAACCCGGCGACACTCTCATCGCGCTGCCCTCCGCCGGCCTGCACACCAACGGTTATTCGCTCGCGCGCAAGCTGGTCTTCGAAGTCGCCAAGCTCAAGCCGGAAACCTACGTCGCCGAAGTCGGCAACAAAATCGGCGCCGAGCTCCTCAAGCCGCATCTTTGCTATGCGCCCGCGCTGAAAAACATCGTCGCGCGCGGTTGGGTTTCCGCTCTCGCCCACATCACCGGCGGTGGCATTCCCGGCAACTTGCCGCGCGTTCTTCCCACCGGTATGAAAGCCGGCATTGACCTTGCTTCCTGGCCCGTCCCCGCCATCTTCAAATATCTCGCTAAGCTCGGCAATATTGACACGGACGAGCTCTTGCTATCCTTCAACATGGGCATTGGCATGATCCTGGTGGTCCCGCCGAAAAACGTGCAGTCCGTCGAAGCCGACCTCAAGAAACGCCGCGAAAAATTCTTCCGCATCGGCCGCATCGAGCGCGGCGAATCCGGCAAAGCCCGCGTTACCTTTTCAGGTTCTTTGCAAATGACATAGATTCTCTGCGTCCGGCGGCGGCGCCGAAGAATATCACGGCGTGCTTGCTCCGAGAATTCCCCTGCCCATCCGCGGCATCTTGGTAACGGATAGCTAAACCGTCTCACTCATCGTATACGTAGGTTTCTGCGCCGGCGCGCGCAATGGCAATTCGCGCTTGAGCTTGTGCAGCCATCGCAGTTCGAGCTGAAATTGCTTAGTCACGAAGCTCACTATCCACACCGCTTCATGGTAGGGATGACCAACTTCTTCGAGGATGCTCGCAAGCACTTCTTTCTCCCGCGCCACTTCTCCTTCCAGGAATTCTCGCCGCCGCTGGATCTGCTTCTCGAAAACCCCCGGCCGGGCCTGCCATGAAAGCGCAATCCACGTCTGGAACGGCGGCCGGTCCCGCTGCGTCGTCCACTCTTCACGCTCCAGCGCGCCAGCCAACGCCGCGCGGCCCTTCGCCGTCGTTGCAAACGTGCTTCGCTCCGGTCCTGCCGCGGGCTCGCCCGTCTCCGAAGCCCGAATCCAGCCGCCCCGCGCCAATTTTTCCAGCGAATAGTAAACCTGCGGTCGCGAAATTCCCGCCCAGTCCCGGATCTCCCGCCTCTCCAGTTCCAGATTCGCCTGGTACCCGTGCATCGGCCGCTCCGCCAGCAAACTGAGCAGCACCAAGTCCGGGGTCGTCAGCGGAAGTTTCCTGGTTGAGCGCCCCATTCTTCTGGGTCTCTCTGCCTTCCTCAGCGCTCTCCGCGCCTCTGCGTTTTCTTGTCTCTTCATTTCATTCCGGTCTTGCGCTTCCTGCTCCAGTACCACCATTGGCACTGCTCCGCTGGCAACCGCGGATTCCGCGCCTGCGCCACCGCCGCGCAGAACGTGTCCAGCACGCATGGATCTTGCCGCCGGCCCGTGGCCCTGCCCAGCCGCGCATACATCCGCTGCGGATTCTGCCGGGCCAGTTGCGCCACGCTGCGAATTCCCAGCCGCTCGAAATCCTGCAGCATGGCCGGCCCGATCGAGACCAAGTCTCCTAATTGCCGCGCTGTTCCGCCCATCAGAATCTCCTTGACTTGGGATTGTGCGTCTTCTATCCTCACTAGTCTAAATAAGACTATTGTTACCTGTCAAGGAGAATCTTCGTCATGCGCCGCTTCACCCTCGCCCTTACTGCTCTCGCGCTATTTTTTGTTTTCGCTTCCCGGCAAGCCAATCCATCTCAGGAGAAAACGTCCATGAACGTCAAGCGCATTACCCCGGTCCTGCTGGTCAAGGAGATCGAACCCGTCATTCCTTTCTGGGTCGATCGGCTCGGCTTCGCAAAAACCATCGAAGTTCCCGACGGCGGCAAACTTGGTTTTGTCGCATTTCAGAAAGGGGCTGCGGAAGTGATGTACCAGACTTACGCCAGCGTGGAAAAAGACGCGCCGAAAGAAGTTGCGGACACCGCGCGCAAAGGCCCCACCTACCTCTACATGGAGGTCGACAATTTCGACGCCGCCCTCGCCGCCATGAAAGACGTGAGAATGGTCATGCCCGTCCGCAACGCTTTCTACGGCATGAAGGAATTCAGCGTCCAGGATCCCGGTGGCCACTTCATCACCTTCGCCCAACCGGTCGCTGTGCCACAACACTGACCATTGAGTGTCAATGGGAGGATTCTTGTTGTGGGGTGCACTATCGCCGCCCCGCGGCACTAGCGCTTAATTCCAGGCGCTTCGGTTTCCCTTGTGGGGGCGCAGCATGCTGCGCCCCCCTCGGCATACCTCAATCTGCCAGGAGCCTTTAGGAGTTGAATGAAGGGGTCACTGTTTCGGCGCGCTCGGCGGTGGCGGTGGTCTACGTTCGATTTGCGTAGGCACGGCGATCGACCGGGCACCGTTCTTGCCCACGGCGCGAACGGCAAAAAAATGATTGTCGGTGGAGACGCCCTTCAAGTCTGTTTCGCCGGGCGAGGCCGCAAATTCATAAACCTGCCAGCGCGAATCGCTCGTCTCGCGCCAGAGAATTTCGAATCCCGCGCGCTCCGCATCATCGTCCGCGGACCAGGACAGTTTGGCGTCCGGCGTGACTGCGCCCGCGAGTCTTGCATTGGCGGGTGGCGCTGGAGCCAGCGCCAACTGCCGCAGTGCTTCCGCATTGTCGCGCGCCACGTCACCCATGAACGCAAAATTCAAATACTTCTCAAAATCTCCGTACTCGATTCCGTTTTCCGTGCGCGGCGTTTGGTGCTGGTGATTGTAGTTTTCCAGTGGTTCGGTAAAACGCACCGCCGGCAGTCCCGCTTTGTAGAACGGATAGTGATCTCCCCCACGGCCGTACCGGTCCACCCGGAAAATCATGCGAACCGCCGCTCGGCCATCGATCTCCTCGACCGCCCGCGCCAGTTCCCGCGAAGGCGAATCCGCATCATCGATCTCGCCGTTCCCGGAAAAAAGACGCACGCGATGCGGCGCGCCGGCGGCGGGATCGGCGCCGACAATGTCGTCATCCAGCATGCCGCCAACGGTGTAGCCTTGCTGCTTTACCCAATCCACCAAGTGCGTGCTCCCGAGCAGTCCCTGCTCTTCCCCGGATACCGCGGCGAACAAGATCGTCGCGCGATACGTGCCGCCGCCCTTCACCCCCGCCCTGCTCAGCAGCCGCGCGCACTCCACGCTCACCGCTACTCCCGAAGCGTCATCGTCCGCTCCCGGCGCATCCGCCTGCGGGTCCATCACGTCCGAGGGCCGCGAATCGAAATGTCCCGAAACAATGAAGATCGTTTTCGCCAGCGTTGGATCCGAGCCCGGCAGAATCGCATAAACATTCTCAAGCGGAATGGCCTTGTCTGAAGTCCTCGCCGACGTCGATTCGAATTTGTCCATCACCACCTGCAATTTCCCGCCGAACTCTTTCGCAATCTCATTGAATCGCGCGGCGATCGCATCGCGCCCGCATCCAATCCCCCGCTTCGCATCCGTCCACGACGAAAGCGTGAGTCGGGTCCCGCACGCCACCAGCTTCCCGATCAGCGCCCGCATCGACTTTTCATCCACCGAAGTTCGCGCCATCGCTCCCGTCGGCCGCGGCATAAGTCTCGGCCGGGGCTTCCCCTGCTCCGGCTCCGCCGGGTCGCGTAGCGCCGCCTGCTGCCCGGAGGCCGTGTTCACCGCAAGTCCGGAGACGGCCAGTGCGAAAACTGCGTAGCTAAGGCAGCGCCTAGGGAACTGGGAACCGCGCACCGTCATGGTTGCTCTCATATTTCGTTTGCCCCTCTGCGAATCCGGCATTCTAGCAAGGATTCGACTCGAAGGCGCACGCTCGTCAATTCTGTTTAGGCACGTCTCGCATGCAAGCCGCGGGAGATGTTCAGGCTGGAGTCTCTTTACCCGCACAGCCTGCTGGTGCATGATTCTCTGCCATATCAGCCGCGACTGGAGGAAATCTTGAGATTCGCGAAGATGGTGTTTTGGATTGCGGGCATCTGGGGCTTGCTGGTCATCCCGCTGCTGTAGTTCATGTTTGATCTGATCGGCCGGAATGATCCTCCGCCGATCACCCACCCTGATTCTTCTATGGATTCGTAGGAGTTGCGCGGGCCTGGCAGGTTGCGTTTCTCGTTATTGCCACGGACCCGCCGCGCTATCGGCCGCTGATGATCCCTCCCATCCTTGAAAAATTCAGCTCTGGTGCAGCAGTGGCTGTCCTCTTGCTGCAAGCACGCATGCACAAGTCGGACTTGGTCTTTGGCTGCACGGATCTGCTAGTCGGTGTTCTGTTTGTGATTGCTTGCTCGAAAACCCGCGCTCATTCCGTCTAGGCTGGACGCACCTGCATTTCGAGTCCCGCTAAAACTGTGTTAACGTTTTTCGTTTATGAAGAAGCACATTGGCGTGCTCTTGAGCGGCCGCGGCTCGAATTTCGAAGCACTCGCTGACAGCGTTGCGGCGGGACGCATTCCCAGCGCCGAAATCGCCATTGTCATCAGCAATCGCGAAGGCGCCCCGGGCATCCAGCGGGCTGAATCCCGCGGCATCAAAACTCGGGTCATCCCGTCCAAGGGCTTGGAGCGAGAGACTTACGACCGCCAGGTTGCCGCCGTCCTCGACGAGCAGAAAGTCGACCTCATCTGTCTCGCAGGATACATGCGCCTGCTTTCTCCTTATTTCGTGGCAAAATTCCCGAACCGCATCTTGAACATCCACCCTTCGCTGCTCCCATCGTTCCCCGGCCTCGAATCGCAGCGCCAGGCCCTCGAATACGGCGTAAAATTCGCCGGCTGCACCGTCCATTTCGTGGACGAAAATCTGGACGCTGGTCCTATCGTGATCCAGGCCGTCGTCCCCGTCGAGGACACTGACACGGAAGATTCGCTCAGCGCCCGCATCCTGAAAGAAGAGCACCGAATTTATTCCGAAGCGGTAAAAATTGTCCTGGAAGGGAAATACAAAATCGAAGGCCGCCGCGTGCTTCGCGCGAGCTGAAAAACTTTCATGACACCTTCAAAATTCAAGCTGGTCGAAGAACAGCTCGCCTACCTAAAAAAAGGCGTCGCGGAAATCATCCGCGAGGAGGATCTGAAGGCCAAGCTCGAGCAATCGGCCAAGACCGGAAAACCGCTGCGCGTGTATCTCGGCGTGGACCCTACGGCTCCGGATATTCATCTGGGGCACATTGTAGTCCTTCGCAAGCTGAAGCACTTTCAGGACCTCGGGCACACTGCGATTTTCCTGATTGGCGATTTCTCGGCGATGATCGGTGACCCTACCGGACAATCGGAAACGCGCCCGCCGCTGACCCGGGAGCAGGTGGACGCCAATGCCAAGACCTACCTCGCGCAGGTTTTCAAACTCCTCGATCCCAAGAGGACCGAAGTCCGCTACAACAGCGAGTGGCTCGATAAGCTCTCGAGCTACGACGTGGTGCGGCTGTGCGGCCACTACCGCCTGGCGCGGATGCTCGAGCGCGAGGATTTTCACAAACGCCTCACCGAACAGCAGCCCATCTCCGTGCACGAGCTGCTGTATCCGCTGCTCACCGCGTACGACGCGGTGGCGCTCCAGTCCGATGTCGAGATCGGCGCGACCGAGCAGAAATTCAATCTGCTGGTCCACCGTGACATCCAGCGAGAGTACGGCTTGCCCTCGGAAGTGGCACTGACCATGCCCATCCTCGTGGGCCTCGATGGCCAGCGTAAAATGTCCAAGAGCCTCGGCAACTACGTTGGGATCACGGAAACTCCCGGTGAAATGTTCGGCAAACTAGTGTCGATTTCGGACGATCTGATGTGGAAGTACATCGAATTGCTCACAGACAAAAGCGTTCTCGCGCTGCAAGATAATGTAAAACGCGGAACTAGGCACCCTTTCGACGTAAAGATTGACATGGCAACCACCATCGTCGGTGACTTTCATGGAAGCCTCCCCGCACTCGAAGCCGCGCAGGAGTTCCGCCGCGTCTTCCGTGACCGCCAGGCCCCGGAAGAATCTCCTGTAAAAAGGCTGGCCCGCAGCCGGCCGACGCGAATCTCTACTCTTCTTTTCATATGCGACCTTGCCCCCTCGCGCAGCGAAGCCGAGCGCCTCATCAAACAAAAGGCCGTCGAGATCGACGGCGTTACTGTCGGTGATCCGCGCAGAGAAATCGATCTGAGCAAGCCCGCGGATTTTCTTCTCCGCGCCGGAAAAAAGAAATTCGTGCGCATTATCATTGAATAGAAGGCGCCGTCATTCCGAGCGAAGCGAGGAAGCTCTCTTCACTTTGTGCGCCGCCCGTTCATTGAATCGTTTCCGCAACCAGCTGGAAAACATGTTTCGCGATTGCCGGCGCGGCGGTGAGCCCCGGCGAATCGATCCCCACCAGTTGGATTGCTTGCGGCACGTTCGGATCGCGGGTGATCACAAAATCGGCGATGCCTTTGTGGTCCCGTGGGACGAGCTTCGGCCGCAGGCCTGAATAACCAAGCTGCAGGTCGCGCTCTTCGATTTCCGGCAACAGAGTTTTCGCGCTTTCCGCAAAAGCCGCGATGGGCAACCGATTTTTTTCGTAATTATCTTTCCCCTCGACGTACGACGCCGTGGGTCCCAGAAGAAAAGTGCCCCACAGCGTCTTTGTAAAATGCACTCCGAGGCTGAGCCCGTCCGTGTGCGGCAAGGGATATACAAGGTTGTTGATCAACGAGGAACGCGGGCCACGCACCTCGCAATACTCGCCGCGCACGGGGTAGATGCGCCAGGAATGATTTCCGAGCAGCGCGGCGACATCATCGGCGAAAAGCCCCGCGGCATTGACGACACAGCGGGCCTCGATCTTTTCTTCTTGGGAGTCCTCCTGATCTCCGATCTTCAAGCCTACGCGAATCGTCTCGCCGGACGGTTCGAGCGAAACGACTTGCGCGTGGGTGACAATATTCGCGCCTTGAGCGGTTGCCACACGCGCGTAAGCGTGAACCAGTTCTTCCGCGGAAACAATTCCGGTGGAGGGCACATCCAGCGCGGCGACTCCTCTGATGTGCGGTTCACGCTTGCGAATCTCGTCGGGGCCAATGAGACCTAATCCCTCGACGCCATTGTCTTCTCCGCGTTTTTTCAGGTCGCCGAGTTCTGCTTCCTCGCGCGCATCCGCGGCGACCACCAGCTTCCCGCAGTGGCGAAACGGAACATGATGTTTTTTGCAGAATTCGTACGTGAGGCGGTTGCCCTCGACGCAGTGCCGCGCCTTCAGTGAATTCTTCGGGTAGTAGATGCCGGAGTGGTTGACCCCGCTGTTGCGCGAGCTGGTGGCCATGCCGAGCTTGGGAAATTGCTCGACAAGAAAAACATCCTGCCAGCGAGCGGAGAGCGCGTGAGCGATGGCGCAGCCAACCACGCCGCCGCCAATAATCAGAATATTCGCTTGATCCATGTCTCCATTTTACTGGTCGCCACCGCCTTCGTCGAAAAATGGTTTGCAGGGAACGAGGTGTGCCTCGGTGCCGTCGTGCATCGCGTAGGCGGCCTGCTTGTTTTGCTCGTAGCCGTTGCGCCAGAGGGAAGCCGCCCCGTGCACACCGTCTTTGTTGATGGCGTAAAAATAAATGTGGAACGTCCCCAGTTTTTTCTTATCGTTCTTGTAATTGTGCGCGACGCGCCCGAGCGCTTCCAGGCACGCATCGACGGGGGCCATGCCCTTGCGCATCATTTCGATGATGGTGTGCCCGCCGGAAATCTTTATATTTTCCTCGCCTTTTCCGGTCGAGCCGGCCGCCCCGACTTCATTGTCCACGCAGCAGCCCGCGCCGATGATTGGCGAATCACCAACGCGGCCGGGGATTTTCCAGGACAAACCTGAAGTTGTGGTGGTTGCGGAGATGTCGCCGTTGGCATCCACCGCCATGCACGGAATTGTTCCTGTCGGCGGATGCGCGATGACTCGCTCCGCATACGCGATTTTGTCCGCGTCGCCATCGAAAATAGCGGAGACATGTTCTTTCCACTCCTGTGAATCGATTCCGGGACGCCAGTTGAACGAAGAGGATGCTTTCCACGCCAGCCAGATTTTCCGCGAATGCTCGGTGAGAAGATTCATCTCCTCGAAGCCCTCCGCCACGGCGAAGCGCCGCGCGCCATCGCCGACGATCATCACGTGATTCGTTTTCTCCATGACCGTCTTCGCAAGACGCGAAACATTTCTGATGCGCCGCACGGATGCGACGGAGCCGGCCCGATGCGTGGGCCCGTGCATGACGCTGGCGTCGAGTTCGACTTCGCCTTCTTCGTTGGGCAGGCCGCCATAGCCGACGGAGTCGTCGTTCGGATCGTCTTCGACGACGGTGACAGCAGCGACAACCGCGTCCAGCGTGTCACCGCCTTTTTTGAGGATGTCCATGCCCTTGTCGAGAGCGTGGAGCCCGTTAGCGCTCGAAATGATGAGCGGGCGCTTGCCTTGCTCAGGCGGCGCGGGATTCGCAAGTGCCAGCTCACCGTTGCCGCTGGGCAAATTGTGGCCGAAAAGTTTGTTCGCGCTGGCGATGGCGCTACCGGCGAGCGAATTGAAGAAAAATTTGCGGCGTGACCAAAGTTCCATATGCATTGCCTCCTCGTTCTGCGGAGGCAATATACACCGGAAGTTCGTCGGGTGAGCGCGCAAGAGAAATCCACGCAAGCCAACGCGGTCCACAGTGAAGCCGCATCAGCGCGAGGAGACTGATTGAGCCGGCATCTCGCCTTCCCAGCGGGCAATCACGACGCAAGCAAGACAGTTTCCTAACACGTTCACGGCGGTACGCCCCATGTCCATGAGCTGATCGATCCCAAAAAGCAGAAAGAGCGCCTCCGTGGGCAAATGAAACGACGCCGCGGCGGCAAAAACAATGACCAGCGAGGCGCGCGCGACGCCCGCCGTCCCTTTGCTGCTGACGAAGAGCGTGAGCAGCATCACGGCTTGCTGGCTAATGGTG
>Ga0307475_10001049_pt1 | contig 16530 bp, 11 predicted proteins | sample atmos_gasesECM1C_FD_203317 | JGI IMG/M metagenome (GOLD analysis project Ga0307475, IMG submission 203317) | Hardwood forest soil microbial communities from Morgan-Monroe State Forest, Indiana, United States - atmos_gasesECM1C_515 | ecosystem: Environmental > Terrestrial > Soil > Temperate... | reverse complement strand
ATCGGCAATTTGGACGCCGAAATCGAGAAGCGCGTCCGTCGACATTGCTTTGCCGGCGATCCGTTCGCGGAGCGTCTGGCCCTCCAGCAGCTCCATGACCAGAAAAGGGAGGCCGTTGTGCGCTCCGACATCGTAAATCGTGCAGATCCCCTGATGATTCAGCGATGACGCAGAACGGGCTTCCCGCTGAAACCGTTCAAGAGAGGCCGGATCGCGTGAAAGGTCTTGCGAAAGGAATTTCAATGCAACGTGACGCCCCAACCGCGTATCTTCGGCGCGGAACACCTGCCCCATGCCGCCGCTTCCGACGGTGTCAAGAATGCGGTAATGAGAAATGGTTTCGCCGATCATTTGAATGTCCGCAAGTCATCGTAAACAACTCGCAGCGGTGGCGCAAGCGATGATCGGCGTGCTGTGATTGCACTATCACGATGTAAAAAAGGATGGAAGCGAAAAGAATCACTGCCTGCAAAACGGAACTGCTTCTCAAGGATTATTGCGCGGCTCGGGTCGTGCGGGGCCTCACCGTGATGGTCACGGGCTGCTCGAGCTGAAACTCCAGCATCGTTTCCGCCGGGATCTTGATTTGCTGCCCCCTCGTCACGCCGTTCCACACCGCACCGCTGCCCGCTCCGACGCCGGCGCCAATCGCCGCGCCCGCGCCACCGCCCGCGATCGCACCGATAATCGCGCCCACCGCCGCCCCTCCGCCCACCTTCGCTGCCGTGTTCTTCCCGCGCGAACTGCCCGCAGCGGAATACGTGCTGCTCATCAGCGGATACGACCGGCCCTGGAATTCCAGCTGGACAAGCTCCATGTGCAATTCGCTCTTCCCGGTCATATGCCCGGCTGATCTGGCGGCCGAAAGCCGAACGTAAACGTCCGCGCCTTTCGGGACGACCACCTGATCGTCCACCATCACCGGGGCGTCGAGCGACGCGTGAAAGATTTCGCCCGCGCGGTTCACCTGGGAATCAACGCCATCAATCATTCGGATAATCAAACTAGAGTTCGCCGGAATTGTCACCTGTTTCGGCTGCGGGGGAGGCGGCGAAGTTGGAGTCGGCGGCGCTGCTACCGGTTGCGCTGGCGCAGTTGGGGCGGGGGCAGGTTCGGGCACTGCTTGCCGGGCGGAGGTATTCTGCGCCGATTGCATCTGCTCCGCTTCCCGCTTGGCCTTTTTCTTCTTATTCGGTTTGCGCGAAGATACTGCTGCAGGAGTAGGCGAGGATGTGGGCATAGCAGGCGGTTGAGCACCCGAAGGGGAGGTTTGCGCAGCCTCCACGGTCATCTGGTCGCTTACTTTAACCACTCCGAGAGTCCGCGACGCAAGTTTGTAGGCTTCCAACCGTGCGGCATCGCTGCCCACCGTTCCCGTAAGTGTCACTTCCCCATGGCTTGAGCTCACGCGCAGGTCGGAGTTCTTCAGCAGTGGGCTGGAAAACATCTGGGACTCGATATTGGTCACGATAGCCCCGTCATCGGGCTTTTTGGCGCACCCGGCTGCCAGAACCACCGCGAGCACAGCGACTGACACCACCGATCTCCATCGCATCACGCTTTCCTCCCCACCCAAATGGACCCGCCCTCGCCTGAAACTCGCACTTCATGTCCCGAAGAAAAGTGCGGCGATCAGTCTACTACGATGCGAGGCAGGGGCTAAATGCTGTCCAGCCCTCCATAGCAGGGGGGCAAATCAAGAGCAAGTGATTTCAATATATCGGGGGAGGGTTGCCTCACCCCAGAAATAAAGCGCAACTTTTTCCGAAGGGGCGTGTTTCACCGTGCAGCGCCGAAAGTGGGTCTTCGGCCCTCGGCAATCATCAATTTCTTGTTGAAGGAGATACGCAATGCGAACCTTCAAGGTTCTGGGTGTGTTCGTTTCGCTTCTCGCAGTATTTGCTCTATCCAGTTGTGGTGGCAGTGGCTCGGCCCCCGTCACCTCGGGCCAGCGGATGGGAACCGTCTTCACGATGGGGACTGACAATCCCACTCTTCCGAGCGTCCTTTCCGTCCAGGTGCAGTTGACCAGCATCACTCTCTCGGACGGCGCTACAACTGTAAACCTTCTCAACGGGCCTCAAACCGTGGACTTCGCCAAGCTAAATGGCTTGCGCAGCCTCCTCGACCTGAATGACGTGCCCACAGGCTCATATAATTCCGCCACCATCATGGTGGGAGGTGCGACTATCGGCTTCCTTGATACCACGCAAACGCCGCCCGTTCTCAACACTTTCACTGCGACAGTTGACCCCATGACCGTAACGGTTTCGCTTGCGCAGCCATTGGTCCTGGCCGATCAGGATCTGGTCGGCTTCTTCATGGACCTTGATCTGCGCCAATCCATTGGCACGGACATGAACGGCAACATTACCGGGAGTTTCACTCCCACGTTCGACGTGAAAGCCATCTCCGTGGATGACGCTAATGCCTTCATTGACGACTTCTATGCCGGCGTCGTCAGCGTGAACCCGGCCGGAAATCAATTCGTGATCCAGGGTCCCCACGGCCGCCAGTTCACAGTTGACACCGATGCCAACACCGAGTTCGACGACCCATCAGAAACGCCATCCACCTTCGACACCAATACCATCGTCGAGATATCTGGCAGGCTGAATCGCGTCACTCGCGACATTGTTGCCAGCGAAATCGAAGTTGTCTCAAGTGACCATTTCATTCTCGAAGGCCTCGACACCTTTGTCCAGAATGCCAACGGCCACGCGAGTCAGATCAATCTCTATGCTCGCGCCGAACTCCCCAATCTCGCTGGCGCCTCGCTCGGCCAGATTGATCCCATCGCGCTCACCGGGAACGAGACGTATCTGATCGCCAACATTCGCACCCCCCTTACGGCGCTTCTGTTCGGTCCCGGCAGCCAGTTGGCTGGCCAGCGCATCGTCTTCGGCGGAAAATTGGACACGACCGTCAATCCGCCGGCGCTCAATGTGCATCGTCTAGTGCTCGAGCGTCAGGGCCAGCGCGGCACGTGGGTCGTCGGCAGCACGCAGATTCAATCCGGCAATGCAGGCACGTTCAGCTTCAATGACAACTACATCGCCGGCGTGCTGTTGCCAAAACCGCTGACTATCATCAGCAACAACTTTACGAACTTCATCAATCTCAACGGGCTTTCTGACCTTTCCGGGGCGCAACCGATTCCGCTGCGCATCGTCGGGTTCATCCTTATTGACCCGGCAACAAATAGCCCGGTAATGGTCGCGCGCAAGATTGAGAAGATGAGCAGCTAGCAGTCAAAACGCTTGCACCACCGCCACTGTCTCGCTCCGCCGGGAGCGGGACAGTGGCGTTTTTTGTGGTTGCTTGGCCGTGGCAGGGCGCTACAATCTTCGCCATGCAGCAGCCTCAGACCTTTTCGGATTTCTGGCCCTGTTACGTGCTTGCCCACCGCCAGCCCGCTACGCGGATCTTTCATTCCATTGGGACGCTGACCGGCTGGGCGCTCGTCGCAGCGGCCATTCTCTACGGCAACTGGTGGCTCATCCTTGCTGCGGTCGCGTTGCCCTACGCCCTCGCTTGGTTCTCGCATTTCTTCGTTGAGCACAATCGTCCAGCCACATTTGGGCATCCGCTGTGGTCTTGGCTCGCAGATCAGAAGATGGTTGCGATGGTCCTGGCGGGAAAAATGAATCAGGAAGTGCAGCGTTGCGCCGCGTTGGAAAGCAGCGTTTCTTCAGACTAGACCGCCGACCCGCGGCTTCTTCCTCCAAGCCCCTATTCCATGCGCGCGGCTATGATCTGTTTTCCTTGCGTCTGAATCTCAATCGCTATCGGTGGGCGCACGCCTGTTCCTTGCGCGATTTCCCCGCGCACCAGCCCGCCCGGCGCATTACCATAGCGCGTCAGATCAAAAACAGTCCGGTTGCACGGGTTGCCCACCATGGGGTGGCTGGCGCGATAATGGTATTCCGCCTCGAGCCTCTTCAGGTCCGTTACATATTCCAATTCGCAACTCCCGTAAGGCTCGCGCAGGGAGAGCCCCCAATAGGTTCCATCCGGCAGATGCACCACAATCCCCACAGTTTCCTTGGAGGTCAGCGGTTCCCGGAACATGAATCGCTTTGACGACCACGGCTTCGCCAGTTCATCCGTGGTTGCCACTTCACCGGGCGCCTTTGACAGCTTTTCAGGAGGCTTGGCCATCGCTGCACCCGGTTGTGCAGCTTCCGATGCTGCAGCCGGATCCGCAACCTTCGCTGAGGAACCATGACTCAACCAAGCAGTCCCGCCCCCAACCACCAGCGCGACCGCTAAACCGGCCAATATCCACTTAGGAGGTACGCTCAGCGACCAGAAACCGGAGAGTCTCGATGCGCGACCTGGCTTCGCAGCCTCTTCAGCCGGTTTCTCTACAGGCGCGGCTTTCGACACGCCGGGAATGTGCGGCTCCTGCGGCTTGAATGCGTCGGTCTTTCCGTCGTTGTCCGGCATCGTTGAGTTATCCGGAAGGGATGACTCAGATTGAATCGATCAGGGTAAAAATGCAAGCCGATTGGGTTAGATCGGTGTTGACGCTTTCGCAAGCCCTGCAAGGCGCAGGAAACTTCAAGCAGGGCGGACTAGCCGCACCGAATGGTGGGCAACATACTCGTGAAGATTTGCAAGGATCAGCAACAACTCAAGCATGCGGTCGCGCTGATCCGGATTCGGGTCTCCCGCCCCATCCTCGAGATTCTTCACGATCGCGAGCGCATCAGAGAGCAGCCATTCCAAATCGTGCGGGTCCAACTCCTCGCCTCGATGCGCGCGCTCGAGCGTCTCATCTGTGCGCGTAAAAGCTTCATCGAGAAAATGGTCCAGACAAAATAGCTCACTCGCGAGTCCCGGTGGGAGCGAATTCGCACACCCGGGCCGGCGACACCTTGCGTGGGCTGCGGCTGTCATGACTCACCCCGGGACCTCGAACCGGCCTTCCTTCGAGGCACGTGCAGGAGAGACTAACACAATTATTTGTTTGCGTGCGCTGATGCGCCGTAACATGCAATAGCGTACCTGCGCTGGGTATCTTGCGAGCGCGATGCAAAAACGCTGGATTCCTCGGCGAGTGTGGGCGTATGCAAAGCTGCTACTGTGGAATAATTCTAAGCAGGCACAACTCGAGCTTCACGCGACGGCGCCGTGGCACTTCTTGTATTTCTTGCCGGAGCCGCAAGGGCAGGGATCGTTGCGGCCCACTTTCGCGCCCGCTCGCACAGGCTTAGGCGGTTCAGCCTGCGCGGGGCCGGCCTGGAATTGCAGATTTTGCTGCTGCTGGCGCTGGCGCCGCTCAATCTGCCTCGCCTCTTCTTCCGGCCTGGCTGGTTGCATCAGGAACAGGAACCGCACCGATTCCTTGTCAATGCGATCCATCAAGTCGTCAAAGAGTGTGAACGCCTCTCTCTTGAACTCGACCAGCGGATCCTTCTGGGCGTAGCCGCGCAGCCCGATTCCTTCCTTCAAGTGGTCCAAGCTGAGGAGGTGATCCTTCCATTGCGCGTCCACCACATCCAGCAGAATCCGCCGCTCGAGCCACCGCAACGTCGCCGCACTGAAGAGCTTCTCCTTCTCCTCGTAGCGCGCATTCACTTTCTCGATCAGCGCATCGGCTAGCGTATCGTGATTCAGATTCGCGACGTCAATCCCCGCAGCTTTTGGCTCAAATCCAAACTGATTGAGCACTTCATTCGAGAATTGCGTCAGATTCCACTCGTCTGGATGCTGCTCGCGCGGGCAATAAATATCCACCAGCTCAAACGCGATTTCTTCGGCCTTTTCGAGCACCAGTTCCTTCTGGTCCGTTCCTTCCAAGACGGCGCGCCGCAGCGAGTAGATCGTCTCGCGCTGCTTGTTCATCACGTCGTCGTATTCCAGCAGGTGTTTGCGGGCCTCGAAGTTCTGCGCTTCCACTGCCTTCTGCGCCTTCTCAATGCGATTCGAGATCAATTTCGACTCGATGGGCACGCCTTCCGTCATCCCCAGGCGGAACATCAGCGCCTTCACTCGCTCGCCGCCAAAAATGCGCAACAAATCGTCTTCGAGCGAGAGGAAGAAACGCGAAGAGCCGGGATCGCCCTGGCGTCCCGCGCGTCCTCGCAACTGGTTGTCAATGCGGCGAGCCTCGTGCCGCTCCGTGCCAAGAATGTGCAGACCGCCCATGGCCACAACTTCGTCGTGCTCCGCGCGGCATTGTTCCGCGAATTGGTCGTACAGAGGCTTCCATTGTTCGAGCGGCACCTGATAAATCTTGCCTTCCTGCTGGAAGAGCACCATCGCGGCGCTCGCTGCCGCAGCCGTCCCATTGCCCGAAGCAGCATCGGCTTCCGCCGCGGTTTCCGTCCCCGTGGCCGCGCCAATCACAGATCCCGCCGGAGCGTACGGCATGGCAAGCTTGTTCTTCAGAGCGTACTCGCGCGTCATCGCCTCAGGATTGCCGCCCAGCAAAATATCGGTCCCGCGTCCGGCCATATTCGTCGAAACCGTTACCGCGCCCCTGCGCCCCGCCTGCGCGATGATTTTCGCCTCCCGCTCGTGCTGCTTCGCGTTCAGCACCTGGTGCGGGATGCCGGACTTCTTCAACAATTCCGCAATCTTCTCCGACTTTTCAATCGAGATGCTGCCCACCAGCACCGGCTGCCCGCTCTCGTGATACTGCCGAATCCCGCCCGTCTTCGTCCCCTCCTCTTGGAGGATGCCGTTCACCGCAGCCTCAAATTTTTCCGCTTCGGTGCGGTAAACTACGTCGGGATTTTCGATGCGGATCAGCATCTTGTTCGTTGGGATAGCCACCACTTCCAGCTTGTAAATCTTGTCGAACTCCGCGGCTTCTGTTTCCGCCGTCCCGGTCATTCCCGCGAGCTTCTTGTACATGCGGAAATAATTCTGGAATGTAATGGTCGCCAGCGTCTGATTTTCGCGCTCGATTTTCACATTTTCTTTTGCTTCCACCGCCTGGTGCAGTCCATCCGACCAGCGCCGCCCCGGCATCTGCCGGCCCGTGAATTCATCGACGATGATCACTTCGCCGTCCTTCACTACGTAGTCCACGTCGCGCTGGAATAGCGTGTGCGCTCGCAGCCCTTGATAGACGTGGTGAATAATGTCCATGTGCGCCGGGTCGTAGAGATTTCCCAGGCTCAGCATGCGCTCGCATTTCGACACGCCTTCTTCCGTCAGCGTCGCCGTGCGATGTTTCTCATCGAGCGTGTAGTCAATGTCGCGGATCAGTTTCGGAACAATCTTGTCGATGCGATAGTATTTGTCGGTGGATTCTTCGGCCGGCCCGGAAATAATTAGCGGCGTGCGCGCCTCGTCAATCAAAATCGAGTCCACCTCGTCCACGATCGCGTAGTGATGCCCGCGCTGCACGCAATCCTTCAGATCGTACTTCATGTTGTCACGCAGGTAGTCGAACCCGAACTCATTGTTCGTCCCGTAGGTGATGTCCGCCGCGTACGCCGCGCGCCGCTGCGCATCATCCAGGTCGTGAACGATCACGCCCACCGTAAGCCCCAGCATCTTGTAGATCGGGCCCATCCATTCCGCGTCGCGCCGCGCCAGGTAGTCGTTCACGGTGACGATGTGCACGCCCCGCCCCGTCAGCGAATTCAAGTACGCCGGAAGCGTCGCCACCAGCGTCTTGCCTTCGCCCGTTTTCATCTCGGAAATCTTGCCCTGGTGCAGCACGATTCCGCCGATCAACTGCACGTCGAAATGCCGCATCCCGATCGTCCGCCGCCCTGACTCCCGCGCCACCGCAAACGCGCGCACCAGCGCGGGCTCGAGCGCCTCCGCAAGTTTTTGTTTGATCTGCGGGTCGTTGTCCTCCACGCCCTCCAGGCGCGCCTGCACCTCCGCGCGCAGCTTTGGCGTCTCGGCCGACAGCTCCACGTCGGAGAGTTTCTTCATCTCCGGCTCGAGCTCGTTGATCGCGTCCACCAGCGGCTGAATCCGCTTGATGTCGCGCTCGTGCTTCGTCCCGATAAATCGCGCGACGACGCTGTCTAATAGCCTGTCAACTTCCATATTTCCTGGTTTCTTTCACTTTTGACCCTAATTTAGGGCGAGACGTTCATGCTGGTTTCACGAGACAAAAGAAAAGCAGTCCCGCGCCGCAGGACTGCTGTTTGAATCCTGCAAGACTCCACATGACATTGTAGCCGCTCGCGCGCTTTCCTGCAAAGCGCGTGCAGGTAGCTCTGCCAACCTTGGTTGTGGTGGCCTTGCTGTGCATGTGCTGCCGGTCTATGATTAGATGCTATTCGCGCGCGCCGGGCAGTATCTACGAGCTCACAGAATTGAAAGGACCCTGATGCACACCGGACCCGTACTCGACAAGAAACCGCCCATCGCCGGCGTGAAAAATCTCATCGCCGTCGCCAGCGGGAAGGGCGGCGTCGGCAAGACTACCGTCGCCGTCAACCTCGCCATCGCGCTCAAAAATCTCGGCGCGAAGGTCGGCCTGCTCGACGCCGACGTTTACGGCCCCAACGTTCCGGTGATGCTCGGCACCAACGAGCAGCCTCGCGCAATCGACGAGCGCACCATGGTCCCCGTCGAGGCCTACGGCGTGAAAATGATCTCCATGGGCCTGCTCAATCCCGGCGACAAGCCACTGATCTGGCGCGGCCCCATGCTTCATAGCGTAATCCAGCAATTTCTCCGCAGCGTGCAATGGGGCGAGCTTGATTATCTCATCGTGGATTTGCCGCCCGGTACCGGTGACGTGCAGCTTACTCTCATCCAGAGTGTCGCCCTCACCGGCACTGTCATCGTCACCACGCCCTCCATCGTTTCGCTCGCCGACGTGCGCAAAGCCGTCGAAATGTTCCGCCAGGTGCACGTGGAGATCCTTGGCGTTGTCGAAAACATGAGCTACTTCAATTGCCCGCATTGCCACGGGCACATTGACGTGTTCGGTCACGGCGAAGGCCAGCGGATGGCGCAAGTTTTCGGCGTCCCGTTTCTCGGCGAGATCGAAATTGATCCGCAAATCCGCATCGGCGGCGACACTGGAAAACCAGTCGCGTCGCTCGGCGAAGACGCTCCCGGCGCAAAAAGCATCTACGCAGTCGCGCGCAACGTCGCCGCCCGCGTCACAACCGCCTCCGCTGCCGCAGCCCCCTCCGTCCAGATCTTATAGCGTGTTAACGCATTGCAGCCATCTTGGAGCACGTCTTCTTTCGCCGGTGACCGTCCTCACTAAAAAAAAGCGGGGCGCTTTCGCGCCCCGCCCAACGATCAATTGGTCCCACTCGAAAGAGAGATTTCAGTTCTTAGCGGCCGTGGCCTCCGAACCCACCGCCACCGTGGAATCCGCCTCCCGACATCCCGCCGCCATGGAAGCCTCCACCTCCCGAGATCGCGCCAGCGTGGGAGCCTCCGCCTCCGTGGTTTCCGCCGCCAACGACTCTTCCGCCATTGCTACCGGCGTGCGGTCCGGAGTATCCATGCCCGGCATGATATCCGCCGCCGCGCGTGTCCGGGGCGTAGTGCCCATCACGACCCCTGCCTCGATCATCAGGGTCGAAGTTGTGATGGTGGTGCTCCTCGAAAAAGAACGGAGCGTCGAACGCAAAGAACGGCGAATAGAATCCCCAGCCGAAGGGACTATAGAAAATCCCTTCGCCTGGAATGAACGTGTAGCAACCAAACCACGGATCCCAATACCAGCCCGCGCCGTACCATCCGAGTCCGTAGCCGCCGCCGGCAATGTAACCTGGTGCGGCGTCAACGTTCGCCTCCGCGAGATACGCAGAGCGCAGACTGCTCCACCGATACAGGTCACCGGATTTGTACGTGTTCTTGTCGAAGCTCTGCGGCCTAGTGGAATTTTGATTGAGCGTGAGTTCGTGCCCACCCTTCACTTTCACCTGGCTGCCGTTTTCATCGACGATCGCTTCGCCGTCGAGAACGAGCAATAGATTGCGGGCCGCATCAAAATCGTAGAACCCGTTTTTCACGAGTTGCGTCGTAACGCCGTCCGTATCAATGCGAATGTCGTTCTGTTTATGAATTTCAGCGACTTCGACGGATGCTTCGCCTTGCTCGACACCGATTTCAGTGTTCGTAAGGCCCGGCGAAATCATCTTCACCGAACTGTTGCTGCCAACTCGCAGGAAGACACCGGGAGTGAGCAGGATCTCCGCTTTCCCGTTTTCAGTTGTGATCGACTGGCCTGCTTTCAGAGTTTCCGAACCAATGGATTTTGAATCGAGCGGTTGAGAACCAACCGAAACCTGCCCTTCCACGTAATTCAACGTACCGGGTACTGCACTTCCTTGTGGCTGAGTGTCGCCCCTGGCGGGAATGGCAAGCATTGCCGCCAGAAACAAACCCCCTATTAGACTTGAGTTTAGACGCCTCATCTTTTTCCACCTCTAAACCATTAGATGCAACATAATCCTCCTCGTTGCGGTGGCAGCGTTTAGGTGCTATGTGATTGACGCGACATATCTTGCCCGCAATTGGCAAGCCGCCAATCTGGACTGGAGTCAGCCTCAATTGCCGAGCTCCAAACCGCCTTGCCCACCGCCCCGCGTTATCTCCCGCTTTTCAGGGGGTCGGAGCTTCCACCTCCGACATAACATGCCGCCGCGCGAAGCGCGCACCTAGACTAGAGCGCAGCGAGGTCCCTGCGGCGTAACATTCCAAAACAAAGACGCCAGGAGAACACCGGACCATTCCTTGTCACTCCCGGATGCGTGTGTTAGTTTTCTCACCGTCAATCGAAGGAGCCTGATCTTGATTCGCAGTTTTCGCGGCCGTAAGCCGCAAATCGCCGCCTCCGCCTACATTGACCCCCAAGCCGTCGTCATCGGCGACGTCACCATCGGCGCGGACTCGAGCGTCTGGCCCTGCGTCGTAATCCGTGGCGACGTCAATTTCATCCGCATCGGCGCGCGCACCAATCTCCAGGACGGCTCCGTCCTCCACGTCATGCGCGACACGCATCCGCTGATCCTCGGCGACGCAGTCACCATTGGCCACGGCGTCGTCCTCCACGGCTGCACAGTTGAGTCGCGCTGCCTGATCGGCATGGGCTCGATTATTTTGAACGGCGCCAAAATCGGCGCCGGCTCGATGGTTGCTGCCGGGACGCTCGTCCCCGAAGGCACCGACGTCCCGCCCGGCAGCCTCTTCATGGGCCACCCGGGAAAATTCCGTCGCTCACTCACCGACGCCGACCAGGCTTCGATCGACGCCTACGCCGAGCGCTACGTTGAATACAAAGAAGCGTACATGCTAGAGAAGCCATGATCAGTGACATATCAGCGCCGTAGGGGCACCAGAAGTTAGCCCAGCCCGCCGTTTGCTGGCGGGCTGGGAATCCAGTCGGCGCGCAGCGCCTTCCTCTCGCGGTGCCTTTCCCGCGAGCTTTTGGTTTGCTCAGTGCTGCGTCGAGTACAAAGAAGACTACAAGTCCGAGCCCGGAATTTGACCGTTCGCTGCGTGAATCTTTCCGCACGGCCCAAAACACTTGCATCGTCTTGATACAATAGTGCGATGGGCAGACCGCAAATCTCGATTCTGGCAAGCGGGCCTCGACCGGCCAGCAGCCGGTCACTCGTTTCCGGTCCCGAATCTCAAGAATTACTTGAGGTGAAGAAAAATCTAATCGCAACACTACCGGAATTAGAAATTTGCTTAACATGTTGGAAACAAAAGGACTTCCCAATTTCTAATCGCAACAAAAACGGCATGTGTCAGCCTGAATCCTTTTACTCGTTGTTGATCACTCGTCACTCATCACTTGTCACTGGTCACTTCTCAAATGCCTGAAAAACCCCAATTTCGAGCCATCAAAGGCACCCGCGACATCCTTCCGCCCGAATCCTCCCTCTGGAATTGGTTCGAGCAGACCGCCCGCGAAATCTTTGAATCTTACAACTTCCGCGAAATCCGCCTCCCCATCTTCGAGGACACTGAACTCTTCGCCCGCTCCATCGGGGTTGAAACGGATGTGGTTTCCAAGGAAATGTATACGTTCGGTGACCGGGACGAGTCCTCGCTCACGCTTCGGCCCGAAGCAACCGCCAGCGTCTGCCGCGCCTATATCGAGCACAACATGCACGCGCTTCCCGGTGACGCAAAACTCTACTACATTGGGCCGATGTTCCGTCGCGAGCGACCCCAAAGAGGACGCTACCGCCAGTTCTACCAGATCGGCGCAGAAGTTCTCGGCCAATCCGACGCACCTGCGATCGATGCCGAAGTTCTCGAAATGCTGCTCGCGTTCTTGAATCGTGTGGGCCTCACGCGCACCACGCTCTACTTAAATTCCATCGGAGACAAAAATTGTCGGCCGAAATATGTCGAGCTCCTGCGCGCCGCATTGCAAAAAGTAAAAGGCCAGCTCGGACCGGACTCCCAGCGCCGTATCGAGACCAACCCGCTGCGTGTCCTCGACTCCAAAATTCCTGAAGAGCAGCCCATCATCGAAAAGCTCCCGCGCATTTCCGACCATCTCTGCGACCCCTGCCGCGAACATTTCGCAAAGCTGAAAGAAGAGCTGAACCTCCGCGACATCAAATATCAAGAAAATTGGCGCCTCGTCCGCGGCCTCGACTACTACACACGCACTACTTTCGAAGTCACCGCCGAAGGCCTCGGCGCACAGAACGCGGTATGCGGCGGCGGCCGCTATGACGGCTTGGTCGAGCTCCTCGGCGGCCCGCCGACAAAAGGTATCGGGTTCGCTATCGGCAGTGACCGCTCGATTCTTTCCATCCAGGAAACTGCCAATGCGCCTCCACCACCAGCCCTCAGCGTGTACATCGCCTGGATGGGCTTGAAAACCTATCCCGCGGCAGTCAGCATCGCGCGTAAATTGCGCGCCGTGGGCCTGGCTGTCGAGCTGCCGCCTGAAGAAATGAAACTCAAGAAATCACTCGGCCTCGCCGATAAACTTGGTGCTCGCTATGCCCTGATCCTCGGCGAGGACGAAGCCGCTTCGAACACTTTTGCACTGAAGCGCCTCTCCGATGGTGCGCAGAAGACGCTCACGGAGAACGAACTGCTCGAATATCTGGAATCCGAACGAAGAGGGACTCGTGCTTGACGCACTGGGAAATTTGAAACGCACAAACTATGCCGGGGCGCTCCGCGCCACGGACGCCGATAAAGACGTCGTCCTGATGGGTTGGGTCCATCGCCGCCGCGACCTCGGCCAGTTGATCTTCATTGATCTGCGCGACCGCGCCGGCATCGCCCAAATTGTCTTCAACAAAGAACTGCATCCCGAAGCGCACAAAAAAGCGGAAGAGTTGCGCTCGGAATTCGTCGTCGCCGTCGAAGGCCGCGTCTTGCGCCGTCAGAAAGCCAATCCGGAAATTTCCACTGGCGAAGTGGAAGTGATGGCCACACGCTTGCACATTCTGAACAACGCAAAGACGCCACCGTTCCAGGTTGAAGACGATGTGACTGCCAGCGAAGAAACCAGGCTGCGCTACCGCTATCTCGATCTGCGCCGCCCGCGTCCGCACCGCAATATCGAATTACGCCATCAGATCGTTCTCGAGATGCGCAAGACGCTCGATGAGCTTGGCTTCTTCGAGATCGAAACGCCCATGCTCACGCGCTCCACGCCCGAAGGCGCGCGCGACTATCTGGTCCCCAGCCGCATCCATCACGGCCAGTTCTACGCGCTTCCGCAATCGCCGCAAATTTTCAAGCAAATTCTGATGATTTCCGGCATGGACCGGTATTTCCAGATCGTCCGCTGCTTCCGCGACGAAGATCTGCGCGCCGACCGCCAGCCCGAATTCACGCAACTCGATCTGGAAATGTCGTTTCCGCGCCAGCAGGATATTTTTGAGGTCATCGAGCAAGTGATGGAGCGCGTGCTTGGCATCATCGGCGTCAAAGTGTCGCGGCCTTTCCGGCATATTGATTACAAGGATGTCCTTCGCCGCTACGGCTCCGACAAGCCCGACCTCCGCTTCGGCATGGAACTTCACAACGTCACCGAGTTTTTCGAACCAGCGCGCACAACGTTACATTTCGAAGGCAACGTGCAGGCGATTGTCGCTCCGGGCGCGGTCGCGTGGTCCCGAAAGCAGCTCGACGAGCTGGCCGAATTTGCAAAGTCTGCAGGCGCGCGCGCCGTTTACACGGTGAAAGTCACGCCCGAAGGCATCAGCTCGCCCCTCGAAAAAAATCTTGGCGCCGACACGCTCAAGAAATTGGCAGAAGCTGTTGGCGCAAAGCCCGGCGATCTGATTGTTGCCGCTGCAGCGAAGGACCAGATTCAACACAACGACACTTCACTCAACGTGGCAGGCCAGATTCGTCTTCATCTGGGCAACAAGCTCAATTTGATTGACCGCAGCAAATGGGAATTCGCCTGGATTACTGGGTTCGCGCTCTTCGAGTGGAGCGAAAGCGACAAGCGCTGGGTGAGCGCGCAGCATCCGTTCACGGGTATCGTGGAAGAAGATCTCGACAAACTCGAAACGGCTCCGTGGGAATGCCGCTCGAAGGGCTACGATCTCGTTCTCAACGGCTACGAGCTCGGCTCCGGCAGCATCCGAATTCATCGCCAGGATATTCAGGCGCGAATGTTCAAGGCCCTCGGCCTAACGGATGAACAGGCCCGCCAGCGCTTCGGCTTCTTTCTCGATGCGCTCACCTACGGCACGCCCCCGCACGGCGGCATCGCTCTCGGTCTCGACAGGATCGCCATGCTCCTCGCCGGCGAAAAATCTCTGCGCGAGGTCATCGCTTTTCCGAAAACTACCGCCGCACAGGACCTCATGGCTGATGCGCCCGCTCCCGTTGGCGCCGATCAACTCGACGAGTTGGGTATCGCGATCAAGAAAACTGAAAAGGGAAAGGCAGCCGGTGATGACAAGGCATAGCTCTTCTCTGGATGCACGAGGGTTGTCATCAGTGTTTATCTGTGTTCATCTGTGGTTAAAGGATCCCGGAATCTGAGCGATGTCGCGGATTCGCATACTACCGGAAAACGTCGCCAATAAAATTGCGGCGGGCGAGGTCGTCGAGCGACCGGCCTCAGTGGTTAAGGAGTTGCTCGAAAACGCGCTTGATGCCGGGGCGCACTCAATCCGCGTCGAAGCTGAATCAGGCGGCAAGCGCATGATTCGCGTCATCGACGACGGCTCAGGCATGAACCACGACGATGCGCTGCTGGCATTCGAGCGCCACGCCACTTCAAAGCTCCGAACTGCCGATGACCTGCTGTCGATCTCGACGCTCGGATTCCGCGGCGAAGCGTTGCCATCCATCGCGGCCATCTCGCGACTTCTACTCGAGACGCGCACTCCGGAAGAAGACCAGGGAACGCGCATTGAATTTGCCGGCGGGAAACTGCTCGGCGTGAAGCCGGCCGGGGTGCCGGCCGGATCTTCCATCAGCGTCGCAGATATTTTCTACTGCGTTCCTGCGCGGCGTAAATTCCTGAAATCTGAAACCACCGAACTCGGGCACATTGCTTCGCTTGTCACGCACTATGCGCTCGCTCATCCCGAGGCCCATTTTCTGCTGAAGACGCCTTCCCAGGAAATACTGAATTGCTCGCCGGTGGAAAAGCTTTCCGACCGCGTGTATCAAATCTTCGGCCGCCAGGCGCTCGAAGAGCTTACGGAAGTCTCGCCGACGGAAGGGCCAGTGCGCAGCGCGATTACAGAGCCCCAGCTCGAAGCAGATGAGCAAGCCGCAACATTGCGTGTCACCGGGTTCACCTCGCGGCCGGAAGTGCAGCGTTCGAATCGCAACGGCATCTACATTTTCGTTAATCGGCGTCTGGTCCGCGACCGCTTGCTGCTGCATGCCATCGGCGAAGCGTATCGCAATATCATGCCGCCGGGAGTTTTCCCCGTCGTGCTCCTTTTCCTCGATCTGCCGTACCAGGAAGTGGATGTGAATGTGCACCCCGCAAAAATTGAGGTGCGCTTCCGGCATCCGCAGTTTGTCCACGATTTCACTCGCGATGCGCTGCGCCTCGCGCTTTCGACTGCGCGACCTATTCCCGGATTTCCGGCGGCGCGTGCGGCGGCTGCACCGATTCATGCGGATTCGACCAGCCCGATTGCAGCCGCAGCATCAGCTGGCGCTGCCCCCGGCGCATTCCCCGGCCCGCCACGGGCGCAGATTCCCACCGGTTTTGCATCGGGCACGGGCGTTGCCGAAGCACTCGAATTGAGTGGCGCGCCAGATCGCCCCGTCGCCCAGCGGCTGCAATTCGGCTCCGAGGGCGCAACGAATTTCCCGTTCCCGGGGCAAGAATCTGGCGTGATCGCTCCTCAGCCGGTTCCAGAGTCGGGAAGGCTGCCCAGCGCGGAAGACATTACAGATTTGAAGCCGCTCGGACAGGTGAACTCGAGTTTCATCGTCGCAGTAAACGGCGAGGGCCTCTGGATCATCGACCAGCATGTGGCCCACGAGCGCGTGCTCTTCGAGCAGCACTTGCGGGCGCGGCGCGAGGGCGAGCTTGGCGGCCAGCGCATGCTCGTCCCGCTGATTGTCGAACTGAATCCTCGCCAGCTCGCCATCTTCGAGCAGATCGGCGAAGAACTG
>Ga0307475_10001048_pt1 | contig 16535 bp, 17 predicted proteins | sample atmos_gasesECM1C_FD_203317 | JGI IMG/M metagenome (GOLD analysis project Ga0307475, IMG submission 203317) | Hardwood forest soil microbial communities from Morgan-Monroe State Forest, Indiana, United States - atmos_gasesECM1C_515 | ecosystem: Environmental > Terrestrial > Soil > Temperate... | reverse complement strand
CCCCAAGGTTGGTCTTTGGAAAATTGGCCCCGACAATTACTCCCTGGCGCTGGGAATGACCGATTTCAGACCCCAAGGTCACGAACTGCTGGGCTGGCTGTTGATACCGATCGGCTTGTGTGTCGGAGGCGGGACAGTCCTGCTCACAAGTTATGTCGCGCTCGGGAGCATTCGCAAATTTCGCCAGTCTCGGAAGCTCCGGATAAACCCGAGGTCCTAAATGAATTCAGCAACAAGACCCGACTTAGCTACAACCTCGATCGGGCCTCAACTCAAATCTGCACATCCTGCTCCGAGCTGGCGCGAGAGCAAGTGGCTGGCGTTTTGCGAATTTGCCATCGTCGGCCTGATCTTCTTTCTGGACTCGCGACATGTCATTCCGCTCAGCAAGACTCCGTTTCTTCTGCTGCTCGCGTGGGTCTCACTTCGGGTGTGCAGAGTCCAGTGGCGGGACGTAGGGTTCTCGCGCTATCGGAATTGGCCGCTCACTCTGACTCTCGGCATTGTGGCTGGGGCGGTTGCGGAGACTTTCCAGCTCTTCGTCACTCAGCCACTTCTGGCGCGGCTCATGGGCAAACAGCCCGACCTGGCCGATTTTCGAGTTCTGACCGGAAATATCAAATGGACCCTGATCGCGTTGACGCTTACCTGGACTCTCGCGGCCTTCGGAGAGGAGTTGGTGTGGCGCGGTTATCTGATGAACCGCATTGCCGGCCTGGGGAACCGAACGCGCCGCGCCTGGATTGTCAGCCTGCTGATGGTCAATGTGGTGTTTGGATTTGCCCACTCAAATCAGGGAGTGACGGGCATAGTGGAGGAGGGTATCGCCGGAGTGCTGCTGGGACTGATGTATCTGGGCACGGGGCGCAACCTGGCGATCCCAATTGTTGCCCACGGCGTCCAGGACACGATTGACATGATACTGATCTTCTTCGGCAAATTCCCCGGAATGTGACCGCCCAAGGGGGTTCTGCGATTTTGGGAAGGGCACGACTTCAGTCGTGCCGAATGGGGGCCGCACAACACCGGCTTTAGCCGCTGGGGTCTAATCAACTAACCTGAATCCGGGACATGCCGATGAGCTAACATCTCTTCGTGGAACGAACCGCGTCCATCGTCCTTGGTGTGGTTTTGTTCGTAATTCGTCCTCTCGGAAACACCGCCGCTCCCCCGCTCCATCCGTCCGCCGACCCTCAATCTTACCTTGGCTTCGACCGTAACGACTATCCCGGCGATGCCAACCTGAAAGCACTTCGCCAGACATTTTCTTATGCGGGTTTTTGGCTCAACAATCCGCCCGGCGAGAAAACCAATACATGGGCTGGCAAGCGCCCCGCCGTCGAATCCGCCGGCTTCGGATTCCTGGTCCTATTCAACGGCCGCCTCTACGCCGAACTGAAAACCGTAGCCAGTGCCAGCAAGCTAGGCCAATTTGACGCGCAAGCTGCTGCGACCTCGGCAAAGCGAGAGGGCTTCCCTGCTGCAACCATCATCTTCCTCGACCAAGAACAAGGCGGACGGATGTTGCCCGAGCAAAAAGCCTACATTTATGGCTGGGTCGACGGTGTTATCGCCACGGGATTCCGTGCCGGAGTCTACTGTTCCGGTATCGCCGCGCAAGAATCGCCCGGAGTGAGCATTGTCACGGCGGACGATATCCACCAGAATGCGGGTGGAAGAAAGATCGCGTATTGGGTGACGAACGATGCCTGCCCGCCTTCGCCAGGATGCACATTTTCCAAGCGGACTCCGGCTCCCGCCCGCAGCGGCACCTCGTTCGCCGATGTATGGCAATTCGCCCAGTCTCCAAGGCGGCAGGACGTGGCGGCAAGATGCGGTGGCTACAATTCTGATGGAAGCTGCTATCCGACGGGAGTCGATCTAAGTCGACATTTGTATCTGGATGTCGACGTGGCAACGTCGGCCGATCCATCCCAGGGAAGAAACCGCTAGCAATCAGCGGACGATGGTTTCCTTCGTGGCAACAAACCTGCACTAGCCGAACTAACTTACTACCCAGGTTCTCCCGGCTTGAACTAGAATAGATCCATACCTCTTATGGCTGATCGTACCTTCACTCTCGAAGAAGCCCAATCCCTGCTACCGGTGTTGGAATCGCTCTTGCACGCCGCTATCGACGGCAAAAAGCTCATCGAGGAAGTCGATGCCGAACTGCAAGCGGTCGGCCACCGCGTTTTCCTCAACGGCGGAACCTTTGTGAACATTGTCCACCTCGCCCGCCGCAAGGCCGAGCGCGAGAAGACCATTCAGCGGGTGAAAGATACCCTCGCCGAAATTGACGCCACCGGCGTGCAGGTGAAAGACCTCGATATCGGACTCCTCGACTTCCCCTGCAAAGTGGAAGGCCGAACCGTCTTGCTGTGCTGGAAGTTGGGCGAGAAGGGAATCACGCACTGGCACAGCACCAGTGAAGGCTTCGCCGGCCGCAAGCCAATTGACGAGCGCATTGCCAAGGCGAAGAGAGCGAATTAGACTTCGGACCTCGGACTTCAGACCTCGGACTTCACGCCCTCAGTTCCCATGTCGGAGTTATCTGGCTTAGGGCGGACGTCCGAAGTCTGAAGTCTGACGCCCGCTTCTATGGTTGTCCCCCCTCGCTCCACTCCGGCTTGAATGCTGAATTCACCAACCACTCCATTGGGGCGAGTAGCGCGCCGATAACCGCGTTTAAGTGCTTGAAGTCGATGTGTACCAGATCGTCGCTGGGTTCGTGATAGTCGGAGTGCAATCCGAAACTTGAAATGGTATGCGCTACCACACCTTTCTTTGCCAGGCCGAAATTGTCGGAGCGGGCAAAGAAATTCTGCTCAGAATGCGGGTCAGCTACCAGGTGGGCCCCGTGTGCCGCCAGCGACGGCCCCAAATTAGACCGCTCCCATCCGGTCAGCCAGAGGTTATCACCGCGAACAACGGGGTCGGGCCGGCCGATCATTTCAAACTCCAGGTCGGCGGCGATTTTTTCTAGTGCCATCGGCGGATGTTCGCCGAAATACTCTGAGCCGAGCGCGCCCGTCTCCTCGCTGCCAAACAACGCAAAAATCACCGTCCGCCGTGGACGAGGCCCCGCACCCAGCGCGCGTGCAAGTTCCAGAACGGCGGCGACGCCTGAGGCATCATCGTCGGCGCCGTTGTAAGTGTTGTCGCCACTAACCGGCGGGCCGATACCAAGATGATCGAGATGCGCCGAGAGCATCACGGCGGAGTTGCGCAGTTTCGGATCGCTACCTCGCAGCTTGCCCACGACATTCCAGGTATGACCCTCCTCCGTCGTAGCCGGGCCCTCAAACTCCAAGACCGTGCCTTCCGGGACGCCTTGGAGAAGCTTGATAGCGCTCCCACTCAACTCCAGAACATTGATGTTGCTTTGTGCGCTACCACCCTGATCTTCCAATTGAGGTTTCAAATGCGGCAAGTCGCGGGCGCCAGCTTCGAACTGCTCGGGTTCATTCGGGCCTGCGAGAATTACACCTGCCGCACCCTGAGCTGCGGCCACGAAAGCTGTTTGCCGCGCGTCATGCTGGTCCTTGCCTTTGATCAGCACCACAGAGCGTTCTCTGATCTGAAAATTTCCATTGTCGAGGTCTACTTTCTGCAGTGGACCGGAGAACTGCTCCTTGGTCAGATAGCTGACCACAAAATCTTTCCCGTTGATGAGCACGGTTTGCTCGCCGTCAGCAGGCGTCGTTACCGTGAGTGTCGGCGCGTCGGTGAACTTCCGCACGACCAGATTTGCGCGCTGCAGATAACCCCCGTTATCACCGGCCGGCTGGATGCCATAAGCGCGCAGTTCAGAAGCGATATAGGTTGCCGCCACCAGTTCGTCCGCCGTGCCGCTGCCGCGTCCTCGCAACGCATCCGAAGCGAGGAATTCCATATGTGCGTGGATGCAGGCAGAGCAAATCTTCGGCGTTTCATGCCGGACTGGTTGAGCTCTTGGCCCCTGGGCCAAAGTGGCATACGCCACGAAAAGGAAGCAGGAAAAGAGCAAGGGGCCGAGTCTTCTCATGGGCAGATGGCAACAAGATTACTAGATCGGGAAGAAGTTCGGCTCTCACTGGACGTCGAAACGGCCGATGAAGTCTCCTCAATGGTTTCAACGAACGACCAACGACAAAAAATCTGCAAGTCTGCGGGGTGTCGGCGTTCTCTACCTTAGCGCAGAGCGGGGGAGATTCGTGCCTGCTGCACAGGCTGGTACGCGCTTCTCCGCGTCGGGAATCGTCTCTGTTACAATTTGGCTTACATAAGCTAATCATGCGTCCCGGCGGGGTTTTCTATCATGATTCGGATTAGGTGCCAACTGCAACTGTTGGCTGCACTTGCAACCCTTTTTCTGCTCGCCCTCGCGATCGGGTGTACCGGCTTTTTCGTCAACCCGACGTTAACCGGCGTCACCGTCGGCCCCACGGCGACAATTCAGCAGGGCAAGACAGTACAGATGACCGCTACTGGCACGTTCAACGACGGCAGCACCAAGACAATCACTTCAGGTGTGTTTTGGAGCAGCGGAACAACAACTGTAGCCACAGTTAGCAGTGCTGGCCTCGTGACCGGAGTTGGGCCTGGAACGTCCACCATCACGGGCTCCTCTGGCACCTTCAGCGGGAGCGCTACCATCACGGTGTCGCTAAGCGGCATCACCAAGATCACGGTGACTTCTACGGATACTAACATCGTGTATGGCGCCAGCGAAAATTTCACTGCGACCGCCACCACCGGGAGCGGCACGTTCCCCGTTACGGATTCGGTGACGTGGAGCACGAACCCTAGCTCGATTCCGAACGTAAGTATTGATCCGACTAATGGAGTCCTCACAACGACGACAGCGCCAGTAGGGTCGACGACGTTCCAGGTGATCGCAACCGATCCCACGACGGGAATTTTCGGCGTGGAAAGCTTTACCGTTCACAACCCCTAGGGCGCCTTCATGCCTGCTATCCGCTGCACTGATATCCGCTGCATTGGCATCTGCGGCGCGGCGGCGATTGAGGCGCCAGTCCTTCCCATAAATGCGGCTATTCCTGCCCGGAACCCGAGACCTGACAACTGAGAGCTGAGAAGCTGATGGCTGGCGGCCCCGGCTGCTATATTGCTTGTGATTCCCGTGAGACTTGGTTTCAGACTGGCTTTGTCGCTGCTCGGGCTACTGGCAGCTCTGCCCTTCTCTTGCAGTCGTGGCCGCCGCGTCCAGGAAACTGCTTACGTCTCCGCTCCGCAAGCCATCCTGCGCGATCAAGTTGCAGTCGTCTACAAGAAGACCGGTACCGTGAAGAACGGCGAGCCGGTACAGGTGCTGGAGCGAGAGCGACGCTTTGTGCGCGTCCGTGCCGCTGATGGCTCCGAAGGATGGGTGGAGCAGCGCGCCCTGGTTCCCAAGCAGGTTTATGACGGATTCCAAAAACTTGCTCAACAGGATCAAAATTCCCCGACCCAAGCTCCCGCCGTCACGCGCAACGATACCAACATCCATCTGGATCCCAACCGCGACGCGGAACACCTCTATCAACTCGATCAGGGCTCCAAAGTTTCCATTCTGAAGCGCGCCACCAGCGAGAAGAAGTTGCCGGGTGGCGCGAGACCAGCTCCCGAGAAAAGGCAATCTCAGCCCGTAGCCCCGCCGATGGAAGACTGGTGGCTGGTTCGCGATGCTCAGGGACACGTGGGCTGGGTCCTGGGGCGCATGCTCGACATCGATGCGCCGCTTGAGATCGCGCAATATGCCGAGGGTCAGCGCATCGTCGCTTTCTTTATGCTGAATCAGGTTGCGGATGGTGACAAGAGAGTCGCGCAATATCTGGTGGTCCTGACCGAACCCAAAGATGGCATGCCTTTCGATTATAACCAGATCCGCGTTTTCACCTGGAACGTCAGACGCCACCGCTACGAAACCGCATATCGCGAGCGCAACCTGAATGGCGTGCTGCCGGTTTCCGTCTCGCAGGAAGACTTCGAGAAAGAAGGCACGTTGCCGGTGTTTGTATTGCGCGTGAAGGACGACAACGGCAGTGTGGTAGAGCGAAAGTACAAGTTGAACACGCCGATTGTCCGACGCGTGCTGGCTCCAGGGGAACAACCGCCAAAGCCCGTTGCTCGCAAGAAGCGGCGTTAGCACACCAAGGGAGCTAGGATTTAAGGAGGAACCGCGGCACCGCCGGGACAGCCTTGCTTTCCGCCAGCGCGTGCTGCCACTGCGCAAGCGAGTGCAGCAACTCCGGCAAATAGATTCCGCCAAAATCTTCCGGATAACTCGACAAGTTCCTGGCGGCTCGGCCCAGCAGCGAACGTGCACCCACCACATTTCCCTTGCTTTGATGGTGGAGCCCTACTGCAACCTGAATCAAGCCCTGCAGAAATTTCTTCTCATGCGCCGGGGCAGCACGCCACGCGTCTTCGAGCACTTCATGGGCCTCGAAGTAAGCCCCGCTGTTGAACAGTCTGATTCCTCGAAGATAGAGCTCCGAGTCCACACTCTATTTTGCCTCAAGAATTACAGGGCTTCCCTTGAGGACATACAGGATTTCATATCATATCGAGACAGTTCATCCGATTTTCTATATGAATAACATCTTGTCGCCACAGTAACTGTAACAAAACATTAACTGTTATTACTTATTGTTTTGGAATGGCAGTTGCACAAGTCTGCTTTGGTGACTCGGGTTGCGTGCCGAGCCCCGTTTAGCAACTTTCCCGGCTATTTTAATTTTCTTGAGGAGAAATCGCATGAACCGAACTACCTCTAGCTTGAAGGTATTCACGCTGGCCATTGCTTTGTTGAGCGTGCTAGCACTGAGCGTTGGTTTGGCCTACGGCCAAGCCATCAGCGGCAACATGGTTGGTACAGTTGTGGATTCTACCGGCGCGGCAGTCGCAAATGCCGAGGTTACCGCCACGAATGTGGCCACGGGATTAGCAGTTACGAGCAAGACGAACAACACCGGTCAGTATCGGTTTGATAACCTGCCGGTCGGTGATTATAGGTTCGCCGTGAAGGCCAGCGGCTTTCGAACCACTACTGAGCTGGCTCCAGTGGTACTGAACGCCACCGGTACAGTCAACGTGACGCTCACGCCCGGGGCTGCTACTGAGACGGTCGAAGTCTCCGGAGAGGCTCCGACAATTGACACTACGTCGGCGCAACTGCAATCGACCTTTGAGGCCAGATACTCCGAGGACTTGGGGGTTACGTCCACCGGCGGAGCCTCGGGGGGGGTTTTGAACCTTTCCTTGTTGAGCCCCGGCGTTGCCAATGTGAGCGGCTTGGGCTTGGGAGCGGGACCGGCAGTTGGAGGCCAGCGCCCTCGGGACAACAATTTCACCGTGGAGGGAGTGGACAACAACAATAAGTCGGTGACCGGCAATCTGATCACGATTCCTAACGACGCGGTCGAGAACTTTTCGGTGCTGGAAAACCAGTTCGACGCCGAGTTCGGCCACTCCTCCGGCGGGCAATTCAATACCACCGTCAAGAGCGGGACCAATAGCTTTCACGGATCGCTGTACGAGTACTTCAGAAACCGCAACCTGAACGCCACGGACAACTACTGGGTCATTCAGGGGCTCAAGTCGAATCCCCGCTATGACAACAACCGCTACGGTGGAACCTTTGGCGGGCCGATTATTAAGAACAAGCTGTTTTTCTTTACCAATTATGAACGGAACCCATTGGGACTCTTCGCGTCCAGCGGCGGTAGCGTGTCTACTCCCACGGCCGCCGGCTTGGCCGCTATTCAGGCTGATCCCAATCTCAGCGCCACCAACTTTGCCAACTTCACGAAATACGTACCGGTCGCTGCCGCAGGTTCGGCGGTGTCTTGCATCCAATTCAATGGCCTGCTTCCTGCCAGCGAAGGCGGTGGTGGCTTCCCTGGACAGACGACCCCGTACAGTGCACCCGCTAACGGCAGCTGTCCTGCAGGCAGCGTGGAGACCGGTACGGTCCCGATCGTTGGGTCGGCATTCGCGAACTACGAAAATTTTGTGCAAAGCGCCGACTACAACGTTTCTGAAAAAGATCAGATTCGCGGCCGCTTCATCTTCAACCGTGACTCACTCATCGACGTGAATGCGGCTTTGCCGGAATTCTATCTGCTCGAGCCGTTCAAGTATTATCTGTTCACCCTGGGTGAATACCATACATTCACACCGGCGCTGGTGAATGAATTGCGGGTTGGCTACAACCGGTTTTTCAACGTCACCCCCGCAGGTAACTTTCCATGGCAAGGGCTGAGCCAATTTCCCAGTACCGTATTCTTTGATCTGGGCGCAGGCCTCCAGGTTGGACCCGACCCCAATGCACCCCAGTTCGTCATCCAAAACCTCTACCAGGTTGTGGATAATTTGAGCTGGACCAAAGGTAAGCACACCCTTAAGTTTGGCGGCGAGTACCGCTTTTATATTACGCCGCAGAACTTCACCCAGCGCCAGCGGGGCGATTACGAATACAACAATACGCAACTCTTCATGGAAGACTTTGCGCCTGATGCCTTTGGCGAGCGCAGCACGGGCGCGAACACTTACTATGGGAATCAATACGGGGCTTATTGGTACGCGAACGATACCTTTCGCATGAATCAGCACCTCACGCTGAATCTTGGTGTGCGTTACGAATACAACAGCACCCCACAGAGCGAAAACCAGCAAATTCTAAACGCGATATCAAACACTCCCAGCATTAAGGTCGCGGGTACGAATCAGCCACTTATATTCGGCAAGCCGCAGGCCCCCAAGCACGACTTTGCGCCTCGCATCGGTTTTGCCTACTCTCCAGGAACTAACGGTACCACGTCGATACGCGGCGGCTTCGGCATGGCGTATGACTTGCTGTACGACAACATCGGGATTCTGGCTGTGCCTCCGCAAATCGGTGCCACGAATGATGTTGCAGCCATCACTCCGGGCTTCTATGCCGGTGGCGGGTTGCCGGGCGGCGGTAGCGGCGTCACAGTTCTGGATGAAGCCACGGCCCGTGCGAGTACCTCGAACTGGATCCCGAACAACACCCAATATCCTTATTCGATCAATTGGAACCTGGGAATTCAACACTCCTTCAACAAGTCTTACACGGCCGAAGTTCGCTATGTGGGAACGCGAGGCGTCCACCTGGACAACCAGACAAGAATCAACAAGGAAGCCGGAGTAACCCCTCAGGCTTTTCTGCCCACGTATCTGCAAGCGCCATCTCAGGCTACGCTTAATTCTCTGACCAACACAGTGGCCAGTTTATCGGCGGCGAGACCTGCGTTTATCCCGCAATATACAGCCCAAGGGTTTATGAGTAACATAGTCTGTGACTGCCCATTCGGGTCCTCGAACTATCACGGTTTGGAGACCTCGCTCTCGCGGCGTTTCAGCAATGGGCTCCAGTTCACGGCAGCGTACACTTACAGCCGCACCATCGACAATTCCACGGCGGATTTCTTCACCTCCTATCTCACTCCTCGCCGTGGCCAGGATTTCCAGAACATAGGCGCGGATAGAAGCGTCTCGGCCTTGTCTCGAACCAATCGCTTCACCCTGGCAGCGGTGTATGACCTGCCATATTTCAAGGGTGGAAATTGGATGATGAGGAATCTCGTCGGTAATTGGACGTTTGCTCCAGCTTACACTTATGAGTCTCCGGAGTGGGCGACCGCGCAGTCCGCTGTCGACTCCAACCTGAATGGTGACTTTGCGGGCGATCGTACGGTGATCAATCGCAGTGGCAATCGCGGGCTCGGCAGCGACATCACAGGTCTGACGGCTACTGCTGGGCCGAACGCCGGGCAGGTCGTAGCGTATCTCGCTACTAACCCTAGTGCCTACTACATAGTAGCTGGAAAAGGGGCGTTGGCCACTGACGGCCGCAATACGCTGGCAACGCAGCCGACAAACAACTTGGATCTTAGCGTCTACAAGAACCTGAATATTACAGAGCGATTCAAGTTCCGGCTGGGCGGGCAGTTCGCCAACATCTTGAACCATTCACAGCTCATTCCCAGCGGTAACCCGGGTAATAATTACGGAGTGAACGACGTGGAATCGTTCACTACGACTACCCAGCAGTACTTGAGCTACGTCAGTGCAGGGAACGCGAACTTCAATCAACCGAAGACAGTGTTCCCCAGCAACTCGCGTACGATATCGATCATTATGAAGTTCGTGTTCTAGTCTGCCGCAGTCAGGACGTTTGTGAGGAGGCTCGAAAGAGCCTCCTTTTTATTTTTCGCTAAAGACGGCCCTGGATCTCGAAGTCAGCTTCTGGCCGATGTCTGGCACCGCATCCTGGCCTTACCGCCCCAGAATGGTGTAATGCGAGCTGGCAGCCATAAAGAAAATCAGGGGGACTGAGAGGAACAGATTCGTCCGTGACGCCAGGAATGCCTGCCGGGCAAGCGCAGCAGCGTTCGCCGGAGGAGTGCCGGCCAGCGTCCCTCGAATGATCTTCTTGTTGTTCGGCCAGATGATACCCCAGACGTTGAACAACATAATGAAGCCGAATCCGCCACCGATGCCAATGGAGAGGACGTGGTTGTCATCCTGACCTACGGGCGTAAAGTTCACAAACAGCCATCCGGCAACAATAACTACAACCGCGGTAATGGCGCCGAGCACGTATCCGCTAGGCGCCCGCGAAATCACAAAGAACAAAATTCCCCAAGCCCCGATCCAGATCAGAAGGAACAGACCGATTGTGCTCCCACCGCTGACGCCCATCCGGGTCGCGTCGGCCGCAACATAGATTTGCGCCCAGTACCAGAAGCCAACGAAGACGGTCAGCAGCGCACTCCAGCGGAATAGTTGCAGCGTCGGCATGGTCATGAACTGAAACAGCTTCGGCTTCATGCCTGCGTCGACCTGTTTCATGAACGGCACATTGACCAGATTGAAAAAGTAAAGCAATCCTACCCAGGTGATTCCGGCCACAAGATGGACCCAGCGCAGCAGGATGGCAAGCGCTTCGGTGCCGGTGTGAGTAGGCATCACCCATAAGACTGCCAAAGCAATCGGATGCTGCATAATCTTTCTCCGCTAACCGCAAAGTGTAAAGCTAGGCCCCGGCGCCCGAGGACAGTGAGCGTCCGAAACGAATGGAAGCATCAGGCCTTTGACAATGACTTCCGAGATGGGGCGCATGCCGGCATCCCGATATTTGGCTGGTGTAGATTTGAGGTGGTGGCATGTTTACATTTCAAAGACCGCATGTCAACTGGTGGAAAAGGCTGGCTTGAAAAGTGAACGACAAGGCCGTATCGTAAGGCTAAAGAAACTGGCCGCCGACGTGAGAGCTTGGTTCGTAGTCGCAAGAGCCTAGGAGATCGGCAATGGAAAACAAGCCGGCAGCGCAGAACATTCAGGATTCCTTCCTCAACACAGCCCGCAAAGAGAAGAGCAATATCACCATATATTTATTGAGCGGGGTAAAGTTGACAGGCCGCATACGTTCCTTCGACAAATATTCTGTCGTGCTCGAAACCAATAACCAGGAGCAGTTGATCTTTAAGCATGCGATTTCTACAGTTGCGATGGGGAGAGCGGTGCACAGTCACGGCGACAGACCTACTGTGGTTGCCGGCCCAACCCCAACCGCGGCGCCAGAGCCGATCACGGGTTCCCGGCCGTCGGGCACAGGCACAGAAGGATAAGGCGTTCCTCGTTGCGCGGTCCAGAATCCACAGTTTCCCGGAAGACTAGCGATCTCCACTCCTCCCTGGCTACAACTGGGACTGCGAAAGAACGCGCATTTCTAGTTGGCCTTGACTATCGCACCCGCTCCCGGACTGTAGCCGGCGACAAGCGTCCAAAAGGCTCTCTTACTCGCAGCAGCGCACAGCAGGCGCGCGACGCAAACAGGCTGGCTGCAACTTCCAAAGCCCCCCACATTCCTGAATTCAGTGCCCAGGAATCGTTGGACGAACTCCGTTCCTTGGCCACGAGCGCGGGGGCCGAGATTGCGGGCGAGTTCCTGCAGCGCCGCGACCGGCCCGATCCTGCCACCCTGATTGGCAAAGGCAAACTCGAAGAGATTGCGGGCGCGGCAGCCTCGGTGTCCGCCGATCTCTTGCTGTTCGATCACGACCTCACCGCCTCTCAGCAACGGAATATCGAAAACGTTGTCAATACGCGGGTGATTGACCGCACCCAGCTCATTCTCGACATTTTTGCCAAACATGCTCGGACTCGCGAAGGCCAGTTGCAGGTGGAGTTGGCACAACTCGAGTACCTGCTGCCACGGTTGGGTGGACGCGGTATCGAGATGTCGCAACTGGGCGGCGGCATCGGTACCCGTGGCCCTGGGGAAACCCAACTTGAGACCGATAGGCGAAAAATTTTCCGACGAATCCGTCACGTCAAAAGACAAATTGAGAACGTGCGGCGCATTCGAGCGCAGCAGCGGCAGCGGCGGGAGTCCGTTCCGGTGGCGACCGTGGCGTTAGTCGGCTATACCAATGCGGGAAAGTCAACGCTCTTCAATGCTCTGACCCAAGCTGCGGTTCTGGAGTCGCCCAGAATGTTTGCCACTTTGGATCCGACAATTCGCTCTGTCGACTTACCCTCCCGGCGGAAGGTGTTACTGTCGGACACGGTGGGTTTCATCCGCAACTTGCCTCACACCCTGGTTTCGGCTTTCCGCGCGACTCTAGAAGAAGTGCAACGCGCCGCATTGGTTCTGCACGTCTCTGATACCAGCAGTCCCCTGTCCGCGGAGCAAGATGCGCAGGTGGAAAAGGTGTTGAAGGAATTGGAAGCGGACGGAAAACCGCGGCTGCATGTGATGAATAAAATTGACTTGCTGCCTCCGCGGCAGCGAGAGTCCCTGCGGGACGACGCGGAGACGGTGCAAGTTTCGGCGACAAAAGGCATCGGGATGAGCACGCTGTTGGACCGAATCGATCAGATGCTGGAGGAAGATCCTCTTAGTCGAGTTCGACTCCGCGTGCCTCAGAAAGAAGGAAAGATGCTGGCGCTGCTCGAGGCCCGTTCGCGGATCTACGCCCGTCACTACAAGGACGGCCTGGTGGAGTTGGAAGCGGAGGCACCCGAATCAGTGCTGAGAAGGGTGAAGGAATGGGTGGTGCGATAAGCTCCGAGGAGAATCGCCCTGAACCGGAAGATCTCGACCATCGCGGCGATCGCAGTTCTGATTCTGATTGCCGTGGGCCGAATTCTCCTGACCTATAGAGCGAATTCCCAGGGATTCGATGAACCTTGCCACGTTGCTGCCGCGATAGAGCTTCTCGACAAGCATACCTACTTGCTCGATCCGGTACATCCGCCCTTGAGCCGGATTGCCATTGGGCTGCCCCTCTATCTAGCCGGTGAACGGTTTCCACAGTGGTCGCCGGACGATCCGCGAAGTCACAACTACAACGACATCGGTGACAGCATTCTTTACGACCACGGGCATTACTTGCGGAATCTCTCCCTGGCCCGTTCTGCGATTCTTCCTTTCTTTGCGATCACGGCAGTGGTCGTCTTTCTTTGGACACGCCGCGAATTCGGCGACTTTGCTGGATTAGCGGCGGCAGTTCTGTTTACGACATTGCCCATTGTTCTGGCCTTCGCCGGTATGGCATATACCGATGTGCCCACCGCTTGCATGCAGTTTGCAGCTTTTTTTGTCTTCGCGAATTGGCTGGAGAAGCCAAGCCTGCGACCGACACTTCTGCTCGGGGTTACGCTCGGCCTTGCGTTGTTATCGAAGATGACGACTTTATTGTTTTTTCCAGCCGGGGCTGCCGGGATATTTCTATGTAAGTGGATAGTTGCCGGTCGTAATGAAATAACGTCGAAGAGCACCGGAATGAGGTACGCAGCTGGGCTCACGACGGCTTTACTTGTGGGAGCAGTTGTCCTTTGGGGCGGATACGGATTCTCGGTTGGGCATGTCCGCGAAAGTATGCAACTCTTTCCCGATGCTATGCCGTCTTTTCAACATTTTCCCTCCCCCATGCGAAGTATTGCACGGAACATGGTGCTTAGGAACTCGCTAGTTCCCGCTCCGGCGTTGCTCAAGGGTTTTGCCACCATCTGGGCTCTCAATAAGGAGTCGCCTCAGGCCTATCTTCTCGGAAATATCAAGAACGGCGGATGGTGGTATTTCTTTCTCCTGGGCGTCGGTGTGAAGACTCCGCTGCCTTTTCTCGTTTTATGCCTCCTCGGCCTGGCTCCACTCTTGGGATTTGCTCGCCAGAAAAAATGGACGGCCCTGGCTCCCCCGGCATGCGCTCTCGCCATTCTGATCGTGACAATGCCTGTAAGGTACGACGCTGGCGTTCGCCACGTGCTCGTGGTCTTTCCCTTGCTCGCAATCATGGGAGGTTGCGGCGCATCGTATCTTTGGCAAGCGCCAGGCAAGGCACGATTTTGGGGCCGACTTGTGCTAGCGGGCCTTTTGTTATGGCAAACGTTTTCGAGTCTTAGCGCGGGGACTGATTTTGTCTCCTATTTTAATGAGCTTGCTGGACATGATCCCAGCAGGGTGCTGGTAACGGGTTGTGACCTCGACTGCGGACAGGATCTCTTTCGGTTGTCCCAGGCGCTCCGCGATAGAGGCGTCTCCCACTTCAGCGTAGCGCTTTGGAGCAGCGCCGATATGACGCAAATGAACTTACCTATGTTCGACGTCCTGCAACCCTTCCAGCCAACCCCAGGCTGGATCGCGATAAGCATGCGATCCATGCGCTTTGGCGACGTCTTTCACAGTACTTATCCCCCGGGGGCACTCAGATGGGTCGATCGCTACCAACCGGTGGCGCTGGTTGGGAAAACTATTCGCCTTTATTACGTTCCGGAGAAGTAAGAGTTTAGGAGATTCCCAGCCGCACTTTGTCCGACAAAGTCCTGACGCTAAAGGCGGGTTTGCTCAAAGTGCTTAACTTCCTCCGCACGACCTTCGATTACTGGTACCAAAATTAAAATGGGCCGGCAACCAAGAAGCGGTGACAGTCCTTGGCTATCGGCCCATTCGATCCTGAATTGGATCGGAGGTGATGTCTTCATCCTAGACTCCCTAACTCAGAAGTCAAGGACTCTTTCGTCTTATTTTATGAGTAGCTTGGCTGGAGGCAGCCTGAACTCGAGAGGTCTATGCCAAGACAGCCCCTGCTCCGCGTTGACAGGATACTTGTAAAATGTTAACTTCATGGGTTTTAAGCCCTCTTTCGCTCTAGACTAACATCAGCACCCAAATGGACGAGATACTGCGACAACTAGGCGGATTACTGCTCGGTTCTATACCCACCATCATCCTGGTGGTGCTGCTGTTCGCCATTTATAACGTGGTTGTCCACAAGCCTTTGGTCAAGATTCTGGCAGAGCGACACGCAAAAACCGAAGGCGCAATCGAGAAGGCGCGCGCGGACATTGCGGCGGCCGAAGCGCGAACGGCAGAGTATGAGCAGCGCTTGCGGGAAGCTCGCATGGCGCTGTTCAAGAGCCAGGAGGCGCGACGGCAGGCGGCATTACAAGCTCGCGCCGCAGCGCTGGTGCAAGCACAAGCCCGGGCGCAGACCCAGTTAAAGCAGGCGCAAGCAGTCATCGAGCACGAAAAACAGGCGGCGCAGGCAGGCCTGCAGGCGGAAATCGGAAGGCTAGCCTCGGAGATCATTCGTACTGTGCTACGACCGGCAATGGCGCCAAGCCGGGCAGGGGGTCAATGATGCGACCTCGACCGAGGATTCAGCGTGCGGCTGAGATATTAAGTCTTGCGCTTTTTATTTGCCTGCTGTTGCCGAGTGCCACTCGCGCCCAGGATCAGCCTACTAGCTCCCCTAATCCAAATTCCTCCGCACGCCAGGAAAAACGTGATTCGGGTCGTGGCATAGGCTCCCAACTCGCACACGAAACACGAGAGGCCGCAGGCGAGGATGATCAGGAGCAGTTCAAGAGGTCGACCTCAGTGAGTTGGTTGGCGGGAAAGACGGGCCTCAGCTTGGAACAGGCTTACTGGCTAAGCATTCTGCTGAATTTTGCGGTGGTGGCGGGTTTGCTCATCTGGTTGTCCAAGAAAAACCTGCCTGGGTTTTTTCGCAACCGAACGACCTCCATCCAGAAGGCGATGCAGGAGGCGCAACGGGCTAGCGAAGAAGCCAACCGGCGGTTGGCAGATATCGATGCCCGGCTTTCCCAACTGGGAGTCGAGATCGAGAAGATGCGGGCGTCGGCAGAAGCGGGTGCCGCCGCCGAAGAGGCGCGGATAAAGGCCGCAGCAGAAGAAGACGCGCGCAAGATTGTGGAATCGGCTGAACGGGAGATCGCGGCAGCGGCTAAGTCTGCTCGCCGCGAACTCAAGGCGTACGCTGCCGATCTCGCCGTCTCGATGGCAATCAAGCAGATTAAAGTGGATTCCGTTACCGATCAGGGATTGATACGCAACTTTGCCAACCAGCTGTCGCGGACCGAGCCTGACGGTGCTGGCCCGAACGGCGGGAAGGGCGGGCATTAGCGCATGGCTTCTGTCCCCGGCATCTATGCTCGTGCCCTCGCTGACGTGGTGTTTGATCAACGCCTGGACCCGGGCAAGACGCTGCAGCAAG
>Ga0307475_10001047_pt1 | contig 16558 bp, 17 predicted proteins | sample atmos_gasesECM1C_FD_203317 | JGI IMG/M metagenome (GOLD analysis project Ga0307475, IMG submission 203317) | Hardwood forest soil microbial communities from Morgan-Monroe State Forest, Indiana, United States - atmos_gasesECM1C_515 | ecosystem: Environmental > Terrestrial > Soil > Temperate... | reverse complement strand
CTGACTCCGAAAGACATTTACCTTTATCCGTTGTGCCGCAACGTACAGCAGAAACTATGTCAGTGCTCGAATATCACACCTTCTCCGGCGGATTAGACTGTTAGGTCAAACGGTAAACAAATACGATAATTGAAAACCACTGGTCCATTTGCCATTCGCCCGCTACTTCTCGTCTCTCAACTTCTTCAGCCACACCACGGCATTTTGGTTCTTTGGATCGAGCTTCAGCGACTTCTCATAATTCTCAATCGCCAGCTCTTTTTTCCCCGCCTTTGCGTAAGCTTCGCCCAGACTGTCATACACATTCCCGGACTGCGGAAACTCTTCGACGTTTCGCGCGAACAGCTTGATGGCCTCGTCTGTTTTTCCGCTCTGCAACGACTGGTATCCCAGCATGTTCAGCACGAATTCCTCCGGCCTTTTCTTCGGATCGCTTGAATTCTTCAGCTCGTCATACTTCCGAAGCATCGCGTCCGTACCTTTCAGCTTCGCAACTAACAGCAGCTGCCGCGCAGTAGATCGCTCTTCTGGCATGTACTTCCACCCATATTCCTGGGCCACGCTTCGCAGAACCTCGACGGCCACCAAAATCCCATTGTCGGAGTTGGCCATAATCGCTGCGCCTTGTCCTGTATCCGCGTTCATCACCAGCAAGGCTTGAAACCCTTCATCGGCTCCGTTATGCCCAAATTCTCCCGGCCGTTTTGTCTCCACACCAAAGCCGATTCCAAAACTAACCTCTTTTCCGTCCGCGGTCCTCGTTGGCGTCAACATCTCCTGCGTCATTTCCCGGGAAAGCACTTTGTTCGATTTTCCCTGCCTGGAAAGCGCAATCTCGATCGCAAACTTCGCCAAGTCGCTTGGAGTGGTCCAAAGACCGGCCGCTGCCATTTCCGGATAGATATGCCATCGTCCGTGTACCGGCTTGCCGCTCGCGTACGCTCCCTCCGCCGTCCGCGACGCCCAGGCGGCTGGCAACGGTTGCGCGTAGCTGCTGTCGCTCATCCCGAGTTTGTCCAGTACCATGTCTTTCGTCAGCGCAGGGAATTCTTTCCCCGTCACGTCCATCATCAATTGCTGCTCGATCGTCACGCCGCCCCCCGAATACCGCTCTAGCGTGCCCGGCACCACATCCACGCGAATCGCCGCCGTATTGGCCGGCTTCTCCCCATTGAAAATCTGCACCAGCGTCGGCATCTTCTCGTCTACGTCGTAGCCTGGGAATCCGTGCACCGTCAGCCCCGCCGTATGGCTCGCGAGACGCCGCAGCGTTACCTTCTGCTCCTTGGTGAACTCATTTTCCGGGACTTTCCAGGATTTCAATTTCATGTTCACGTCTTCGTCCAACGAGAGCTTCCCCTGTTCCACCAGCGCCAGCATCGCCGTTGCCGCCACCGGCTTGCTGATCGACCCGGCCTGAAACAACGTCCGTGTCGTTACCGGAACCTTCCCTCCCGGCTCCGTCACACCGTATCCTTTCGCCCACGCAATCCTGTAGCCGTCAATCACCGCCACCGACATCCCCGGGTCGTTGAACGCATTCATCATCGCTGTTAGGTCCAGCTTCAGCGGCGGTTCGTCCTTTCCTACATCTACGGGTTCAAGCCCTTCTTCAACTCTCTTCTCCCGCGCCCCTACATCTTCGCTGCCCTTCTTTGCGGCCGTCTCCCCTTGCCCTAGCGCGACCGACGCCACAGCCAGCATCCCCGCCAACCACGTTACCAACACGACCGTCCCCTTCAAAATCACCCTCAATTTGATCGCGACGTTCACAGCCCCCTCCTCGCGCTTGCTGTTACAAATTTTCGCAATCCGCGTCTGAGCACACTATTCTATTTGACAGATACCCGCCACAGTTTGTTCAAAGTTTTCTAGGCCCTCGCCAGCTCTTCCTCCCCCGGGCCGCCGATGGTATCTATCTAGCGTGGTTCAACAGAACGATTCGCTTGGCGGTAGCTGCGCCACTCCCGTTGAGAGCGTCATGTCAATGCTCGCGATATTGGCAGCAAACGTGTTGGCATGCTACGTGTCATTCATCTTTCGTTGGAATCTACACGCATAGATCTTGCATTGTACTTCTCGAATGTAAACCGACTGTCGATGCTTGTAGCAAGATTTGCTGACTCCTGAAGGGCTCGTCGCTCCGCGAGATATGGACGCCTCCGTGGAACAGGGACCTCTCCTCTTACCTCGTCAATGCGCACACCGGTCCCGATTCACGCAAAGTGTCTTGAAAAGAAAAGCTCCGCTACTCGCAGCGGAGCGAGGCCGCGGGGTCAATTCGAGTGGCGCGTTGCGCCGGAATGTAACTGGCGAGCAGCGCGATTAGGAAGAGCAACAATGAAATCGCACCAAATGCGATTGGGTCGGTCGCTTCCACTCCGAATAACAGGCTTCGAATCAGCCGGGTAAAGAGGAAAGCTGCTGCCAAACCAATTATCACGCCGGAGAGAGCGAGCGCCATCCCCTGCCGGACAACGAGATTCACGATGTTGCGTTGCGAAGCGCCCAGAGCCATTCGAATCCCGATTTCTCGAGTTCCTTGATTGACCAGGTATGCCATCACGCCGTAGATGCCAATCGTTGCGAGAACGAGAGCGATGCTGGCGAAGACCCCCAGAAGCAGCATCGAGAAACGACGGCGGGCCAGCGATTCGTCCACACGCTGCCCCATCGTTCGAACATAGTACATTGGAAGATCCGGATCGAGATTTCGCAGCACATTCTTGACGGCGGTCACCGTTGCGGAGAGATCCGTTGATCCTCGAAGGGCAATAGTCATTGCTCGCGCGGGGAATTGTGTGTGAGGAAGGTAAAAAGCGATTCGCGGGTTAGACTCCAGAGAGTCTTGCTTGACCCGTCCGACCACGCCAACCACCGTCTGCCACGGGTCCTTTGACTGAAGTTCGACAATGTGAATCCGCCTGCCGATGGGATCCTGCCCTGGCCACAGTTGGTCGGCCATGTATTCGTCAACGATGACCACGACTGGCTTCGTCGGGTCGTCCTGATCGGTGAAAAATCGACCACGCCGCAGCGGAATTCCCATCGCTTCAAAATAATGCCCCCCAACTAGCCGTTCGTCCGCATTGAGAAATTTCTCGCCGGGAAGCGGCGTTCGCCCTTCGACGGTGATCGGCGTCCACCCAAACGCCTGGCTCAAAGGAAGCGAGGTGACTCCGCCCGCCGCGTTCGCTCCAGGCAAATGCTCCATCCGTTCCCAAAGCTGCCGATACGTGTTCAAGATCGTCTGTTTGTCGTTGTATTTGCGACCAGTCATCGTCAAGTCGAACGTGAGCACGTCACGTGGGTTGAACCCGGGCGGCACATCTTGCAGGCGGGCGAAACTTCGGATGAGAAGTCCTGCACCGATCAATAGGACCACGGAGAGCGCCAACTCCGAAACAACGAGCAGGCGCCGAACATTATTACCTCGACCCCCTACCGCGCTCGTTCCGGCCGCGCCACGGCTTGTACCCTTCAGAGTCGAATTCAAATCCAGCCGTGAAATGCGCAAGGCCGGGGAAAGGCCGAAGAGAATCCCTGAGAAAAGGGAGAGCAACAACGTAAACAGGAGCACCCGCTCGTCGAGCCCCACGTCCTGCAGCCGAGGGATGCTCTTCGTTCCCAAGATGTGAATCCACTTCACGCTGAGCAGGCAGATGAACATGCCCAACGCTCCACCGCAAAGCGAAAGCAGCACGCTCTCCGTCAATAATTGACGAACGATGTGCCATCGGCTTGCGCCCAATGCCATCCGCACGGCAATTTCTTGCCGGCGCGCCACGGCTCGCGATAACAAGAGATTGGCGACGTTGGCACAAGCGATCAGCAGCACGAAACCCACCGACCCAAGCAGCACTAGCAAAGAGCGACGCACGTTGCCAACTACCTGTTCGAGAAGCGGCACGATACTGAACGTCAGCCCGCCATTGGGCGGATAGTTATCTGGGAAGTCGCGCCGCAGTCGGGCCGTGATGGTATCCATTTCCGCTTGTGCTTGCGCCAGCGAAACCTCCGGCTTTAGCTTTCCGACGATGTTGTAATCTTCATGGGTCCGCACTTGCGAAGCGGCAGGCGCAAGCGGCAACGGCAAAAAAATCTCTGCCTGCTCCGTTCCGTCGAGCAACGGTAGGACTTCTCGCGGCAAAGAAAAGCGTTGCGGCAGAATGCCGACTACTTCATGCGTTTGTCCATTGATGATGATGGACCTGCCCATCATCTGCGGATCGCGGCCGAAACGCCGCGCCCAAATCCCGTCCGTCAGCACGGCTGTAGCCGGACGCCCCGGAGAGTCTTCGTCCGGTGTCAACAGACGGCCGAGTGACGGGTGAGCACCGAGCATTGGAAGAAGATTTGATGAAACCCGGATGACGCCCACTCGTTCCGGGTCACCCTGCCCAGTCAAGTTGTAGTTGCCGCCAATCGCGATCGCGATCTGCTCAAACCCATGGTGCCCCGCCTTGATGTCGTAATACTGCGCCGTGGAGAACCAATCCTCGCTGATGTTCAGGCCGGTTGAACGATTCCACAGGATTACCAACCGGTCCGAGCCTTCATACGGCAGAGGGCTGAACAGTAGCGCGTTCGCAACACTGAAGATGGAGGTATTCGCGCCAATTCCAATCGCCAGGGACAATACCGCGGCCAGTGCGAACCCAGGGTTCTTCACGAACGAGCGAAGAGCGAAACGAATGTCCCGCATCAGCGTGTTCATGGAAACGTCATCCTAGCATAGCAATCTATCAGCTAGAGTGATTGGACGTCTAACGCCGCGCAAAGCTCGCCAATCCAGTTGAAGCGCAAGGAACTGCGTAACGATCCAACGTTTCCGACCGCGACCGAGGCTTTGAATCGGAATAGGAGATGACTCTATTCCTCGCGTAACGTATTGGCCGGGTCGATCTTGGCAATTCTCAAGGTTGGCAGGATTGTGGCCAGCAGGGCTACGAACACGAGCGCGAGCACCGCAGAAGCCAAAGTTGCAGCATCGTGGACGCCTACGCCATAGAGCTCGCTGCGCATCACTCGCACCGCTCCAGCTGCGTGCTGCGCGTTAGGACCGTCCGCATCGGTAAATACACGACCCGCAAGCAACGGCATTTGCAGCGTGTCGAAGTATCCCGGCGTGACGTAAACCAGATCTGCCCCACCCTCCTGCTGTGGTCCGCAATAATTGCGTACGCCGTCCCCCACCGGAAACCCAAGGAGCCCTTTGGAGGGTCTCCGTCAGAATTCATCGGTGTAACATGTTACGCGGCGGCGCCGTATCTTGCTGATTTTAAAGCCAGCCAGCCTCTTGGCGACGGATTGGCCCGTTTCGCCGGGACCGCGTACGTCGCAGCTCCAGAGAACGCAGGCTTGAACGGAATGCTGCCCGCAAATCAGGATTCCTAGGTACTGTCACTTGCGACAGTTTTGTCCCAACGTGTTCAGGGTTACCTATAGGCTGATTCCGGTGCCTCTTCAAAAAAAAGGCTGTAAGCATCCACGACTCAATGGCACACGGGGAGAAATGAACATGAAAAAAGTGATTCTGATTGGGTTCGTCCTGCTGGCGTTCGGAAAGGCTGCATTTGGTCAGCACCTGGGAGAATTTTCAGCCAACTATTCTTATATGCATTACGTACCGGTCGACAACCTCCCCACGATCAACCTAAACGGGGGAGGTGGAGCTGCGGTGCTTTATTTCGCCGGCTTTTTCGGGATCAAGGCGGAATTTGAGGGGTATGCCAGTCAGAATGTCAACTTTAGCTTTCCTCCCGGCAGCGCAAGGTGTCCATCCGGCTGCACCGGCACAGCGGAGGCAAACCTAATCACCGCGAATGTGGGGCCGACAATAAAGATTCGTATCAAGGGCTTCCAGCCCTTTTTTGAGGGGCTGGTGGGAGGCGCACATACCAATTATTACCAAAATGTCCGTAAGAATTGCGTCGGGTGCGTTTTCGGGTCGCCCGGCGATTGGGCCCTTGATATGGTGGTTGGTGGAGGCATCGATTTCAAGGTCACCTCGCACTTGGCTATCCGGCCCATAGAAGCCGATTACTTTCTGACACGCTTCATTAACAACATCACCACGGGCCACAACAATCAGAATAACTTTCGATACCAGGCCGGGCTTGTTTTCGAGTTCTAAGGCAAGAGCATCACTTGGAAGACCACAAATTGTGGTGTCGGTCAGGTGCATTTGCGGAGGGTTCCATCGTACGGAAGTGACTTCGACGTAAGGCTCGGGAATGTATGCGGGTTGAGCCCGAAGGCGTGTAGGTCGCGCGCCAAGAATCGTAGCAGGACGGAAAATTCTGAGGAATCTTGGGAGAAATAACAATTCGCCAGCCACAGCTGTTCACCTGATTGCGTGGGCCGGTGCAGCCTTCGCAGAGTAGCCTTAGAGCCAGAATGAGGTGAGCCTTTGAAGTTGGAAGGCAAAATGGCCCGATACCTCCGCATACGGCACGTAATCAAGACCGACTTACCGAGCGCCCATGAGCAAATCCGGGCAATCTGTGGGATCAAACCGGACGGAAGTCATTGGTCACTGACGCAAGACGAGGCCGTTGCACAGGTCGAGGACGGGATATCCCTGTTCTACGTGGAGAGGGCTGGCGGCCGACGATTTGACGTAATCGTCGCCATGGATTTGCACGCCCACAAATACCTCAAAGCTGTCGCGGATGGAGAACGGCCGGACGAACTTCTGTATCTGCCAAGCTGTCAGCAGGCAATGAAGGTGGCACGAATTATCCATCACCTTGGGCTTGGCACGGGCGGCGCAGCGTTTCTCTGGCATGAACTTTTTGGGAAGTAATAAGTGCGAATCGGCCCGAAGCCAACTAGCCAACTTTTAACGCCACCTAGTTCAGCTTGACGCAAATGCCTGTCTCATCGTCGTTTGACGGCTTACCCTTTTCGTCTTTGAAGGAAATGCTCTCGGCGTATCGCCCCGTGGACCAGCGGATGCTCAGAGAATACCCCGTTTCTGTGCCGCTCTTATTTGTGTATTTCGTTTGATATTCGAGGTCGGCTTGGGTGATGTGTCCGACTGGTGACCGCACCGGCTGTTTCGCACCGGGCTTTGCCGAGGAAGTGAAAATCGTGCCGTAATCGTCGTGCGCTCGGGACCATTCCACGTCATGAAAATTAGTCCCGTTTGATTGCCCTTCTATGAAAATCTGCTGAAAGAAAAACCCCGTTTTCCGATAGTGGCGGGGCGTACTATAGAACATTGTAAAAAACCGCCTGCTTGAGTCGCTAAAGCACGCATAGTTCGGAATGTTCTTACCATCCCGCGAGTAAAAAGCGCTTACGATGTCGGCGTCGTCGTGGTCTAGCAACTCCTTGAAGTCCCGGCAGCCAATCTGATTGGCCTCGGGGCAGTCAAAAGGTTTCCGTACTCGCCAAGCGTCACCGATTAGCTCAAGGTGTCGGGGGGATTTCCGGGCCACATATTCCGCTAGTTCGTAAGCCTCACGGAGGCTGCGAACCGGCACTGACAACGAATTACCGCCGTCTTCAATATCCACCACGTCGCCTTCAATATCCTCTGTTTTGGACTGTGTTACGAGATTCACTTTCCCGTACGCTATTGCTTGCGAGCTGTGCGTGCCGTCTGGCCATGTCACGTCCATCGTAAGTTTGTCTTCGTCCTCGTAGAGACGGATGGTTTTGTGAATACTCGTCACGCCGCGAGCACGCATTGCTTGTGATGCGACGGGATAGCTGATGAGATACGTCGAACCGATTACTGATGGTGGTTGGCTTTTTTGCCAAATGGCAGATGGAGGCTGACTGTTCGATGGAGATGATGAAAAAGCGGCAGGAGTAGAAGACTGGCTCGCCGTGGGAGGTGTTGTTGAAGGCAAAAAAGTGGTCGTCAGCCAGAACTTTGCAACGTTTCCCCGCATCGTTTGGCCAGTCGTCGTCTCGACGTCAACCAGATAGAACTCGCCATTCGGAAGCAAGCCGATGACGCTAACTTCTGTTCCGCACTTAATCCATCCCGCAATTTTTGGCTCCGCGGTAGAATCAAAGAGCGGCACCGTCTTGGCGTTGATGCAGTGCACCGTAGCCTTCTGCTGACCCAACGCACACGGAATAAGTGCCAACGTAAAGAGGAGCGCCAAGAAGCCACGCATTTGTCACCCCCGACTAACCTTAAACCCAATCCCCATTCCCCAAAGCCAAATGCAGTCATCCGCGGCAAGGATTAGTCACGCTCAGAGCAATTGCAGCACTGGCTCCTACGTAGTCGGCGACAATTATAATTCACCTCCTTGCCCTGGAATGCCGAAATATATAGGCACGACCGATTGTGCCTCCCGAGAATCCTATCCGGGGCGAATGCCTTTGAAATCAAGGACATTCAACAAAAATGACCTGAACCTCGGCTAACAAAGTAATCGGAGAGTAATGTTACATTGCGCGGCGCTCGCCCGGTCTTGATTCGCCAGCCACACCCATCAACACCACTCAGACCCAATTGATCGTCAAGACGCTCTACAAAGCGCGGACCTTATACTTACCCGCACCGTCTCGCGCGAGCGCTATGATCACTTCGGACCACATCGCGAGTCTGACATTTTCCTCTTTATATACTATGCCGCTTTTGGAGACCGGTAATTGTTCTGTGGGCGTTCGCTCTTATGTGGCTTTGTGCAAGGTGTGGAGGATGCGGTTGATGTCCGGCTGGGAGATGACGGCGGAGCCGCCCGCTTTCTGAACAAAAATGAAATTGAGAGAACTGCTGTCTGAAAAGAGCCTGACGCTCAACTCACCGGATGGATTTGCCGGGCGCCCGAATTGAAATCCCGAGAATTCTCTCCCGCCAACGGCAAAGACACCGGACTCGGAACCCGGTGGCATGCAAATTCCTTTTACCAGGAGGAGCAAAGCCTGGTTGGCGGCGTCGCTCGGTGACTCAAAGGGAGTCATTTTGCCGGGCGTCATCTGCAAGATGGTGCGATAAAGGGCGTAATCCGATTGCAGAGCCTCGTCGCCGACTATCCGCCGCAGGGTGTTTTGATCGATCTTGTCGTTTGATAGAACTGTGTTCAGGAAAGCACGCGGCGAGCCGTGCCAAACGGAGAGAGAGTTCCCGGATTGAAAAACGATCATGGCCTTGTTGCTGTCCGGGATGAGCCCGCTCTTCGCCTCATCCACGTCGTTCCAGGGAACCTCGAATTCATACCCAAAGTACGAGAGCTTCCTGCCTGGTGACCGGGAAATCGAAAAATCTGTGAGTTGCGCAGGAGCCACCCTTACAACGGGTGCTTTTCGCGTTAGGTAGCGAACCTCTAGAGCAATGAGCGTCTGGAAACCGAAAAACCATAGGTAGGCGACGCACACAAGCACTACGACGAACAAACCGATCAGGATGCGACCCCTTGTCGACATTGGGGCCGTCGGCGTCTTGTGGTTTCTCGGAGGCGCCGCTTCCCCTTGCTCAATCAGATGGTTTGACAAGGTTGCACCTGTAGGCACTCCCGTTTGGTATCTCTCGTATGGCGCCAAACGGACGGAAGGCCCCCAGTATATACCGGAACAAAGCAGTCCTCGCACGTCGACGGACGGCCTCAGAAGGCCGTCCCTACGGAGATTTTGCTTCGCGGGTCGTTTACTCCGAGGCGCCGGCCGGCGTGTACTGGATCGAGTCCGGCCGGATAACGGGCGTGGGAGACAATACCGTCTCTTAAGCTCGCTCTCGCCGTTATTGTTGACGAGGGCTACCGCGTCAGAGCTTGACGAGGCACCGCTCTTCGCTCCACGGAAGCCGCGACATTTGTCGGGACGGGCCGTCGGCTTCGACTACGAATCCATCGGAAAAGTTCGAGCCAATCCCGAGCTCCGGATCGTACAATCCCGGCTCGACCGAAAAAATCATCCCCGGCTCGAGCATCGTGGAATCGCCCAGCGCCAGATAGGGCGGTTGATGCCCCTCCCAGCCTTGCCCGTGAGCCGGCCGATGATAGATGTAGGGTGCTACGCCGCTCTTCACCTGGAATTTGTGAATCTTGTAGGCCACCGTCGAGCAGGTTACTCCTGCAATGGACTCTTCTTTTTGCATCAGGCAACAATCGCGGCTCACCGCCCAGAGCTTTTTCATATGGTCCGTGATCGGATGAATAAACATGGCGCGATAGAGCTCACCGCCACAACCCGCGATGTTCACGCCACTTTCAATTTGCCAGGCTTGACCATTCGCCACTTTGGCGTGTTGAAACTGATTGGGATGCGGAGAAGCTGTAGATCTTCCTGATGCGGCGGCCCACTTCGATGTCGATGCCCACAGCGGTGTGCGGTGCGCCATCACGCTTGATGTTCGCCATGACCAGATCGGCTCCATATTTGGTGGCGGCGCTGGCGATGTCGTAGTCGGTCAGGTCCGTGCCGTGCTCTAGGAGCATGTCGCGCGCAGAGGCGTGCATCTGGTTGAAGTAGTTGTAGGCGCGACGCGTGAGCGCCAACTCCTCCGGAGTCTTCTTCATGCGCATTTTCATGCATGTCTCTTCCGCCGAACTCATTCCTTCCCGAGCACATTCAGCACTTTCCTTTGCGCCGAAGGCGTGAACTCGACATCGGCCGCCAGTTTCTGGTCAGCGTAGCCGCGTTTCTTCAACGCCTTGAGCATCCATTCGAAGAGATCCACCTTGGCGCCCATCTGCACTTTCCCTTCGTTCGGGAAGGCGCCCTCGGCGTGGAACCGATCGAAATACATTTCGCCGTCGCTGTACCACCAAGGGTTAACGAGGTCGCGGTCCAGTGCGGCATTAAACCATACCGGCTCGGCTTTTAACGGAAGGAAGACGTTCACAAGACGCTCCGTCGTCGTGTGCCACAACCCAGTGAAGCAAATGATGTTCCAGTGGTCAGTAAGGAGAATACCTGTGTAGCCGTCTTCCGCCAGCTTCTCGCGTAGCTTCTGGGCGCGTTGTTGCTTGTGCCACTCCAGAGGGAGCCTGTCAAACGCGGCTGGCTTCAAGTCGTCCTCCGGCAAGAACAACTTCGCCGATCTCTCTCCACCGGTTGCCGCGGGAACCGGCGTCGCATGCGCCGTTACGGCCATGCTGGTTGTTGCTACTGCGACCCCTGTTGTTGCCAAGAAATGTCGTCTGCTGATCGTTTCTCCCTCCGCGCTCACCCTTCATGCCACGCGTGATAACACACTTTTCCGCATTTGCCTAGCCAAGCTACTGGAACTGGAGAAGGGGCTAATATCGGCACGGAGGGGTGTGGGATGGCCGCCGAGTCGGTACGCACGCGGCGGAAATTCGCTTCGATGCGAAATCATTGTTGAGGCAAAAGCGGCAGGCCCGCGCACTAAGATGTGTCAGAAAGGCCCGGAGTCATTTACTACCGCGTACGCGGATTTTCCGTGCACGCGACACCTGCGAAGCATTTAGCGTTTTCCCCCCGTGCTTTGGAGGTGGGGGGCCGTGGGTTCCAGTCCTGCCACATCCACCAACGCAATTCTCGCTCTCCCAATCATTACGCAGCTTTCTCTACGGCGCTACTTTGGAGCAGTTTCGGGACAATCGGTACAACCGAGCCAACAACGGAAGCGTCGGGGAGATATAGAAGATATACGTTTTGATGGCAAAAGGTAGAAACTTCGCGCTAGACTGCGCGCAACGCCGCAGTGAACGGCTTCCCGTACTCAGGTCATTCGAGCAGTTCAATGGAATCTGCTGTCGTTCACCGTTATGTCTTGTGGACTCAAGGGCGCACGGCCGTGGCTCGCGAATTGTTGTTTTGCTTCGGTGGACAATGTGACATTGCGTTGAACCTTGACACCGTACCAATTCGCCAGGGACAGTTATTTCGGAACCCTTGCCTCTACAAGAAAATAAACAATCGCGCAAAGAAAAGGCCGGCACATACGTCGAAACGTTCCATTCGGTCGCCAAGGAAATCGTCGTTACTGAGGATAAGTATGACTGCCATCAGCATAACCAGAACACTCGACCCAATCCGTCCCCAACGTACCCAGCGTTTTTTGCCGTAGCGTTTCTCGGCTGCCTTTAGCCTAAATTCAGCAAACGACTCATTGCCGCCGCTCTTTCCTTCTATGTTGTTCATCATGTGACCCTCCATGCTAAAGCCCTTTATAGCTACACCAGAGTCGCCCGAGAGGACGCCGCAACCGTGGCCCCACAAGGGGGAGAGCGGTGCGATTACCGGAACCCGTTACATACGCCGAAAGGAAACCATAGGGACCAACTACAACGCCGTCCGCAAAGAAATCACCGAATCAACCCGTCCGAGTTGGAAGCAGAGGCACAACGCCTAATTCATGAAGGGAATATGCCGACTTTTGAGGACCTATCAGCCATAATTGCCGAAATCCGCGAGAAATACCGACCGCTCATCATTGCGGCACGAAAGCTCGATGAAGATGTTGAAAACTGAACCAAACCAGCGGACAACAGCCGAAGGAAGAAATAGGAAGAAACCTTCGGCTTTTCTTTTTGGGCTACTTAGCGTAGGGTGTGCCGGGAGGGTTCGAATGAAACTACTAGCAGCATTGCAAAACGAAGCACAAAAACTCACAAAGGCGAAAGCTAGCCTCGAACGGCAGTTGAATGCAATCAGTGCGGCCGTCAAGGCTTTTGGTAGTTCTCTAGCTGCTGATTCTGCTAATGGCCGAAAGAAGAGAAAGCGGCATATGTCTGCCTCAGCAAGAGCACGCATCGCAAAGGCTCAGCGCCAAAGATGGGCGAAAATTCGTGCGGCGAAGAAAACCGCGTAGGCGTCGAGACCCATGCTTCTATGCTGTCGTTCAAGTTGACTAACGAGAGGCCGAACTATGTCTGATGTGAAAAACAGATTCAATCCAGACTGGCTTGCTGGCGTCTTCAAAACGAAAACGCTCTAGACGAGTTTGGAACAGGTCAAAGCGGAAGCTGAAAGCGCCTAACTAAGACGCATAGGCAAGTGCGAAGGATGCTAAGCGCACTGGTTGTGAATGTGCTCGTGTTTCGCACTCTTTGATCGTTAGTCTGTGAAATTCTCCGTAACGTCACTGTCGCAACCGGAGCTCACAACCACGTTCCTTCGGTGAAGTTGCTGAAGAAAGTGCGCGTGGGCTCGAAAGTGCGGCGCGTGTACGACGCGGCATGCACGCCGTTCGAGCGCGTGAAGAGTTGTCCGCAAGCGGACCCGCAAGAGTTGGCGCAACTCGCGCAGTTGCGCAAGCGCCTGGATCCGTTCCAACTCAGCCGGGCCATCGATCGCAAGCTGGAACGTATCTCGCGACTGGCTAACCGCCGGCTGAGCCCCGGGCCCGAGCAGCAAACGACGCAGGGAGCAACTCAACAAAAGCGGCCGGGTGCCGGCTATGGAAAAGACGCCCGCCAAAACCACGGGCTTGGAAATCCCGCACACTGCGCGGGATTCCCACTTTCCCACAGCCGCAGCAACAACAAACTTTCGGTTACATTTCAAATGTCTCGACAACAGGGGCTTCGGTTACATTCTTAGATGGCTTGACAGGGAAAGCAACTTGCCCACTTGCCCACGGCAACCCAGGTAGTCGGCAGTTGACTGGAGACTGGAGAATGATACGCTCTGCCCTGGGAAATCCAATGGAACAACCACTAGACTCCAAAGATAAAACCATGAATTACGGCTTGTCTCACGAGCAGGATGCTTGTCCCATCTCCGCAGAGACCAGAGATGGTGCGGGATGGTGGAAAAGAAAATGGCATTTCATCATCGTGCCCCAACATTCCAACGCTTTGGTTGCCGTCTTTAGTGCCTTGCTTTTCCTTGCCACTGTGGTCTATACGATTTTTGCGGCTTCCCAATGGTCTGAAATGAAAAAGGCTACTCAAGCCTCGCAACGCTCGGCGATTGCCGCGAGAGACAGCGCCGACCTCGCTCACAAACAAATGGAAGGTGTAGTCGCTGCTATCGTTGACATTCCTGGCGGCGTCTCTATTGATTTTCCTGTCCCTCCGTTTGGCGAAGCGAGAGCCAATCTCATAAATAGCGGCCACGTTTTAGCGCATGATATCCACCTCGCACTGTCTGTAACCATTCGAAAAACTAACGAAGATTTGGCTGCGGTTCGGCGCACGATTCTGTCGAAAGCGGAAACTGTTCCGGCCATTCCACCGACCACCTCCACAACTAGACCGGATTTCATTTACCCCTTCGAATTGACCCAATCGGAATTCACGCAAGTCATGAACACAGAGAGCTACATCATCGCTGAAGGACTTCTGGATTACGAAAACGGTTTCGACAGTAGAATTAAACAACCGTTCTGCTACGCCTACGTATGGGGCGGCCAAGTATTTGGTAGGTGGACAGGAGATTGCGGTCGAGCGCAGTCGCAGATACATCTGGCTAAGAAGCTGGCCAAACAATAGCTGTGCGGCTTAACTAAGAGGCCGCTAAACAAGAAGCTCGGTAATGCGACATTGCTACTGCTACGGAGACTTGATCCTGCGGTACCATCCGAGGAAGGTGCTTTGCACCAAATCATACAGGGAGCACACATCTCAGCGATTTCGCACGTAATTCAACGCATGATGCTCTCAGAGCGCGGAATGCCTCGTTCTCTCGAACAACGACTTGTTGAAAAAACGTCGCGCCGGAAGGCTCGCTACTGGTCACTGACGATGGCTCCAAGTCCATTTGGCGCATCAGCTAGCCGGGACTTCTACTCCGCAACCCTCAACATCACCACTCCATGCGATGGCACCGTCACCGAATACTCCGCGCCGTTGAACGTCACATCGCGATGGGTCCACAAATCGAGCCCTTTCTTTGGTGACGCCTTCAGGCCGAGCTCCCCCCATTTCACGCTCACCGTCGCCGGAGCCGCACTCCGATTGAACATTCCAATCGCATGACCGCCGTCTGCCAGCGGCCGCGCCCAGACTTCCTGTTCGCCAGACAGCGCCACACGCCGGCCTTGTTTGCCCGCTTTATCCTGATTCACCGCAATTACTTCGCGATTTGTCAAGATTTCAAGAATCACCGGCGACATACTGCGCAAATCATTTCCTGCCAGCAGCGGCGCCGCCAGGATTGACCACAGGCTCATGTGCGTCCGGTATTCGTCGTCGTTCATTCCACCGTTGCCGATTTCCAGCATGTCGGGATCGTTCCAGTGCCCCGGCGCTGCATACGGCGCCAGCGCATCCTGTGCGAATCCGATTTTGCTCATCGACTCCCAGGTGTCGCGAATATCTCCCGTCGTGCGCCAGGTGTTCCCGCCGACTTCCGGTCCCCACTTCCACACCTCCGCGCGCCCGTACTGGCACAGGCTGTACAAAATTGGCCTGCCGACTTTGAGCAGTGCCTCGCCCATAATCTGGTACACCGCCTGCATCTCCTCGTCCTTGTAAAGATTCCGCGCCCCGCACCAATCGTATTTCAGATAGTCGATTCCCCACTCCGCGTACGTCTTCGCGTCCTGTTCTTCGTGCCCGTAGCTTCCTTCGTATCCCGCGCAAGTATTCGGCCCCGGCGAAGAATAGATCCCGATCTTCAGCCCCTTGCTGTGCACGTAATCCGCCAGCGCCTTCATGTCCGGAAACTTCTTGTTCGTCGTGATGTTTCGGTCCTTCTCGCGCTCGCCTTGCCAGGTGTCGTCAATGTTGACGTACACGTAGCCCGCGTCCTTCATTCCGTTTGTGGCCATCGCGTCGGCCATGCCGCGCACCGCCGCGTCATCTACTCGACCAGCGAACTTGTTCCAACTGTTCCAGCCCATTGGCGGCGTGCGCGCCAATGCGTTGTCCGCCACCTTGTGCAGCGCAGGAAGCGGCCGCCGTTCCGGATACGCGCCTTCTCCGGCCGGAACGCGGTGCGCCGTCATTTCAACTACCGGTGCGTCGGGTCGCCGTTGGGTTGCTAGATGCAACTCTTCTCCGACGAGCTTGCCTTCATACTTCACACGCCGCTCGCTGTTTCCGTCCATCATGCTGCCGGTCAGAGTGAAACCGTCTGGCCCGCCGGTGCTCTCGACGATCCTGTAGTAGAACTGCGTCGCGCGAATCGCTCCGGTGATGCGCGCGCCTTCCTGCTTCAGGTTCAGATATGTCGCGCGCACCGTCCCGTCTCCCAAGGCCTCCTTGACCGCCCAATTCCCTGTCAGGTCTGAGGCCAAGCTAGGGCTGCCAAATGCCGCCAAAACCACCGCAAAAAATCCTGAGAGAGTCTTCATGGCGGCTGCAGCCTACAACAAATCAATTTCGTCGAACAGAGTTTTTATCCATTTCATTCTTTGAATCTCCTGAAGGTATTCTTTAAGACGATTCGCGTTTGTGATCGAAGCGCATGATCGGGGGGCCTCGTAGCCGTCTTATAATCACGCGTCCCTGGCGAATTGTTGTTTTGCTTCGGTGCAATGTGACATTGCGTTGAACCTTGACACCGTGCCAATTCGCCAGGGACAGGATGGGTACAACCTGTCTTCTATCACAAGCTTGAACGGTCACCTAAATTTCATGCAAATCGCAGGCACTGTCCATTGCCCGGGTTTGACTAATTGCCTAGTGTGGGCAAGTTCGCGTTATCGCTGGGAGAGTGATCTCTGGCAACGCGAAAT
>Ga0307475_10001046_pt1 | contig 16574 bp, 16 predicted proteins | sample atmos_gasesECM1C_FD_203317 | JGI IMG/M metagenome (GOLD analysis project Ga0307475, IMG submission 203317) | Hardwood forest soil microbial communities from Morgan-Monroe State Forest, Indiana, United States - atmos_gasesECM1C_515 | ecosystem: Environmental > Terrestrial > Soil > Temperate... | reverse complement strand
CGGCGAAGGTCTCGTAGATCAGCATGCCGCCGTCGCGCAACGCCTGCGCCAGCAGCCGCAGCCTCGGGCGGTGCAGGTAGTTGGCCACCACGATCGCGTCGTACTGCCGGTCCGCGAACGGCCACGGACCCTGCTCCAGGTCCAGCGCCCGGAATTGCACCCCGGCCACCGCCGCCAGGCCCACGCCGTGCGCCGGATCCCGATCGACCGCCTCGACCCGGTGTCCGAGCGCGGCCAGGGCCCGGGCATGCCGGCCCGGGCCGCACGCCAGGTCCAGCACCTGCGATGCCGGCGCCAGGCGCGCGCAGAAGCGCATAACCCACGCGGACGGCTGCGCAGGATCGGCCCGGTCAGGTGTAGGCAAGGCCCATCGCCTCGCGTACATCCCGCATCGTTTCCTGGGCAACGGCGCGCGCGCGATCGCAGCCGTCGGCCACGATCGAGCGCAGCAGCGAAGGATCGTCCAGGTACGGCTGGGCCCGCTGCCGCCACGGCTCCTGCTCGGCCAGCATCGCATCGATCACCGGCTGCTTGCACTCCAGGCAGCCGATGCCGGCGGTGCGGCAACCCTTCTGGACCCACTCGCGCGTGCTCGGGCTCGAATAGATCAGGTGCAGTTGCCAGACCGGACAGCGCTCCGGCTCGCCCGGATCGGTTCGTCTCACCCGCGCCGGGTCGGTGATCATTGTGCGGATCTTTTCGGTCAGGACTTTGGGGTCCTCGCGCATCGATACGTCGTTGCCGTAGCTCTTGGACATTTTCTGCCCGTCCACGCCCGGCACCCGCGGTGAAGCCGTCAGCAGCGCCTCCGGCTCCACCAGAATGACCCGGCGCGTGCCTTCCAGGTATCCGAACATCCGCTCACGGTCGCCCAGCGAGAGGTTCTGCGATTCGGCCAGCAGTGCCCGTCCCTGCTCGAGTGCTTCCTCGTCGCCCTGCTCCTGGTAGCGGCCCCGCAATTCCAGGTAGCGCTTGGCGCGCCGGACCCCGAGCTTCTTGACGGCCGCGAGCGCCTTTTCCTCGAAGCCGGGCTCGCGCCCGAACAGGTAGTTGAAGCGGCGCGCAACTTCGCGCGTCATTTCGATGTGCGGCACCTGGTCATCTCCGACCGGAACCAGGGTGGAGCGGTAAATCAGGATATCGGCCGCCTGCATCAGCGGGTAGCCCAGGAAGCCATAGGTAGCAAGATCACGGTCGCGCAGCCGCTCGATCTGCTCCTTGTAGGTCGGCACGCGCTCCAGCCAGCCAAGCGGCGTGGCCATCGCGAGCAGCAGGAACAGCTCGGCGTGTTCCGGCACCCGCGACTGCAGGAAAACAGTCGCCTTGGCCGGATCGATTCCAGCCGCAAACCAGTCGACCAGCATGTCCCACACGCTGGGCGCCAGCACGTCGGTGGACTCGTAATGGGTCGTCAGCGCGTGCCAGTCGGCCACGAAGAAAAAACACGGGTGCTCGTCCTGCAGCCGGATCCAGTTCTTCAGCGCACCGTGGTAGTGGCCAATGTGCATCGCGCCGGTGGGGCGCATGCCCGACAGAACCCGGTCAGCGTACATCGGATCGCGCGGCAGGTTTGCAGCGCAGCACCACCCATATCGACTTCATCAGATATCCCCCAAGACCCCGCTTCTCCTGGACGCAGTCTATCAGCCAGGCGCGCGGCCCGAATCGGACTCAGGTCAGGCCCACGGCGGCCGGATTGCCGCTGCCGAGTCGAGCCACCACCGGGGACGGCCCCGTCAGATCGATCACCGTGGTCGGCTGCAGCCCGCAGCTGCCCGAATCGATCACCAGGTCGAGCTCATGCTGCAGACGCGTTCGGATGTGGCCGGCTTCGGTCATCGGCACCAGGTCGCCCGGCAACTGCAGCGTGGTCGCAATCAGGGGCTGGGCCAGTTCGGCGAGCAGTCCAAGAGCCACCGCATGAGCCGGCACGCGGATTCCGATCGTCTTGCGCGATGGATGCGACAGGCGTCGCGGAACTTCGCGCGTGGCTTCGAGAATGAATGTGAACGGTCCCGGGGTTGCCTGGCGCAGCAGACGGTAGGTTGCGTTGTCGACCTGGGCATACGCGGCGATCTCCGACAGGTCCCGGCACATCAGCGTCATCAGGTGCCGTTCGTCCAGCCGACGCAGCAGCCGAATCCGGTCCACCGCCCGCTTGTCATCCAGGTGGCAGACCAGCGCGTAACTCGAATCGCTTGGAATGGCTCCGATCCCTCCCGCGTCCAGGATCCTGGCCGCCTGCTTGAGCAGGCGCACTTGCGGATTGTGCGGGTGGATCGAAAACAGCTGAGCCATGGTGTGGTCTCGTACGCACGGCCGATACAATCCGGCCTACGCGGCTAAGCAGCTACGGCTGGCAGGCCGCAGCGACGCGGGGACACGATCGATGCCAATTTACCAGCTCGGCGACTGGATCCCCAGCATCGATCCGAGCGCGTTTATTCACGAGACGGCGGTGCTGATCGGACAAGTCAGCGTCGGACCCAATGCCAGCGTGTGGCCATTTTCGACGATCCGCGGCGACAACGAGCCGATCACCCTGGGCCCCGACAGCAATTGCCAGGAAGGCTGCACGCTGCATGCCGATCCGGGCTTTCCGCTGCTGATCGGCCAACGAGTGACCATCGGACACCATGTGATGCTGCATGGATGCACGATCGGCGACGACAGCCTGATCGGGATTCAAGCGGTGATACTGAACGGCGCCGTGGTCGGGTGCGGCTGCCTGGTCGGCGCGGCCAGCCTGATCACCGAGGGCAAGCAGATCGCCGATGGCAGCCTGGTGCTGGGCAGTCCCGGCAAGGTCGTGCGGCAGCTCGAGCCGCACGAAATCGAGCGATCGCGCGCGATCGCGCAGTCGTACGTGACGCGCGCGCGCCGTTACCGCACGGAACTGAAGCGAATCGGGTAAAAGCAGCCCTCACCCCCTCCCCTGTCCCGCTGCGCGGGCGAGGGGCGATCGGGCGCCGCAAGGGCGAACCTCACATCAAGGAGGCGCGGAGGGCTGCGTGCTGGTCAACTGCTGGAAGAACGTCTCGTCGGCGCGCATCAGGTGCAACTCTTCGCGGGCGCGCTCTTCGATCGCCTCGCGCCCCTCCTCGAGGCTGCGCAGCTCGGCGGCCAGCGCGAGGTTGCGCGTGTCCAGGTCCGCGTTGGCCGATCGCTGCCAATCGAGCTGCCGCTGCAGGTCCCACGCCCGCAGCCACCCGCCGCGTCCGAACCACAGGGGCCACTGGATTGCCAGCAGCAGCACAGCCAGGACCACGGCCAGCCGCTTCACGGCGCGCCTCAGTCCAGCTGCCCGAACGCGCCGCGGCCAGCATAGCGTGCCACGTCGCTCAGGTCTTCCTCGATCCGCAGCAGCTGGTTGTACTTGGCGATGCGATCGCTGCGCGAAAGCGAGCCGGTTTTGATCTGTCCGGCGTTGGTGGCCACCGCGACATCGGCGATGGTGGTGTCCTCGGTCTCGCCGGAGCGATGGCTGATCACGGCCGTGTAGCCGGCGCGCTTGGCCATCTCGATCGCCGCCAGCGTCTCGGTCAGCGTACCGATCTGGTTGAGCTTGATCAGCACCGAATTGGCGATGCCGCGGCGGATTCCCTCGGCCAGGATGCGCGTGTTGGTGACGAACAGATCGTCGCCCACCAGCTGCACGCGAGCGCCCAGGCGCTCGGTCAGGGTCTCCCATCCGCTCCAGTCGTCCTCGGCCATGCCGTCCTCGATCGAAACGATCGGATAGCGCTCGCACCATTGCGCGAGCAGATTGGCGAATTCGACCGACGACAGCGACAGGTTCTCGGCCGCCAGCCGGTACTTGCCGTCGCGATAAAACTCCGAGCTGGCGCAATCCAGCGCCAGGCCGATCTGGGTTGCCGGCTCGAATCCGGCCTCGCGAATCGCGGCCAGAATCAGCTCGATGGCTTCCTCGTGGTTGCGCACGTTCGGCGCGAATCCGCCCTCATCGCCGACCGCCGTGCTCAGGGCGCGGCCACGCAACAGCTTCTTGAGCGCATGAAACACTTCCGCACCGTAGCGAAGCGCCTCCGAAAAGGTCGGCGCTCCGTACGGCACGATCATGAATTCCTGCACGTCCAGATTGTTGTCGGCGTGAGCGCCGCCGTTGATGATGTTCATCAGCGGCACCGGCATCGTGATCGCGCCCACGCCGCCCAGGTAGCGGTACAGCGGCAGTCCCGCCTCTTCGGCGGCGGCGCGCGCGACCGCCAGCGATACCGCCAGCGTCGCATTGGCGCCCAGGCGCGCCTTGTTGTCGGTGCCGTCCAGATCGATCAGCGTGCGGTCGAGGAAGGCCTGCTCGGCCGCCTCCAGACCCATGATCGCTTCCGAGATCTCCGTGTTCACGTTCTCGACCGCCTTCAGCACGCCCTTGCCAAGATAGCGGCCCGGATCGCCGTCGCGCAGCTCGATCGCTTCGCGCGACCCGGTCGAAGCCCCGCTGGGCACCGCGGCCCGTCCCATCACGCCGCTTTCCAGCAGCACATCGCATTCGACGGTCGGGTTGCCGCGCGAATCCAGGATCTCGCGGCCGACAATGTCAACAATCGTGCTCATGGGTTGGCGAATTTGCGGGGAGTCATTCGAACCGGTTTTCCACGAAGCCGCGCCGTTTGGTGACCTGGTCCAGCTCGGCCAGCGTTTCCAGCAACTCCGGCATCCGCGCCAACGGCACGGCGTTGGGGCCGTCCGACATCGCTTCGGCGGGGCGCGGATGGGTCTCCATGAACACGCCCGCCACTCCGCTGGCGACCGCGGCACGGGCCAGCACCGGAACGAATTCGCGCTGTCCGCCGCTGACCGAGCCCAGTCCGCCCGGCAGCTGCACCGAGTGGGTTGCATCGAACACGACCGGACAGCCGGTGCCGCGCAGGATCGCGAGCGATCGCATATCGCTGACGAGGTTGTTGTACCCGAAGGAGGCGCCGCGTTCGCACGCGAGGAAACGGTCGGCATCCAGCCCGGCTTCGCGCGCGGCCTCGCGCGCCTTGTCGATTACGTTGCTCATGTCGCCCGGCGCCAGGAATTGACCCTTCTTGATGTTGACCGGCCGCCCCGATTGGGCGCACGCCTGGATGAAGTCGGTCTGCCGGCACAGAAATGCCGGTGTCTGCAGCACGTCGACCACCGCCGCCACCGGATCGACCTCCTCGACGGTATGCACGTCGGTCAACACCGGCACGTCCAGCTGCCGCTGCACCTCGGCCAGGATGCGCAGGCCCTGCTCGATTCCCAGGCCGCGGAACGACCGCCCGGAGCTGCGGTTGGCCTTGTCGTAGCTCGCCTTGAACACGAACGGCATCTGCAGGCGCGAAGTGATCTCCTTCAGCCGGCCGGCCACTTCAAGAGCCAGCTGCTGCGATTCGATCACGCAGGGGCCGGCGATCAGGAACAACGGACGATCCAGTCCGACCTGGAACCCGCACAGGTTCATGCAGCCGCGACCCGCAACGCGCCGCTGCGACGTTCCTGCTGAAAGGCGAGCGCTGCCTGGATGAACGCCTTGAAGAGCGGATGGCCCGCGCGCGGTGTGGAGGTGAATTCGGGGTGAAACTGCACCCCGAAGAAAAAGCGATGCGTCGGCAGCTCCATCATCTCGGGAAGGTGCTCGACCGGTGTGCGGGCCGGAAAGCGCAGCCCCTTGGCCTCGAGCTGCGGGACGTAGTTGTTGTTGACTTCGTAGCGATGCCGGTGCCGCTCGTTGACCTCGGGACCGTAGATCCGGTAGGCCATCGACGCGGGCTCGACCGGGCACTTCTGCGCCCCCAGGCGCATCGTGCCTCCCAGGTCCGAGCCTTCGGTGCGGCACTCGACACGGCCGCTGCGGTCGGTCCACTCGGTGATCAGAGCGACCACCGGGTGGCGCGTGTCGCGGTCGAATTCGGTGCTGTTGGCCTCTTTCAGGCCGCACACGTTGCGCGCGAACTCCACCGTGGCGAGCTGCATGCCGAAGCAGATTCCCAGGTACGGCACGCCGCGCTCACGGGCGTAACGGATCGCCTCGATCTTGCCTTCGGCGCCACGCGGCCCGAAGCCGCCCGGCACCAGGATCGCGTCGAACTGCGACAGATCGGGCAGGCCGTGCTGCTCGATCTGCTCGGCGTCCACATACTCGACCCGCACGCGCGTGCGGGTGTGAATGCCGGCATGGATCAGTGCCTCGTTCAGCGATTTATACGAGTCCGACAGCTCCACGTACTTGCCGACCATCCCGACGCGCACCTCGTGGGCCGGATGCTCCAGCCCCTCGACCAGACGGTCCCAGGCCGACAGGTCCGCCGGCTTGGCGACGATGCCGAGCCGGAAGCACACGATCTCGTCCAGTCCCTGCCGGTGCAGCATCGACGGGATCTTGTAGATCGAATCGACGTCCCACACCGAAATCACCCCGTCCGGCACGACGTTCGAAAACAGCGAGATCTTGTCCCGCTCGTCCTCGGGAATGGGCCGATCGGCGCGGCACAGCAGCACATCCGGCGAGATGCCGATCTCGCGCAGCTTCTGCACGCTGTGCTGGGTTGGCTTGGTCTTGAGCTCCCCGGCCGCCGGAATGAACGGCACCAAGGTCAGGTGCACGAAGCAGGCCGACCCGGGGCCCATTTTCAGGCTCATCTGGCGCACCGCCTCCAGGAACGGCAGCGACTCGATGTCGCCGACCGTGCCGCCGATTTCGACGATCGCAATGTCGGCGCGGCCGTTCCAGGCCGCCTTGGCGCCGCGCTCGATGAATTCACGGATCTCGTTGGTCACGTGCGGAATCACCTGGACCGTCTTGCCCAGGTACTCGCCGCGCCGCTCCTTGCGGATCACCGAGTCGTAGATCTGGCCGGTGGTGAAGTTGTTCACGCGCCGCATGCGCGCCGAGATGAAACGCTCGTAGTGCCCCAGATCCAGGTCGGTTTCGGCGCCGTCCTCGGTGACGAAGACTTCCCCGTGCTGGAACGGGCTCATCGTGCCCGGGTCGACGTTGATGTAGGGATCCAGCTTGACCAGGGTGACTTTCAGACCCCGCGATTCAAGGATCGCGGCAAGGGAGGCGGCCGCGATTCCCTTGCCCAGGGAAGACACGACCCCACCGGTGACGAACACGTATTTGGTCATTCGCGCGTAGCAGCCGGCAAACCGCATTATACCGGCTGCACCGGCGCCGACCGAAAAAATCTTCTGGGTCAGATCTGCGCCAGCACCTCGCGCAGCTTGCCGACGATCTCGTCGATGTGGCTGCGCTCGGCCACCAGCGGGGGTGCCAGGATCAGGGACTCGCCGGTGCTTTTCAGGTGAAGCCCGCGGTCGTACAGGCGCTTTTGGACCTCGTAGCCCCGGCTGCCCGGCGTGCCCTGCGGTTGCAATTCGACCGCGGCCAGCATGCCGATCGACCGTATGTCTTGGACGCAGGCAAGATCCGACAACGAATGGACCGCATCGATAAAATACGGGCTCATCGTGCGCGCCCGCTCGATCAGGCGCTCCCTGGCGAAGATATCGATCATCGCCAGCGCCGCCGCACACGCGACCGGATGCGCGGAGTACGTGTATCCGTGGAAGAACTCGATGCCGCGTTCCGGCCCGGCGTCGACGATCGCATCGTAGATCGACTGGCGCACCGCCACGGCCCCCATCGGCTGGGCCCCGTTGGTCAGCGCCTTGGCCATCGTCATCAGGTCCGGGGTCACGCCGAACGCCTGGGCGCCAAAATTGGCCCCCATACGGCCCCAGCCGGTGATCACCTCGTCGAATACGAGCAGGATTCCGTTGTCGTCACAGATTTTGCGCAACCGGTCCAGGTAGCCCTTCGGGGGCGGCAGGCACCCGTACGAGCCGGCGGCCGGCTCCACGAACACCGCCGCGATGTTTTCCGCGCCATACAACTGGCAGAAACGCTGCAGATCGTCGGCCAGCTCGGCCCCGCGCTCGGGTTGCCCCTTGACCAGACGGTTCTCCGGCAGCGCGGTGTGACGCATGTGGTACACCACCGGCAGTGCCGTGCCGAAGGCGCGCCGGTTGTTGACCATTCCGGCCAGGGCCACGCCGCCGATGTTGACGCCGTGATAAGCGCGTTCGCGCGAGATGAAGATCTGACGCTGCGCCTGGCCTCGGACGCGGTGAACCATCAGCGCGATTTTCATCGCGGTATCAACAGCTTCCGAGCCGGAGTTCACGAAAAACACCCGATTCAGCGGGGCCGGGGTGTACTCGGCGATGCGGCTGGCCAGCTCGAAGGCCTTCGGATGCGCTCGCAGAAACGAGCCCGCGTAATCGAGCGTGTTGAGCTGGCGGAAAACGGCCTGCGCGATCTCCGGGCGGCAGTGTCCGGCTGCCACGCAGAACAGTCCCGCGGACGCATCGATCAAGGCGCGTCCGTCCGGTGTGTACAGGTACATGCCTTCGGCCCGTGAGATCAGCCGGGGCTCCTTCTTGAAGTCCCTGTTCGGTGAGAACGGCATCCAGAACGCGTCGAGCTGGCCCACCGCCTCGGCTCCGGCTTGCGTCATCTGCGAAACTCCCTCGATTCGATCCATCCGGATCTGACCTCGCTATTATCCGACGATCCTAGGCGGGCCGACGACACTCAGAAGCGTCGCCCGCGCGTGGATCGAACATGCCCGCCGCGCCACGACCCGGTCCGAATTCTCCGATGCCGAGGCTGGCGGTCGTCGACCTGGCGCGCGGGCTGGCGATCGTGCAGATGATCGCCTATCACTTCATTTACGACCTGACGTATTTCGGCTGGCTTCACATCGCAATGACCGAGGAGCCGGGCTGGATCGCCTGGCGCAATGCGATCGTCTCGCAGTTCCTGCTGGTCGCGGGACTCGGCGTCGGGATCGGCCAGGCGGCCGGACGCTCCGGTGCGCGCTTCTGGCGCCGCTGGGCCCAGATCGCGGCAGCGGCTGCGCTGGTGTCGATCGCCAGCGCGTGGCTTTTCGGGCCGCGCCTGATCTGGTTCGGGATCCTGCACTTCGTCGCGCTGGCGCTGCTGCTGGCGCGGCGGCTGCCGGCGCTGGGCAAGTTGAACTTCGCCATCGGCGCTGCCGCGCTGGGGCTGGGCCTGTCGGTGCACGATGCGCGCTTCGATCCGGCCTGGGTGAGCTGGATCGGGCTGGCGGCCCACAAGCCGGCCACCGAGGATTACGTGCCGCTTGTGCCGTGGTTCGGCCTGGTGGCGATCGGGATCGGGCTGGCCGCGCTGTGGCGAAAGCGGGGCTTCGCGGTGCCTGCGTTTTTGCAAGGGCTGCAAGCGGCGCCGGCCCGCGCGCTGCGCTGGCTGGGCCGCTGGCCGCTGACGATCTACCTGGTTCACCAGCCGATCTTGATGGCGGTGCTGTTCGTGGTGCGCGATGCGGTGGCGCCATAAAGCGGTTGCCCTCACCCCCTCCCCTCTCCCGCTGCGCGGGCGAGGGGCGATCGGGCGTCGCAAGCGCGTGAGCCGTCGGCAGTGGCACTCGGCCCTCACGGCAGCTCGCGCAGCGCGATCGTTTGTTCCGCCGGCCGGGTCCGCAGCCACTCGAGCTGCAGCGTCACGTGATCGATGCCGAAGTCGCGCGCCAGCACGCTGCGTGCCTCGCGCAGAATCAGCGGCCAGCGCTCGATCCGATCGACCAGCAGGTGGGCCGAGACCGCATGGCGCCCCGGCACCATCGACCAGACGTGAAGATCGTGAATCGAGCGGACCCCCTCGATGCGGGCGAGCGCCTGGCCGACGGCCTGGAACTCCACGCCGGACGGCACGCTGTTGAGCAGCACCAGCGTGGATTCCTTCAGCACCCCGAGCGTGGAGCGCAGGATCAGTCCGCTCACCAGCATCGACAGCAGCGGATCGACCACCCAGTATCCGGTGAAGTAGATCACGACACCGGCCGCCAGCGTGGCGACCGAGCCGAGCAGATCACCCAGCACGTGCAGCAGCGCCGCCCGCATGTTCAGGTTGTCCCGGTGCCTCGACAGCACCCAGGCGACGACCAGGTTCACACCGAGGCCAACGCCCGCTATCAACGCCACCGCCGCGCCATTGACGCCGACCGGGTGCCGGATCCGATCGATGCCCTCGATCAGCAGCCAGGCCACCACGGCCAGCAGCGCCAGGGAGTTCACGAAGGCCGCGATGACCTCGGCCCGCGCCAGTCCGAACGAGTGTCGCGCCGACACCGGCCGCTGGGCGACTTTGTTCGCGGCCAGGGAAAACAGCAGCGCGGCCGCATCGGTTGCCAGGTGGCCGCAGTCGGCCAGAAGAGCGAGCGATCCGGACCACAGTCCCCCGATCAGCTCGACCACCGCGTAGCCGGTGGTCAACCCAACGGCAAGGATCAGTGGGCGCGAGCCGGACGCCTCGGAATGGTGAGGGTGCCGGCCGTCGCCTTCTCGATGTTCGCTGTAGCGGAGCGAAGCCGTTGGCCGGTTCACCGGGACTGGATGGCCGGCAGGCGCACGGGGCAGCCGGTCCGGGTGCGGATATCCTCGGGCGTGACACCCGGCGCGATTTCGACGGCCACTACGCCTTCGGCCGTGATATCGAACACGCCCAGTTCGGTGATGATCCGGTCGACCACGCCGACCCCGGTCAGCGGCAACGTGCACTTCTGCAGGATCTTGTGCTCGCCGCTTTTCGAGGCGTGTTCCATCAGCACGACCACGCGTTCGACCCCCGCGACCAGGTCCATCGCGCCGCCCATCCCCTTGACCAGCTTGCCCGGAATCATCCAGTTGGCCAGGTCGCCGGTCGCGCTGACCTGCATCGCGCCCAGGATCGCCAGATCGATGTGTCCGCCGCGGATCATCGCGAACGAGTCGGCGCTGGAAAAGTAGCTCGAACCCGGCAGCGCGGTCACCAGCTGCTTGCCCGCATTGATCAGGTCCGGATCGATTTCCTGCTCGGTCGGAAAAGGCCCGATCCCCAGCAGCCCGTTTTCCGATTGCAGCATCACGTCCATGCCGGCCGGGATGTAATTGGCCACCAGCGTGGGCATCCCGATGCCGAGGTTCACGTAAAAGCCGTCGCGCAATTCCTGCGCGGCGCGCTGGGCCATCTGATCGCGATTCCAGGCCATGGTCAGGCTCCCGCGGAGCGCACCGTGCGCTGCTCGATGCGGCGGCTGGGATGGGCATTGACGACCAGCCGCTTGACGAAGATTCCGGGCGTATGCACCTGGTCGGCGTCCAGTTCGCCGTTTTCGACCAGGAACTCGACTTCGGCCACGGTGACGTTGCCGCACATCGCCACCATCGGGTTGAAATTGCGGGCCGTCTTCCGATACACCAGGTTGCCCTGGCGGTCGGCCTTCCAGGCCTTCACCAGCGAAACGTCCGAACGCAGCCACCGTTCCAGCACGTAGTGCTCGCCGTCGATTTCCCGCGTTTCCTTGCCTTCCGCGACGATCGTGCCGTAACCGGTGCGCGTGAAAAACGCCGGAATTCCCGCACCACCCGCCCGCATCCGCTCCGCCAGCGTGCCCTGCGGGGTGAATTCCAGCTGCAGCTCGCCGGCCAGATACTGCCGTTCGAACTCCTTGTTCTCGCCCACGTACGAGGCGATCATCTTGCGGATCTGGCGCGTTCCGAGCAGCAGTCCGAGACCGAAATCGTCCAGCCCCGCGTTGTTGCTGATGCAGGTCAGGTCGCGGACTCCGGATGCCCTCAGGGCGTCGACCAGGGCCTCGGGAACGCCGCAAACCCCGAAGCCCCCCACTGCGATGGTCTGACCGTCCTTCACCAGTCCGTCCAGCGCTGCGCGCGCGGACCCAAACAGCTTGTTCATCGTGCGCTCCGCATCCGTAGCAGCAAAATTGCAACCACCTTACGCCAGCGACCAGCCATCGTCGATCGCAATCACGGCGCCGTTGATCATGCGGCTTTCGTCCGACGACAGCAGCAGGATCAGGCCATCGAGGTCCTCGACAGCGCCGACCCGCTTGCGCGGCAGCGACTGCAGCACGCGCTCGCCCCGCTCCGTGTCCCATAGCGACTCGTTCATCTCGGTGCGCACGTAGCCGGGGCAGATCGCGTTCACGCTGATGCCGAACGGGCCCCATTCGAGCGCCTGAACGCGCGTCATGTGGATCACGGCGGCCTTGGTCATTCCGTACGACCCGAGCCGCGCCACCGACCGCACGCCCGCCGCCGAGGCGATATTGACGATATGCCCGCTAAACCCCGTATTGATCCGGCTGTGCTGGATCATGCGCCGGCCGACGGCCTGCGCCAGGAAGAAGGCTCCGCGCACGTTGGTGTCGAACAGGCGCTCGTATTCGTCCGCCTCGACCTCGATGAGCTCCTGGGCCGAGGCCACCCCGGAATTGTTGACCAGGATGTCCAGCGGACCGCACAGCGCCTCGGCCTCGGCCACGGCGCTGCGCACACTGTCGAGGTCGGTCACGTCCAGCTCGGTCACGTGCGCCGCGCCTCCGGCCGCTTCGATCTCGGCGCGCAACTCCTTCAGCCGCGAGACCCTGCGCGCCGCCAGCACGACGTTGGCGCCGGCGTCGGCCAGCACCCGCGCAAAGCGCGCGCCCAGGCCGCTCGAGGCGCCGCTGACGAAAGCGACCTTCTCCTTCAAATTGACCTTCAGCGTCATGCCGGTTCCTCCCGATTGGCAAAATGATCGCACACTAGAATGTCAAAACCGCGGGGGGAGGAGCCAGAATGCAGGCCGGCGCACGGGAGGCGATGGAATATGACGTCGTGATCGTCGGGGGCGGTCCTGCGGGGCTGGGCGCGGCGATCCGGCTGAAGCAACGCGCGCGGCAGGCCGGCCGTGAACTCACCGTGTGCGTGCTCGAAAAGGGCTCCGAGATCGGCGCCCACATCCTGTCGGGCGCGGTGATGGACCCGCGCGCGCTCGACGAGCTGCTTCCGGACTGGAAGCAGCGGCAGGCGCCGGTCGATACGCCAGTGAGCGCCGACCACTTTCTTTTTCTGAGCGAGCGGCGGGCCCTGGCTCTGCCCGACTGGATGCTGCCGGCCTGCTTTCGCAACCACGGAAACTACGTGATCAGCCTGGGTAACCTGGTGCGCTGGTTGGGCCGGCAGGCCGAGGAACTCGGGGTCGAGATCTTCGCGGGCTTCGCCGCCACCGAAATCCTGTCAGGTCCCGACGGGCAGGTGGTTGGGGTGGCCACCGGAAGCCTCGGAATCGGGCGCGACGGTCAGCCGACCGCCCATTTCCAGCCCGGTGTGGAGCTGCGCGCGCGTTACACGCTGTTCGCCGAAGGCTCTCGGGGCCAGCTGGGCCGTCAATTGATCGCCGACCGCGGCCTGGATCGCGGGCGCGATCCGCAGACTTACGCGATCGGGATCAAAGAGCTTTGGGAGGTCAGCCCGGCACAGCATCAGCCCGGCCGCGTCGTCCACACGGCCGGCTGGCCGCTGGACCCGGATACGTACGGCGGCTCGTTCATGTACCACATGCAGGACAGACTGGTCGCGGTCGGGTTCGTCGTCGGGCTGGGCTACTCCAATGCGTTTCTGTCCCCGTTCGAGGAATTCCAGCGCTTCAAGCTTCATCCGGCCGTGCGCCCGACGTTCGAGGGCGGTCGGCGCATCTGTTACGGCGCCCGCTCGATCACGGCCGGCGGGCTGCAGTCGTTGCCCAGCCTCGTGTTCGCCGGCGGCGCCCTGATCGGGTGCGAGGCCGGCTTCCTGAACGCCTCCCGGATCAAGGGCAGCCATGCCGCCATCAAGTCCGGCATGCTGGCGGCCGACGCGGCATTCGACGCGATCGCCGCCGGGCGCAGCCACGACGAGCTGGAGCAGTACCCGCGCCAATTCGAGCAATCCTGGCTGCACCAGGAACTGCGCCTGGCGCGCAACTTCAAGCCGTGGATGGACAAGGGGCTGCGGCTTGGCACGGTGATGTTCGGAATCGACCAGGTCGTCCTGCGCGGCCGCGCGCCATGGACGCTGCACCGCCACAGGCCCGATCACGCCAAATTGCGCCCGGCCGCCGAGTGCACGCCGATCGAATACCCCAAGCCCGACGGCAAGATCACGTTCGACCGGCTCACTTCGGTGTACCTGTCCAACACCAACCATGAGGAAAACCAGCCGCCTCACCTGACCTTGAAGGATCCCGCAGTGCCGGTGCGGGTGAACCTGGCCGTGTACGCGGGGCCGGAGTCACGCTACTGCCCGGCCGCGGTGTACGAATTCGTCTCGGACGGGGGCGCGGGGCCACGGCTGCAGATCAACGCCCAGAATTGCGTTCATTGCAAGACGTGCGACATCAAGGATCCGACCCAGAACATCGTGTGGGTGGCGCCGGAAGGCGGGGGTGGGCCGAACTATTCGAACATGTAAGGAGCGGAAGAGGGAGAACACCGGAATCTGACCGTTTTGGCCGGGACGCCGGCGCCCGGCATCCATTACGTCTACGCTGATCAGACGGCAACGCCGGCCCGCTAGCTTGCGCTCTAGCCGCTCCTCCAGTTCCTTCAAACGGTGCGCCAGTTCCTTGTTGCCTGCGAGGAGGTCGCGTAGCTGAACGAAGGCGCGCACGACGTAGACGGACACTTCGATAGCGCGCGGGCTGTTCAGGATGGTGGCGGCCATCAGAGCCCCGTGCTCGGTGAAGACCTGGGGCAGATAGCGCCGCCCGCCGCGTCCGGCCTTTGAGGTCGCAAATCGCGACCTCAAAGGTAAGCGCCCAGCGGTGGCAGCTTGCGCAGAAGGACGAGCGCGTGTATGGGGGAAGCCTATTCAGACCTTGGTGCAGAACATGAAGGCGAGGTTACCAAGCGCCCAGGACATTTGAACGAGGGTCCTCGCAGTCAGTCAGCGTCCCAGTGCTCGGCGATCTTACCGTCGTGCACGCGGAACATGTCGAACCCGAGGGCCTCGTGGTGTTGGCCGTCGCGCCCGGTCCACGTTTGTCGAACATAAATGACGACCATGTCGTTCTCGCCGATCACATTCAGCAACTCACGTTTGTAATCGGGCGGGAGTTTTTGGGCAAAGCGCTCGCGAAATGTATCCATGAAGCCTTTCAGCCCGGTAGGCACTTGAGCATTGTGCTGAATGTAGTCTTCGCGGAGAAAACGCGGAGCCGCATCGACATCACGGCCGATCAGTACCGTAATGTAGAAATCTCGTACGACTGCCTTGTTGCGAGCAGTCAACTTCTCGTCGGCCGAGGCTGGCTGCGCAAGAATCGATAGCGCAGTTGTGAAAATCAGAATACTGACCCGCCTTCTCACAGTCGTAATAGACATATGTACCTCCGTTTACTCCTTGGATTAGGCCGTAGCAAAGTAAGCAGCTAAGGGAGCCCGTCTTGACGAGGGCCACTGCCGACACCCGTCTTCACAGCGGAGCTGTCTATTGGCATGCCAGGGGAATGGACGGCGGTTTGGTCGATCTCACAGGCGGAACTGCCGGAGGGACACTTTCGGGAGATTGAAGTCGTGAGCCTCGCACGTCTCAACACATTCATGAAATCTATGGATATCTTCATCTGACAGCGAGCCCCAATGTGTGGCGCAGGTTGCAGGGGCGCGGGGTATTGACGACGCCTCTTCCCCGCAGACCCCCTAGGCACCGGCCATTTTCGACAGGCGCGCGCGCACAAAATCGATGTGTTGTCGCAGCACGTACGCGTCGCTGGCGAACTGGGCCGGCAGCTTCAGGTTGATGACCGCCCGTTCGACCAGGTCGACCCGTTCGAGCATCTTGCGCACCTGTTCCGCGCTCTGCAGTTGCTGGCTGTCCCGCTCCAGCGCCATCAGTTGACCGTAGCACCGGTAGATGCGGGCGCGGATGCGCCACCCGTACATGGCGGGAAGCAGCCGCAACGCGGGCAGAAGCAGGACCAACATCGGCACCAGCAGCACCAGCAAGCGGTCGATCAGGCTCGCCAGCCAGAACGGCAGATGTCGATAGGCAAAGCCCTTGCCCGACTTGTAATAGCGCGCCGCGTCGTCGCTGATCCGGAAGTCGCGCTCCACGGGTGATGGAAACTCGCCGGCGCGCACCAGCAGCGAACCGTGACCATGGACTTCCTGTGCGGTCTCGATCAGCAGATCGGACAGCGCCGGGTGCAGGTCCGAGCGGGCCACGAGCTCGACGGTGGGGGCAACCAGCGTGGTCGGGCGAGGCGGCAGGTTGCGGCCCAGGTCGAGCACGCCCACCGGCAGATCGATCCGGCTCAGGTAGCGGAACCGGTGCAGGTACGCGTCGGCCTGCACGAAATCGAACAGGCGCATGCCGGGCGTGTGCAGCAGGCGGCGGATCTGGTCGGGCCGGGCCGAGTCGCCCGCGAGGAACACCGCGTCGGCGCGATGCTGCAGTATCGCCTGCATCGCGGCCTCGTCGGCGAGCGTCAGCAAGGCTGTCGACCCGCCGGGTTCGATGCCGTTCGCCTTGAGCAGCGTCAGCGCAAGCGCGGCGCCGCCGCTGCCCTCGCCCCCGATCGCGAGGCGTTTTCCCGCCAGCGCCGACAGCCGACCGATCGGCGTTGGGCTCCGGTAGAGCACGAACAGCGGCTCATAGAACACGCTGCCGAGCGACACCAGGTCGTCGGAGCGAAGCTCGGCCGGCAGGCCACTTTGCACGAAGGCGATGTCGACCCG